>OEIU01000198.1_pt1 | contig 61387 bp, 52 predicted proteins | sample 1539221 | NCBI WGS metagenome assembly OEIU01 (sample SAMN03792071, study PRJEB22550) | activated sludge metagenome | feature: wastewater treatment plant; material: activated sludge; isolation source: Wastewater treatment plant of a petroleum refinery complex | place: Argentina: Zarate | collected...
GGTCAGAACCCCATGAACCGCCGCCTCCTCAAACTGCTGTCGCTCTGGATCGTGCCGCTGCTGATTGCGCGCGCCATGATCCCGGCCGGCTACATGCTGTCGACGGCGGACGGCTTGCAGCTCATGTTCTGTCCGTCGGTCGTGCAGGCGCCGGCGATGGCGGGGCCCTCGCACGCCGGGCACATGGACCATTCGGCCCATGCGGGCCACGACATGTCGCAGCACGCCGGGCATCACGGCAGCGCGCCTGCCGGCGATACGTCGCATGAGAACTCGGCCTGTCCGTTCTCGCTCGTCGCGACTGCAGCACTGCTCGACATTCCTTACGTCGCACCGACGTCGATCCGTCCGGTCGATGAAAGTATCGAGTTCACTTCGGTGCCGGCTGCCGGTACCGCACTTCAGCATCTCGACCGCATTCGCGGTCCACCCCGGTTCTCCTGAAAGCTCGTTGAACGATCCGTCGCCGTTCGCGGTGGCGGTCCTCACGCTTTTCGCGTCGGCGCGTGCCGGCGCTGGAGAAACAAATGCATACCCGGATTCGCGTGCCGGCAACGACTGCTTGTGTCGTTGCCTGCGCGTTGCTGCAGCCAGTCGCCGCCGAGGAGACCGGACCCAGCAGAACCCTCGGCACCGTGACCGTCCTGGGCACGCGCCCGACCTCATTGCCGACCCAGATTCCCACCACCATCGAAGGCATCACGGGCGACGACATCGCCGACGCCATCAACGCCACCGATGCCGAGGACGCGCTGAAGTACTTTCCGAGCCTGCTGGTACGCAAGCGCTACATCGGCGACTACGACCACGCCGTGCTGGCGAGTCGCGCTTCGGGCACCGGCAACAGCGCGCGTTCGCTCGTGTATGCCGACGGCATCCTGCTGTCGAACCTGCTGGGCAACGGCGCGACCTACACGCCGCGCTGGGGGATGGTCACGCCCGCGGAGATCGAACGAGTCGACGTGCTGTATGGGCCGTTTTCCGCCGCCTATCCGGGCAATTCCGTCGGCGCCGTCGTCGATTACGTCACGCGCATGCCGGATCGCTTCGAAGCCCACGTGCGCGCCACCACGTTCGGCCAGAAGTTCGATGTGTACAGCACCGATGCGACCTACGACGGCTACCAGGCCAGTGCGTCGATCGGCGACCGCTTCGGTAAATGGTCGGGGTGGCTGAGCTACAACCGACTCGACAGCGAGAGCCAGCCGTTGGTGTATGCGAACAAGCTCGTCAGCAGCGGCATGCCCGGCAATGCAGGCATACCGGTAACGGGCGCCATCGCGGGAAAGAATCCGCGCAACCAGGACTGGCTGCTGCTCGGCACGACCAACCAGGCGCACACCGTGCAGGATCAGGCCAAGCTGAAGCTCGCCTATGACTTCACCGACGATCTGCGTGCGAGCTACACGCTGGGCTGGTGGCGCAACGAAGCCGAACGCGCTTCGGAAACCTGGCTGCACGATGCCGATGGCAATCCCGTGTACAGCGGCACGGTCAATGTCGATGGACGGTCATACACCGTGGCGGCGACGGACTTCGCCCCCAGCCGCGGCGATCTGCAGCATTTCATCCACGGGCTGTCGCTCAAGCAGGGCAGCGGCGGCGCGTTCGACTGGGAAATCGCCGCGAGTCTCTACGACTACGATCGCGACGAGGTGCGTTCACCGACCGTCGCCCTGCCGGCCGCGGAGAACGGCGGCGCCGGTCGCATCACGGACCAGTCCGGCACCGGCTGGAACACGCTGGCATTGCGCGGCACCTGGCGGCCCGAGTCGCAGGCGGAGCATGTCGTCGACTTCGGCTATCAGCGCGACGACTATCGGCTGCGCACGCTCGTCTCCAACACCTCGAACTGGCTCGACGGATCGCCCGAATCGCGCTTCTCGGCATTTCGCGGCGACACGCTGCTGCAGAGTCTGTATCTGCAGGACACGTGGCAGTTCGCGCAGGACTGGCGCGCGACGCTCGGTCTGCGCGGCGAAAACTGGCAGGCCTCGAACGGTGCGCTGTCGAATGCGACGACCACACTCACCTTCGCGGAGCGCGACGAAACCCACTGGTCGCCCAAGGCCGCCGTCGCCTGGCAATTCGCGCCGCAGTGGTCGGTGAAGGCGTCGCTGGGCCGCGCCGTGCGCATGCCGACGGTGGCCGAGCTGTACCAGGGATTGATCTCCACCAGCGTGATCGTCAACAACGATCCGAACCTGCGGCCCGAGAAGTCGTGGACATCGGAGGTGACCTTGCAACGCGATCTGCAGCGCGGCGGCCTGCGGGCCACCGTGTTTCACGAGGACACGCGCGATGCGTTGTATTCGCAGACCAACGTGACCGTGACGCCGAACGTCACCAGCATCCAGAACGTCGACCATCTCCGCACCACGGGCCTGGAATTCTCGGGCAATCTGGCGGACGTGCTGGTGACAGGCTTCGATCTCGCGGCCAGCGTGACCTACGCGCACTCGCGCATCGTGGAGAACGACAACTTTCCGGCCAGCGAGGGCAAGTGGCAGCCGCGGGTTCCCGACTGGCGCGCCAATCTGCTCGCGACGTATCGCATCGGCGAACGCTGGACGACGACACTGGGCGCGCGCTACAGCGGCAGGCAGTACAACACGCTGGACAATGCGGATCCGAACGGCTTCGCCTACACCGGCGTCAGCGAGTTCTTCACGATCGATGCGCGGGTGCGCTGCGCAGTCAGCGAGCAGATCACCGTCTCGTTGAGCGCGGACAATCTGAACGGCGACGATTACTGGAATTTCCACCACTACCCGCAGCGCACGTTCGCGGCGGAGGTCAGCGTGGATTTCTGAGAAGAGCCGGAAGGTTCACACGGAGATCACGGAGGACACGGAGGTCGGAAGAAGAAAATTTTCCACGGGGGACACGGGGAGCACGGGGTCTCGGAACAGAAATTTTCTTTCCCCGTGTTCCCCGTGTCCCCCTTCTTCCCCCGTGGAAATTCTTCTCTCTTGATCTCCTTCTCCGTGAACTCCGTGATCTCCGTGTGAAATCCGAATTCCCGGATCTCATCCCGCCGTCAGCATGCGGTCGAGCAACCCGGGCTGCATCTTGCGCAGGAAGCGCTCGGCGTTCTGTGGCCGGTCGGCGCGTTCGAAGGACAGGCAGCGTTCCAGCAGTTTTTTCGCGCGGCTGTTGAGGCCGGCGATCGGCGCGAACGTCAGGTTCTTCTGGCGCGCCACGATCATGCTGTGACGCTGGTAGGGATGCGTGCCGGTGAGCATTTCGTAGGCGATCACGCCCAGCGGATACAGGTCGTCGGCGGGATGCGGACGCGAAAGCTGTGCCCAGGGATCGGCGGCATAGGCCTCGGTGTAGGCGCGCAGCGTCTGCGTGTCGAGCACATCGAGGGATTCGTTGCTGTTCGGCAGTGCATTGATCAGGCCGAAGCACATCACCTTGGCCGTGCCGTCGTCGCACAGGAAGATCGCGTGCGGGCTCAGGTCCGCATGCACGACGCCGTGACGGTGTGCGTGCGCCAGGCCGCTAGCAATGCCGGAGATGATCGGCCAGGCGGCGGCGTACGGCATGCCCTGTCCGCGGACTTCGCGGATCAGTCCGCTCAGCCAGCGTCCGCGCAACGGCTCCATGACGATGAAGACGCTGTCGCCGTGACGGCCGATGTCGTGGATCGCCGCGATGTTCGGATGCGAAAGATGCTGCGTGCGCCGCACGGCGGTTTCGAGGGTGGTCAGCGCGTCGGGCTGGTGGCGCAGATTGACCGCGACGATCTTGACCGTTACGCGGCGTTCCGCACCGGCGGAGGCGAGGTCGACGGCTTCGAATACCTGTCCGATGCCGCCGGCGCCGAGATGACTGGCCAGGCGATAGCGGCCTTTCAGCACCGAGCCGGGACCGATCGATTCCGGCGCGTCGGCCTGCGGTTCGGTGAAGGCGCGCGAGTCGTACCACTCGATCGGGCCGGTGAGCGGCGGTTCGGAACGGGCGGCAGCGGCGGGAATGTCGCTGCCCGCGACGGCCTGCAACAACGCAGCGACGCGGCGCTCGGTGTCCTTGATGCGCGCGGCAGGGGCGGCGCTCACCGCCGCATCGAGCATGCCGGAGTCGATCCACACCGTGCGATCGCTCGGATAGCCCTCGAGTGCATCGAGCAGCGCGCGTCCTGCGGCATGCGCGATGCGCTTCTGTTTCAGCGCCGCCTCGATGGAGAGATTCCAGAATCGCGTGCCGGCCGGATCGGCCTGGCTGGATTGCAGCAACGCCTTGCAGGCCGCTTCCAGGGTCAGCGAACCGTTACACAGATCGTCGATGATCCGGTCGATATGCCGCGCCATAGTCGTTTTCCTTGTGAGGCCGGGTCGCGAAACCCGGGGATCCAGCGATGCGTGGCTGAAGAATATTCACGGATATCGACGCCGGGATGTGACCGCCGGCTCATTTCGTTCGCCGCTGCGACGCGTTGCATGCAATTTCTTACATGCCGGTGCCACGGTGTGGTTCGCGGCTGGTGTTATGTCGCGGAGAGGAGTTTCACACGGAGATCACGGAGCACACGGAGGTCGGAAGGGAGAAGAGGATTTCCACGGGGAAGAATGGGAACACGGGGAGCACGGGGAAAGAAAATTTCTGTTCCGAGACCCCGTGTCCCCCGTGTTCCCCGTGGAAATTCTTCTTGATCTTATCTCCGTGTCCTCCGTGATCTCCGTGTGAAACCCGGATCTTCCTACCCGTTCGCAGCGACGCGATCGACGGGCAGGGGAATGACTTCGGCGAGCGGGCGTGTTTCGGTTTCGGCGGCGGGCCGGGGGCGAGGAGCGAGGCGGGGAATGGGATCGTCGCCGTGCAGTTGCTGGTGGGTGTTGGCGAGCCACTGTTCGATGTGGCGACGGAAGCGTTCGATGGCGCGGGCGCGGAAGACGATGAGGCCGGTGCCTTCGAACATCTGTTCCTGCGCCGGCGTCACGTGATACCACCATTGCAGCCGGTCGAGTCGCGATCCCTGGAAGTACGGCAGCGAGATCGAGAAACGGCGACCTCTGCGGGTCGGCTCGGTTTCAGCGAAAGCGAAATAGTCTTCGAGTGCGCGAGGCAGTTCGATGAGCGTCATCCGATCACTTGGGGAGCGTGGGAGCGACGCGCCGATCATAGCGAGTAGGGAATGCACCTTCCAAGGCCTCGCGAAGACTTCGACAGAACTTTTTTCCGGGCGATGACCTGGGCGCGATGCAAACGCAATCGGGGTGGTGCAAGACAGACTGTCGCGCACCGAATTGGTCCAGTGCCGGGGGGTCGATCGGCAGCGACTGACGGATTCCGCCGCCGGCCGCAATGGCGGACCGGTTTTCGAATTCCGCGCGGTACGCGAGCAATCGCAGGCGGAAAGGCACGGAGCGCGTCGGCATTCGCCCGGCGCCAGTGAGATCCAGATCACACAATTCCTGCGCCGTCAGCCCTTCATCTTCGCCGCCTGTCTGCCGATGCAAACTGGGTGAAGCCGCGTCCGCGGTGCCTACGGCTACCGGTGTTCAGGATCGATGCTGAAGAAGATCGCCATATCGCAGGTCCGGACGGGAATGTTCCTCAGCTCCGTCGAAGGCTCCTGGATGAATCATTCCATCTGGAAGAGCAAGTTCGTCATCAACGATGACGAGACGCTGGCGCGCGTGCGCAACTGCGGCGCGAAGGAATGCTGGATCGACGTATCGCAGGGAGTCGACGTGGCGTCCGAGGCGCCGCTGGTGCAGGTCGTGCCGCGATCGCCGGCGGAGCAGACGGCGCCGGCCAATGCGCCCGTGTCGTCGCAGCGCAAGTCGATGGCGGATGAACTGCAGAATGCCGCGAACGTGCTGAAGCGCTCCAAGGCAGCGGTCAACTCGCTGTTCGCCGAAGCGCGCATGGGCAATGCAGTCAACACCGGCGAGTGCAAGCCGCTGGTCGACGACATCGTCAATTCCGTGGACAGCAATGCCGATGCGCTCATCAGCCTGTGCCGGCTGAAGCTGGCGGACGAATACACTTATATGCACTCGGTCTCGGTGTGCGCGCTGATGGTGTCGCTGGGCCGCCAGCTCGGACTCGACGATGACATGTGTCGCGACGCGGGCATGGCGGGGCTGCTGCACGATCTGGGCAAGGCCGCGATGCCGCAGGACATTCTCAACAAGCCCGACAAGCTCACGGACGAGGAATTCACGATCATCAAGTCGCATCCCGTGCGCGGCCACGAGATGCTGCTCGACGCCGGCGTCGACAACGATCGCGTGCTCGATGTCGCGCGCCATCATCACGAGCGCATCGACGGCAAGGGCTATCCCGACAAGCTGTCGGCCGACAACATCTCGTTGATCGCGCGCATGAGCGCGGTCTGCGACGTCTACGATGCGATCACGTCGAACCGTCCCTACAAGGCTGGCTGGGATCCGGCCGAGTCCATCGCGAAGATGGCGTCGTGGCAGGGTCACTTCGATCCGATCGTGCTGCAGACGTTCGTCAAGACGATCGGCATCTATCCGGTCGGTTCGCTGGTGCGTCTGGCTTCCGGCAAGCTGGCAGTGGTGGTCGAACAGAATCCGAAGAAGCTCACGGCGCCCAAGGTGAAGGTGTTCTTCTCGACCAAGTCCGGCTTGCCGCTCGAACCGAAGCTCATCGACCTCGCCGAGTCGCACGTGCAGGAAAAAATCATCGCGCGCGAACCGCCCGAGAACTGGAACTTCAGTTATCTGCAGGATCTCTGGGCAAGCCACGTTCCCTGACGTTCGGAAGGTCTTCCTGTGGGGCCGGCTTCAGCCGGCCTGATCGTCCGATCGTCTCACTCCATCTCCATTTCCCGTTTCGTTGTCGTTACAACAGGGTCACCTCCCGTCGATTCCTGCGCGCGCGGCATTTCTGAGTTTCAGTGATGCGCATTTCTCGTCGACTGCATCGCCGATAACGTAGCGCGCAGTTGTCGAATCGAAGGGGCATCGAATGAAACGCAGATGGATCGCGCCGGTCGCGCTGATCGGAGTTGTCGTCGTCGCGGGATCCGCGCTGGCGGCATGGAAGCATGCGAGCCTGGTCGAGGCGGACATCGCTGCGGCGAGTCAGCCGGAAGCGGCGGAGGCGGTCGCGGTGGCGATTGCGCAGGAACGGCAGCACAGCCGCACGACGACGTCGATCGGCACCGTCGTCGCGCTGCGATCGATCACCGTGCGCAATGAGCTGCCGGGCACCGTGAAACAGGTGGCGCTGGTGCCCGGGCGGATCGTGGAAGCGGGTACGGTGCTGGTGGCGCTGGACGTTTCGGTGGAAGAGGCGGAGCTGCGGGCATTGGAAGCGCAGGCCGAGCTGGCGAGAACGCAGTTCGCGCGCATGCAGCGCATGAGCGAGCAGCGCGCCGCTTCCGAAATGGAAGTGGACACGGCGAGGGCGGAGCGCGACGTATCGCTCGCGCAGATCGAGAAAACCCGCGCGATCATCGCGCGCAAGACCATTCGTGCACCGTTCCGGGCGCGGGTGGGCATTGCCGACGTTCATCCCGGGCAGTATCTGAACGAAGGCACGTTGCTGACGACGTTGCAGGGCGTGGACGAATCCGCGTACGTCGATTTCACCGTGGCGCAGCAGGTGGCGGCGGCGTTGCGGGCGGGAACGAACGTACAGGTCCTTGCCTCCGGTGCCGAGCACGCGACCGCCGCCGAAATCCTCGCAATCGATGCACGCGTCGATCCGGTCACGCGCAATGCAACGGTTCGCGCCAGATTGCACGATGTGACGCGTGCACCGGCGCCGGGTGCGTCCGTACGCGTGCAGGTGCCGCTCGGTGTGCCGACGCTCGCGGTAGCGATTCCGGCCAGCGCGCTGCGCAAGGGACCGTCCGGCGATCACGTATTCGTGCTGGAACAGGACGAGCATGGCGACACGCGCGCCAGAACGCGTCTGGTGAAGGTCGATGCGCTGTCCGGCGATGAGATCGTGGTTACGGACGGCCTGTCGGTCGGCGAGCGGGTTGCAACGTCCGGGTCCTTCAAGTTGCGCGAGGCTGCGCTGGTGGTCGCCGAGACACCTGCCGAAGCCGTCGCAGCGAATGCGGTGAAGCCCGCCAACGTCAATCTCTGACGGCGGAACCCTCCCATGCGCTCATTCACCGACATCTTCATTCGTCATCCGGTTCTCGCCGTCGTCGTCAACCTCGTGCTGGTGCTGGTCGGTACGCGTGCGCTCCTGACGCTGCCGGTGCAGCAGTTTCCGAGCGTCGAAAGTTCATCGGTCATCATCACCACGGTGTACACCGGTGCGAGCGCCGAGACGATCCGCGGCTTTCTGACCACGCCGATCGAGCGCGCGGTGTCCGCCATCAGCGGCGTCGACTACATCGAGTCCACCAGTCGCGCCGGACTCAGTACCGTCACGATCCGGCTGAAGCTCGATCACGACAGCACCGACGCGCTGGCGCAGGTCACGGCCCGTCTGCAGCAGGTGCGATCCGAGCTGCCGGCGGAAGCCGAACCGCCGACGTTGGAAGTGCAGCGCGCGGACCGTCCCTATGCGACGTTCTATCTCGGCTTCACGTCGACGCAGCGCGACGTGCCGGCGCTGACCGACTGGCTGTCGCGCACCTTGCAGCCGCAGCTCGCGACGCTCGAAGGCGTGCAGCGCGTCAGCTTCGAAGGCGCGCGGCCGCTGGCCATGCGCGTCTGGATCGATCCCGATCGCCTCGCGGCACGCAACCTGTCGCCGGGCGACGTGCAGGCGGCGCTGCAGCGGAACAACTATCTCGCCGCGGTCGGCCAGACCAAGGGCAATCTCGTGCAGGTGAACCTGCTCGCGGATACGGATCTGCGCGCGGTGTCGGAGTTCGAGAACCTGATCGTGGCGGATCGCGATGGCGCGATCGTGCGGCTGAGCGATGTGGCGCGCGTGGAACTCGGCGCCGAAGAGGCGACGATGGTCGCCAAGTACAACTCGCAGCAGAGCGTGTACCTGGGCGTGTGGCCGCTGCCGGGAACGAACGAGATCGAAGTCGCGCAGCATCTGCGCGAGGAAATGCAGCGGATCGAGCCCAACCTGCCTGACGACATCGAGATGCGGCTGGTGTGGGACGGCACCATGTTCATGCGCAGCGCGCTGAAGGAGATCACCAAGACGCTCGGCGAGACGGTGCTGATCGTCGCGATCGTGGTGTTCCTGTTCTTGGGCTCGATCCGCACGGCGCTGGTGCCGCTGGTGGCGATGCCGGTGTCGCTGGTCGGTGCCGCCATCGTCATGCTGGCCTGCGGCTTCAGTCTGAACCTGCTGACCATCCTCGCCATCGTGCTGTCGGTCGGCCTGGTGGTGGACGATGCCATCGTGGTGGTGGAGAACATCGAGCGGCACGTGCGCGAAGGCAAGTCGCGCATCGAGGCGGCATTGCTGGGTGCGCGCGAGCTGGCGGGTCCGATCGTTGCGATGACGATCACGCTGGCGACGGTCTACACGCCGATCGCATTCCAGGGTGGATTGACCGGCTCGCTGTTCCTCGAATTCGCGATCACGCTGGCGGCGGCTGTGGTCGTCTCCGGCATCGTCGCGCTGACGTTGTCGCCCGTCATGAGTTCGCATTTCCTGCACGCGCACGGCAAGCAGGGGAAGCTGACGATCATCGTCAATCGCGCTTTCGACGTCGTCAGCCGCGCCTATGCGCGCGGGCTGGATCGTGCGCTCGGGATGCGTGCGGTCGTCGTCGTGTTGGCGCTGCTGGTGACGCTGGCGGCATGGCCGCTCTATCAATACTCGCGCCAGGAACTGGCGCCGGTCGAAGACCAGAGCCATATCAGCCTGTTCTTCGAAGCCTCTCCGGATTCGACCTTGAAGGCGACGGATCACGATTCGCAGAAGCTGATCCAGGCGATCACGGCATTCCCGGAAACCGATTTCACGTGGTCGCTGACGGCCGACTGGGGCGGCTTCGGCGGACTCGTGGCGAAGGACTGGCACGAGCGCGGACGATCCACGGAACAGATGTTCGGCGATGTCTACAACGCGGTGTCGCAGGTGCCGGGGCTGCGCGTCTACACGCGCCTCGATCCGCCGCTGCCGACGCCGGGTCAGTACGACGTCGAGCTGATCGTGCAGAACGAGTCGTCGCTCGAAGAACTCATGGCGACCGTGCAGGCGGTGCAGGATGCGGGCATGAAGAGCGGCAAGTTCCTGTACGTCGACACAGATCTGAAGTTCGATCTGCCGCAGGCACGCGTGGTGCTGGATCGCGAACGTCTCGCCGATCTCGGGCTCGATCTCGCCACGGTCGGACGGGAACTCGGCACGCTGCTTGGTGGCGCGTACGTCAACCGCTTCAACTACTTCGATCGCAGCTACAAGGTCATTCCGCAGATCGGCGATGAGGATCGCGCCACGCTCGATCCGCTGCTGGATCTCAAGATCAAGACGCCGGATGGCACGCTCGTACCCGTGTCGACTTTCATGCGCATCGAGTCGACCACCGGTCCGCGCACGCTGAATCGCTTCCAGCAGCGCAACTCGGCGCGTGTGTTCGGCGGCGTGCAGCCGGGTGTGACCAAGGACGAAGGCCTGCGGGTGCTGGAGGCGGCGGCGACGGCCGGTCGCACGGGTTCGCTGATCGACTACGCGGGCGAGTCGCGCCAGATCCGCCAGGAAGGTGCGGCGCTTACGGCCACGCTCGCGTTCGCCGTCGTGCTGATCTACCTGGTGCTCGCGGCGCAGTTCCAGAGCTTCCGCGATCCTCTGATCGTGCTGCTCGGCTCCGTGCCGCTGGCGATCTCCGGCGCGCTGGTGTTCACGTTCCTGGATCTGACCACGATCAACATCTATTCGCAGGTTGGCCTGATCACGCTGGTCGGACTCATCGCCAAGAACGGCATCCTGATCGTGGAATTCGCCAACACGTTGCAGGAACGCGGCATCGAGAAACTTGCCGCGTTGCGCGAAGCCGCGCTGACGCGTCTGCGGCCTGTGCTGATGACGTCCGCCGCGACGGTGTTCGGCCACTTTCCGCTGGTGCTGGTGTCGGGTCCCGGTGCCGAAGCGCGCAACAGCATCGGCATCGTGCTGGTCACCGGCATGATCGTCGGCACGATCTTCACGCTGTTCGTGGTGCCGGTGTTCTACAGCCTGATCGCTGCGGATCATCGCTCGCAGGTGCCGCTCGACGATGTGGCGGTTGAACCTTCGGTGGCGTGAGATCCCCCAGCGGGACAGGGGTTTCTGTAGGTCAGGCTTCAGCCTGACTTCCGAAAAAGAGGCCGGCTAAAGCCGGCCCCACAGTAAGAACCCCCACCCTAACCCTTCCCCCGCTACGCGTAGGAGGGGATCAGACGTAGTCTGGGAAGGGGATCGGCGGAGAACACTCACGTGAACGATGCGAAGGTCGAAGGTGGCTGCCTTTGCGGCGCGGTACGTTACCGGGTCTGCGGACCGCTGCTGTCGAGCAGTATCTGTCATTGCCCGACCTGTCGGCGTGCCAGCGGGGCGCCCGCGGTCGCCTGGTTCGTCGTGCGTCTCGATCACTTCGAACTGTTGCGCGGCGACCTGACGACATTCGCGTCGTCGGCCCCTGTGATCCGGCAGTTCTGCGGACGCTGCGGCAGTCAGATCGTCTATCGCAATGACGATGCCCCGGCGCTGATCGAGCTGACGACGGCCACCCTGGACGATCCGGAAGTCTTTCCGCCGACGCGCGAAATCTGGCTGTCGCACCGCATTGCCTGGGAAGCGGTCGACCCGCAGCGCGAGCAGGACCCTGAGGAAAGTCATGCCTGACTACCGGCGTCCGGTCAGTTGAGTCGGCAACGCAGGGGCGTACAGTGCGCCACAGTTCCATCAACAGGCCGGGAGGCAATCATGACGAGCACAGGTCCCTACAGGGGAAGCTGTTTCTGTGGCGAAGTGCAGTTCGAAGTGTCCGGGCAGCCGGCGGCGATGGGCTATTGCCATTGCGGTTCCTGCCGCCAGTGGTCGGCCGGCCCGGTCAATGCGTTCAGCCTGTGGCAATCGCAGTCGCTGCGCGTGACGAAGGGATCGAGCAGCATCGGCACGTACAACAAGACGCCCATCAGCTACCGCAAGTGGTGCACGAAATGCGGCGGTCACCTGTTCACCGATCATCCAACGATGGGCCTGGTGGATGTCTATGCCGCGATGCTGCCGGAGTTGAAGTTCGAACCGGCCCTGCACGTGCACTATCAGGAAACCGTGCTGCGCATCCCCGACGGCAAACCGAAGATGAAGGACATGCCGGCGGAGATGGGCGGGTCGGGGGTTACGCTGCCGGAGTGAGAGTGAGACAAAGAGTAACCGTGACCGGAAGGGAATCCCACGGGACAAAGAACGCATAGAACGCAAAGGCCGGAAGGAAGCCATAGCCGCAAAAAGCGCAAAAGGCGCAAAAGCAGAAGAAGACAACATCCTTCTGCTTTGCGCCTTTTGCGCTTTTTGCGGCTATTTTTCTTTTTGCGTTCTATGCGTTCTATGCGTTCTTTGTCCCGTGGGATTCCCTTCCGGTCACGGTTACTCCGTCTTCTTGAAGAAACCGGGCCGGCATCGCTTCCCGATACGGGAAGTACTGGAACCAGGGGCGCGCCTCCCCGAGCGTGCGCCGAACGCTGGGGCGTTCCAGGAGGCGTTCGAAATACGCCGCGAGGTGCGGGCAGGACGCGGGGAACGGTTCGACGATGCCGGCATAGAACAGCGCCGGTGCGGCGGCGCAGTCGGGGAGCGTGAACGTATCGCCGATGGCCCAGCGTCGGGTCGCGAGCTGGCGATCGATCATGCCGTAGGCCATTCCCAGAACCGTGCGCGCCTCGGTGACACCTCGCGGATCTTTCTCGCCGTCGGCGCGCAGACGATCACCCACGATCTTCTGCATGGGGATGGCGACGTACAGGTCGAAGACGCGGTCCCACAGACGCGCATCCAGCAGGGCAGTCGCGTCGTGCGGCAGCAGCGGCTGCGGTCCCGGATAGAACTGCTCCAGGTACTCGATGATGATGCTGGTTTCCGGCACCGTGCAGTTGCGCTTCTCGTCGCGCAGCACCGGGATTTTGCCCATGGGCCACATTTCGTAGTGCCGTGCGTGCTGCGCGGTATCGAACAGATCGATCGTGCGCGCTTCGAATGGCGTTCCGCTTTCGTAGAGCGCGATCAGTACCTTGTGACAGAACCCCGACAGCGGGTGCATGTGCAGGACGAGTGACATGTCATGAATTCCTTGTTCTGCGCGGCTCAGGAGCCCGAACCTTCCGGCGCCGCCGCGCCGGCCAGCGGCGGGCCGCTGAACTCGGCTTCGACGATCACGTCGACCGCGTCGCTGACGCCCATCTTCGTTCCCGGTTCGGGAATGCCGTAGCTCATGCCGAAGCCCGAGCGCTGCAGCGTGCCGTGCGCGGAGAAGCCGATGCGTGCATGTGGATCGAAGGGATGCCCGGCATAGCCGCCGTTGAAGGTGGCATCGAGCGTGACGGGCTTCGTCACGCCGCGCAGCGTGAGATCGCCATGGATCTTCATCTGGCGCGGACCGGTGACTTCGACGGTCTTCGACTGCCACGTCATCTGCCGAAACTGCGCCGCGTTCAGCCACTGCTCGCCCTGCAGTTGCGCGTTGAAATCCAGCGTCGCGGGATCGGGGAAATCGGTTTCGAGCGAACGCGGGTCGACCGTCACGGTCACGGCCGACGCAGCGAGGTTGGCGGGATCGAAGGTCAGAATCGCATCGAACTGTCTGAAGCGCGCGGTGTAGTTCGAGAACCCCAGGTGATCGACGCGAAAGAGCAGGCTGGCGTGAGCCTTGTCGAGGGTATAGCTGCCGGCAGGAACGTCGATCGGCGTGTCAGCCGCGGGTGCGGGCGTTTCGCCGGCCGGTTCCTGCTTCGCGCAGGCGCCGAGGGCGGCGAGTGCACAGACGAGCGGATAAAGAAGCTTCGCTTTCATTGTCGGTCCTGTCGTGTCGTTCGAGCTCTGCGCCAAGGACGGATGAGCCGCGGCGGAGCCGACAGGATGACATGAGTTCTCCTTGTAGGTCAGGCTTCAGCCTGACTTCTGGCCGGCTGAAGCCGGCCCCACAGGCAGACAAGAGCTACTGCGTCGACACCACCCGCGGATCCTCGATCTGCTCCTCCGGCGTCAGGATCCAGAACAGCACGTAGACCAGGATGCCGGGGAACGCCGCCGAGCACACCGAAATGACGACATACAGCACGCGCGCCAGCGTCACGTCCATGCCGAAGTAGCACGCCAGCCCGGACACGACACCGCCGATCATGCGGTTGGAACGCGAACGTCGCAGCGGAGCATTGAACTGGCTCATGAACTTGAAGCCTCTCCTCTAATGGTCCCGTCGCACATCGACGAGCGGCGCGAGGATGCGCGCGGTTGCGATTGCTCTACAGACCCGACCGGCGAACAGCGGCTCGTCGCCGGCAACGACTCGCAGGTGTCGGCGATCAGTCGCCCGGATTGCGCAGCACGCCGGTCGATGCGCGGCTGATGAGCTTGTGCGGCAGGCGCGTGGACTTCGGCGCATTGCCCGAGAGCAGCGACTTGAGCAGCAGATCGGCGGCGGAGTAGGAGAGTTCGTACGTGGGCTGGCTGATCGTCGTCAGCGGCGGCCACACGGTGCGGGAAATGGCAGCGTCATCGAAGCCCGCGACCGACAGTTGTCCCGGCACCGCGATGCCCATTTCATGCGCGGCCATCAGCGTGCCCGCCGCCATGTCGTCGTTCGCCGCGAAGATGGCGGTCGGACGCGACGGCAGCGCCAGCAGCTGGCGTGCGGCCTGCAGGCCGGAGTCGAACAGGAAGTCGCCCTGTCGTACGTAGTCCTGGTTGAACGGAATGCGATGCGCCTTGAGCGCGGCCTTGTAGCCTTTCAGTCGCTGGCCGCTCGCATAGTGACCGTGGCGGCCGATGATGAACGCGATGCGGCGATGGCCGAGACCGATCAGGTATTCCGTCATCTCGCGCGCCGCGCCCTCGTCGTCCATGTCGGAGTAGGGCGAACGATGCTTCATGTCGTTGGGCGCGATGCGCGCGAACGGCAGCCCGTGTTCGTCGAGCGCGCGAATGATCTCGACCGATTCGCTCAGCGGCGGCGCGAGGATCAGCCCGTCGATGTGCGTCTGGTTGGCGAAGGCCATCACGTCCTGCGTGAGTTCTTCGCCGCTGCCGGTGACTTCGTGCAGCAGCAGCAGGAACTTGCCTTCGCGACAGCGGGCGAGCGCGCCGCGCTGCACTTCGATGGTGTAGTTGCCGCTGGGATTGTCGTACACGAGACCGATCAGGTACGAACGCCGGCTGGCGAGGCTGCGTGCGGACGGACTCGGGTGATAGTTGAGGCGCTTGACCGCCACCATGACGCGGGCGCGCGTTTCGTCGCGTACGTTCGGTTCATTGTTGAGGACGCGCGAGACTGTCTTGATGGCGACGCCCGCCGCCTTGGCAACATCATCGATACTGGCCTTGCGGGAGCGGGCCGGGGAATCGTCGTTCTCAGCGGTCATCGTGCGTGCGCCGTCATTCAAGCATCGGGCTGCAGGGCCCGGTTCGATACAGTCGATGTTGTTGAGGGCCGCCGCAGCGGGCCCGCTTGCGCGCGCATGGTACACCCATGTCCGGTGCAGGCGCTTTCTTGGCTGCCGCATTCCCTGTAAAACTCTGTTGTGAATCTACCGGGATTCGTCCGTGGGTCCGCAGAGGCCGATACGGGCGCCGGTACAGGGGGGATCGTCGATGGTCGAGTCCGTTCCTTCGGGACTGGCTGTATCCGAGGGCGTTGCTGCGGGCGCAGGCGATGAGATGCCGCGCGCCAGTCACTTCTTCGTGTTCGTCTATGCGCTGGCGTATGCCGGTGTGTGGCTTGCGCTGCTGACGCCCATGCTCGTGACGATTGCGCTGCGTGTCCGGCAACTCGCGCCGGACAACGCGGCCGGGCAGCTGGCGATGGTGCTGGGCATCGGTGCCTTCTTTGCGCTCGTCGGCAATCCGGTGTTCGGACGGCTGAGCGATCGCACCACGTCGCGATACGGAATGCGCCGTCCGTGGCTGATCGGCGGCATGATCTGCGGCACCGCCTGTCTCGTCATCGTGGCGTTGGCGCCGAGCATTCCCGTGCTGCTGCTCGGCTGGTGTCTGGCGCAGCTCGCGTTCAACGCGGTGCTGGCGGCGATCGTTGCGATCCTGCCCGATCAGATACCGGCGTCGCAGCGCGGTACCGTGTCGGGCGTGCTGGGGATCTGCATGCCCATCGGGCAGGTGAGCGGTACGTTCCTGGTGCAGGCGTTGCCGACGTCGATGCTGATGATGTTTCTGGTGCCGGCCCTCGTGGGTTCGGCGACCGTGATGTTGCTCGTGCTGCTGCTGCCCGATCGACGTCAGCAGCCCGCGCAGCTGACGGCCTCGACGCTGCGCGAGTTCCTGCGCTCGTTCTGGCTGAATCCGGCGCAGCATCCCGATTTCGCCTGGGCGTGGCTGAGCCGCTTCCTGCTCGTGACGGGCACGGCGTTTCTCACGACGTATCAGTCGTACTACCTGATCGACAAGCTCGGTTACGACGTGACGGCGGTGCCCGGACTCATCTTCAAGTCGATGCTGGTGCAGGCCAGCATGATCGTCATTTCCAGCCTGCTGGGCGGCCGGATTTCCGATGCCACGGGACGCCGCAAGATTTTCGTGCTGGTCGCCGCCGCGGTGTACGGTTCCGGCCTGTGGACGATCGCCGCTGCGAGCGACTATTCGGAAGTGCTGATCGGTATGGCGCTGACCGGCGTCGGGCAGGGCGTGTACTTCGCCGTCGAACTCGCGCTCGTCACGCAGATCCTTCCGAACCGCAAGCTGGATGCGGCCAAGGATCTCGGCATGTTCAACATCGCCAATGCGCTGCCGCAATCCGTGGCGCCCGCGCTCGGCCCGATCATCCTTTCGCTCAGCCATGGCGACTACACCTGGCTGTTCATCGCGGCGGGCGCCATTGCGTTCATGAGTTCGATTGCGATTCTGCCCCTGAAGGGCGTTCGATGATTCTCGATGCAGGTCCATCACCAACGAGGGAATGACCATGAAGAAGCCGATCTGGTTTGCAGCGCTGATGCTGATCGTCGCCGGAGCGTTCTCCGTTCTGCAGGCGGCAGACGGATCGCGGTTCGCCGGCAAATGGACGGGAACGTGGGAAGGCGGCGGTTCAGGCGGTTCGCTGGTGTTGACGATCGCGGCCGGCGCGGACGCGGGCGAAGTTGCGGTCGGGCAGGATACGGGTGACTACACCGCGACGTTCGCGTCGGTGTCGGTCGCCGACGATCGTCTCACCATCCGCTATCCCTACACGCCGGATCCGCAGGCGGACATTCTGCTCACCGGCACTTTCGCTGGCGACTCCGCCAGCGGCGAATGGAACATGGTGGCGAAAGGCGAGAGCACGTCGTTCGCGAGCGGCACCTGGACGGTGAAACGCTGATCTGCTTCTTCTGTGGGTCAGGCTTTAGCCTGACAGTTCTCAGGCCGGCTGAAGCCGGCCCCACAGGGAAGAGAGAGGGCGGTCATCCGCCGCCTTCCTTCGCCAGCGCGCTCCTGTGGCGTGCGAACAGCAGATAGACGGCGAGCCCGACGATATTCCAGATGACGAAAAACAGGATGGTCATCGCCGGCAGATTCCAGAAGAGATACAGGCAGCCCACGACAGCCAGTGTCCCGACGAGCCCGGCAAGTGGCGTACGGAACTTCCGGGGAAAATCCGGCGCCCGCTTTCGCAGGATAAGCATGCAGATCGCGACGGAGATGAAGGCGCACAACGTTCCGGCGTTCGCCAACGCGGCAATTTTATCCAGAGGCAGCAGGCCGGCGATCATCGACACGATCACGCCGGTGACAAGGATCATCAGCACCGGCGAACCAGTACGTTCGCTGATGGCACTCAATCGTTGCGGCAGCAGTCCATCGCGCGCCATGACGAAGAAGATGCGCGACTGCCCATACATGAACGCCATGATCACGGTGGGCAGAGCGAGCACCGCAGCGCCGGCGATCAGGTTCGCGGCCACCGGGTGATTCAGGCTGCGCAACACCAGCGCCAGCGGCTCGGGACTTGCGGCCAGCGACTGGTAGGTGGCACCCCCGAGAGCCGCGGCTGCGACCGCCATATAGATGAAGGTACAGATCAGCATCGAGCCGACGATGCCGATCTTCAGGTCGCGCCCCGGGTTACGCGTCTCTTCCGCCGCCGTCGATACGGCGTCGAAGCCATAGAACGCGAAGAAGATGATGGCCGCGGCCGCCATCACGCCGTGTTTCACGCCGTCGACCTCGGTACCGGCGAATCCGTAAGGCATGAAGGGCGTGAAGTGGTCGGCATCGAAGGCCGGCACTGCCAGCGCGATGAACAGCGCCAGCGCGATCAGCTTCACGAACACGAGGATGAGATTGACGGTCGCGCTCTCGCGCGTGCCGAGCGCCAGCAGTCCGGCCACGGCAAGCGAAATCAGAATGGCCGGCACGTTGAGGACGCCGCCGGCGTGCGGGCCGGCCAATAGCGCCTCGGGTACGTTCCATCCCGCCGACTTGATGACGCCGGCTGCATAGCCGGACCAGCCGACGGCGACCGCACTGCACACGACCGTGTATTCGAGGATGAGCGTCCAGCCCACGACCCAGGCGAGCAGTTCGCCCAGGACTACATAGCTGTACGTATAGGCGCTGCCGGCCACAGGCATCATCGTCGCCATCTCGGCATACGCCAGTGCCGCGCAGGCGCAGACGATGCCGGCGATCACGAACGACAGGATGACCCCGGGGCCTGCCAGCCCGGCGCCGACGCCTGTCAGCGTGTAGATGCCCGTTCCCACGATGCCGCCGACACCCAGTCCGATCAGGTGCGGCCAGCTCAGCGTGGGTTTCAGGGCATGACCGGAGATTCCGGCAGTGATGGTGTCGAGCTGCTTGCGCCGGTTCCAGTACGCCACGTTGTCGTTCTCCAGCGGCGGTCGTAGTGAAGGGATTGTAACGACAGGGAAGGAACCGGACGGGTACGTTTGCGATTGAAAGCAAAGGTATACAGCGTCACACGCGTATGAACGACACCCTGCTTACCGTTTTCGGCATCGCGGTCACGCCCTGGAAGCTCGTCGGCTATCTCGGCATCGTCCTGTTCGCCGGCCGCTGGGTGGTCCAGCTCATCGCTACCCGGGCGCGTGGCCGACCGGTCATTCCGCGTTCGTTCTGGCTCATGAGCGTGTCGGGCAGTGCGCTGCTGCTGGCCTACTTCATCTGGGGCAAGAACGACTCGGTCGGCGTCCTCTCCAATCTCTTTCCGATGGGCGTCGCCCTGTACAACCTCGCACTCGATCTGCGCGCCGCACGCGAGGACCGCCTCGCCCATTCGCTGCCGGGTCATGCAGTGGGGCGCTAGCCCTTTTCGCCGATTCCATCCGTACTGCGTTGGACTACGCTGCTGGCGGCTCGTGAAGGAGTCGCAGCCGCAGCGTCATGGCCAAGAACATCATCATCTGCTCCGATGGGACGGGGAACACCGCCATCAAGGGGCGCGGCACCAACGTCTTCAAGATCTTCGAGTCCGTCGATCTCAATTCGCATCGCTTCCATCCGGAGCGCGCGCCGCAGGTCGCGATCTACGACGACGGCGTCGGCACGGAGAGTCTGCGGCTCATGCGCGTTCTGGGCGGCGCCGCGGGCTATGGACTGAGCCGCAATGTCCGCCAGCTCTACAAGGAGCTGTGCCGCATCTACGATCCGGGCGACCGGATCTTCCTGTTCGGTTTCAGTCGCGGCGCCTTCACGGTGCGCAGTCTCAGCGGCTTCATCGGCACCTGCGGGATCATCGATGTGAACCGGCTCGAAGGTCCCGACGATCTCGATGCCCTGGTCAGGCAGGCATACGAGGTCTATCGCGGCTGCTATCGCACCTGGCTCATGAAAAAACTCATCGGGCCCGTGGATCGCAGCGTCACGGTGCAGTTTCGCGAACGGCACTGTCATGGCGGCGAGCGCATCTACTTCCTGGGCGTGTGGGATACCGTCGATGCCGTCGGCCTGCCGCTGCACGTCTCCGACCTGGTGAACAAGCTCGTCTATCAGTTCAAGTTTCCGGATCTCGTGTTGAGCACCGCCGTCGACCGGGCCGTGCACGCGCTCGCCATCGACGATGAGCGTCAGTCCTTCCAGCCGCTGATCTGGGACGAGACGGCGCCGCTGCAGCCCGGCCAGTCGATCGAACAGGTGTGGTTCTCGGGCGCGCACTCGAACGTCGGCGGCGGGTATCCCAAGCAGGGCATGTCGCTGGTCGCGCTCGACTGGATGATGCAGCACGCCGAACGGGCGGGACTGCGGTTCGTCGCCAACGAACGTGCCTACTACGGCGAGCACGCCAACGTCGACGACAAGCTCTACGACCCGCGGTCGGGTGTCGGCATGTTCTACCGCTGGCTGCCGCGCAATGTCGCGGCGATGTGCGAAGCCAGCGGCGTCACGCCCAAGCTGCACCTGAGCGTGCTGGAACGGATCGCGCACGGCACGGACGACTATCGTCCCGGCAACCTGCCGGCCAGCTCCCAGGTCGTATTCACGCTGACGGGCGATCCGGTCAAGGATGCGGCGGCGGCCGAGCGCGCCAGGAGCGTGGAGACGGTGCTTCGGGAAGGGCATCCGGAGGCATCATCGCTGCTCGCGACGGTCGCGACGCGGCTCAATGTCGGCCGGCTGTCGTACCGGATCTTCGTCCTGACGATCGTCGCGGTGCTGCTGCTCGCCGCTTCCGCCACGCCGCAGGCGACGACCTCGGTCCGCGCCTTCGTGACGAGCCTCGGGCTCCTGCTGTTCGAACTGGTTACCAGTCCGTTCGACACGCTGCGCGTGCTGTTCTGGCATGGATCGAAGTCGCTGCTGCTGGCGGGCGTCCTCGTCGCGGGGCTCACGATTGCGTGGCTGCTGTCGTCGTGGTCCACGCGCGGCATGAGCCGCGCGTTCGCGGGCTTCTGGTTCGTTCACCAGCAGAAACTGCGCGATGCGTTGAAGAAGGCGCGGGCGCGCAGCGCCGAAGCGAAGCAGTGACGCGATCGCGTCGTGCGCTGGCGTCCGCCCTCTGTCTGTAGGTCAGGCTTCAGCCTGACTCCTTATAGAAAAAGAGGCCGGCTGAAGCCGGCCCCACAGGAAGAGGAAGAAGATAGGGGAGCGATCACACTCCCCGCATCAACACCACGACCCCCATCACCACGAAGATGGCCGCCGTCGTGATGTGAATCGGCCGCAGCGGCAGCGATTTTCCGGCGAGCTGTCCCAGCAGGACGACCGGCACGTTGGCGAGCATCATGCCGAGCGTGGTGCCGATCACGACCAGTGCCAGCGCGTCGTACCGCGCAGCGAGTGCGACGGTCGCGATCTGGGTCTTGTCGCCCATTTCCAGCAGGAAGAAGGCAATCACCGTGGCAGCGAACACGCCGAAGCGCGGCGGTGCGGTTTCCTGCGCGTCGTCGATCTTGTCGGGAATCAGGGTCCAGATGCCCATGACGATGAACGACAGGCCGAGCACCCAGCGCAGGATGTCCGGGCCGAGCGCCGCGGCCGCCAGTGCGCCCACCGCACCGGCGAGCGCATGGTTCAGCAAGGTTGCAATGAAAATGCCGGCAATGATCGGCAGCGGCTTGCGATAGCGGGCCGCGAGCACCAATGCGAGCAACTGGGTCTTGTCGCCGATTTCCGCCAGCGCGACGACGCCGGTGGGGACGAGGAGGGCTTCGAGCATGTCGTGTACCGGGTCGAGCGGCGATTGAGCCCATGACGCAGCCTCCCCGCTCGACCCCAGGCTTGCTGGTTGACGGGACACTGCATCATCGGTCTCGCCCTGCCCGGACCTTGCGGTCGAGCCGAACGCGCCATGGCCGCATGGCAGCCAAGTGTGTTGACGCGCTCTCCGCGAACCTGACAAAGCCGGTCGCGGCAGCTACTCCCCAACGAAGGGCGCGCAGCTTAGGCAGCGCCCGCGCGTCGGTCAATCAGCCACACCATGAACTGGCGCAACGTCGCCGGAACCTTCAGCGGCGATATTGTCTGATCCGGTGGCCGGCAAAACCCCGTCACGAATCGGCTGTAACTATCGGCACGGTGCCGGTGTTGTGGCACCGGGACGGCGGCGATCATCGGGAAATCGCTGACCACCGCTGTAACCTTTCGACGAAGCCGAGCGTCAAAGGGTGCATTGGGAAGGAGCCTGCGACAGCGTCAGGCGCCTCGTGGACTGAGCCAAGAATCCGATGCGGCGCGCCGATGGCCGCGATGCCGGATCGCAGAGAGGAATCGCAGTGAAAAGTCATGCACGGCAGCAATCCGCGGTGGACAGCGTGTCCGAAACCGATAATTCGGCAAATGTACACAACGAATCGAGCCACCTGGCCACGGTCTCCCGGCTCGCTCCCGTGCAGCCGCTGGATGAATCCGTGACCGCCGACGTCGGCTACGATGGCGGCGTGCGGGACACAGGCAGGAAGTCGATGCGCGTATGGGTGATCGCGGCCCTCGCACTCGCGGCGGCAGTCGCGACATGGATGCTCACGCGCGCTCCTGCGGCACCGGCAGCCGATCCTGCCGCAGTCGCAAATGCGACGCCGCTCGAACTCGCCCAGGTCGACGTATCGGCAGTCCGGGAGCGGGTGCTGGCGCGTTTCCTGCCGCTGTCGGGTTCCATGTCGCCCGTCGTGCAGGCGACGGTGAAATCGAAGGTCAGCGGCGAAGTCGAACAGGTTACCGTGCGCGAAGGTCAGGACGTGCGCGAAGGCGACATCATCGCCCGCATCGATACGCGCAATCTGCAGGCCCAGTACGACCGCGAACTGGCCGCCGTCGACAAGGCGCGTGCCGATCTCGATCTCGCCACGCTCAATCGCGACAAGAACCGCACGCTGCTCGAACAGAAATACATTTCCCAGAACACGTACGAGCAGACCGAGAGCGCCTATGCGGCGAACGTTGCCAGCCTGCGGCTGGCCGAGGCGCAGGCGCGCATGGTCAAGATCAGTCTCGAAGATTCCGTCATTCGCGCGCCCTTCACCGGCACCATCGCGAAGCGGCTGGTGCAGCCGGGCGAGAAGGTCTCGCAGGATTCCTCGATCGTCACCGTGGTGGATCTGCGCCAGATGCTGCTCGAAGCCGCGGTGCCGGCTGCGGAAATTCCCTCGGTGCACGCTGGCCAGACTGCGCGCTTCAAGGTCGGCGGTTTCGGCGAGCGCGAGTTCACGGGCGAAGTGCAGCGCATCAATCCGACGACGGTGGAAGGCTCGCGCGCCATCACCATCTACATCGCGGTGCCGAATGCCGATCGTTCGTTGAAGGGCGGCATGTTCGCGCAGGGACAGCTGGCGATCGACGCGACGCAGCCCGTGCTGTCGATTCCGCAGATGGCGGCGCGCGACGAAGCCGGCGCGTCGTTCGTGTATACGCTCGAAGACGGCAAGATCGTGCGCAAGCCGGTCACCCTCGGTCAGCGCGTGAAGGGTCAGGATTTCGTCGAGGTGCGCGAAGGACTCACCGCCGGCGAGCGCGTGATCGTGGCCGACATCGGCGAGGCCAAGCCGGGTTCGCACGCGGTCGTGCGCGGTGATGCGGAAAAGATCACCGCGGAAGCCGGCTGATCGGGCTTCCCGTTCCGTTCCGTCGGTCCTCGTTCGTCAGTTCTCTCCGTTCGTCCTGAATCCGTCGAGGACGAAGGACTCTTGAGCAGTTTCAATCATGTGGATCACACGCGTCAGCATCACACAGCCCGTCTTCGCGACCATGGTCATGCTCGCGATCGTGGTGCTGGGCCTGTTCTCCTACCGGCTGCTGCCGGTGGAGCAGATGCCGGATGTCTCGATTCCGCAGGTCTACATCACGGTTTCCTACCCCGGCGCCTCGCCGGAAGCGATCGAGAATGACGTCATCAAGCCGATCGAGAACGTCGTCAATTCGATCAATGGCGTGAAGAACATCTACGCCACGGCGCGTGAAGGCATGGCGTTGCTGCAGGTCGACTTCCGGCTCGACATCGACATCGCCGAGTCGACGCAGGAAGTGCGCGACAAGGTGGCGCAGGTCCGCGCCGGCATGCCGCGTGAAGTGCGCGACCCCACGATCGGTCGCGCCACCAACGACAGCTCCGTCCAGCCGATTGCCAGCATCGTCGTCTATTCGACGACGCGCAGCCTGCGCGAGGTGTCGACGCTCGTCGAACAGCAGGTGGTCAAGCGTCTGCAGAATTCCTACGGCGTCGGCAACATCGGCGTCGGCGGTTCGGTGGAGCGCCAGGTGCAGGTGTTCCTGAAGCCGGAGCAGCTGCAGAGCTATCGCGTCGGCGTCGACCAGGTCATCACCGCCATCCAGGCGGCGAATCAGGATCTGCCGGCCGGCGCCATCGCGAACGGCCAGCAGGAACAGCTCGTGCGCGTCGAAGGCAAGATCAAGGATCCGGCCGGCTTCGAGCGCATCATCGTCGCCAACCAGGGCGGCGCGCCGGTGTACCTGCACCAGGTGGCGAACGTCGTCGACGGCGAAGCCGAGGAAATGTCCATCTCGCGCGTCGACGGCAAGCGCGCCGTCTCGCTGTACATCTACAAGGTGCAGCAGGCCAACATCGTCGAGGCGGGCGAAGGGCTCAACGAAGCCATTGCCGACCTGCGCAGCCGGCTGCCCGAAGACGTGAAGGTCGAAACGCTGTGGTCCAACGCCGAATTCATCAAGGGCTCGCTGGATCGCGTCAAGAGCACGATCCTGGAAGGCGCCTTCCTGACGGTGCTGATCGTGTTCCTGTTCCTGCACTCCTGGCGTTCGACCATCATCACCGGTCTGACGCTGCCGATCTCCGTCATCGCGACCTTCATCGCGATGCATGCGCTGGGCTTCACGCTCAACTTCCTGACCCTGATGGCGCTGTCGCTGTGCATCGGCCTCTTGATCGACGACGCCATCGTGGTGCGCGAGAACATCGTGCGTCATGCCGACATGGGCAAGGATCACCGCAAGGCCGCGTTCGAGGCGACCAGCGAAATCGGGCTCGCGGTGATGGCGACGACGTTCGCGATCCTGGCGGTGTTCATCCCTGTGGCGTTCATGAGCGGCCTCATGGGCCGCTTCTTCCTGCAGTTCGGACTGACGGTCGCGGTCGCGGTGCTGGTGTCGCTGTTCGTCAGCTTCACGCTCGATCCGATGCTGTCGGCGTACTGGCCGGACCCGAAGGAGGGCCGTTTCCGCCGCATGCCGTGGCTGGCGCGGTTCATGGATCGCATCGAGGTCGGCGTCGATCGCGCCCATCACATCTACGACCGCATGCTGCGTTGGGCGCTGGGCGCTCGTCGCTACGGCATTCCCGGTCTCGCGCAGCTTGCGCGCCGGTCGCGTGGCGCGGACGAGAAGTTGCCGCGCTGGGCCAGCGTCAGCCCGCGCGCGCTGATGCTGCTGCTGGCCGCCGTCACGTTCTTCGGCAGTTTCCTGATCCTGCCGAGGGTGGGCAGCGAGATGATGCCGGAGACCGACAACGGCATGGTGTCGATGCGCGTGAACACGCCGCTCGGATCGAGCCTGCAGTACACGGATGCGAAGATCCGCGACGTCGAAGACGTGCTGTTGAAGATCGAGGGCGTCAGACACGTGGTGACGCAGGTCGGCACCGACGAAGGCAAGAACTACGCGCGCATCATGCTGCGCCTCACCGATCTGAAGGACGGCCCGCGCCCGTCGCAGAAGGACATCGAAAGGATCGTGCGCGAACGCCTGTCGCACATGGCGGGTCTGGAGACCAAGATCCAGGGCAACAACCAGCCCGTTTTCATTTCCATCCTCGGACCGGACACCGGCAAGCTCACGCAGCTGTCCGAGGAACTGATGGCGAAGCTGGCGAAGATTCCGGGCATCGCCGATCTCGAAAGCAGCGAGAAGGGCACCAATCCGACCATCGCCGTGCGCATCAACAACGAACTCGCCAGCGATCTGGGGATGACCACCGCACGCATCGGCAATGCGCTGCGCCCGCTGATCGCGGGCGACCAGATCAGCACCTGGCTCGGGCCCGACGGCCAGGACTACGACGTCATCGTGCAGCTGCCCAAGGAGCGCCGCGAGATCAAGTCCGATCTCGGCGATCTGTATGTCAGCAGCACGCGCGTCGATGCGAACGGCACGCCGATCCTGGTGCCGCTGCGCCAGGTGGCCGAGTTCGTCGAGACCGGCAGCCCGCAGCAGATCAAACGTCTGAACCTGCAGCGTCGCATCTCGGTGTATGCGAACGCGGAAGGCCGCGCCTCCGGCGACGTGGGCCGGGATGCGGAAAAGATCGTGGCCGAGACCCGGCTGCCGCAGGGCTATCGTTTCGACATCGGCGGCAATCAGCAGGAAATGAACGAAATGCTCGCGGCCGCTGGCGCCGCGCTCGCGCTCGCCGTGCTGTTCATCTACTTCGTGCTGGCCTCGCAGTTCGGCAGCTTCCTGCAGCCGGTCGCGATCATGATGTCGCTGCCGCTGTCGCTGATCGGCGTGCTGCTGGCGCTGCTGCTGACGGGTACGACGCTGAACATCTTCTCCATCATCGGTTTCATCATGCTGATGGGCCTGGTCACCAAGAACGCCATCCTGCTGGTGGACTTCACCAACCAGGCGCTGCGCGAAGGCAAGCCGCTGCGCGAGGCGATCTTCGAAGCCGGCCAGGTGCGCCTGCGTCCGATCCTCATGACCACGGCGGCGATGATCTTCGGCATGCTGCCGATGGCTGTCGGCGTGGGCGAGGGCGGCGAGATCCTCGCGCCGATGGGCCGCGCCGTGATCGGCGGCGTGATCACTTCATCGCTGCTGACGCTGCTGATCGTGCCGGTGCTGTATTCCTATATCTACGGCTTCACGCGTCGCGCGACGAAGTGGTTCCACGGCGAAGCGCCGCAGGCTGCGGAAGCACCGCAGCCGGAGTTCGGTACGGATCACCCGCCGGTCGTACCGGTACGCGACTAAGAGCAGGCTCAGCCTCTGACTGTAGGTCAGGCTTCAGCCTGACTCCTCAAAGGCCGGCTGAAGCCGGCCCCACAGGCGGCACGACGGCCGGCCGTATCGGGCAAGGCTCGGGCTTGATCGCACTTCCCCTGTCCAGCGATTGCACGATGGTTTCGATCCGCCTGACGTTGGCCGCGGTATCGACGATCACCAGATCGTTGCTGCAAGCAACCGCCACGAAATGCGACTGCTGCGGCAGCAGCGGACGCAGTACCGGGACGAGTTGCGCTGCCGGCATGCTGCGCACGGCGATGATCTTCGTGACGTACAGCGAGTCCGGAACCGATTCCTTGCCATTCACGATCGGTACGGGCTGGTGCCTCGCAGTCGACTCGGGTACGACGCGTACCAGGTCTCCCGTTTCGATCGCTGCGAAGCCGTTGACCTGCAGGATGGTCAGGAACTCCTCGTAGTCGATGGCATCGGGATTGTCTTCGATGAGCGTGATGTCCGCATTGACGCGCGGATCGACGACGAACTTCTTCCCCGTCCGTTTCGCCACGGCGTCGATCAGCGTCACGACCGGAACGGCATGACTGCGTGTCTCGCCGCCGTCCGCGGCCGACGTCGCCGTGGCGGTCCACAACAGCATCGCCGTGCATCCGCAAGCGACGGTATTTCGCAGCATCCTCTTCTTCATGGTTTCTCCCGGGTGGTGCTATCTGGCGGCAGGGATCGAACGCGGCAATTCCAGTTTCTGCAGGCGAACGGGTTGGGACGACGGATCGAGCGGGACAAAACCCGCGTCCTGCAGATCGACGGCATGGCGCATGATGGTGTCGAGAAACCAGCTCGCCTGCGAACTGCGGCCCGACGGATCGACATGGCTGTAAAGCACGACGGGACGTGCAGCACTGTAGGTTCCGTCCGCGATGCTGGCGGTGGTCGGTTGCACACCTTCGAGCAGATTCTGTGCGAGCTGCTGAGCATGCGATGCGAAGAACCCCAGGCTCAGTACGGCAATGGCGTTCGGTTCGGCCCAGAGCGTCTGGGTGATGAATGTGTCGTGTTCCACCGCCGGGGCATAGACGCCGTCGCTGCGGATCGTGTGACAGACGTCGTTGTACAGCGCCGGATCGAGCGTTTTGAGCGAGCGAATCGACGGATAAGTCTCGCAGCCGACTTCCATGATCAGTTCGAGCATGGCCGGGCGCAGCGCGGCCTTTTCGTCGGGACCGAAGACGACGATGTTGCGCAGCTCCATCCCCGACTCGATCTGATTCCAGGTGAGCGCGCGATTCTCGACGAACTCGTTGGGGTTGGTCGCGTCGGGTACGCGTCGCGCCAGTGCGAGGAACAGATGTCGCGGTGTGAGTCTGAGCGGCGTTGCCGTCCTGGCCGCAGTGACGGCCAGGCCGATGGATCCGATCTTCGCCCCGGCGATGTTCCAGAAGTATTTGCGATGGCAGTTCCTGATTTCGTCATCGGTCATCGTCCGCGTCACGATCGCGACGACGGGTCGGGCGACGTTGGTGTCGTCGCAGATCGCCTGCAGAGCGCTGTTCGTATCGAGCGTCTGGAAATCGGTCGACGTCATGAGGACAGGTCCGATCAGTCCGCGCGTCATCGCAGGGCCGGCAACCCGCAGGGTCGGTGACGACGTGACAGGCATCGAGTTTCCTGCCGATGAACGCATCGGCCCCGGCGGCGCTGCGGATGTATCCGGTACGTTCGCGCTTTCCAGTGCGGCCGATGCTGCGGCGGTGCGAGCGACGGCCGTGTCCGTCGACGGTGTGGAAACGGTTGCTGCCGTCATGGCCGTCTCGGGCTGCGAGCGGCGGTGCGCTTCGATTGGATCGTCTGCAGAACGTACCTCGGCCTCGCGAGGCGCGCGCTCGCGAAGCGTCAACAGGCGGTCGAGTCCGCCGTACTGAAAAGTCCACAGCGTGGCGGCCACTGCAGAGGCGCCCACAAATAATCCGAACAGCACGCCGCGTGCGACGGCGAATCGGCGCTCGCCCGCCGCCTGTCGCTGCAGTTGCGACTTCAGCCGCGCAGCGAAAGCCGGTGGCGGAGTCTTGCGAAGCTGATGCAGGAAATCGTCGTTCATGGGCGTCGCTCCCGCTACCACTTCGCCCGCAGCGCCGCGACCGTGCGGTGCAGGAGGGTGCCGACATTCGATTCGGACAGGCCCGTCAGCTTCGCGATGTCGCGATTGCTGAGCGAGGCGCCGTACCTGAGCGCGATGAGTTCGCGCTCGCGCTCCGGCAGTTCCTTCGTCAGGCGTGCAAGCCGCGCCAGATCCGAGTTCAGGGCGATCTGCGTTTCCGGCGTGTGCTCGGTTGCCAGATCGATGGCGGCGTCGATCGGCAGATGCGCGCGGCGCGAACGTAGATGGTCGATGGCGCAGTTCTGCGCGATCCGGAACAGCCAGGTCGAGAAGCCGGCCAGATCGCGCCGGTAGCGATGGCGCGCGCGCCAGGCCTTCTCGAACGTCCGTGACGTCAGTTCCTCAACGTCGCTTTCGCGGCCGAGACGGAAGCGGAAATAGTTGTAGATGCGCGGCAGCTGCTGCGCATAGACGGCGTCCCAGTCGAGTTCATCGGCCTGTTCGTCGGACTTGGGCCATTGCATCGGGCGATCTGCTGCTGCTTCCCGCGAGGTCATGTCGCTATATACGGGGGAGGCGCCGACCTATCACATTCTTCCTTTGGTGTAGGTCAGGCTTCAGCCTGACATCCCCGGAGGCCGGCTGAAGCCGGCCCCACAGGAAGATTAAAGAAGCGACGATCAGCCGGCGAACAGCTTCTGCAGTTCCTCCGCCTCCAGCAGCCGCCACCGACCCTCCGGCAGATCGCCCAGCGTCAATCCGCCCACCCGGCTGCGATGCAATTTCTCGACATGATTGCCGACCGCCGCGAACATGCGGCGCGCCTGGTGATAACGGCCTTCGGTGAGCGTGAGTCGCGCCTGGCGCGGCCCGACCGCTTCGAGCGTTGCCGGCGCGAGCGGCGTGCGCTCGGATTCGAGCATCAGCTTGCCGCCCGCAAAGATCTTCGCTTCATCGCCGCGCAGATCGCGCGCCAGCGTCGCTTCGTACACCTTCGCGATGGCCGACTTCGGATGCACGATGCGATGGAGCAGGGCGCCATCGTCCGTCATCAGCAGCAGGCCGGTGGTGTCGCGATCGAGTCGGCCGACGGTCGCGAGCGTCGGCGAGCGCCGCCGAAAACGCGGCGGGAACAGGTCGTACACGATCTGTCCCGGATCCTTCAGCGAGCAGGTGTAGCCCGCCGGCTTGTGCAGCATCAGGATCAGTCCCGGCGCGGGATCGAGCGGTTCGCCATCGACGCGGATGCGCTCGTGCGGCACGTCATCGTCGGTGTAGAGGATGTCGCCTTCCGGATCGGTGATGCGGCCGTCGCGCACCATCGCCGTCACTTCCTTGCGGCTGCCGTAACCCAGATTCGCGACGAGTTTGAGAAGTTTCATGCGGCGCGCGTCCCCTCGATGATCTTGAATCCACCGCTCTGGGTGACGGTGCGCACACTGCCGAAGCGGGCGTCCAGCACGGATTCGTACGGCAGGTGACGATTGGCGACCAGCCACAATCGGCCGCCGGGTTTGAGCGATTGCGCGGCGATGGCGATGAAGCGCCGGCCGATGTCGGGCCGGTCGTGATGCGTGCTGGCATGGAAGGGCGGGTTGGTCACGATGACATCGTACTTGCGCGGCAGTCCGGTCGTCACATCGTGCCAGTGGCAGCCGACCGGTACGGTCGCTGTGGACAGATTCTCACGGGCCAGATCGAGCGCGCGCGACTCGGCTTCGTACAGATCGAGCGAGCGGATGCGCGGGCAGCGTGCCAGCAGTTCTGCCGAGAGATAGCCGAAGCCCGCGCCGAGATCGGCGGCATCGCCGGCCAGGTTCGCAGGCAGATGCGCGGCGAGCAGCGCCGAGGCTGCATCGATGCGGTCCCACGCGAAAATGCCGGGGCGGCTGAGGAAACGCCCATCTGCGATGCGTCGCGGTGCGTCGAGCGAGCGCCATTCCTCGGCCAGTGCGTGATCGACCGGGCCGTTCAGCGGGCCGGTCCAGAAGACACGGCAGTGATGCTTGGTCAGCGTATCGAGCGGGCCGGCGAGGCGCTCCAGATCCTTTTCGGTCGAACGTGCGCCCTCGTTGTTGGCCTGGCAGACGATGACGTGGCCACTCGCCGTGATCGAATCCACCGCACGCGCCAGCAAGGCGCGGGCTTCCTCGCGCTGACGCGGCGGCAGCAGCAGCACGAGCGGATAGCGCCGGTGTTCGCCGCTGTTCAGATGAAATCCCGCCCGCTCCAGCGCATCGGCGTCCGGTTTGAACGTCTGTTCGCACACGAGTCCCGGAAGATCATCGGCGCGCAGCGAGGCGCCGCTGCGTGCACGCAGGAACAGGGCGCCGTCGTGCGGCCAGGGGAACAGCTTCTGCCGAATGGGCAGGAACAGCGTTTCCAGTGCGGGATCGTCGTTGGAATGGGAACTCATTAGACTCGTGGCTACGAAACGGCGGCTGGGGACATTGTATGGCGCTCAAGCGACCGAAGTGGCACACAGGCACGCTCGTCATGCTGGAGCATCACTCCCGCGTGCTGCGGGACAATCCGCTGGGCGATCCCAGCGTGCGCAATCTTGCCGTGTGGCTGCCGCCGGGCTATGACGAGGGTGCGGAGCACGGTCGCGGCCGGCGTTACCCCGTGCTGATGGACATGGCGGGGGTCACGGGCTCCGGCCTCGGCCACATCGGCTGGAAGAACTTCAGCGAGAACTTTCCGGAGCGCGCCGCGCGCCTGATTCACGAGGGCCGCATGGCGCCGGCGATCCTGGTCTTTCCCGATTGCTTCACCGCGCTCGGCGGCAACCAGTACGTCAATTCATCGGCCATCGGCGCGTACGCGGACTATCTCACCAAGGAGATCGTCCCTTGCATCGATCGAGAATTCCGCACGCTGGCGTCGCGCGAACATCGCGGCTGCTTCGGCAAATCCTCCGGCGGCTACGGCGCCATCATCCATGGCATGAAGTATCCGCAGGTCTGGGGCGCGGTGGCCGATCACTCGGGCGACGCCTATTTCGACTTCGTGTATCGCCACGACTGGCCGAACACGCTCAACGAACTGGCGAAGTATCGCCCCAGGCCGCGACCGGCCGGCGCGCTCGATGTCGCGAAGGCTGAGCGCGGCGCCGATCGCGGGCTCGACGACGGACGCGTGCGCAAATTTCTGGAGGCGATCTGGAAGAAGCGCAAGCTCGGCGGCGGCGAAGTCCATTGCCTCATGAACCTGTGCATGGCCGCGAGCTACGATCCGGACCGTCGCGCGCCGAACGGCTTCCGCCTGCCGTTCAATCTGGAAACCGGCGAGCTGATCGAGAAACGCTGGCAGGCGTGGCAGCGCCACGATCCGGTCAACCTGGTGAAGAAATACCGCGCCAATCTGCGCTCACTGCGCGGCATCTACATCGACTGCGGTTTCCGCGATCAGTACCAGATTCACTACGGCTGCCGCATCCTGTCGAAGCGGCTGACTGCGGCCGGCATCCGACATGTCTACGAGGAGTTCGACGATACCCACTCGGACATCGATTACCGCATGGATGTCTCGCTGCCGTTCCTGACGCACGCGTTGCGGTGAGGAAGAAGAGGAAGGGGAGCCGCAAAAGACCGCATAAAAGAAGGTCGACTTTCTTCCCGGAATGTTTCCCTTCTTTTATGCGGTCTTTTGCGGCTCTCCTCTCTTCCTCTCAGCGCGCCGCCAGCTGCACATCGAAGCCGCTCGACGTATTGCCCTTGCGGCGGATGATGTCCTGCACGAGTTCGACGCCGGTTTGATGGCACGGCGGCAGTTCGAGATCGCAGGCGCCCAGCGGCGTGACGCGATCACCCCAGCGGATGACGTGAGCACACCAGGTGAGGCCGCCGCCGAAGGCCGGCGTCAGCAGCAGCGAGCCGGGTCTGACGCGGCCTTCTTCGATCGCTTCGACGAGTGCGACCGGTACCGTGGCCGACGACATGTTGCCGTAGCGGTCCACGGTGACGAAGACTTTCTCCATGGGAATGCCGGCGCGCTTGGCGACGGCTTCGATGATGCGCAGGTTGGCCTGGTGCGGAACGCACAGATCGATATCCGTGCGTGACAGGCCAGCGCGTTGCAGCGCGCTTTCCGACGCTTCGCTCATGCCGACCACGGCGCGTTTGAAAATTTCCTGGCCGTCGAAATCCCAGCGCGTATCGCCGAGTTGCAGGTCGTGGTTGCACCACGCCGCGCCCATGCCGCGCACGCGCAGCGTGTGCCGTGCGTCCGCGTAGCAGCCGAGTTTTTCGGCGATCACGCCTTCGGGACGATCCGTCGCCTGGATCACGACGGCCGCGGCGCCATCGCCGAACAGGACGGCGACATTCCGGTTGGACCAGTCCATGAACGGGCTGATGCCTTCCACGCCGATGACGACGGCGTTTCTGACGACGCCGGTGCGGACCATCGCGGTCGCGCTCGTCAGTCCGTAGAGAAAGCTGGTGCACGCGGTGTTGATGTCCATCGCGGCGGCATTCTTCGCGCCCAGCAGCCATTGCACGGCAGATGCGGTGTTGGGAACGTGTTCGTCGGCAGACACGGTGCCGAGCACGACCAGATCGACGTCGGCCGCATCGAGTCCGGCGCAGGCGAGCGCGCGCGCCGCGGCGATGTGCGAGAGCGCCGTCATCGGCACATGCGAGATGCGCCGCTCCCGGATGCCGGTGCGGCTGGTGATCCATTCGTCCGTGGTGTCGAGGAAGGTCGCGAGTCCGGCGTTGTCGAGCACGGCCGGCGGCATGCACTTGCCCCAGCCGGTAATCGCTGCGTATGTCATTTGAGAAAACCTGCAGTTTCCAACACCCCTGGATGCGCGGGATGGTACACGAGCCGCGAACAGGTGAATGATTGGGGTGCACTGGTGTCTTTTCTGCTGTGGGTCAGGCTTCAGCCTGACTCTTGAAAGGCCGGCTGAAGCCGGCCCCACAATAGCGGGGGAAAGGATCAGAGAAGCGCGAGGGGAATCACCGTACCGACGATTCCTTCTTCGCCCGCCCCATGCCGCGTTCGGCGGCGAACAGTGCGGCCTGCGTGCGATCGTCGAGTTTGAGCTTGGCGAGGATGATGCTGACGTAACCCTTCACGGTGCCTTCGGTGAGATTCAGATCGGCGCCGATCTGGCGATTGCTTTTGCCGCGCGCGATCAGCTCCAGCACGCTGCGTTCGCGATAGGTGAGGGTGGCGAGCGGATCGGCCGGCTTGCCGGCGCGCAGCTGTTCCATCAGCGAACGCTGCGCCTGCGGATGCAGCCAGGGATGACCGCCGGAGACGGTACGCAGCGCTTCGAGGAAATCGGCCTTCGAGACTTCCTTGAGCACATAGCCCATGGCGCCGGCCTTCATCACGTCGCGCACCTGATCGTCTTCGGCATAGCTGGTGAGCGCCAGCACTTTCACGTCGGGCACGATGGCGCGCAGCATGCGGATGGCGTCGGGCGCGTGCATGCCGGGCATCTTGAGATCGATCAGCACCAGGTCCGGCCGCAGTTGCGGCGCCATCCGGCAGGCCTCGTCGCCATTGGAGGCTTCGCCGACGATGGCGAATTCCTCCACGTCGCTGAGCAGTGCGCGCAGCCCTTCGCGCACGATGGCGTGATCGTCGACCAGCATCAGTCTCGTTGGTGTGGTTGCTGTCTGATTCATGGCGCACCCGAGGCGACGGTGGAGTGACAGGGGACGGAAATGTTGATGGCGCTGCCGAGACCGACGCGGCTTGCGACGTGACACGAGCCGCCCAGCGCCCGGGCGCGTTCGTTCATGGTCTGCAGGCCGATGCCGTGATCTGCGCTGCTCGCGGCTTCGGTCTGCTGCTCCAGCGGATCGAAGCCGACGCCGTCGTCCGAGACGACGATGTCGATCCGGTCGATGCCGCGGCTGGCGTGCATGCGCACGACGCGCGCCTTGGAATGGCGGATGGCGTTGGACAGCGCCTCGCGACAGATGAGGTACAGCTCTTCCTCGACGTGCCGCGGCTGCGGGACGTAGTCGCTGAAGTCGAGGCGGATGCTGGGCGTCTCGGGCGCGAGGATGCCGGCGAGCCGGCGCAGCGCGGCCTGCAGTCCCAATGCTTTCACGTCATCGACACCGGCCTTGACCGACGTGCTGCCCGCGACGCTGGTGGCGGGTCGCAGTTCGCGCAGCAGGGCGCGCATTTCCGCGAACGCGAGGCGCGACAGTTCTTCCAGGCGATGCGCACGGCGTGCGCCTTCCGCTGGATCGCGCTGCCAGGCGGAGACCAGCGACTGCGCCGTCATGCTGATCGACGACAGCGCCTGGCTCACCGAATCGTGCAGATCGCGCGCGAGACGCTGGCGTTCGCGCATCACGGCGGCCTGCCGCGCCTCGGTCCACAGACGGTTGTTCTTGATGGCGACCGCGAGATGGTCGGCGATGATCTCGATGCTGCGCACGTCGTCCTCGTCGAACGGCGCCAGGCCTTCGATGTTCACGCAGCCGTAGACCTCTTCGCCCAGCATGATGGGCACGGCGAGTTCGGCGCAGACGTCGATGGGTTCGGGTGGCGGAACGTAACGCGGATCTTTCGTGACGTCGTTGACCATCTGCGAGGCGCGCAGCGTGATGGCCGAGCCGATGATGCCGTCGGTGACGCGCATGCGGTACGGATTCGAGAACACCTGCGCATAGGCGCCGGCGTGCGAACGGAAGACCAGGAACTCGCCGTCGTCTTCCTGTTCGATCAGCGGGATGACGACATTCGGATAGCCCAGCACCGAATGGATGATGTCCGCGGTCGTCGCCACCAGTTCTTCCGGTTCGAGTTCCGAGGACACGAGCCGCGAGACCTGGGCGATCAGGGCCATGCGTTCGCTGCGGCGCTGTTCGCGTTCGTAGCGCACGGCGTTCTGGATGGCGATGGCGGCGTGACGTGCGAACAGCTGCAGCATTGCGACGTCGCTGGCCTCGAAGCGCCGCGGCGGTTCTGCGCCGATGCCGAAGGCGCCGATGAGCTGGCCGCTGCCGCCGAAAATGGGCACGCCGATCACGGCGTGGTCGGCCAGTTCCGGCAGGGACATGCTTTCCAGGTCGCCGTAGCGGTCGTAGATCACGGGCTGGCGCGTTTCCATGATCCGGCCCATCAGGCCGCGGCCGGCCGCGAATTCGGTGTTCAGCTCGATCTGCGGCAGGCGATGGATGGCCTCGACCCGGATGACTTTCTGCGCCGGGTGATACAGGCCGATGGCGCCGTCGTCGGCGCGCAGCAGTTCGCAGGCATGACGGGCGATGCTCGTGAGCAGCGGCCGTAGCGCGAGCTGGTGGGCGATGTCTTCGAGGATGCGGCCGAACGCCTCCAGCGCATCGCTGGATCGCATCTTGCGTCGCTCGGGGATGTGCATGGGCGCAGGCTCGGCGGAAGTACGCGGCGGCAAGCATTCGGCCTGGCGCGAGCGGCCGTCAAGCTTCGCGACCGGGGCGGTGGCGTGAGGGTTCATCGGGCGGGCACAGTAGGCATTGCCGGGTTTTGCCGGCACTGCGAGGCGTTGGCTGGCGTCCCTCACTTTCGTCAGGTAGGGTCGTCCTGCTAGGATCGACCGCTCGCGCAAATCCTTAGAATTTCTGGAGATATCGATGACCGCAGCCCGCGAAACCAAGAAGGCGCCGTTCAACTGGCCGGCCGTTTTCATGTTCGCGATCACCACCGTGCCGGCGGTTACCGTGTTTCCCTGGTACGCGTGGAAGTACGGCTTCGACGCCTTCGAATGGACCTGGTTCGCGATCCTGTGCTTCGCGACCGGCCTGTCGATCACGGGCGGCTATCACCGCCTCTGGGCGCACCGCAGCTACGAGGCCTCGAAGCCGCTGCAGATTTTCTGGATGCTGCTCGGCGCCATGTCGCTGCAGAACAGCATCCTGGTGTGGGCGTCGATGCACCGCGTCCACCATCGTTACGTCGACGACGTCGAGAAGGATCCGTACTCGATCAAGCGCGGTCTCTGGTTCGCGCACATGGGCTGGATGCTGCGGGACTATCCGGGCGGCAAGCTGAACACCGCCAATGCGCGCGATCTGGAGAACAATCCGATCGTGATGTTCCAGCACCGCTACTACCTGTGGCTCGCCGTCGGCATGAACTTCGGCATTCCGCTGCTGCTCGGCTGGTGGCACGGCGACATCTGGGGCGCGCTGCTGCTGCCCGGCCTCATGCGGCTGGTGGTCAGCCATCACGTCACGTTCTTCATCAACTCGCTGGCGCACTACTGGGGCCGTCGTCCCTACACCGCCGAGAACACCGCGCGCGACAACGATCTGCTCGCGCTGTTCACCTACGGCGAGGGCTACCACAATTTCCATCACATCTTTCAGTGGGACTATCGCAATGGCGTGCGCTGGTGGCAGTACGACCCCACCAAGTGGTTCATCAGCCTGTGCGCGGGGCTGGGCCTGGCGAGCGGCCTGAAGCGCGTACCTGAATTCCAGATCCGCAAGGCGCTGGTCGAGCGTCAGATCGAACGCGCCCGCGAACGCGTCGACGCCTGCCAGGATCCGGGTCTGTTGCAGCGCCTGCAGGCCCAGCTCGAACAGGAGGCCTCGCATCTGGCGCAGCTCATCGGCGACTGGGCGACGCTGCAGCAGGAGAAGATCGAGGCCACCAAGCAGAAGCTGCTGCATCAGTGGAACGAGAGCGAGGCTCATCGTCGCCTGGTGGCGATCGAAGAGGCGCTGCGTGCACAGCATCGCCGCGTGCGGCTGATCGGATTGCAGGCGGCCTGAGCCTGTGGGTCAGGCTTCAGCCTGACTCCGAAAAGGCCGGCTGAAGCCGGCCCCACAGGAAGAGAGAGACCCTTCCGTCAATCGTTTCTTTCGATGACCCGCATCGGCACCAGGGATTGGTGATCCGTGCACTCGCCCCGATGATCGGACTTCGCCCGATCACCGGAGAGAGTTCATGAGTCGCGACAACATCATTGCGGTTACCGATGCCACGTTCGACGCCCAGGTGCTGGCGGCGGACGGTCCGGTGCTGGTCAAGTTCGAAGCCGACTGGTGCGGGCCGTGCCAGGCCATGAAGCCGATGATCAACGACATCGCCGCCGAGTTCGACGGCAGGCTGACCATCGCCACGCTGGACATCGACCAGAACAATCAGACCCCGTACCGGTACGGCGTTCGCGGCGTACCGACCGTCATCCTGTTCGACAAGGGCAAGATCGTCGCCCAGAAAGTGGGCCTGCCGCGCAAGGCCGATCTGGCGGCCCTGATCGGCGAACGCGTCGCCTGACGAAGCTCTTTCGTCATGGGTGAGGCAGGTCCTCCGCGGACCTGCCGGCGGCGGAAAATGCTGACGGGCGCTTGCGGCGGGTCGCGTACGATTCCTCGCCGGGGCAGGCAGCATCAGGGGGCAGCGGTAGCGTGAAATCCGGCGATCCTGCAGCAGCGCATGGAGACGCACGGATCGACATGGGGTTGGATGCACTGGCGCACGGAGCGCTGCTGGTCGACCGCGAAGGCCGCATCCTGTCCGCCAACCGCGCAGCACAGCGCGTGCTCGCCGGTTCCGAGAGCCGCCTCGACGGCCATCCTGTTGCCGAATTCATCCCTGACCTGAACGCCGCCGAGATCGCCGCCTTTTTCAGCGGTCCGCAGCGGGCGCGCAAACGCGAACTGCTCGGTATGCGTCGCGATGGCCTGCGATTGCCGCTGCGCGTCGGCATCAGTCGCGTCCGCAGCGGCAAGGCGCCGGTGCTGCTCCTCACGGTCGGCAATCTCACGCGCCGCAAGTTGCTGGAGGCGACGGAACGCGACAGCCGCTACAGCTTCCGCCTGCTGGCCCAGGCGCTGCCGCAGATCCTCTGGACCTGGACTCCGGCCGGCGAGGTGGAGTTCATCGGCCCGCAATGGGTCGAGTACACCGGGCAGCCGGCGGAAAGCCAGATCGGCGCGGGCTGGCTGAGCCAGCTGCATCCGGACGATCGCATCACCGTCGAACGCGCCAGGCAGGAGGCGCTGTCGGCGGCGCAGACATTCAAGGCGGAATTCCGCGTGCGCCGTCACGACGGCGAGTACCAGTGGTTCGAAGCGACCATCGTGCCGATGCGTACCCGCGACGGCACGTTCCTGCGCTGGATCGGCATCATCGCCAACATTCATGAGGCCCGCACGAACCGTCTCGCCCTGATGGCCGAACGCGATCGCTTCGCCAGGCTGATCGCCAGCGTGCCGGGTGCGGTGTACGCCTATCGTCGCGGGCCCGACGGCGCCATCTCGTTTCCGCTCTCGACCGGCGGCATCTCCAATTTCGTCGGCGTGTCGCCGCAGATGGCGCAGGGTCGCGATCCGCTTACCGTGCCGCGCATCGACGAGCAGGACTTCGCGCGCATGCAGCGATCGATCGATGAATCCGCGCGCACGCTGACGCCGTGGCACGAAGAGTGGCGCGTGCATCACCCCGAGCGCGGCGAGGTCTGGGTGGAATCGCGTTCGATGCCGTATCGCGAAGACGACGGCGGCACGATCTGGTACGGCATGATGATGGACACCACGCAGCGCAAGCGCGCCGAAGAAGAGCTGCAGCGCTCGCAGTCGCGGCTGCAGGCCGCGGTGATGGCGAGCGGTATCGGGACGTATATCTGGGACGTGGCGAGCGGACGGCTGTGGTGGGACGACGTGCTGCTCCGGCTGTTCGACCGGACGCGCGAGGAAATCGAAGCGGGCGGCATCGAGGGCGCCGCCAATTTCGTGCAGCCGGAGGATCGCGTGCTGGTGACGAAGGCGATGGTGCCGCTGTGGCAGGGCCGGAGCGACACGCTGCACGTCGAGTACCGGTCGCTGCGGCGCGACGGCGCGCTGCAGTGGATCGGCGTGAGCGGTCGCGTCGATCGCGACGGCAACGGCAAGGTGATTCGTCTCACGGGCGCCTGCACGGACATCACCGAGAGCAAGCACGCCGAGGAGGTCCGGCGCAATTCGCAGCGGATCGAAGCGCTGGGCACGCTGGCGGGCGGGATCGCCCACGACTTCAACAATCTGCTGCTGGCGATTGCCGGCAACACCCAGCTCGCCCTGTCGGATCTGCCGCCGGATCATCCGGCGCAGCGCAGCCTCGAAGAAATCGAGCGCGCTGCGGCCCGTGCATCGGATCTCGTGCATCGCATCCTGGCCTTCAGCCACCAGAGCGAACCGAAGCGCACCGTCATCGAACTGCGGCCCACGATCGAAGAGGCATTGCGCCTGCTGCGCGCCACGCTGCCGGCGATCATCGGGATCCGTGCGGAATTCGACGCGCATCCGCTGGCCGTCAATGCCGACTCGACCCAGATCCACCAGATCATCATGAACCTGGTCACCAACTCGGCGCATGCCATCGGCGAGCGCGGCGGCGACATACGGATCGCGGTGGCCGAGTTGCCGGTGGCGGCGGGCGATCTGAACGTACCGGCCGAACTCGTTCCCGGCACGTATGCGCGCATCAGCGTGCACGATACCGGTCACGGCATGGACCAGGCGACGCTCGATCGCATCTTCGATCCGTTCTTCACCACCAAGCCGCTGGGACAGGGCACCGGCCTCGGGCTCAGTGTCGTTCACGGCATCGTGCGCGCACACGATGGCGCCATTGCGGTCGCCAGCGAACCGGGGCACGGCGCGACATTCGATGTCTATCTTCCCGCAGCCATTCGTTCCGAAGCGCCGGACGATGCCGCGCTGCCTGCGACGACGCAGGGACGCGGCCAGCGGGTCATGTATGTCGATGACGAGGATGCACTCGTCTTCCTGGTGACCCGCGTACTCGAACGACTGGGCTACGCCGTCGCCGGCTTCGTCGATGCAAGCCAGGCCCTGCAGGCGTTCACGGAGCATCCCGATCGCTACGACGTCATCGTCACCGATCTCTCGATGCCCGGCATGAGCGGCTTCACCCTGGCCCGCGCCATCCTTGCCGTGCGCCCGGACATTCCGGTCCTCATGACGTCGGGCTACGTGCGGCCGCAGGACCGGGAGGCAGCGGAGCAGGTCGGCATTCGCGAACTCATCCTCAAGCCGGACACCATCGACGAACTGGGGCGCTCGCTCGAGCGGCTGTTCAAGTTGTACAGGCCGGCGTCCTGAAGGGAATCTGCCTCTTCCTGCAGGTCAGGCTTCAGCCTGACTTCCGGAAAAGGCCGGCTGAAGCCCTGGCACTGACTTAAGCTCAAGTCCGTTTTGTTCTTCCCCTCCTCCGCGCAGCGGGGGAGGGCAGGGAGGGGGTCTTCTCTGATCGGTGGCTCACTACGACGGTGGCGTGTTGAATGCAGCGATGGAGAAGATAGAGAGCGAAGGAATGGGGCCGATCGCTTAATGTGAGATGAGGTCGAAGCGAGCCGGAGATCCCCCAGCGAGGGGAGAAGGACAGGGGGTGTCGAGTCAAGCAGCGCAGTTTGCGTTGATGCCCCCACCCTAACCCTCTCCCCTCTCCGGGGGATTCCGTCGCGCTTACGCGCTCCTCCTCCCCGCTTTGCGGAGGAGGGGATCAGACCAGAGGCGCGCAACGCAGAAAACCCTTAATGCAGTGCCATTGGGCTGAAGCCGGCCCCACAGGCAGAGCAAATCCCATTGGGCTACAGTCGGCCCTTCATCGTCTGCCAGGGAGCCGCACTGTGTTCGATGTCAGAACCTTCCCGCGCGCCATCTGTGTTGCCATCGCCTGTCTCGGCGTCGCGAACCTGTCTTTCGCCGCCACGGTCGATCTGCTGATACGCAACGGCGTGATCTACGACGGTCACGGTAATGCGCCGATACGCGGCGATCTGGCGGTCGACGACGGCCGCGTCGTCGCCGTCGGCATGCTGGCGGACACCAGGGCCAGGAAGGAAATCGATGCGAAGGGACTGGCGGTGGCGCCGGGCTTCATCAATGTCCTGTCGTGGGCACCGGAGTCCCTGCTGCACGATGGCCGCGCGATGAGCGACATCAAGCAGGGCGTGACGCTCGAGATCTTCGGCGAGGGCAACTCGTTCGGTCCCGTGAATCGCGCGATCCGCGAAGAGATGATCAAGACCCAGGGCGACATCCGCTATGACGTCACCTGGAACACGCTCGATGAATTCCTGAAGACGCTCACGAAGCAGGGCGTCTCGCCGAACGTTGCTTCGTTCATCGGTGCGACGACGGTGCGCGAATACGTGATCGGATTCGAGGATCGCACACCGACGCCCGCCGAACTCAAGAAAATGCAGGAGCTGGTGCGCGAGGCGATGCGCGAAGGCGCGCTCGGCGTCGGCAGTTCGCTGATCTACGCACCGGCGGCATATGCGAAGACGGACGAACTCGTGGCCATCACGAAGGCCGCCGGGGAATACGGCGGTGCCTACATTTCCCACATGCGCAGCGAAGGCGATCGTTTTCTCGAAGCCCTCGACGAGCTGATCCTGATCGCGCGCGAGGCCGGCGTGCACGCAGAGGCCTATCACCTCAAGGCGGCGGGCGAGAAGAACTGGCCCAAGATGCAGCAGGCGATCGACCGGATCGAAGCGGCACGCAAGGAAGGGTTGAGCATCACCGCCGACATGTACGCCTACACCGCCGGCGCCACCGGTCTGGATGCGGCGATGCCGCCGTGGGTGCAGGCGGGCGGCATCGATGCGTGGATCGAACGTCTGCAGAAGCCGGAGATCCGCGCGCGCGTATTGCAGGAAATGCGTGCCCCGGCGCCGGACTGGGAAAGTCTGCTGGTCGCGGCCGGCTCGCCTGAGCGCGTCCTGCTCATCGGCTTCAAGAACGACAAGCTCAAGCCGCTCACCGGCAAGACGCTCGCCGAGGTCGCGAAACTGCGCGGCACCTCGCCCGAGGACACCGCCATCGATCTCGTCATCGAAGACCGCACGCGCGTCGGCACGGCGTATTTCCTGATGTCGGAAGAGAACGTGACGCTCGGGCTGTCGCAGCCGTGGGTCAGTCTCGGCTCCGACGCCGACGCACCGGCGCCCGAAGGCGTGTTCCTGAAGAGCAATCCGCATCCGCGCGCCTACGGCAACTTCGCGCGCTTCCTCGGCCTGTATGTGCGCGAGAAGCGCGTGACCTCGCTGCCCGATGCGATCCGGCGCATGACCCATCTGCCCGCGCTCAACTTCAAGCTCAAGGATCGGGGTTGCCTCGACGTGCGCTGTCACGCCGACATCGTGATCTTCGATGCCGCGACGATCGGCGATCACGCCACGTTCGACCAGCCGCACCAGTATTCGACCGGCGTGAGGGACGTGTTCGTGAATGGCGTGCAGGTGCTGCGCGACGGCGAGCACACGGGAGAATTTCCGGGGCAGGTGGTGTATGGGCCGGGGAGGAAGCACTGACCGCGATCTGCTTCTTCGTGTAGGTCAGGCTTCAGCCTGACTGTTTTCAGGCCGGCCAAAGCCGGCCCCACAGGCAGACCCCATGAACGCTCTCCGCATCCGCACCCTCACCGCCGGCATCGAACTGCCGGATGCCTCGCGCCTCGATGCCATCGAAGCTGCAACCGCACTGCTGCAGCGAGCTCGCCGGCAGTTCGGCGACGCCGGCTACGAAGTACAGACCGTTCGCATCGCCACCCAGCCGTTCGTCGCACGCATGGACGCCGCGCAGCGCAACCGGCTGCTGGACCAACTGCTGGACCAACTGCGTACCATCGATGCATTGCTCGCCGACACCGGCACGATCATGAGCCTCGGCCCGGTGATGACGGACGATCGCAACGATTCCGCGCTCGCCGAATGGGCGGCCGAACTGGTTCGCGAGGATCGGCAGCAGGGGAAGTTCGTCGCGCTCTGACTCTGCCTGTGGGGCCGGCTTCAGCCGGCCTTTTTCCGGGTCAGGCTGAAGCCTGACCTACAGTGAGAGGCCGGCTGAAGCCGGCCCCACAGCAAGAGCGAGCCTCTACCAGGAATCGCCGGGCTGATCGTTCCCCGCTTTTGACGCCAGCGCCGCGCGCTCCGCGAGCCACGCTTCCAGTTCGCCAGAACCCGCATCGCGATTCGTCGCGATCCATTGCTGCATCGACGCCAGCAGCTTCGCGGCCAGCGGCGGCGAGAGCGCATAGAGACGCAGGTAGTTGAATTTCGCCTCATCCATGCGGCCCAGTCGCACGAACGCTTCGCCCTGGTATTCGATGGCATGCGTGTAGTCGGGATTGATGCGCAGCGCCTGCGCATAGGCTCGCAGCGCACCGTCGTAGTCGCGCAGCTGGCGGCGGGCATAGCCGATGTAGGTCCAGGCTTCGTGCATCGCTGGATCGAGCTTTACTGCCTCGTCGAGCTTGTGCAGTGCCTCGCGGTAGTCGGCGTCCGCTCGAGCGGAATCCGCGGCCGCATCGGCACGACGAATCGCGGCATGGCCTTCGTTGTAGGCCTCGATGGCGCCGAGTTGCGGTGCCGCGAAGTCGACCGGTTTTTCGACAGGACGATACGCGCCGGGACCATCGGCGTGGGGGGCCCCCCCCAACCCCGCGGCGGCCCGCCCTTTTATGGTGGCAATGTGTTTTTTCCGAAGCGCGATGCCGCGGGGTTTCCAGTGGTAGAACGGAACGATACGGGCCGGGACCAACGGGGTGGGGGACCGCCGCAACCGCTGCGGCGGCCGCCATCATGATGAGAGCAATGTGTTTCATCAGAAGCGCGATGCCGTGAGTTTCACATCGGAAGTTGCCCAGGCTCTGGCGAAGTCGGCATCGACGGCCTTGGCCGCATCCTGCTTGCCCTGCGCCCGCAGCGCCTGCGCCAGGCCGAACAGCGCCCAGCCGTTTTTCGGATTGCGACGCAGGTCCTCCCAGTAAACCGTTTCCGCTTCCACCGGCCGGCCGGCTTCGAGCAGTACGGCGCCGAGCGAGTGACGCACGGGATAGTGCCAGTCGTCCGGCTCGGTGTAGATCAGCGCATCGTGATAGCGCACGGCGCGATCGAGATGCGCGATGGCGCTGTCGTAGTTCTTCTGCGCGGCGTCGAGTTCGCCGCTCAGCACTTCCACCGCGATGCGCAGCACCGAATCGGCGATATTGAGCGACATCGACGACGGCGTCGCGATCAGCGCCGGATCGACGGCAATCTTCTGCAGCGAGGCCAGTTCAGCTTTCGCCGCCCTGTAGTCGGCTTTGCGGGTGTAGGCCATGCCGCGCGAGTAATGCCGCACACCCTTGGCGAACAGGCTGTCGTAGGCAGCGGGCAGCGCGAGGATCTCGTCCCACTTGCCGAAGCGCACCAGCGCATAGTCGGGCACGAGTTTGAACGACTGCAGGATCGGCACTTCCTTCACCGCCGCATCGGGCACCGACTGCGCCGTCTTGCGTGCCGAGTCGATCGCGAGCTTGCTGTCGCCGTTCATGGTCGAGGCGAACCACAGGAAGTGCACGTTGTGCGGATAGTAGGCGAGGGGATAGATGCCCTGCGCCTTGCACTGCGTGATGTAGTCCTCGTCCGCGACGATTGCGAGCTGGTTGGCCTTCTGCGCATCGCTGTAGCGGCCGACGCGCTGGAACAGATGGCCGGGCATGTGCACGAGATGCCCCGCAGCGGGTGCGAGCGGCAGCAATCGATCCGCTGCGCCTTCCGCCATCTCCGGCGTCCTGCTGCCTTCCCACAGGTGGATCCAGTAGTGCAGCGCACCGGGATGCACGGCGTTGGCTTTGATCACGCCGTCGAGCGCCGCGATGATTTCCGGCGTTTCGGCATAGGGCTGGCCGTCGCGGGTCCAGTAGTCCCAGGGGCGCAGATCCATCAACGACTCCGCATAGATCGTCGCGGCATCCTGATCCTGCGGATACTTCTGGTGCAGCGCACGCATCGCGCCTGCGAAGGCCTGGTCGGCGGCGCGGCGATCATCGGGATTGCCGGTGTAACGTACGGCGAGTGCATCGATGTAGTCGCGCTCCGTCGTGGATGCCTTGCTCTTGAGCGCCGCCGCCTGCTTCGCGAGCGCCTGTGCCTTCGGCTCTTCCTCGGGCGCCATCGGCGCATTGATGTTCGGTCCGAGCACCAGCGCCTGTCCCCAGAAGGCCATCGCGCAATCCGGATCGAGGCGCGCCGCTTCGGCGAAGGCGCGCCCGGCTTCGGCGTGATTGAAACCGTAGGCGAGATTCAGTCCCTGATGCATGAACGGCATCGCCGCGGTCGAGCAGGTGCTCACGGCAGCAAACTTGTGCGTGCCGACGTTCTGCAGGCGCGGCGCCAGGGCGCCGGTGGCCGAAGGCACGTCTGCCTTGCTGTCGTCGTAGTGTTTGTGCACCGGCACCTGGCCATGTGCGGGTGCCGCGGATAGCAGCAGCGCGACTGCCGCACAGGGCAGCAGGCCGATCGAAAGGATATTCATGAAGATTCTCCCGGGCTGTGTCTGAATGCCCTGCAGCAGGACAGCGGCGGAATCTTCGACGACCCGCTGTCGGGTCACATCGTCCAGTGGACGGATCTTGCCGCTTACTTTTGTGAGGGGTGGCGTCGGGCTAGCGTGCGAGACCCGCTCGATAGTCCGAGTACGACGGCGCCCACGACAACAGCTCGCGTGCTTTCGTGTTCCTCACCCTGAACGAAGGCATCAACGATCTGCCGCCGGGTCGAGGCGGACTGCTGCCCGAGATCGCACAGACGTACGCGAACAGCTCGCGCCAGCGGGCGGGCGAATCGTCGGCGACGATGAGGGCCTGCCGCGAAGGCCAGCGTGCGAGGGCGCGGACGGTCGCCTGCGCCATGTCTGCGATGTGGACGAGCGACACGTGGTCATCGCCTTCGTCCGGCAATCGCAGCTTTCCGGCGCGAGCGCGGGAAAACCAGTCGTCGTCGAATCCCGTGCCGGGGCCATAGAACAGTCCGCCGCGCAGGACGAGCCAGTCGAGCCCTGAGCTTTCGACGATGGCTTCCATGTCGCGGACCGCCGCGATGGCCGCGCCGGCAATGCTCGACTCGTCCACAGGGTGGAACGTGTTTTCGCCCGCCCACGCCGCGCCGCCGCCGGCATGCGTCATGGCGATGCTCTGTTGCAGGATGCGCGGCACGCCTGCATCGCGGCATGCGCGGGTCCAGATCGCGGTGCCTTCGCGCCGGAGTGCGTCGTTCTTCGCGTAGTCGCCGCCTTGCGAAGTGGGCGAGGGCAGGCTGGTCGCGAGATTGATTGCGATGTCGCAGTGTCTGAGCGCATCGACGAGGGGCGGCGCGTCGAAGATGTCTGCCCTGACGACTTCTGCGCCGCACGCGGCGGCGACGGCGGCAGCTTCGGGTTTTCTTGCGAGCGCGCGCACGCGATGGCCTGCGGACACGAGGCGCGGAACCAGGTGGCGTCCATACACACCGGTCGCGCCGAGGACGGCGATCTGCAGACTCATGAAACGGCGCTCCCTGAGATGCGGCGAGCGATCTTACGGGCGGACTGAATCCGCGCGCCAGCCGGCCTCTTCCTGTAGGTCAGGCTTCAGCCTGACTCCTTGACAGGCCGGCTAAAGCCGGCCCCACAGCAGAGTGCCCGATGGACTACTCCAGTTGCCGTCTCAACGAAGCCGGCGTCGTACCGAGAATCTTGCGCATGTGCCTCGCCAGGTGACTCTGATGCGCAAATCCCGTGGCGAAAGCCACCTGCGTGATCGAGAGATCTTCTTCCTGCAGCAGCAGCTTGGCGCGTTCCACACGGCGGCGCAGCACGTACTGATGCACGGGTACGCCGGTCGAACGGCGAAACAGTGTCTTGAGATGGGAGACGCTCATGGCGGCGACGCTCGCCAGTTCGTGCAGCGAGAGGTCGCTCTCCAGGTTGTCCTCGATGTGGGTCACGAGGTGCTTGAGCTTGACGGTGCTGAGACCGCCGCGCGTATCGCGCATCGGCAGGGAATGCGCGTTGTGACGCTGCAGGAGGCGGGCGGCGAGCGCCGTGCCCAGGCTTTCGCGGAACAGTCGGCCGCCGGGGCTGCCGGCCTCGATATCCGCCTTGAGCGCCCAGCCGATGTGTTCGATCTGCGGATCGCGCAACTGGAAGCGGTCGGCGAGTTCCACGTGCGCGGCGTCCATGCCGAGCTGTACCGCCACGGACTGCAGCAAGGCCTGCGGCACGATCATCACCAGCGTCGAGCCGGACTGCTTCGTCTCCCAGGAACAGCGCGTGCTGGCGGGAATGATGTCCAGGTCGCCCGCCCCTTCGCGTCCGTGCCGCGTGCGGCCGTTGCGCACGCAGATCGTTTCGACGGAGGGTCCGAGAAACATGCACACGACGGCGTGCGGGCTCGGATTCATTTCCGTGATGCCCGGCTTGAACGGCTTGACCTCGGCATGGATCAACGGCCGGGCGGCGGCGGTGGATTCGGAAGAAGACTGGGCCGGCTGCAAGAAAGAACTGGTCGGGGAATTCATGATCGCTCCGACATGCGGTGAGAGCTGAAGCGCGACGATCAGGAGAATACAACTGCAGCCGCGCGAGCGTGTCGCAGCGGTCCACGCCCGTCGTCCTATTCTGCTTCCGTTAGCCGAATGTGCCGTCGCCGGCTGCGAATCCGGCTGCCAGTTCGGACCCGGCGCAGCCGAACGTGCGCGTCGCCGGCATGGGGCGCGCACACAATCCGATCTTTGATCGGGGGTGAAGCATGGGCGGCGAAGACGCGGTTCAGGACGTGGCGCTGACCCTCGGCACGCGGATGAGCGTGCTGCAGCCCGTCGTCATCGGCACGCTCGTGGCGGGCACGCTGGATATCAGCGCTGCCATTCTCACGTGGCTGCCGCGCGGCGTTGCGCCGGGTCGCGTGCTGCGGAGCGTTGCCGGCGGTTTGCTGGGACGCGCCGCGGCGTCGGGCGGTGCAGCGACTGCAGCGCTCGGGCTGTTCCTGCACTTCGCGATCATGTGCGCGATCGTGACCGTGTTCGTGCTGGCGAGCCGGCGCTGGCCGATGCTGACGCCGCGCGCGCTGCTGCCGGCAGTCGGTTGCGGCGTCATCTACGGGATCGTGGTGTACCTGGCGATGACGTACGTCGTCGTGCCGCTGTCGGCGAGTCCGATGCGCCCGCCGACGGTGCGGCAGTTTCTGGAGGGCATCGCCGTGCACATCGCGTGCGTGGGCGTGCCGATCGTGCTGATTGCACGAGCGGCAGCCCGCTGACTGTCATCTGATGGGGACCCTTCTTCCTGTGGGGCCGGCTTCAGCCGGCCTTTCAAGGAGTCAGGCTAAAGCCTGACCTACAGCCCGACCTACAGCCTGACCTACAGGAAGATGTCCGACAGGGCGTCACCCGCCCTTCTGGATCTTCCCGCCCGGCGCCGACAGGATCAGCTTCACCAGCTCTTCGGTGATCTTCGGCTCCAGTCCCTCGGTGTGACCCTTGTCGAGACGCACGACGTCGGCCACGACACGGCCGTCCTTGCAGTTCGGGAAGATCGATACCTCCGCCTTGCCGCCCGCGGGCAGCAGGCCCCACGCCTGGTTCAGCTCATTGAGACGGCTGCTGTCGTAGACGTAGCCGGGCTTCGTATCCGCGATCTCGACCGGTGCCGCACGCGCGCCGCACGAATATTTCTCCGCCCAGGCAGAGGTGGTCGGCACGCCCTTGTCGTCGACTTCGCGCCGGCCCGTCGCATAGATGTGCGAGAAATCCGCCGCTGGCGGTTCGCGCAGCGCCGCCATCTGAGCGGCCATCGTCGACATGATGGATGGATCGAGAGAAGTCGTCGCACTCGCGGAGCGCGGCGGACCGAACGAACCGGCACGACCTGGATTGCCGCCGATGCGACCGCCCGAAAGACTGAGGAAGCCGTCGACCTTGTTCTTGAAGAAATCCGTGCGCACGATCCGGTTCGAGGTCATGCCGCCCTGCGAATGCCCGACCAGCCAGAACGCCTTGATGTTCTCGCGGCCGATCTGCTCGATCACCGTGTTCACGATGTTCTGCAGGTAGGCATCGTCGACATCCGACCACGCGCGCACCGGCGAATTCGGCGTGGCGATGATCAGCCGGTACTTGTCCTTGAAGTCCATGATCGGGAAATAGTGGCGCTGCCAGTTCCCGTACGAGCCGCCGCCATGCAGGCTCAGGATGAAGGTCACTTTCTCGCCCTGCTTGAGCTCGCAGGGATAGTCGAGGAAGTAGGGCCGGCGCGTCTTCATCTCGACGATCGGTCCCTGGTTGATGACCAGGCTGCTCGCACATTCGTTGTCCGGGCAGTGCAGTGCCGGCGGTGTCGGACAGGTGACGCCGAAACGGATCGGCTTCTCCTGGGCGATGGCCTGGGTCGCGAAGCCGGCAGTCAATGCGAGCGCCGCCAGCCAGCGAAGCCGGGTGCGTGATGCGTGCATGGTGTCCCCCTGATCGGTTTGTTGTGACGTCAGCGGGCAAGGATAGGAGCGTGCAGGCGGGCCCGGTGATCCTTGGCGTTTCTTCAGATTCCGCGGGCCGGATCAAGGAATCGGAATTTCACACGGAGATCACGGAGGCCACGGAGATCGGAAGAAGAAATTTCCACGGGGGAGGAATGGGAACACGGGGAGATCCTTTTCTCTCTCCTATCTCGTCCGGGCCGATGCGAAGTCCTGTCCGAAGTGTTCGCGCGCACGCAGCCGGCCGGTCGCCAGCGAGGTGAAGGTGTTTGCCATGGATGGATCGTAGGCCACGACGCAGTTGCGCCCGGAGTCCTTGGCCTGGTACAGCGCGGCATCGGCATTGGCCAGCAACTGTCGCAGTTCGTAGCCGCAGGATGCAGTGGTCTCGATACCGAAGCTGGCGGACGTGGTGATCTCGTGTTCGTCGAGCCGGACTTTCAGTGCGTCCAGCGCGGCGCGCAGCTGTTCGCAGCGCTCGCGCGCCGCTTCGAGAGAGCAGCCCGGCAGCAGCACGCCGAATTCTTCGCCGCCGACACGGCCGAAAATGTCGTTCGCACGCAGGTGCCGGCGAATCTCCGCCACGACCTGCTTCAGCACGAGATCGCCGCCCGCGTGGCCGTAGCGGTCGTTGATGCTCTTGAAATAGTCCAGGTCGCAAAGTACGGCACATACCTCGGTGCCGGTCTTGCGATGCGCTGCCAGCGCGGCGTCGGCCTGTTTGATGAAATGCGGACGATTGGCGATTCCCGTCAGGCCATCCTGCTGCGAGAGCTTCATGAAGTGAAGCTGCGAACGCTTGGTGCGGTAGGCGAACAGCGCGATGAATGCAGCGACGAGCAGCAGCAGCACGATGTACAGGCGACTGGCTTCGACGGCCTTCTTGTCCAGTGCCTGCTGCAATTGCAGGACTTCGTTCTGTTTGTTCAGGGCGTCGATCTGCAGCTGGTTTGCCAGTGACTGGTGTTTGACCTTTTCGTATGCAAACTGTCGCGCGCTGAGTTCATCGAGATAACCCTTGTCCGCAGCGGCATACTTTTCGTGATAGTCGAGGGCGGCGGCGAGATCTCCTCGTTCGCGCGCGAGGAGATAGAGCAGGCGATAACTGGGTACCAATGGTTCGATGAATCCTTCCTCCGTGGAATAGTTGATCGAGCTGAGGGCGTACTTGCGGACCAGATCGGGTTTGCCTACTTCACGATAGATCCGCGCCAACAGCGAGTCGTAAAGCGAGATCAGCGGCTTGTAGTGAGTGCTTTCGATCTCGTCGCGTCGTCCGTCGAGGAGTGTCAGGGCAAGGTCGTACCGACCTTTGCGCATGTAGTTCTCCGCCGCATATACACGGACGAAGTTCGCGCGGCCGACATCGCCGATACGCGTGCAGGCGTCGACAGTGTCTACCATTTCCTGCGTGCTCGGCTCCAGTCGAGCCGCTTTGTAGATGGCTTCCAGTTTCAATCGTCCGCCGCGACAGAGACCGAGGCCGGCCCAGTTCTCCTGGATGATCTGACCGGCATACTTGACGGCGATATCGTCCAGCCCCACCTGCGCATACAGATACGATGCAACGCCCAGTCCTTGCTGGCGCGCCGCGGGGTCGGTGATCTGCGGCAGCAAATTCAGTAGTTCCTCCAGCCGCGCGAAAGCTTCTTCGTAGCGCCTCGTGATGCTCAGGACATTCGCAGTCGTGGCGAGCGTCCGGAAACGCAGGGTCGGTTCCGGGTTTTCTTCGATCAGACTGCGCAACATGGGAATCGCCGTCGCATAGTCTGCGGAATACGCGGCAGACCACGCCTTGAGGTATTGCAGGCGGTGCAGTTGGGGCGCAGGCAGTGATCCGCTGCGCCGGTCGAGATCGTCCAGAATCGAAGCGAACGTCGCAGGTTCTATCGACTTGAGGCCATCTGCCTTGGCCAGCAAATCGTCGACTGTGTCGGCGCGGACGGCCGCCGTCGCGATCGTCAGGATGAACAGCAGCGACATGACAGGACCGCGCGGCGAATATCGCCGCGCGGTTCTGTTGCGCCACGAACGACCGTCGGTCCCTGGGAGCATGGAGTTACGCCCGCCGGTCATTGTGCGTGCCTGTCGGTCGCGGTCCTATTTCTTCTTGCGGCTGGTCTTTTTCTTCTTGCCGCCTTTCTTTTTGGCGGCCTTTTTCTTGCTGCCTTTCTTGGGGGCTCTCTTGGGTGCCGGCTTCCGCGGAGCCTTCTTGCCGCCGCGCTTCTTCTTGCTGCCCTTCTTTTTACTGCTCTTCTTTTTCCTGGGAACGCGGACTGTGGGAGCGTCGCTATCGGGCGGCGGCGTGCCTTCGTCCTCTCCGCCGTCGTCCGGCGTTTCAAGAGAACAGAAGACGTTCGCGCTGGCACCCATCAGCTCCTCGAGCCCCCGTTGATCCTGGTTTGCCAGGATTTCCCGGGCTGCAGCGTCGATGCCGGCAAGCTCCATGGCGTGCACGAGATCTTCTCCCGATGCAGTACGCATCTGCGCGTCGCCGCCCATCTTTTCGAGAAACTCGATCAACTTTGTCATGTCGTTGTTTCCTGTTCTTGAGTGAGAAAGTCGCCTGTTGCCACCGTCGTCAGAAAGTCATCGCCGATCCTGTCCGGCTGCATCGCCTTTCATTCTTGCGAGGTGCCGGGAATTCTGGGCAGGAACCGCGGTGCGTGCAATGGACCATGTCGCTGCCGCTCCGGCGGACGTGCCGCGCCTGCTGAATCCGAGCGTCGACAGGAGCGACATCATCGCTACGTTCGCTGGCGACGTTCGGGCAAAGATCCGTGGGATGTCTGGATGCTGCAACGCATGCCTGACCAGTCCGCCGAACGCCTCCTGCCCGAACCCTCGGCCACGTGCGTCGGCGCGAAGGATGATGCCGGCTTCGGTCTGGTTGTCGAAGGTGCGCGACCGGTTGAATCCGCAGAATCCCAGTGTCTCGCCGCTGTTCGCATCGACGATCGCATACGACTTCCAATCCGCCGACCGTTTTTGTGTCAGGCGCAGGGCTTTGCCGAAACCTCGCATTGCGGCGGCGCGTGTCTTGGCGGGTCCGATGAACTCCATCGTCGACGGGTCGCAGTAGAGATCGCAGAACAGATCGCTGTCGTGTTCTTCGATAGGGCGCACGTGCAGCCGATCTGTCGCGAAAGCAGCAGTCCTTTTTGTCTTCTGCTTTGCGCGATCGAGCCGCGACAGCCTGCGGCGGATTTCGGCATTGCTTTCCAGCGGGCGGGCGGGCGGGATGACCAAGGTGAAGTGGATGTCGAGATCCGCCTTCGGCAGGTCGCGCAACTTGAGTCGGTCCATGCGCGGCCGCTGCGTCGGCAGGGTCGCAGCCTTGTAGGCGATGACCTCGTGGTCGCCGTCGTAGTCGGGACTCAGCAGGTCGACCAGCAATTGCCGGTATTCGGCGCCGGTAGAGAAGCGGGTGACCGACTGGTCGCCCGCGATGCCGATCTGCCAGAGGATGAGGTACGCCGTGGGATCGATGCGGCGACGATAGAACATGAACTGGCTGGCTTCGTAGTGCTGGCAGCCGACTTCGCCCGGGTCGATCTCCAGATCTGCGTAAAGGCAGTCCTCTGCCGATACGCCCGGTTCCATGTGAGCGTCGTAGCCCTCGCTGCGGGCGAGGGCAAGCGCCTTGCGCGGCGGCAAGGCAAACACGCCGGGATGCCCATAGAACGCGCCGCAGACCTTCTTGCCCGCGCGGACCTCGGTCATCATCGCTTCGACCATTTCGCGGTAGGTCTCGGTGCGCGGTTTGCCCTCGCGGTAATACTGCTGAAGGCTGCGCACATCGGGATTCATCTTCGCGAGCCACAGCTCCATGATCCCGTCCGAGAGGCCGGTGAAGACGACGTCTGCCTGTTCGATGTAGCTGCGCGACAGCGGGGTCAGATGCGAACCGAGCGTCATGCCGACGCCCACGCACACGAGGCTGCCTCGCCTGGTCATGTAAATCCCGCCCTGTGCGCCTGACAGATCATAGTTGCCAGTTCTTGTTCGAATGAGGCGCAGTGTGATTGGCGACCCGGCAGGTGACAAGCCCGGGCCACGTGATTCGTCTCACGGCTTCGCCGCGCCCGCCGATGCATCACCGAGATATGCGAAGCGCGGCATGCTCTGTCCGTCGTGTTCGACGGTTGCGGTGAACATCTCCAGCGGCCGCACCCACAACCCGTAGTCGCCATACAGCGTGCGATACACCACCAGCGACTCGCCGGTCTCCGAGTGTCGCGCGACGCCGATGACCTCGTAGTCCTTGCCCTTGTAGTGCCGATACCGGCCCGGCTTGAGTTCGCCGGTCATTCGCCCGCGCTCGGGGAAACGCTGAACAGTTTCGCGAGGAAGACGGTTTCGACTTCGCGGCGCAGGTCGTTGTTGGGCTTCTTGAGGAAGCCGTGGCCCTCGTCGGCGAAGACTACGTACCAGGCCTCGGTGCCATTGGCGCGGATGCCGGCGACGACCTGGTCGGACTCGGACTTCGGCACGCGCGGGTCGTTGGCGCCCTGCATGACCAGCATGGGCCTGGTGATCTTCTTCACGTTGGCGAGCGGGGCGATGCGTCTGAAGACTTCCTGCATCTTGGGATCGCGCTCGTCGCCGTACTCGGCGCGGCGGTTGTCGCGGCGATAGCTTTCGGTGTTCCTGAGGAACGAGGCGAAGTCGCTGATGCCGTAGCGTTCGACGCCGCCGACGAGCCGGTCGGCGTAGTGCGTGCTCACGGCGAGCGACATGTAGCCGCCGTAGGACTGGCCGTAGACCGCGACGCGATTCGCATCGAGGTTCGGTTGTGCGGCGATCCAGTCGAGCAGGGCGCCAATGTCCCTGACGCTGTCTTCGCGCTTCTCGGCATTGTCGAGATTCATGTAGCGCTTGCCGTAGCCGGCGGAGCCGCGGACGTTCGGCAGGATCACGGTCGCGCCGAGGACGTCGGCGAAATATTGCGCGCCGGGATTCCAGCCCGGCAGCGTCTGCGCCTCCGGTCCGCCGTGGATGTCCATGATCACCGGCGTCTTCTTGTTCGCCGGAACACCCTTGCGCCGGGTTCGCCGGAACACCCTTGGGCCGGTAGATGAAGGCCGGAATCGACAGGCCGTCGAACGATTTGAACCGGATCAGTGTCGGTTCGGCCAGCCGGGCGGGATCGAGTTCGCCGAGTTCCGAGGTGGTCCAGCGCGTGAGTTCGTTCTTCTTCACGTCCCAGGTCCACACGTCGCCGGAACTGGTGGCGGTCGTGAGTCCGAGCGCGAGCTGCGATCCGTCCGGCGAGAAGCCCATGTCGGTGAGCACGCCGCGCGGCAACTGCGGCTGCGGCAGATCGCGGTCGGCGATGAGGTCGCGGATGACGACGCGCGAGTAGCCGTCTTCATTGATCGCATAGGCGAGCAGGCGGCCGTCGCCGGATACCTCGAAGGCGTCGACATTCCATTCGAGTTGGGGTGTCAACGGCGTGGCCCGGTCCGTCGCGAGATCGATTCGCACCAGCCGGGTGAAGTCGCTGTCGCGATCGGTCAGGACCAGCACGCTGCGATCGTCCGCGGAGAAATGCGGCGAGGCGAACAGCGCCTTGCTGCCCTTTGCGGCAAGCTCGCGAACCTGTCCCGAGGCGATCTCGAGCAGCATCAGTTTCGATTCGCGATTGGAAAGATTGCGGGTGAAGACCAGCCAGCGCTGGTCCGACGACAGATCGCCCGGATCGATGCTGCCCGGCGATCGATGGATCACGCGCGCCGGTGCGGAGGCGGAAGGATCGGCCGCGTAGAGCGAATACTCCGCCGAGCCGCGCGTTGCCTGCGACCAGACCAGCAGCTTGCCGTCGCGACTGAAGATTGGCGAAAGATTGCGCGTGCCCGGCTGCGTCAGCAACGCAGGGCGTCCGGTCAGTCCCATGCGGTAGAGCTGGAACCACTCGTCGCCGCCGGTATCGCGCACGAGCACGAAGCGATCCGTGCCGGGAATCGCCGTTGCAACAGCAACCGGTTCGTCGAAGAAAGTGATCTGGGTGCGGGCGCCGCCGGGCGCGGCCACGCGGTGGATCTGCTGGGTCGCGCCGAAGCGCGTGGCGATCAGCAGCGAGCCGTCGGACAGCCAGTCCTGGAAAGTCGCGGCGCGATAGTTCTGGAAACGCTGCACGGCCGCGGAGATGTGCGGCGAAATGGCCGGCACGTTTTCCAGCGTGGCCGAACCGACCTGGCGAGTCTGGACAGAGGCACCGTGCGCCAGCGGTGCCAGCACGAGCAGCGTCAGGCCACGAACGACGGCACGATGCATCGGGCAAACCTCGCGAGCAGCAGTCGAGCTGCTGCTGACGTTAGCAGATTTGCCGAAGGCGCCCGGAGGCGGGGTTTCCCTGAAAATTCCGGTGAATCAGCGTTCCGGACTTCAGCGGATCGACGGCAGGCGCCTGACGCTCGCCGACGGTTCTATCAGCCAGCCGTTCGACGGCTGCCAGTTGCCGAGTTCCTGCCGACGACGCTGCCATGCCGCTTCGAGCGCCTTGGCTGCTTCCGGCAATGCCAGGGGAATCGAGCTGGAAGGACGGAACAGTTCCGTGGTCCGGTTGATGAGATTCATGCCTGCTCTCCGCCGAGGTGAAACGGTCGCTGCAAAGACTCCGCAGACCGGGTCGCGGTTCCGCGGACACGCTGCTTCGAGCGATCCGTCGATTCGCGACTTAACAGATCGCACGCCATGCCGAAGGCAAAGGCACAGAGAAACAGCACGCCCAGCACGGTGCCTGCGATCACTCTTGCGACGATGCCCAGCATTGCGCTCTCTACGTACGGTCGGTTGCAGGTTAGCCGCGAGCACCGGTTCGATCATCGTCTGTCGCGGCATCAGTCTGATTCCGGAGCGACACGAGTCGCGGCGGATTTCAGTGGCGCGCAGTGTGCCGAGGGCGAGCCACACTGCCATCGCACTTAGGAGCCATGAGGGAGATGACGAAGGTGAGGAGGGTGTCCTCTCTCTTTCTCTTTCTGTGGGGCCGGCTTCAGCCGGCCTTTATAAAGAGTCAGGCTAAAGCCTGACCTACAAGAAGAATGAGGCTGCTCAGTAGACGTCCCGACGATACCGACCATCCAGCGTGAGCTGCTCCACGATGTCGGCACCCAGGACATGGGTGAGTGCGGCGTCGACGGCGGGCGCCATGCCCTGCAGGCTGCCGCAGACGTAGATCGCGGCACCTGCGGCCACCCATTCGCGCAGCGTTTCCGCGCGTTCGAGCAGGCGATGCTGCACGTAGAGGCGTTCGGGCTGATCGCGCGAGAACGCCAGATCCAGACGTTCGAGCGAGCCGTCGCGCGACCATTGCTCCAGATCGGCGGCGTAGAAGCGGTCGTGTGCGGTATTGCGTTCGCCGAAGATCAGCCAGTTGCGTTGCTGGCCTGCGGCAATGCGCGCCTTCAGCAGCGCGCGCAACCCGGCGATGCCGGTGCCGTTGCCGATGAGGATCATGGGGCGCGCATCGCGCGGAGCGTGGAAATTCGAGTTGGGCCGAATGCGCAGCGCGATCTCGGTGCCGACATCGGCCTGTTGCGTCAGCCAGCCGCTGCCGAGGCCGATCGTGTCGTCGGGGCGGCGCATCTGCCGGATCAGCAGGTGAATCGCGCCGTCGGCCGGTACGGAAGCAATCGAGTATTCGCGATGCGGCAGCGGGGTGTCCGCATTCCATGTCGAATTGCGCGGATCGATTTCCGCAATGTCGCCCGCCTGCCATTGCGCATTGGCGCCATCGCCCGGTTGCAGCACGACATGGAAGCATGGATCGCCGGCGCTGCCCGGATTGATCAGCGTGCGTTCGACGAGCCGCCAGCGCTCGTACCGCGGCGTTTCCCAGTCGGCGAGATCGGGGCTGCCGCTCAGCACGCCCAGCTGATGCTGCCAGTGACGCAGCGCGCCTTCGTCGCCGTTGTCGACTTCGACCACATCGAACAGCGGCGTCGCACCCTGGTGCCGCAGCCACGCATCGAGGCGATGACCGAATGCGCAGAAGTTGTCGTATTCGCGATCGCCGAGCGCGAGCACGCCGTAGCGCAGGTTGTCGAGCGGCAGCGTACGACTGAGCGAATCGCGCACGAAGCGTGCTGCAGGGTCGGGCGCATCGCCTTCGCCGGTGGTGCTGATGACGAACAGCGCCTGCGAGACCTTCGGCAGATCGTCGGCGGTGAGATCGGCGAGCGAGGCGAGTTGCACTGCGCCGGAGGCGGTGCGCAACGATGCTGCAGTTTGCGAGGCGAGCTGTTCGGCGAATCCGGTCTGGCTGGCGAAGGCGACGAGGGTGGCGTCGTCGCGCGCGCCGTCGACATTCGGATCGCGTTGCCGCGTCGGCCGGCGCAGGCAGCGGATCGTGAAGACGAGGTAGGCGACTGCGATGAACGCAGCGACGATGAGCCGCTGCGGGCCGATGGTTTCGAGGAGGGTGAGCATGGAGCTCTTCGTCTTCCTGTGGGGCCGGCTTCAGCCGGCCTCCGCCTGTAGGTCAGGCTTTAGCCTGACATCAGAGGCCGGCTGAAGCCGGCCCCACAGGCAGAGCAGGTTTTCCGATCAGCGCGTTACTGCTGCAGCACCTCGAACGTCGCCACGTAGCTCACGCGACGCTGCTTGGCCTGCTTCACGGAGGTCTTGTCGTCCTGCAGTCCGGTTTCCAGCCAGTACATGCCGGGCGCCGGCCAGGTGACGGCGAACTCGCCGTTGGCGTCGGTCTTCACTTTGATTTCTTCCTGGTGATCGCGATAGCGCGTGCCGCCGGCGACGATCTCGAGTTCGAGATTCGCAGCGGGCTTGCCGTCGAGCACGAAGCGGAACTTCGCTTCTTCCTTCGCGTACAGGTCGTTCGGATGCGTGATCGGGATCAGCTCCAGGCCGATGCCGGTTGGCTTCAGTTCGGTCGGCTTGCCGGCCGTGACGAAGGTTTCGACGCGGCCGGCGGATTCGGACACTTCCAGCTTGGCGGCGTTCGCGGGGACTTCCGTCGCGAACTTTTCCGCCGTGCCGCGCCAGCGCTTGCGCTGACCGTTTTCTTCATAGCTGGCGAACAGGCCGCGATTCACGTTCGCCAGCCGGTAGGTGCCGTTCTGGGTCAGGTGCAGATCGAAGGTCGTGCGGTACTTGCCGGTCGCGAGGTTCTCCGGTTTGACCTCCGTGCCGTCCGGCGCCGTGATGACGAGACCGTCGACGCGCAGCGGAACGTGATTGAAATAGAACAGGTCGTTGGACACGGCGGCGTCCACCGTGACCCACTGATCGACCGTCGTGACTGTGGCCGACGGCAGCAGCCAGGCCTTGTGGGCATTGGCCGCGAAGGGCAGGGCGGCGGCGAGAACCAGCGTGGCAAGGTTGATCGTGCGCTTCATGGAGGTCTCCGAGGCTTGGTGTTTTCCGAGTGAATCAGGGGGTGATGTCGAGCGTGACGGTGCCGAGTTCGGTCTTGCCCTGCGCCGTGCCGTGCTGCTGCTTGCCGGGCCATTCGAACGGCACGCGCAGCAGCTCGCGGCCGCCGACTTCGCGCGCCGCTTCGACGACGAGGTTGTACTTGCCGTCCTTCAGGCCGGTGAGCTGCTTGCCGTTGCCGGCGAACTTCAGCGTGTGTTCGCCGACCGGGCGCGTCGCGCCGGTGACGCCGTCGATGGGCATCGTTGCTTCGCGGCCGCCGCGGCGCCACCACTGGCGCAGGTCCTTGAGCCACTGCGTGCCGTCTTCCTTTTTCGGATCGGTCTGGTACCAGACGGCCAGGTGTTTCGCGATGCTCTGGTCTTCGTTCTCGATCCAGACGGCGATGTACGGGCGGTGATACTCGGCGACATTCAGCGAGGGGATCTGCACCTTGACGGTGAGATCGGCGGCGCCGACGGGCAGGGCGCAGAGGAGGGCGAGAGCGGCCCCCACCCCAACCCTCCCCCGCTTCGCGGAGGAGGGGGCAGGAATACGGAGCGAGGCGAAAGCGGAGCGCATGGACATAGACACCTTCAGTGAATGAACAGGATCGCCAGCAGCAGCGGCAACACGACACCCAGCGCCACCATCGGCCACGTGGCCGGTCGATGGTTCGAATGCATCTTCAGCAACACCAGGCCGGTCACTGCGAAAACCAGCGCTGCAAACGCGAACACGTCGATGAACAGGCTCCACGCGGCGCCCGTGTTGCGGCCCTTGTGGAGATCGTTGAAGTACGAGATCCAGCCGCGATCCGTCAGTTCGTGCGTGACCTCGCCGCTCGCCAGATCGATCGTCAGCCAGGCATCGCCGCCCGGTCGCGGCAGCGATACGTAGAGTTCGTCCTCCGACCATTCGGCTTTGCCGTGGCCGGTGCGCGCCGACAGTTCCTTGCGCAGCCAGCGGGTCACGTCATCCGGCACGGGCGTGGTCTCGGTCGCCTCCGGCGCAAGCTGCCTGAGTTGCTCGAGCAACGCAGCCGGCAGCGATTCCGTCGTCGTCGTGACCTGCGGCTTCGCAGCGATCAGCGTCGCATGGTTCAGCGTGAAGCCCGTGATGCTGAACAGGATCATTCCGATCAGGCAGCCGGCCGCGCTCACCCAGTGCCATTGATGCAGGTGCTTGAGCCAGAACGCCCTGTTCTTCTGCTCCCGTGCCGTGGTTGCGCGCGCCGCTTCGGCCATCGAATCGATTTCTTGTAGGTCCCGCAGACGAAGGGCGGCCATCATAGTGAGAATGATTCTTATTGGCAACGAATAGCTTGCAGAATCAGGATTCTGCCGTTGCTAACCTGCGTCTACCCGATGCTTCCGGAGCCGACATGAACGACACCGCCGCTGCCACGACGGGACGGATGCCGCGACAGATTCCTTACATCATCGCGAACGAGGCCTGCGAACGATTCAGCTTCTACGGGATGCGCAACATCCTGACGCCGTTCCTCGTGACGACGCTGCTGCTGTATGCACCGGAAGCCGAGCGTGCCGGCATCGCGAAGGATGTCTTCCATGCCTTCGTCATCGGCGTCTATTTCTTTCCGCTGCTCGGCGGCTGGCTCGCCGACCGCTTCTTCGGCAAGTACCCCACGGTGCTGTGGATGTCGCTCGTGTACTGCGCCGGGCATGCGTGCCTGGCGATGTTCGACGACAACCGCACGGGTTTCTACACGGGCCTGTT
>OEIU01000199.1_pt1 | contig 61197 bp, 57 predicted proteins | sample 1539221 | NCBI WGS metagenome assembly OEIU01 (sample SAMN03792071, study PRJEB22550) | activated sludge metagenome | feature: wastewater treatment plant; material: activated sludge; isolation source: Wastewater treatment plant of a petroleum refinery complex | place: Argentina: Zarate | collected...
TCGACGCCGACATCGGGTCCACGAACCCCACCGGGTGCACCCGCTCCACCGGACCGCTCCCGGACAGGCGCACCTCGACCCGAGCCCCCCACGAGGCAGCCACCGCGACCAGGCCGTCCGCGGAGTTGGCCAGGTGCTGGGCCTCCCCGGCGAGCGCGAACGCGTCCTCCGGCGCCAGCCCCGACCCGTCCTCGGCCAGCTCACGACCCAGCCGCGCGCACTCCTCGCGGAGTGCCGCGATGCGGCTCGAGATGCTCCCCCTGTCCATGCCTCATCGTACCGAACTCACGTTCGAACGACAAGCCCCTGTGGACGACAGTTCGCCCTCAGCAGAACGGGATTCACTGTCAGGGCATCGACTCGCGGACGCGCTCCATCAGACCTCGCGGCCGTCGAACGCGGCGAGGCTCGTGTACGCGTCGGCCCCCTCCGGCGCCGGGCGCTCCGGGCCGAACGCGCTGCCCCGGTTCTCGTCGGTCAGCGACGGACGCATGAACTCGCCACCCTTCTCGGCGACCGACTGGTCGAGGTCCGCCGTGTCGACCCCGAGCGCCCGGGCGAGGTCCCACGTGTGCACCGCCAGCTCGGAGCACTGCCACTCCCGCGGGGGACCGTCCGCATCCTCGGGGGCGTCGGCCCACGCCGCGAGGAGGTCGTCGGCCGCGGCGCGCATCGCGGCGGCGCGGCCGCCCGAGACCGAGGGCGCGGCGGCGGCCCAGTCGACGTCCTCCCCGCGCACCCCGCGGGCGAAGTTGTGCGTGCCGTGGACGACGTGGTCGGCGAGCTCGGCCACCGTCCAGTCGGAGCAGGGGGTCGTGCGTGCGGCGGTGTCGTCGTCGACGTCCCCGAGGAGGTCGACGAGCTGGTCGAGCGCGGTCGAGAGGGTGGTCGTGTCAGCCATCCCCGGACCGTATGACCACTCGACCCCCCTTCAGGGGGTTAGTCCTCCCTCGAACGTGTGTGAAGACCGTCGACATGCCGACGTCCTTCACACACGTTCGGGGAGGAGAACGGGAGTCAGCGGCCCTTGGGATGCCAGACGGTCTTGGTCTCGAGGAACGCCGAGAGCCGCGAGAGGTCGGGGGTCGGCTCGAAGTCGGGCTCGACCGCCTCCGGACCGGACCCCCCGGGGCGCAGCACCCGCTTGAGGTTCTCGGCCGCCGCGAGCTCGAGCTCGCCCCACTCGACCCCCGGCGCGTCGGCGGCGCCGGTGAGGTCGATGGCGTTGACGTCGCGGTGGGAGGCCAGCCACGGCGCGACCTCGGCGGTGCGCCCGGTGACGACGTTGACCACGCCGCCCGGCACGTCGGAGGTCGCGAGGCACTCGGCGAGGTCGATGGCCGGCAGCGGCCGCTCCTCGGACGCGAGCACGACGCAGGTGTTGCCGGACACGACGACCGGCGCCACGACGGACACCAGCCCGAGCAGCGAGGACGCCTGCGGCGCGAGCACCGCGACCACCCCGGTCGGCTCCGGCGCCGAGATGTCGAAGTACGGCCCGGCGACCGGGTTGAGCCCGCCGAGCACCTGCGGGTACTTGTCGGCCCAGCCGGCGTACCAGACCCACCGGTCGATCGCCGCCGAGACGACCGCCTCGGCGCGGGCCGGCGTCAGCCCCTCGGAGTCGCGGACGTCCTGGACGAGCTGCGCGCGGCGGCCCTCCATCACCTCGGCGACGCGGTAGAGCACCTGGCCGCGGTTGTACGCGGTCGCCCCGGCCCATCCGGGCTGCGCCTTGCGGGCGGCGACGACGGCGTCGCGGGCGTCCTTGCGCGAGCCCATGGCGGCGTTCGCGAGGAAGCGCGGCGTCGTGCGGCGCCCGGTCGGGGCGGCCACCACCTCGTAGGAGCGGCCGCTCTCGGAGCGGGGGAACTTGCCGCCGATGTAGAGCTTGTACGTCTTGCGGACGTCGACGCGCGCGCTCACTGCTCGGTCCCGGTCTTCACGTAGGCCTCCAGCCCGTGTCGGCCGCCCTCCCGGCCGTAGCCGGACTCCTTGTAGCCGCCGAACGGCGAGGTCGGGTCGAACTTGTTGAACGTGTTGGCCCACACGACGCCGGCCCGCAGCTGGTCGGCCATCCAGAGGATGCGGCTGCCCTTCTCGGTCCAGATGCCGGCCGACAGGCCGTACGGCGTGTTGTTCGCCTTGGCGACCGCCTCGCCGGGCGTCCGGAAGGTGAGCACCGAGACCACCGGCCCGAAGATCTCCTCCTGGGCGATGCGGTGCGTCTGCGAGACGTTGCTGAAGACGGTGGGGCGGAACCAGAACCCGTTCGTCGGCAGGGCGCAGCCGGAGTCCCAGCGCTCCGCGCCCTCCTTCTCGCCGACCGCCGTCAGCTCCTCGATGCGCTGCAGCTGGGCGCGGCTGTTGATGGCGCCGACGTCGGTGTTCTTGTCCATCGGGTCGCCGACGCGCAGCGTGCCGAGGCGGCGCTTGAGGCGGCGGACGACCTCGTCGGTGACGTTCTCCTGCACCAGGATCCGGCTGCCGGCGCAGCACACGTGGCCCTGGTTGAAGAAGATGCCGGTGACGATCCCCTCGACGGCCTGGTCGATGGCGGCGTCGTCGAAGATGATGTTCGCGCCCTTGCCGCCGAGCTCGAGCGTGGCCTTCTTGCGGGTGCCGGCGATCGAGCGGGCGATCATCTTGCCGACGCCGGTGGACCCGGTGAACGCGAGCTTGTCGATGCCGGGGTGGTCGACGATGGCCTGCCCGGTGGCGCCGGCGCCGGTGACGATGTTGACGACGCCCGGCGGCAGCTCGGCCTGCTGGCAGATCTCGGCGAAGAGCAGTGCGGTGAGCGGCGTGGTCTCGGCCGGCTTGAGGACGACCGTGTTCCCGCACGCGAGGGCCGGCGCGACCTTCCACGCGAGCATGAGCAGCGGGAAGTTCCACGGGATGACCTGGCCGACGACGCCGACCGGGCGCGGGTTCTCGCCGAGCGACGCGTAGGACAGCTTGTCGGCCCAGCCCGCGTGGTAGAAGAAGTGCGCGGCGACGAGCGGGATGTCGACGTCGCGGCTCTCCTTGATCGGCTTGCCGTTGTCGAGGGTCTCGAGCACGGCGAGCTCGCGGGCCCGCTCCTGGATGATCCGCGCGATCCGGTAGAGGTACTTGCCGCGGTCCGCGCCGCTCATCCGCGACCACACGCGGGTGTAGGCGGTGCGGGCCGCGCGGACGGCGGCGTCGACGTCGTCGGCGCTCGCCTCGGAGACCTCGGAGAGGACCTCCTCGGTGGCCGGGTTGACCGTCTTGAACGGCTTCCCGCCGGTGGCCTCGACGAACTCGCCGCCGATGAACAGGCCGTGGCTGCTCGCGATGTCGACGACCGCCCGGGACTCGGGGGCCGGCGCGTACTCGAAGGTGGGCATTCGCTGCTGTCCTTGCGTCTGGTGGCGTCTGGTGGCGTCTGGTGGCGTCGGGTGGTCAGTAGCCGCTGGGGGCGTCGTCGGCGACGTAGTCGGCGCCGGAGTAGGCACCCGTCGTCATCTTCTGGCGCTGCAGCACGAGGTCGTTGAGCAGGCTCGAGGCGCCGAACCGGAACCAGTGGTTGTCGAGCCACTCCTCGCCGGCGACCTCGTTGACCGTCACGAGGTACCTGATGGCGTCCTTGCTCGTGCGGATGCCGCCCGCCGGCTTGACCCCGACCTGCTCGCCCGTGGCGTCGCGCCAGTCGCGGACCGCCTCGAGCATCACGAGGGTCACCGGGAGGGTCGCGGCGGGGGAGATCTTGCCGGTGGAGGTCTTGATGAAGTCGCCGCCGGCGAGCATCGAGAGCCACGAGGCGCGGCGGACGTTGTCGTAGGTGGCGAGCTCGCCGGTCTCCATGATCACCTTGAGGCGGGCGTCGCCGCAGGCCTCCTTGGTCTCGGCGACCTCGCGGAAGACGGTGAGGTAGTCCCCGGCGAGGAACGCCCCGCGGTCGATGACCATGTCGATCTCGTCGGCCCCGGCCTCGACGGCGTCGCGGACGTCGGCGAGCTTGACCACGCGGCTGGCCCGGCCGCTCGGGAACGCGGTGGCGACGGCGGCGATGCGGACGCCGCTGCCGCCGAGGACCTCTCGTGCGGTGCCGACCATGTCGCCGTAGACGCAGACCGCCGCGGGGCTCGGCGTGCTCGGGTCGGTGGGGTCCGGGACGAGGGCCCGGGTGCAGAGGCCGCGGACCTTGCCGGGGGTGTCGGCGCCCTCCAGCGTCGTGAGGTCGATCATCGAGATGGCGGTGTCGATGGCCCACGCCTTGCTCGTCGTCTTGACCGAGCGGGTGGACAGGGCCGCGGCCCGGGCCTCGCAGCCGACCTGGTCGACCCCCGGCAGGCCGTGCAGCCAGCCGGTGAGGGCGGAGTTGGTGAGGCGCGAGACGCCGAGGATCTCCCGGGCGCGCGCCGTCGGGTCGACGTCGGTGGCGGTGCTCACCCCGGGAGTCTACGGGCGCCCGGGCGTGCCGGTCACGGCCGGACGGGGCACCTGCGCACGACTCCGCGACGCGAGTCCTGTCACGTTCTGCCACCGGCGGGCGACCCTCCCGCCCCGCTGAACCCCGTCGAGTGAACAGAACACGCCGTGTCGCGGCGGGTCCACACGGCGTGTTCTGTTCACTCGACGGGTGGGGCGGGGGCGTCAGAGGCGGGTCGCGGCCTCGAGGTCGGCCCGGATGGCCGCCAGCCGGGACGCCGCGCGCTCGCGGGCGCCGCGCAGGTCCTCGCCCGCCACCGGTTCGACGACCTCCAGGTAGACCTTGAGCTTGGGCTCGGTGCCGGAGGGCCGGACGATGACCCGCGAGTCGTCGGCGAGGTACCAGCGCAGGCCCTCGGTCGGGGGCAGCCCGCCGTCGCCGCGGGCCAGGTCGTCGACCCGGGCCACGTCGACCCCGGCGACCGACGCCGGCGGCGCCGAGCGCAGCCGGTCCATCACCGTGCCGATGAGGGAGAGGTCGTCGACGCGCACCGAGAAGGAGTCGGTGGCGTGCACGCCGTGCGCGCGGGCGAGGTCGTCGAGCCGGTCGCTCAGCGTTCGGCCCTCCGCCTTGAGGGTCGCGGCGAGCTCGGCGACGAGCAGGGCGGCGGAGACGCCGTCCTTGTCGCGCACGTGCCCCGGGTCGACGCAGTAGCCGAGTGCCTCCTCGTAGCCGTAGCGCAGCCCCGGCACGCGGCCGATCCACTTGAAGCCGGTGAGCGTCTCCTCGTGGCGCACCCCCGCGGCCCGGCACATCGCGGCGAGCAACCGGGAGGAGACGATCGAGTTGGCGAACACGGCCCCGGCGGAGTCGGCCTCGACCCCCCGCGACAGCACGTGGGACCCGAGCAGCGCGCCGACCTCGTCGCCCCGGAGCATCCGCCAGCCGCCCGGGCCGGGGACCGCGACCGCGCACCGGTCGGCGTCCGGGTCGTTGGCGACGACGAGGTCGGGGCCGGTCTGCTCGGCGAGCTCGAGGGCGGCGTCCATCGCGCCGGGCTCCTCGGGGTTGGGGAAGGACACGGTCGGGAACATCGGGTCCGGCTCGGCCTGCGACGGCACCGGCAGCGGCTCGGCGAAGCCCGCCGCGGCGAAGGCCCGTCGCACCGTCTCGGAACCCACGCCGTGCAGCGCGGTGTGCACGACGATCAGCTCGCGCGGCGCGTCGGGGGAGACGACCGTCGCCACGTCGGCGAGATAGGCCTCGAGGACGTCGTCGCCGAGGGTCTCCCAGCCGTCGTCGGCCCGCGGCACCGACGCCACCGACGGCACGCGCGCGATCTCGGCCGCGATGAGCCCGTCGACCGGCGGCACGATCTGCGAGCCGTCGCCGACGTACACCTTGTACCCGTTGTCCTGCGGCGGGTTGTGCGACGCGGTGACCATCACGCCGGCATCCGCGCCCAGGTACCGGATGGCGTACGCGAGCACGGGGGTCGGCAGCGGGTGCGGGAGGACGACGGCGCGCCCGCCCATCCCGGTGACGACGGCGCACGTGTCGTGGGCGAAGACGTCGGAGTTGGTGCGGGCGTCGTAGCCGACGACGACGAACGGCTCCGGGTCGAGGGTCTGCAGGTAGGCCGTCAACCCTGCGGCGGCCCGGACGACGACGGCACGGTTCATCCGGTTCGGGCCACCACCGAGCTTTCCCCGGAGGCCGGCGGTGCCGAACTCGAGCATCCCGGCCATCGCGTCGGCGAGCTCGTCGCGGGCGGCGTCGTCGCCCGCGGCCGCGGCGTCGGCCAGCTGCTCGAGCTCGGCGCGGGTGACGGGGTCGGGGTCGTCGGCGGCCCACGCCCGGGCGGCGGTGAGGAGGCTGTCGAGGTCGGTCGTCGTGCTCACGGCGGGACTCCTCACTCGCGGCCGACGACGTCGGCGAGCAGCCGGCCACAGCGGTCGGCGGCGGCCCGGCCGGCCTCGAGGACCTCCTCGTGGCTGAGCGGGTCGGGCGAGATGCCGGCCGCCGCGTTCGTGACGAGCGAGATGCCGAGGACCTCGAGGCCGCTCTGGCGGGCGGCGATGGACTCGAGCGAGGTGGACATGCCGACGAGGTCGCCACCGAGCACCTTGGCCATCCGCACCTCGGCCGGGGTCTCGTAGTGCGGGCCGCGGAACTGGACGTAGACGCCCTCGTCGAGGGTGTCGTCGACCTCCCGGGCGACGGCCCGCAGCCGCGGCGAGTAGAGGTCGGTGAGGTCGACGAAGTTCGCGCCCTCGATGGGGGAGTGGGCGGTGAGGTTGATGTGGTCGCTGATGAGCACCGGGGTGCCCGGTGCCCACTCCGGGCGCAGGCCGCCGCAGCCGTTGGTGATGACGATGGTCGTGCAGCCGGCGGCCGCCGCGGTGCGCACCCCGTGGACGACCGCGCGCACGCCACGCCCCTCGTAGAAGTGCGTGCGGGTGCCGTAGACGAGCGCGCGACGGCCGGTGTCCCCGATGGCGACCGAGCGCATCGAGCCGCTGTGCCCGGCGACCGCGGCCCGGCCGAAGCCCGGTACGTCGGTGTTCTCGACCGTCGCCAGCGTCTCCCCGACGAGGTCGCCGGCCTGCCCCCATCCGCTGCCGAGGACGAGGGCGACGTCGTGGCGCTCGGCGCCGGTGCGCTCGGCGATGACGGCGGCGGCGGCCCGGGCGACCTCGAACGGGTCGGTCGCGGGGTCGGAGAGGTCGTGGGCGGCGGCGGTGTCGGTCACCGGGGCAGCGTAGCGACGGGTGAGCGGGGTGCGCACCGCCCCGTCCGGTGCCGGGAACCCGGTCGCGGGAACACGCGGGGGCGGGCGGGATGTTTCCCGCGACACGGCTGCGGCCGTGACGCGACCGCCCGGGACCCCGGGCCGGTCGGGCACTCACCGTGGAGGTGCCGATGGCGACGGTCCGCGAGTCCCTGCTCGGGCTGCGTCCCGCCCGCGAGGGCGACGGGGTGACGACGCTCGAGCTCTTCTTCGACCTCGTCTACGTGCTCGCGTTCACCCAGGTGTCGGCGCTGCTGGCGCACGGCGACGCGCCCGGCTCGGCGCTCGACGCCTTCGTGGTCCTCGCGCTCCTGTGGTGGACCTGGTGCTCGTACGCCTGGCTGGCCAACGGGGCGCGCGCCGACGTGGGCGTCCTCCGGCTGGCCCTCGTCGTGGCGACGGCGGTGATGTTCGTCGCGAGCCTCGCCATCCCCGAGGCCTTCCACGACCAGCCGGGCGGCCTCTCGGGTCCGCTGGTCCTCGTCGGGTGCTACGCCGCGGTCCGGGTGGTCCACCTCGCGGTCTACCTCGTCGTCGCCGGTGAGGACCGGCGGCTGCGGCGGCAGGTCGTCCTCTCGCTCGCCACCTCGGCCGGGCCGGCCTCGGTGCTGCTCGTGGTCGGCGCCCTCCTCCACGAACCGTGGCAGCGGCCGGTGTGGCTGGCGGCGGTCCTCTACGACCTCGTCGTCATCTACGTCACCTCCCGCGAGGGCGGAGGCTGGGTCCTCACCTCGGCGGCGCACTTCGCCGAGCGGCACGGGCTCGTCGTCATCCTCGCCCTCGGCGAGTCGCTCGTCGCCATCGGGGTGGGCGCCGCCGAGCGGCCGGTCTCGCTGCGGCTGGCCGGCGTGTCGGTGCTGGCCGTGCTCGTCTCGGTCGGCCTGTGGTTCAACTACTTCCAGCGTTCCGCACCCGTCCTGGAGGGCGCCCTCCAGGCCCTCGACGGCCCGGCCCGAGCGCACCTCGGACGCGACCTCTACACCTACCTGCACCTGCCCGTCGTCGCCGGCATCGTCCTCGCCGCGTTCGGGGTCGAGCAGGCGGTCGCGCACCTCGACGACGGGCACCTGGGGGGCGGCGCGGCCTGGGCACTCGCGGGCGGCGTCGCGCTGGCGCTCGGCGCGATGGCCCTCGCCGAGCGGCGGACCGGAGCGGCGTGGCCGGCGGGTCGAGTCGCGGGGACCGTCGTGCTCCTCGCCCTCGCGGCACCGCTCGCCGGGCTGCCCAGCCCGGTCGGACTCCTCGTCGTGGCCGCGGCGCTCCTCGGCGCGGCGCTCGAAGGCCCCCGGCCGTCCGCGCCGGCGGTCAGCCGGCCGTGACGGCGAGCGCGGCGTCGCCGCGGGGGGCGAGGGTGACCGCGTCGCCCGGACGGTAGCGGGTGACGTCGGTGTTGGGCACCTGGATGGTGACCAGCTCGTCGGACCCGGTGCGCGCGATGACCCGCCCGTGCCCGCCGAGGAAGCTCGCGCTGACGACGGTCGCCGCACCCGCGCCCGTGCCCGCGCCGTCGGCCGGCGCCACGGTCACGCCCTCGGGCCGGACGAGCACGACGACCTCCGGGCCGTCGGCCGAGCCGGGGAGCAGCGGCACGCTGCCGCCGAGGACGTGCGCCCGACCGTCGGACACCCGGGCCCGCAGCCGGTTGGTCAGCCCGACGAAGTCGGCCACGAAGGGGCTCACCGGGGCGGAGTACAGCTCGGCCGGGGCGGCGAGCTGCTCGAGCCGGCCGGTCGACATCACCCCGACGCGGTCGGCGACCGCGAGGGCCTCCTCCTGGTCGTGCGTGACGAACAGGGTCGTCGTGCCGACGTCGAGCTGGATGCGCCGGATCTCGTCGCGCAGCTGCACCCGGACCTTGGCGTCGAGCGCGGAGAGCGGCTCGTCGAGCAGGAGCACCTGCGGCTCGATGGCCAGGGCGCGGGCGAGGGCGACGCGCTGCTGCTGGCCACCCGACATCTGGTGCGCGTACTTGTCCGCGTGCTCCTGGAGCCCGACGAGGTCGAGCATCTCGCCGGCCCGGGCCCGCCGCGAGGCCTTGTCGCGGCCACGCAGCTCGAGGCCGAACTCGACGTTCTGGCGGGCCGTCATGTGCGGGAAGAGGCTGTAGGCCTGGAAGACCATCCCCATGTCGCGCTTGTTCGTCGGGATGCGGGTCACGTCGCGGCCGCCGACCTCGATCGTCCCCGAGTCCGGGTCCTCGAGCCCGGCGAGGCAGCGCAGCGCCGTCGTCTTGCCGCAGCCGGACGGGCCGAGCAGGCAGACCAGCTCGCCCGGCTCGAGGTGCAGGGTCAGCCCGTCGAGGGCGGACACCCCCCCGTACACCCGGCGCAGGTCGGTCAGCTGGACGGCGGTGCCGCGGGTCGTCGCGGCCTCGGTGGACGCGGTCATGGGGTCTCCTGGGATCGGCGGCGGCGGAGGCGGGTGACGCGACCGGCGCCGGCGGGACGGGTGCCCACGAACGACATCGCGAAGAGGACGACGAAGCCGAAGACGAGCGCGGACAGGCCGACGGCGACCGAGATCTTGGCGTCGGACTTGCCGAGCTCGTACATGGCGACCTGGAGGTTCTTCTTGCTGAACAGGCTGGCGATGGTGAACTCGCCGAGGACGAGCGCGACCGAGAGGAACGAGGCCGACAGCACGGCGGTGCGCAGGTTGGGCAGGACGACCCGCCACATCACGGTGAGCCAACCGGCGCCGAGCGAGCGGGCGGCCTCGGAGAGGGTGCGCACGTCGATGGCCCGCAGCCCGGCGTCGAGCGAGCGGTACGCGTACGGGAGGACGAGGACGACGTAGGCCAGCGCCAGCCACATCGTCGAGGAGCCGAGGAGGTAGTAGACCCAGGCGTACACCGGGGTCAGCCCGACGACGAGGACGATGGCCGGCACCGTGAGGGGCAGGAGGCAGACGAACTCGACCGTGCGCGAGAGGCCGGGCAGCCGCAGGCGCACCCACGTCATCGTCGGGACGAGGAGGACGAGCATGACGAGCGGTGTGACGACGGCGAGCCCGACCGAGGCGAGGAAGCCCTCCTTGAGCGCCGGGTACTCGAGCGAGATCTGCGAGACGTCGGCCAGGGTGCGCCAGGTCTCGAGGCTGCGGCCGTTGCCGCCCGGACCCTGCACGGTGAACTCGAGCATGCCGAGCAGTGGCAGGACGAAGAAGGCGAGGAGCAGGGTGAGGGTCACCCAGCGGAAGACCCGCTGCCGCCGCCGGAACCTCGAGCGGCCGCTCATCGGCTCGTCCAGCGACCGGCTCGGCGGTCGAGCCACGCGTAGAGACCCATGACGATGGCGACGACGACGACCATCTCGAGGGCCATCGCCTTGCCGACGTTCTCCTGGCCGAGGATGACCTCGGACGAGAGGGAGCTGCCGATCTGGAGCGGGAGCAGCGGGTTCGCCTGCGGGACGAGCGCCTTGGCGGTCGAGTACGCGGAGAACGCGTTCGTGAAGAGCAGGAGCGTCGCCCCGACGAACGACGGCAGGAGGATCGGGCCGGCGACCCGGCGCCAGTAGGTCCACGTCGTGCCGCCGAGGGTCTCGGTGGCCTCGCGCCACTGCGGGCGCAGGCCCTCGACCGCGGGGAGGAACACGATGAGCATCAGGGGGATCTGGAAGTAGAGGTAGACGAGCATCAGCCCGCGGTCCCACTCGTAGAGCCAGAGCCCGGCTCCGGTGTCGATGCCGACCTTGGAGACCAGCACGCTGAGCAGGCCCTGGGCGCTGAACGAGGCGATGAACGCGAAGGCCAGTGCGACACCGCCGAACTGGGCGAGGACGCCGCAGAGTGACGTGAAGAAGCGCTGCGTCACCGACCCCGCCCGCGCCGTGCTCACGGCGTAGGCGAGGACGGCGCCGACGACCGCGCCGACGACCGAGGTGACCGCCGACAGGACGACCGACTGGACGAGGCCGCGGACGACCGCGGGCTGGGTCAGCGCGGAGACGTTGCCCAGCGTGAAGCGGTTCGAGCCGTCGAGGAAGGCCCCGATCGCCACGACGAGCGTCGGGATGAGGAGGAAGACGGTCGTGTAGGCGAAGAACGGGACGACCCCCGCGAGGGCGCCGGACGGCCGGAGCCGTCGCAGCGCCCCCGTGGGGCGGGCGACCGTCGTGTCAGCCAACGGCGTTGGCCCAGTTGTCGGCGAGGTACTTCTTGCCGCTGTCGGCGTCGGCCTGCGTCGGCACGACCGGCGTGCCCTCGACGGGCGGCAGCGCCGCGGCGGCGGCCTGGTCGAGCGTCCCGGCGGTCTTCATCGCGTCGAAGCGGACCGGTCGGGCGCCGCCCTTGAGCCAGAGGTTCTGGCCCTCGTCGCTGTAGAGGAACTCCTGCCACAGCCGCGCGGCGGCCGGGTGCGGGGCGTCGGCGTTGATCGCCTGGTAGTAGTAGCCGGCGACGACGGCCTCCTTGGGGACGAAGACCTTCCACGTCGGGACCTTCGCGCTGAGCGAGGCGTTGAGGTAGTCCCAGTCGATGACCATCGGCGTCTGGCCGGACTCGACGGTGGCCGGGGTCGGGTCGACGGGCAGGAAGTTGCCCGCGGCCTTGAGCTGCTTGAAGAACTCGACGCCCTTGCTGAGGTCGCCGGCGCTCCCGCCCTCGGCGATCGAGACCATCTGCACGCCCGCGAAGGCGGCGCCGGCCTCGGTCGGGTTGCCGTTGAGGGCGACCTTGCCCTTGTACGCGGAGCCGAGGAGGTCCTTGACGCTCGTCGGCGCCGGCACCTTGGCCGAGTCGTAGCCGATGCTCATGTAGCCGCCGTAGTCGTTGACCCAGGCGCCGTCGGCGTCCTTGAAGTCGGCGGGGACGTCATCCCACGTCGAGACCTTGTACTTCGCGTACATGTCGACGTTGGCGAGGGCGACGGCGGCGCCGAGGTCGAACACGTCCGGGGCGCCGGACTGGCCCTTGAGCCGCTTGGCGGTGGCGATCTCGTCGGCGCTGCTGGCGTCCGGCTGGTCGCTCGTGATCTTGATCTCGGGGTACTTCGCCTGGAAGGCCTTGATGACCTCGCCGTAGTTCGCCCAGTCGGGCGGGAGGGCGATGACGTTGAGCGCGCCCTCCTTCTTCGCCGCGGCGACGAGGGCGTCCATCCCGCCCAGGTCCTGGGCGGAGGTGGCGGTCTTGGCGTCCGAGCCGCCACCCGACGAGCTGCCGCCGCCGGACCCGCTGTCGGTCGGCGGGGAGCAGGCGACGAGCGCGAGGGCGGTGACGCCGGCCGCGGCGAGCACAGCCGCGCGACGGCCGAGGGGACGGGACATGAGGAGACCTCCTGGGGCGAAGGACGGCGGGGGAGCCGGGGGCCGACGACGGCCACGCTGGCACTCTATGGTCGAGCGCAGTGGTTCGGAAAGGGACCTTTGCAACACCGTGACCTGTCCGGTGGGTGGACCGGCGGTGGCCGGGCCGTCCGCGGGCGGGGGGGTGGATGGGGGCCGTGAACGCGCGGTCGAGCAGAGACGTCATCCTCGGCGGCGGCCCCGGCGGCCACGAGGCCCCCCTCCTCGCCGCGCACCTCGGGGCCGAGGTCACCGTCGTCGAGCGCACGGGCATCGGCGGCGCCGCGGTCCTCACCGACTGCGTCCCGAGCAAGACGCTCATCTCGACCGCCGACTACCTCAGCGACTTCGAGACCGCTGCCGACCTCGGGGTGCACCTGGAGGACGACGAGGGTGACGAGGTCGCCGACGCCCGGGCCGACCTGCCCGAGGTCAACCGTCGCGTCCTCGAGCTGGCGCGCGCCCAGAGCAGCGACATCACGGCCCGGCTCGGTGAGGTCGGGGTGCGGGTCGTCGAGGGGGCGGCCTCCCTCGTCGCTCCCGGGACGGTCCGCGTCGAGGGGGCCGACGGCGCCGACGACGGCCGGCTGGACGCCGACGTCGTGCTCGTCGCCACCGGCGCCTCGCCCCGGGTGGTGCCGACCGCGGTGCCCGACGGCGAGCGCATCCTCACCTGGCAGCAGATCTACGACCTGCGCGAGCTGCCCGAGCGGCTCGTCGTCGTCGGGTCCGGCGTCACCGGCGCCGAGCTCGCCCAGGCCTACCTCGGGCTCGGGTCCGAGGTCGTCCTCGTCTCCTCGCGCGACCGGGTCCTGCCCGGCGAGGACCCCGACGCCGCGGCGGTCATCGAGGACGTCTTCCGCAAGCGCGGGATGGAGGTGCTCGGGCGCTCGCGGATGGCCGCCGTCGAGCGGGTCGAGGGCGGCGTCGTCGTCCGGCTCGAGGACGGCCGCGAGGTCACCGGCACCCACGCGCTGCTCGCGGTCGGCTCGGTGCCCTCGACCCGCGGCATCGGCCTCGAGGAGGTCGGGGTCGACCTGCTGCCCTCCGGCCACGTCGCCGTCGACCGGGTCTCGCGCACGTCGGTGCGGGGCGTCTACGCCGCCGGCGACTGCACGGGGGTGCTGCCGCTCGCCTCGGTCGCGGCGATGCAGGGTCGCATCGCGATGTCGCACGCGCTCGGTGACGCGGTGGCTCCGCTCCAGCTGGGCGTCGTCTCGGCCAACATCTTCACCGACCCCGAGATCGCGACGGTCGGCATCACCCAGAAGGACGTCGACGAGGAGCGGGTCGACGCCGAGGTGCTCATGCTCCCGCTGTCGCGCAACCCGCGCGCGAAGATGCTCGGCATCACCGACGGCTTCGTCAAGCTGTTCGCGCAGAAGGGGTCCGGGGCGGTGGTCGGAGGGGTCGTCGTGGCGCCGCGGGCCTCCGAGCTGATCTTCCCGGTGACCCTCGCGGTGCAGCACCGGCTCAACGTCGACCAGGTCGCGTCGACCTTCACGGTGTACCCGTCGCTGTCCGGCTCGATCGCCGAGGCGGCCCGCCGGCTGCACCCCATCGCCTGACCCGGCTCGTCGGCTCCGCGGGCCCCATCGGGAACCCTGCTGCCGGCAGAGTGGGTTGACCTGTCAGACACCCCATCCGAGGAGGACGACATGGCCAGGGGTCGCGCCGCGGCGCTCATCGCCGCCGTCACGAAGGTCAAGGACTACGCCCGGCAGAACCCGGAGAAGGCGTCCGAGGCGATCGAGAAGGTCGAGGGCTTCGTGCGGTCCAAGGCCGGGCCGACGCACTCGGCGAAGGTCGACAAGGGCGGTGACGCCCTGCGCAAGGGCCTCGGTCTGCCACCCCACGGGTCCGCGGGACCCGGTGTCACCGGTACCGGCCAGGCGCCGCCGCCCCCGCCCCGCGGGACCGGTGACGGGCGGTGAGCGACGTCCCGGCCCCGGAGCACCCAGACCTCCCCGGTGAGGACCTGCCGGCGTCGCCCGAGGCGCCGGACCCGCGCGACCCGGACCCCGACGAGCCGGACCCCCTCGACCCGGACCCTGTCGAGCCCTGGCACCCGCACGACCCGGCCGACCCGTCGCCGGTCGCGCCCAACCCGGCACCGGGGACGAGTGACGACCCGCAGCCGCGCCGCACCCTCGGGTCTCGCTCGACCGGGTGAGGCGCCGGCGGGTGGGGGCCGGTCAGGCGTCGGCGGCGTCGCCCTCGGCGTCCTTGATGTCGCAGATGACAGCGCCGTTGGCGACCGTCGCACCGACCTCGGCCCTGAGCCCGGTGACGACCCCGGCCTTGTGCGCGGTGAGCGGCTGCTCCATCTTCATCGCCTCGAGGACGACGACCTGGTCGCCGGCCGCCACGGTGGCGCCCTCCTCGACGCTGACCTTGACGATGGTGCCCTGCATCGGCGCGGTGAGGGAGTCACCGGAGGCGGCGGCCCCACCGGAGCCGCCGCCCGAGCGACGCGGCGCCTTCTTCCTCGCGCCGTGGTTCCCGCCACCGCCGCCGCCGCCGAAGGAGAGGCCTCCGGGGACGGAGACCTCGAGGCGCTTGCCGCCCACCTCGACGACGACGGTCTGGCGCTCCTCGGCGTCGGGGGCCTCGCCGACCGGGCCCGAGTAGGGCTCGATGTCGTTGTCGAACTCGGTCTCGATCCACCGGGTGTGCACCGAGAACTTCTCGTCCGGGTCGGCCGGCGCGAAGGCGCTGTCGGAGACGACCTTCCGGTGGAAGGGGACGACGGTCGGCATCCCCTCGACGACGAGCTCGGCGAGCGCGCGCCGCGACCGCTCGAGCGCCTGCTGACGGGTGCGCCCGGTGACGACGAGCTTGGCGATCATCGAGTCGAACGCGCCGGCGACGGTGTCGCCCTCGACGATGCCGGCGTCCCAGCGCACGCCGGGCCCGTGCGGCACCTGCATCCGGGTCACGGTGCCGGGCGCCGGGAGGAAGCCGCGGCCGGCGTCCTCGCCGTTGATGCGGAACTCGATGGAGTGGGCGTGCGGCTCGGGGTCGGGGTAGTCGAGGGTCTCGCCGTCCGCGATGCGGAACTGCTCGCGGACGAGGTCGATGCCGGTGACCTCCTCGGAGACCGGGTGCTCGACCTGGAGGCGCGTGTTCACCTCGAGGAAGCTGATGTCGCCGGCCGGCCCGACGAGGAACTCGCAGGTACCTGCGCCGACGTAGCCGGCCTTCTTGAGGATCTCCTTGGACGCGCGCAGCAGCTCGGTGTGCTGCTCCTCGGTGAGGAACGGCGCGGGCGCCTCCTCGACGAGCTTCTGGTTGCGACGCTGGAGGGAGCAGTCGCGGGTGGAGACGACGACGACGTTGCCGTGCTGGTCGGCGAGGCACTGGGTCTCGACGTGCCGCGGGTGGTCGAGGAAGCGCTCGACGAAGCACTCGCCGCGGCCGAACGCGGTCACGGCCTCGCGGACGGCGGAGTCGAACAGCTCGGGGATCTCCTCCATCGTGCGGGCGACCTTGAGGCCGCGCCCGCCACCGCCGTACGCGGCCTTGATGGCGACGGGGAGCCCGTGCTCCTGTGCGAAGGCGACGACCTCGTCGGGGCCGTCGACCGGGTCGGGGGTACCGGGCACGAGCGGGGCGTTCGCCGCGAGGGCGATGTGCCGCGCCTTGACCTTGTCGCCGAGGGAGTCGATGGCCTCCGGGCCCGGGCCGATCCAGGTGAGCCCGGCGTCGATGACCTTCTGGGCGAAGCCGGCGTTCTCGGCGAGGAACCCGTAGCCCGGGTGCACGGCGTCGGCACCGGCCGCGTGCGCGACCTCGATCAGCTTGTCCTGGCGCAGGTAGGACTCGCCGGGGGTGGACCCGCCGAGGGCGTGGGCCTCGTCGGCGACCTTGACGTGGAGCGCGTCGCGGTCGGGGTCGGCGTACACGGCCACGGACGTGATGCCCGAGTCCTTGCAGGCGCGGGCGATGCGCACGGCGATCTCGCCCCGGTTCGCGATGAGGACCTTGGTGATCGGCATGTCTCGGACTCTAGCGGTCCCCCCCCGGGCGGGTCGGGCGCCTCGGCGAGGCCTCCCTCACACGCCGAGCGACTCCGCGAGCCGGCCGAGCAGGCGGGCCAGGGTCTCGCGGTCGCGGGCGGGGAGCGCGGCGAGGAGCCGGGCCTCGTTCTCCGCGTGGGCGGTCATCGCGTCGTCCACGAGGCGACGGCCCGCGGGGGTCAGGTGGACGGTGCGTGCGCGCCGGTCGTCGGCGCTCGTGCGGCGCTCGACGAGGCCGCGGGCCTCGAGCCGGTCGAGCCGCTTGCTCACCGCGCCGGAGGTCACCATCGTCCGCTCGGCGAGGTCGCCGGGGGAGAGCGTGAACGGCTCGCCCTGACGGCGGAGGGTGGCGAGGACGTCGAACTCGCCCTCCCCGAGTCCGAAGCGCGCGTAGACGGCGACCAGCTCGGGGGTCAGGGCCGCCCCGATGCGGTGGATGCGGCCGATGACGAGCACGGGGGAGGTGTCGAGGTCCGGGCGCTCGGTGCGCCACTGCTCGTGCACGGTCGCGACGTGGTCCATGGCCTCGACAATATCTTCCGCGGAAGGTAATGTCTCTTCCATGGAAGGTATCGGCGGGCTCCTGACGGTCCTCGTCACCGCCGTCGCCCCGGTCGTGTGGGGCTCGACGTACGCGGTGACCCAGCTGTGGCTGCCCCCGGGCCGGCCGTTCTTCTCGGCCGTCATGCGGCTGCTGCCCGCCGGGCTGCTCATGCTGCTGTGGCTGCGGCGGCTGCCCCGCGGTGCGTGGTGGGGGCGGGCACTCGTCCTCGGCACCCTCAACCACGCGGTCTTCTTCGGCCTGCTCTACGTCGCCGCGTACCGCCTGCCGAGCGGGCTCGCCTCGACGCTCACCGCGATCTCGCCGCTCGTCGTCATGGCGGTGGCGTGGCTGGCCATCGGCGAGCGGCAGGCGCCCGTGGCCGTCGGCGGCGCGGTCGTCGGCATCGCCGGGGTCGTCCTCCTCGTCTGGCAGGGCGAGCGGGGCGGGTCGGTCGACCTCGTCGGGGTGGCGGCCTCGGTCGGGGCGGTGGTCTCGGCGTCGGTGGGCTTCGTCCTCGTCAAGCGGTGGACCGCGCCCGACGGCGTGCTCGTGACGACCGCGTGGCAGCTCGTCGCCGGCGGGGTGCTGCTCGTGCCGGTCGCCCTCGTCGCCGAAGGGGCACCACCGGCGCTGGACGGCGCCGCGGTGCTCGCGCTCCTGTGGCTGGGGCTCGCCGGCTCGGTGCTCGGGTACGTCGTGTGGTTCCGCGGGCTGACCCGGATGGACGCCGGCGCGGTGGCGGTCGTCGGACTGCTCAACCCGGTGGTCGGCACGGTGCTCGGGGTGGTCCTGCTCGGCGAGCCGTTCGGGTGGGTGCACCTCGCGGCCGTGGCGCTCGTGCTCAGCGGGGTCCTCGTGGCGCAGGCGCCGGTGCGGGCGGCGGTCCGGCGGCTCGTCGGGCGGCGGGACGCGACGCCGGCGGAGCCGGCCATCGAGCTACCCGTCGAGGCGCCCGTGTAGGCACGCTCGAGGGCGCGTTCGGAGGACGCCGGCCATCCAGGTCCCGCGACATGCGGAGGCCGGGACCGCTCGCTCCGCATGTCGCGCGACCTGGACGGTGGTGTGGTGTGCCACGCGACCCGGACGCGACCCGGACGGTGGCGTGGCCGGCCGATCGCGCGACCTGGACGGCGGCCGGTCCGGCGAGTGCCTGAGTAACGCACCTCATGGCGGTGGACCGACCGTGGCGGGACACTGGCGGCGAGCCCGGACCCGGGTCCGCTCTCCCCGAGGAGCACCGCGATGACCTCGCCACCCGCCACCGACATCCCGCTCCCGTCCGGCCCGGACCGCCCCCCGGCCCCGACACGGCACGTCGCCAGCCCCCGCCAGCTGGCCTGGCTCGACCAGCAGCTCACCGACTGGCAGGCCGAGGGCCTCCTCGACGAGCCGACCGCGACGGCGCTGCGGGCCCGCTACGTCGCCCACCGCCGCGTGACCCTGGCCCGGATCGTCCTCACCCTCGGTGCGGCGTTCGTCGGCATCGGGCTGATCTGGACCGTCGCCGCCAACCTCGACACGATGTCGCCACTCGTGCGCTTCCTCCTCGTGGCGGCCGTGTGGGTCGGCCTCGTCGCGGTCGCCGAGGTCCTCGCGACACGACGGGAACGCGTCGGGGACACCGCGTCCCCGGTGGTCGGGGCGGTCCGGCTCCTCGCCGCCGCGGCCTTCGGCGCCGTCGTCTTCCAGGCGGCCCAGAGCCTGCAGGTCCCCGCCTACGAACCGGTCCTCGTCGGCGTGTGGGCGCTCGGCGTGCTGGCCTACGCCTACGCCGTCGTCGGGCTCGGCCCCACCGTGCTCGGCATCGGGCTCGCCGCCTACTGGCTCGTCTGGCACGCGTCCGAGAGCACTCGTACCGTCCTCGGGCTGACCACCACCGTGGCCTCGGCCGCCCTCCTCGGCGTCGCCCTGGGGACCGGGCACCAGCGCCTGCCCGAGCGGCTGCGCGAGTGGCGCCCGCTCGGACTCCCGTGGCGCGAGGTCGGGGCCCTGCTGGCCCTCGGCGGCCTCTTCTTCGCCGCGTTGCCGGTCGGGCACGACCGCGGCGCGGTCGGCGCGACGCCGTGGGTCGCCCTCGGCGTCGCCGTGGTGCTCGCGGCCGCGGCCGCCGTCACCGGCGAGCGGCTCGACCGCCTCGAGGTGGGCCTCGCCGCCGGCGCGCTGGTGGCCGTCGTCGGGCTCGGTCTGTGGCGGACGTCCGGCGACCTCGGCAGCACGTCCTCGCTGACCGCCGCCGACTGGGCCCGGGCCGTCGTGGCCGTCCTCGTCTACCTCGCGGTGACGAGCGGCTACGCCGTCCTCGGCGGGATGCGCGACTCCGACCGGCTCACCTGGGCCGCCACCGCCGCGCTCGTCCTCTTCACCACCGTCCAGGCCTTCGCCGTCTTCGCCCCGATCCTCTCCGGGGCGGTCCTCTTCCTCGCCGTCGGCGTCGTCCTCCTCGCGACCGGCGTCCTCGCCGACCGCGGCCGGCGTCGGCTCGTGGCCGAGGGACGGGAGGCCCGGTCATGACCTCCCGCACGACCCGGGTCGTCATCGCCGCCGCCGTCCAGCTCGTCCTCGTCGGGGCCGCGGTGTGGGCACCGCTGTCGGCCCGGCTGACCGGTGAGGTGGTGCGGCTGCGGGTGGCCGCCGTCGACCCGGTGGACGCGTTCCGCGGCGCCTACGTCGACCTCTCCTACCCGGACCTGCCGGCCGTCCCGGACCCCGGCGACGGGTCGGTCCCGCCCGCCGACGAGGCTCGCGGCACGGCGTTCGTGCCGCTGACCCGACAGGGCGCCCACTGGGTCGGCGGACCCGTGCAGCGCACCGTGCCGGAGGACGGGCCCTACCTCCGCTGCGACGACTCCGGATGGCGGCTGCGGTGCGGCATCGAGAGCCTCTTCCTCCCGCAGGACCGGGCGGCGGCGGTGCAGGACGCGGTGGACGCCGGGACGGCGGTCGCGACCGTCCGCGTCGACTCCGCGGGGCACGCGGCCCTGCTCGGCGTCGACGTCGGACCCTGAGCGCCGCCCGGGCTCACCCGGCGTGGGGGCGGTCGAACCACCCGGCGGGCGGGCGCGGGTCCCGGTGCTTCGCCGCGGCCGCTGCCCCGTGGGTCGCGGCCCAGGCGCCGAACCGGGCCGCGCCCCACGTGCCGGGCTGCGCCACGTCGGAGACCTCGACCGTCGGCGCGAGGTCGCGGCGGGCGGCGAGGACCGAGGCCATCCGGGTCCAGCCGCCGGCGACGACGAGGCGCTCGACCGGCACCCCGGCGTCGCGCAGCGTCGCGAGGAGCGCGCGACCCCGGTCCGTGCCGCCGTCGAGCGCCGCCCGCCACACGTGGGCGGGCGTGTGGTGCTCGGACCCGAGGTGCACCCCGACCTCGTGGTCCTCCATGCCGTAGCCGGTCACCCGGACCTCGGCCGTGTCGCCCGGGGCCAGGAGCAGGGTCGCGGCGTCGAGGGCCGACCGCGCCGGCTCCGACTCGGCACCGAGGACCTGCTGGACCCGCTTGAGCACCAACCCCGTCCGGGTTCCGCCGATGAGTGCCGTGCTGCCGCGCACCACGTGCGGGTACACCGAGATGCCGGCGGCCGACAGGCGTCCCACGACGTCGGGGTCGGGCACGTGGTCGGCCGCCGCGAGGTACGCCTCCGCGGTGCCGAAGCTGTCGAGGGCGGAGCCCGGCGCCCCGCAGCCGGTGGCCGCCGCGGCGACCGCGTGGTCGTGCCCGGCGACGGTGAGCACGGCGCCACGGAGCGCGGGCACCGGGTGGTCGCCGCGCACCGTCCCGACCGGGGCCCCGGCGCCCACCGGCTCGGGCAGCAGGTCCGCGCCCACCCCGAGCAGGTCGAGCCCCGGCCGCCACCAGCCGTCGGTGTGCACGTCGAGCAGCCCGGTGCGGCCCAGCAGGGAGCGCTCGGCCACCCGCCGGCCGCCGAGCCGGTGCACGACGAGCTCCGGGGCGCCGAGCCACTGGAGACCACGCAGCCCGAGGCCCTCGTCGCGCAGCCACAGCAGCTTGAAGAGGGTGGCCACATGGCCCACCGGCAGCCCTGTGCGCGAGAGGAACTCGCGGGCCAGCGTCGCATCGAGCGCGGCGGACTGGTCGTCGCCCCGGGGGTCGTGCCAGGCCATGACGGGAGACTGGGCGGCCCCGGAGGAGTCGAGCAGCGTGCCCGCCTCGGCCATCGAGGTGAAGCCGACCGAGCGCACCGACGTCCCGGCGGGCAGCCCGGCGACGACCTCGGCGAGGAGGTGCTCGACGGCGTCGACGACCGAGGCCGGAGAGCGCTCGAACCGGCCGCCCCCGCGCTCCTCCCACGCCGTCGCGACCGAGCCGTCGAGCACCGGCGTGCCGTCGTCGGCGACCGCGGCGACCTTGGTGACCGTCGTCCCGAGGTCGACCCCGAGGTCGACGGCGGTCACGACGCGACCCTCGGGGCGAGCTCGCCGGAGCCGCGCTCGACGAGCCGGGTGGGCAGCACCCGGTCGAGGACCTCGGCCCCGGGCTCGCGGATGCGCCGGACGAGCAGGTCGAACGCGGTCTCGGCCAACGCCTCCGGGCGCTGGTCGACGACCGTCGTCGGCGGCGTCATCAGCTCGGAGCCGGGGTGGTCGCCGAAGACGATGAGCGCGACGTCCTGCCGGTGCAGCCGCTGCTGGGCCCGCAGCACCCCGAGGCCCATCATCGGCGTCGCCGCGAACACCGCGGTCGGGGCGGAGGGCGACGCGAGCATCGCCAGCGCGTGCGGGTAGGCCTCCTCCGCGGTCCAGGCGCGCGTCTCGACGAGCGTGGGGTCGAGCGCCACCCCGGCCTCCGCGAGCGCCCGCTCGTACCCGCGGTACCGGTCTCGGAGCGTCGCGAACGAGCCGCTGCGCCCGAGGAACGCGACCCGCCGGTGCCCGTGGGCGACGAGGTGCCGGACGGCGCCGAGGGCCGCGGCCTCGTCGTCGACCCGGACGACGTCGGTGCCGGTGACCCCGCAGGGGCGGTCGACGACGACGACCGGCACGTCGTCGGGCAGCGCCGCGGCGACCGCGTCCGGCTCGCCGAACGGCGCGACGACGAGCCCTGCCACGCCGCGCCGGTCCAGCCGCTGGATCTGGGTGCGCATCCGGTGCTCGTCGAGGCCGGTCGACGCGACGAGCACGTCCATCCCGACGGCGGTGGCGCGGTCCTCGACGACGGCCGCGAGCCGGGCGAAGAACGGGTCGGCGATGGAGTCGACGACGACGCCGACGGTGGGCAACCGCCCCCCGCCGAGGCGCTGCGCCGCCGGGTCGGGGTGGTAGGCGAGCCGCTCGATGGCGCCGCGGACCCGGGCCACCGTCTCGGGGCGGACGTTCGGCGCGTCGTTGATGACCCGTGAGACGGTCTTGATGGAGACCCCGGACTCGCGGGCGACGTCGTAGATCGTCGGCCGGCTCATGCCGGGACCCGTGCGGGGAGCGCGGCCAGGGCCGGGGCGACGAGGGCGGGGTCGAGCACCCCGCCGGACTCGTGCTGCACCGCGGCGGCCGCGACGGCCATCCCGCGGCGCACCGCCTCGGCGTCGGGTGCGCCGGCGAGCAGGGCGTCGGCCGTGCCGCCGAGGAAGGAGTCGCCGGCGCCGATCGGGTTGGCCACCGGCACGGGCGTGGCCCCGAGCCACCACGCCCCGCCGGCGGTGGCGAGGGCCGCGCCGTGCGAGCCGGCGGTGACGACCGCGCGCCGGGCGCCCCGGGCGTGCAGCGCGCGGGCGGCGGCGACGCACCGTTCGACGCCCTCGTCGCCGGACTCCTCGACGTGCTCGTCGGCCCGGCCGTGGATCAGGGCCTCGGCCTCGCCGAGGTTGGGGCTCACGAGGTCCGGGCCGAGGGGGAGCGCCGCGCCGAGCACCGCGGGCGAGCCGTCGACGAGCGCCTGGGCGCCCCGGGCGTGGGCGAGCGCGACCACCCGGCCGTAGGTGTCGTCGGGCAGCCCCGGCGGCAGCGACCCGGAGCACACGACGAGCGGGGTGTCCTCCGGCTCCTCGGCCAGTGCGGCGTCGACCCGGTCGAGGAAGGTGGCCGGCTCCCATCCGGCGGGGTCCGGGCCGAGCCCGTTGACGACGGTCGCCCGGCCGCCGTCCTCGAGCAGGATGAGGCAGAGGCGGCCCTGGCCGTCGTGCGGCACCGGGAGGAACGGGATGCCCTCGGCCGCGAGGAGCCGGGGGAGCCGGTCGTCGTCGTGAGGGCACAGCCCGAGCAGCCGGGGTGCGCGACCGAGCAGCCGCAGCGTCCGGCACACGTTGACCCCCTTGCCGCCCGCGACGGTGACCGTCCGGGTCGCGCGCGAGACCGTGCCGGGGACGAGGGCGCCGAGCCACGTCGTCACGTCGAGGCAGGTGTTGGGGGTCACGACGAGCACGGGACCTCCTCGGGGTGCGACGGCGCCGTCGGGCCGGCCCTTGTCGGGCCGGGGTGGTCCGCGTACCGTAGGGCGGCATGACAGCGCTGTCAACAGGACGCACCCCGACCCCCGCGGCGATCGGCCGCACCCGCCGGATGGCCCGCATCAGCGACGACGCCGGGCACATCCGGACGATGGCCATCGACCACCCGGAGAACTACCTCCGGCTCTTCGACGCCGACCTGTCGGCCGTGTCGTTCGAGGAGGTCGTGGAGTCCAAGCTCGACATGGTGCGGGCGCTCGCGCGGCACGCGACCTCGGTGCTCGTCGACCCGGTGTGGAGCTTCGGCCAGGCGGTCGCGTCGGGAGCGGTCCCCGGGGACGTCGGCGTGATCAGCGGCATCGAGGAGCTCTATTACGAACCGAGCAGCGCGGTGGGGTTCGACACGGGCCTGCACCTCAAGGAGGGCTGGGACCCGCAGGTCCTCGCCACGCTCGGCGCCGACGCCGCCAAGCTCGTCGTCTTCCACCGCGAGGACCAGCCGGCCGACGTCGTCGCCCAGCAGCACGCGGCCGTCGCCACCGCCGCGGCGCAGTGTGCGGCGCTCCAGCTGCCGCTCGTCGTCGAGCCGCTGTGGTTCCCGACCGGCGAGGAGGACACCGCCGACCCCGAGGTGCGCGACCGGCGCCGGCGCAGCGTCCTCTCGGCCGCCCGGTCCTTCCGCGAGGCCGGCGCCGACGTCATGAAGATGGAGTTCCCGCTCCTCGACCTCGACGACCTCGACGCCGCGCACACGGCCTGCGACGCCCTCGACGAGGCGGTCTCCGGCCCCTGGGTGCTCCTCTCGGCCGGCGTGACCTTCGAGGGGTTCCGCACCCAGCTCGACGTCGCGGCCGACCACGGCTGCAGCGGCTTCATGGCCGGCCGGGCCATCTGGGGCGACGCCGTCGGCCGGATGGACTCCGCCGCCCGCGCCGACGGTGCGGCACTCGCCGCGCGCCGGCTCGACGAGCTCGCCGAGGTGCTCGAGGGCCGGGGCGCGCCCGCGTGGACGCCCCTGGACCCGGCCGAGGTGGCCGGCGCCATCGGGCCGCAGTGGTACCGCGCCGCGACGGCCGGCTGACCCTCGCCGCCGCGTCCGGCCCCGCGCCGGTCAGGCGGCGAGCATCGCCCGGGCCTCCGCGAGCGGCACCGGCCGCGACCAGAGGAAGCCCTGGCCGCGACCGCAGGCCCGCGCCTGCAGCCAGGCCGCCTGCTCGTCGGTCTCGACACCCTCGGCGACCGTGAGGAGCTTGAGGCTGCGGCTCATCTCGAGGATCGCGAGGGTCACCGACGCGGCGTGGTCCTCGGTGGTCACCCGGTCGATGAACGACTTGTCGACCTTGAGGATGTCCACGGGCAGCTGGGAGAGGTAGGACAGCGAGCTGTAGCCGGTGCCGAAGTCGTCGATGGCGATCCACACACCGAGCGCGCGGATCCGGGTGAGGGTCCGCTCCACTCCGGCGAAGTCGTCGAGCAGCACCGACTCGGTCAGCTCGAGGACGAGCCGCTCCGCCGGCATCCCGCTGGCGTCGAGCACCGAGGCGACCTCCTCCGCGAAGCCCGGCCGCAGCAGCTGGCGCGCGGAGACGTTGACGGCGACGGTCGGCACGTCCGGGCCCGCACCGAAGGTCGCGCCGGCCCGACAGGCCTCGCGCAGCACCCAGGAGCCGAGCGGCACGACGAGCTCGGTGCGCTCGGCGAGCGGGATGAAGTCCGAGGGGGGCAGCAGCCCGCGCTGGGGGTGCTGCCAGCGGACGAGTGCCTCGAAGCCGGCGACCCGCCCGGTGTCGAGGTCGACCGTCGGCTGGAAGTGCAGGACCAGCTCGTCGCCGTCGATCGCCCGGGCGAGCTCGTGCTCGAGGGCGCGCACGTCGAGCGAGGCCGCGTGCCGGGCGTCGTCGTACCGGGCGACGGTGTTCTTCCCCGCCTCCTTGGCCCAGTACATGGCCACGTCGGCGTTGCGGAGCATCTCCTCGGTGCTCGTCTGGCCCGAGGCGGCGGTCGCGACGCCGACGCTCCCGTGGACGGCCCAGACCGTCCCCTCGACCTCGATCGGCGCCGAGATCGCGAGGAGGATCCGCTCGGCGAGGGCGGTGGCCTCCGCGGCGTCGGCCTGCTCGACGATGACGGCGAACTCGTCGCCGCCGAGCCGCGCCGCCGTGTCCGACGGCCGCACCGTGCCGCGGAGCCGGTCCGCGACGACGACGAGCAGACGGTCACCGACGGAGTGGCCCCGGGAGTCGTTGACGTTCTTGAAGTCGTCGAGGTCGAGGAAGAGCACGGCGGTCGGTACCGGCTCGGTCCGCGGCTGCAGGGCGTGCGCCAGGCGGTCGGTGAACAGGGCGCGGTTGGCCAGCCCGGTCAGGGGGTCGTGGAAGGCCTGGTGGCTCAGCTGCTCGGCGAGCGCCTGCTGGTCCGTGACGTCGTGCAGGGCGAGGACCCAGGCGCCGACGGCCTCCTCGTGGAGCAGGTTGCTGGCGGTGCCCTCGAGCACGAGCCGGCGGCCGTCGGCGTGCGTGACCCGTGCGGTCGCCGGGTGGACGCCGGCCCGGCCGGACTCCATGAGACGGATGACCGGGATGGCCTCGTCACCGAGGAGGCGGGAGAGGCCGGCGCCGAGGTAGGGCTCGGGGTCGCGGCCGAGGACCGCCCGGGTCGACGGGCTCACGAAGCTCAGGGTGCCGTCCTGCTCGACGACGACGAGGAGGTCGGCGCTGTAGCGCACCAGCTCGAGGAGCCGGCGCTCGCCCTGGTCGACGACCTGCTGGGCGGTGAGTCGGCGCTCGACCGCGCGGTGCCGGTCGACGATCCGCCGGAACCAGACGAACCACCCGACGGAGGCCACGAGGAGGAGTGCCGCGTGGATGGCGGCCGCGGTGAGGGCGACCCGGGTGCGGGCGCGGTCGAGGTCGGCGCCCAGCGCGGCGGTGGCAGTCCGGGCCGCGGCGAGGGACTCGGCGTCGCCGGGCGCGGCGGCCAGGTGGTCGGCCGCGTCGACCAGCCGGGCGAGGGGCCGGCCCCGGTCGGTGCCGGTGGCCACGAGGGCGTCGACGGAGCCGCGCAGGGCGGCGACGTCCGCGGGCGTGGCCGGGGAGGACGTGGCGGCCAGCGTACCGCGGACGGCCGCGGTGGCCTCCCGTTCCCGCTCCAGGCCGTCGCCGAGGTGCCACACCCCGGTGAGCAGGGCCATCTCGACGAGGACGACGAGCAGCGTGCCGAGGACGGTGGCCGTCGTCCGGAGGCGCGTCGGGGATGAGGCAGGCATGCGAGGTCTCGGGTCGGTCGGTCGGGCGGAACCCGGGGGAACCCTGCGCGAGCAGGCTAGGCAGGCGGTGCCGGCACGCGCGTCGCTTCACCGGCGGAGGGGCCGTTCGGCCGATGGGGCCGGGTGCCGCGGTCCCCCCGGCAGGACCGGGGCAAGATGGCCGCCATGAGCTGCGACGCGGTCGACCGGGCCCAGCGCACCCTCGAGGAGGGCATCTCCCGCGACTTCAGCCAGGCGATGTCGTACGGGGCCTACCTCGACCTCGACACCCTCCTCTCGGCGCAGCACCCGCGCAGCGAGCCGCCGCAGCACGACGAGCTGCTGTTCATCGTCCAGCACCAGGTCTCCGAGCTGTGGCTCAAGCTGCTGCTCCACGAGCTGCGTTCCGCGCGAGCGCTGCTGGCGTCCGACGAGCTCGCGCCCGCGCTCAAGCGGCTCGCCCGGGTCAAGCACGTGCAGCGGCAGCTCGTCGAGATGTGGGACGTCCTCGCGACGCTCACCCCGAGCGAGTACGCCGAGATCCGGCCGTTCCTCGCGACGAGCTCGGGCTTCCAGAGCGACCAGTACCGCGCGGTCGAGTTCCTCCTCGGCAACAAGAACGCCGAGATGGTCCGGGTCTTCGAGCACGACGAACGGGCACGAGGAGCGCTCGAGCGGCTGCTCGGCGAGCCGACCCTCTACGACGAGTTCCTGCGCCTGCTCGCGCGGCGGGGGTACGCCGTGCCGACCGCCGTCCTCGAGCGTGACGTCCGCGCGCCGTACCGGCTCGACCCCGACCTCGTCGGCGTCTTCGCCCGGGTGTACGCCGCCCCGGACGAGCACTGGGGGGTCTACGAGACGTGCGAGGAGCTGGTCGACGTCGAGGACCTGTTCCAGCAGTGGCGCTTCCGGCACCTGCAGGTGGTCACCCGGACGATCGGGCACAAGACCGGCACGGGCGGGTCGAGCGGCGTCGACTTCCTGCGCCGGGCCCTCGACCTCACCTTCTTCCCCGAGCTCTACGAGGTGCGCACGAGCGTCGGCTGACCGGCCGGTTCCGGCCCCCGGATAGGGTCGGCGGATGGCCGGTCCCCGCGTCATCCACACGGCCCAGGCCCTCGTCGACGTCGTCGTCGAGGTGCCGGGGCTGCCCCGCCGCGGCGGGAACGTCATGGCCACCTCCTCGCGCCGGTACGCCGGGGGAGCGGTGACCATCCTCCTCGCCGCGGCCCGCTCCGGCGCCGAGGCCGTGCACGCGGGGGCGATCGGCACCGGGCCGAACGGCGACCTGGTCCGGGCGGCGCTCGCCGTGGACGGGGTCGCCGTGTCCGCACCGGCGGTCGCCGACCTCGACACGGGCATCTGCGTCGTCCTCGTCGAGCCGACGGCCGAGCGCACCTTCGTCACCACGCAGGGGGCCGAGCGCGAGATCTCCGTCGCGTCCCTCGACGCGAGCGAGCCGGTGGCCGGCGACTTCGTGTGCGTCAGCGGCTACTCCCTCGTGGGCCGCACCCGCGACCCCCTGCTCGAGTGGCTCGGTGGCCTCCCGCCCGGCGTCCATGTCGTCCTCGACCCCGGAGCGACGTTCGCCGAGCTCGCCCCCCGGGTGCGCGACGCCGTCCTCGCCCGCACCGGTGTCTGGACCGGCAACGCCGAGGAGTCCGAGCACCTCGCCGGGGTCCGCGGGATGGCCGAGTCCGCCGAGGTCGTCGCCGGTCTCCTTCCGGGCGGCGCGGTCGTCGTCGTCCGTGACGGTCCGCGGGGGTGCCTCGTCCGCGAGGACGGCGCGACCGTCGTCCTGCCGGGTCACCCCCAGCGCCCGGTCGACACCAACGGCGCCGGTGACACCCACACCGGCGTGCTCCTCGCCGGTCGCGCGGCCGGGCTCACCTGGGCGGACGCCGCGGCGCGGGCCAACGCCGCCGGCGCGCTCAAGGTGACCCGGCGCGGGCCGGACACCGCCCCGACGGCCGCCGAGATCGACGCGTTCCTCGCGCGCTGACCCGGCGTGGACGGGCCGTCCGGTCGGTCGCTCAGGCCATCCGGGAGAGGTCGTCGCGGCACCGACGCTCGAAGCCGTCGAGCTCGGCGAGGGCGGCCTCGAGGTCGCGCCGGCGCTGCTCGAGGTCGGCGCGGCGCTCGTCGATCTGGCCGAGGACGTACTCGAGCTGGCTGCGCCGCCCGCGCGGGGCGTCGTAGAGGTCGATGATCGTGCGGATCTCCTCGAGCGGGAACCCGAGCCGCCGACCGCGCAGGACGAGCCCGAGCCGGGTGCGGTCGCGGCGGTGGTAGACGCGGGTGGTGCCCCGGCGCTCGGGGGAGATGAGCCCGAGGTCCTCGTAGTGGCGCACCGTGCGGTGGGTGACCCCGAACTCGTCGGCGACCTCGGCGATGCTCCAGGTGCGCGCGGCGTCGTCGGAGCCGGCGTCGCCGCCAGCGCTCCGGGCGCCGGTGCGGGTCGTCGTCGGGGTTGCCACGGGCCCGAGTATTGCTTTACGTTGACGTCAACGTCAAGAACGTGACCATCCGCCGGCCACCGCGACCCGGAGCCGGACCCCGAGCGCGAAGGGGCGCACCATGTACGAGCTGGGCAAGGACCACGAGGACTTCCGGGCGGTGGTCCGCGAGTTCGCGACCGAGGCCGTCGAGCCGCACGTGGCGCAGTGGGACCGCGAGCACCACTTCCCGGCCGACCTCGTGCCGCGGATGGGGGAGCTCGGCCTCTTCGGGCTCGTGGTGCCCGAGGCGTACGGCGGCTCGCTCGAGCACTCCGAGGGCGGCGCGTTCACCAGCCTGTGCATCGCCATCGAGGAGCTCGGCCGGGTCGACCAGTCGATCGGCATCACGCTCTCGGCCGGCGTCGGCCTCGGCATCAACCCGGTCCTCACCTACGGCAGCGACGCCCAGAGGGAGCGCTGGCTCCCCGACCTCGTCGCCGGCAGGGCGCTCGCCGGCTTCGGCCTCACCGAGCCGGACGCCGGGTCGGATGCCGGCGCCACACGCACGAAGGCGGTGCTCGACGGCACCGAGTGGGTCCTCGACGGCGCGAAGGCGTTCATCACGAACTCCGGTACCGAGATCACGTCCGTCGTCACCGTCACGGCCCGCACCGGCACCCTCGACGACGGGCGTCCTGAGATCTCGGCGATCATGGTCCCTTCCGGCACACCGGGATTCACGGTCGAGCCGGCGTACCACAAGATGGGCTGGAACATCTCCGACACCCACGGCCTCTCCTTCGCCGGCTGCCGGGTGCCTGGTGAGAACCTCCTCGGCGAGCGGGGCCGCGGCTTCCACCAGTTCCTCAAGACGCTCGACGACGGACGCATCGCGATCAGTGCCCTCGCCCTCGGGCTCATCACCCGGATGCGCGAGGAGGCGGCCGCGTACGCGAGGAGCCGCACCGCGTTCGGACGCCCGATCGGGGCCAACCAGGGCGTCGCCTTCCCGGTCGCGGACCTCGCCGTCATGGAGGACGCCGCCCGCCTGCTCACCTACCGGGCCGCGTGGCTCAAGGACGAGCACGAGTCCGGCCGGCGCTCGGCCGCGGAGGTCACGCAGGCGGCCGCCAAGGCCAAGCTGTACACCTCGGAGGCCGCCGTCACCGCCACCCGCATCGCGACCCAGGTCTTCGGGGGCAACGGCTTCATGGAGGAGTACCCCGTCGCCCGCTTCTACCGCGACGCGAAGATCCTCGAGATCGGCGAGGGCACCTCCGAGGTGCAGCGGATGGTCCTCGCGAAGGGGCTGGGCCTGTCCGCATGAGCGACACCGACCCTCGCGTCGCCGACGTGCGGTCCCGGCTCGAGGCCGCGCACGCCGCCAGCGCGGCACCGAGCGAGAAGGCCGCGGCCAAGCTCGCGAGCCAGGGCAAGCTCTACGTCCGCGACCGCCTCGCCCTCCTCCTCGACGAGGGGTCCTTCGTCGAGGACGGCCGCTACGCCAACGCGCTCTCCGCCGGCCTGCCCGCGGACGGCGTGGTCACCGGCCGGGGCACGGTCGACGAGCGGCCGGTCGTCGTCATCGCCAACGACCCCACGGTCAAGGCCGGCTCCTGGGGTGCCCGCACGGTCGAGAAGATCGTCCGCGCCACCGAGACCGCCCTGCGCGAGGAGCTCCCGGTCTTCTGGCTCGTCGACTCCGCCGGTGCCCGCATCACCGACCAGGTCGAGATGTTCCCCGGCCGGCGCGGAGCGGGGCACATCTTCCACAACCAGGTCGCGCTGTCCGGCAAGGTGCCGCAGATCTGCTGCCTCTTCGGGCCGTCGGCCGCGGGCGGCGCGTACATCCCGAGCTTCTGCGACCTCGTCATCATGGTCGAGGGCAACGCGTCGATGTACCTCGGCAGCCCGCGGATGGCCGAGATGGTCGTCGGCGAGAAGGTCTCGCTCGAGGAGATGGGCGGCGCGCGGATGCACTGCACCGTCTCCGGGGTCGGGGACCTGCTCGCCGCCGACGACGCCGAGGCCATCGAGCTGGCACGGCTGTACTTCTCCTACGTCCCGGACTCGTGGCGCACCCCGGCGCCGGGCTACCACGCCGAGGAGCCGTCGGCTCCGTTGACGCGGGCCAGCGTGCCCGAGCGCGAGAGCCAGCCGTTCGACGTCCACGAGCTGATCGACGGCCTCGTCGACGACGACAGCTTCTTCGAGCTCAAGCCGCTCTTCGCCCCCGAGCTCGTCGTCGGCTTCGCCCGGATGGCCGGCGAGAGCGTCGGTGTCGTGGCGAACAACTCCGCGGTCAAGGGCGGGGTCCTCTTCACCGACTCCGCCGACAAGGCCGCCCGGTTCATCTGGCTGTGCGACGCCTTCTCCATCCCGCTCGTCTACCTCGCCGACGTCCCCGGCTTCATGATCGGCTCCGAGGTCGAGCGCGGCGGCATCATCCGGCACGGCGCGAAGATGGTCTCCGCCGTGGCCTCGGCGACCGTGCCGCAGTTCTGCGTCGTCGTCCGGAAGGCCTACGGCGCAGGCCTGTACGCGATGGGCGGGCCGGGCTTCGCCCCCGACGCCACGATCGCGCTGCCCACCGCGCGGATCGCGGTGATGGGACCGGAGGCCGCGGTGAACGCCGTGTACGCCAACAAGATCGCGGAGGTCGAGGCCGCCGAGGGCCCGGAGGCCCGCGACGCCTTCGTCGCCGCCCGGCGCGCCGAGTACCTCGAGGACGTCGACCTCGAGCGGCTGGCCGCCGACCTCGTCGTCGACCAGGTCGTCGAGCCCGAGGCGCTGCGGGCCGAGCTGCTGCACCGGCTGCGCTACGCGGCCCGGCGCGACCGGCACTTCGCGACCAAGCGCCGGGACGTCCCCCCGGTCTGACCGCCCCGCCGCCCGCCCCGCCGCCTGCTACCCCGCCCGCTACCCCGCCCGCTCCGCCGCCTGCTACCCCGCAGTAAGTGCCGTCATCACGACACATACTGCGGGGTAGCTCGCGAGTGGGGGGCGGGGAGGGGTGGTCAGGCGCCGGCGATCTCGCGCAGCGCGGCGAGGTGGGCCGTCCACGCCGCCCGGCCGGCCCGGGTCAGCGACAGCCAGGTGCGTGGCCGCTTGCCGACGTACCCCTTGCGGACGCGCACGTAGCCGGCCTGCTCGAGCGTCGAGACCTGCTTGGAGAGCACCGAGTCCGAGACCTCGACCTCGTCGCGGAGGAGGGCGAACTCGGCCTCGTCGACCCCCGCCAGCGTCGCGGCGATGCTGAACCGCACCGGCGCGTGGAGCACGTCGTCGAGCCGGTGCCGTGCGTGCGCCGGGCGCGTCGTGCCGTCGGCGCTCATGCCCGGGTCCCGCGCCGGACGACGATGCCGGCGAGGACCATCGGCAGGGCGGCCAGCGCGCCGGCCAGCACGAGCAGCAGCGGGTCCTCGCCGGTCGCGAGCCCGGCCAGCTCGCGCTGGTGCTCGCGGTAGTTGAAGGTCATGACCCCGGCCATGAAGAGGACGAGGGTCCCGCCGAGGCCGGTGAAGCAGACGACCCGGGCGCGACGCGGCCAGCTGCGCGTGGCCCTCGACTGCCAGAGGGTCAGCAGCACGAGGAGCGCGGCGTAGGCAGCCATCAACGGTGTCTCCCACCTCGTTCCCTGCCCGAGACGGGACAGGGTGAGGTAGCCGCCCATGAGCAGGCCGAACCCGGCCGTGGCCAGGCCGTGAACGCGGCGGTCACCCCCGCGGCGCCGGTCGGCCTCCTCGGCGCGGGCCAGCCGCTCACGGGCCTCCTGCGGCGTCAGGTCGTCGGTCGCGGTCCCCTCGGTCGTGTCCATGGCTCGACCCTAGGCAACTACTTTCCAAAGTGTCAAGTTCTTGCCGATGCGCCCCTCGGTCATCCGAGCCGCAGGTCGTGCCACGCCACCCCGAGCTCGCCGACGAGCTCGCGCAGCAGGGGGAGCGAGACGCCGACGACGGTGCCCGGGTCGCCCTCGATGCCGCGGACGTACGGACCGCCGAGCCCGTCGATGGTGAAGGCGCCGGCGACCCGCAGTGGCTCGCCGGTGGCGACGTAGGCCTCGACCTCGGCGTCCGCGAGGTCGGCGAAGTGCACGGTCGTCGAGGCCGTGCCGCCGACCATCCCGCCGGTGCCGCCGTCAGCCGGGTCGCGCAGGTCGAGCAGCCAGTGCCCGGTGTGGAGCACCCCGGAGCGCCCCCGCATCCGGTGCCACCGCGCGACCGCCTCGGCGGCGTCGACCGGCTTCCCGTGCACCTCTCCGTCCAGCTCGAGGACGGAGTCGCAGCCGAGCAGCAGGTCGGCGTCCGGCTCGCCGTGGGCGGCCACCCGGGCCGCCACGTCGTCGGCCTTGGCGCGGGCGAGCAGGAGCGCGACGTCCTCGGCGGGAAGCGGGCCGTGCTCGGCCTCCGCGGCCGCGACGGCGGCGTCCTCGTCCACGGCGGACACGAGCACCAGGGGCTCGACGCCGGCGGCCCGCAGGGTGGTGAGGCGGGCCGGCGAGGCCGAGGCGAGGAGCAGGACGACGGTGGGGGAGGGCATGGGAAGAACCTAGTCCGGCTGTGACCGGCGCCTCGTCGTGGTCGGGGGCCGAGCGTCAACTACAGAGCGTAGTATTTCGGCAGGCTCCGCCGGGAGCCGGCGAGGAGGTTCACGAGGTGACCGACCGAGAGCTCGACCTCACCCCGCCGGCACCGATCGGGCTGGGGCGCACGAGGTCCGGCCCGGTCCGCCGCCGGCGGGCCGAGTACGTCGACCTCCTGCCGCCGTGCAACGCGGGCTGTCCGGCGGGCGAGGACATCCAGGGCTGGCTGGGGCTCGCGCGCGACGGCCGCGACGAGGAGGCGTGGCGGAGGCTGACCGCCGACAACCCGTTCCCGGCCGTGCACGGTCGCGTCTGCTACCACCCGTGCGAGTCGGCCTGCAACCGTGCCGACCTCGACGGCGCGGTCTCGATCCACGCCGTCGAGCGCCACCTCGGCGACCTCGCCGTCGACCGCGGCTGGCGCTTCGAGCGGCCGGTCCGCCGCACCGGTCGACGCGTGCTCGTCGTGGGGTCCGGGCCGAGCGGGCTCTCCGCCGCGTACCACCTCGCCCGGCTGGGGCACGAGGTCGTCGTCCGCGACCACGGCGCCGAGCCCGGCGGGATGATGCGCTACGGAATCCCCGCCTACCGGCTGCCCCGCGACGTCCTCGACGCCGAGGTCGACCGGTTGCGCGACCTCGGCGTCGTCATCGAGCAGGGTCACCGTGTCGTCGACCTCGAGGCCGAGCGACGGGACGGCCGGTTCGACGCGGTCTTCGTCGCCGTCGGCGCGCACCTGTCCAAGCGGGTCGACATCCCGAACCAGGACGCCCGCCGCGTCCTCGACGCGGTGTCCTTCCTCCGGGACGTCGCCACCGGTGGGCGCGACGCGATCTCGGGCCGGGTCGCCGTCTACGGCGGTGGCAACACGGCGTTCGACGCGGCCCGGGTCGCCCGCCGCCTCGGCGCCGATGACACGGTCGTGGTCTACCGGCGCACCCGCGAGCAGATGCCCGCCCACGAGGAGGAGGCGGTCGACGCCGAGCAGGAGGGCATCCGCGTCAGCTGGCTGCGCACCATCGCCTCGATGGGTGAGGACGACCTGACCGTCGAGGTCCAGGAGCTCGACACCGACGGCCGGCCGCACGGCACCGGGCGGTTCGAGACGCTCGCCGCCGACACCGTCATCCTCGCCCTGGGCCAGGAGTCCGACACCGCCTTCCTGCGCGCCGTCCCCGGGGTCCGCTTCGACGGCGACACGGTCGTCGTCACCCCCTCGACGCTCATGACCGGCGCACCCGGCGTCTTCGCCGGCGGGGACGCCGTGCCGAGCCAGCGCACGGTCACCGTCGGCGTCGGGCACGGCAAGCGCGCGGCCCGCAGCATCGACGCGTGGCTGCGCGGCGAGGTGCACACGCGACCGGCGCCGCACCCGCGGGCCTCCCTCGACCTGCTCCACCTCTGGTACCTCGGGCTGCACGAGCAGCGCCACCAGCCCGTGCTGGACCCGGCCGAGCGCGTCCACGCCTTCCAGGAGGTGGTGTCCGGGCTCACCGCCGACGAGGCCCGCTTCGAGGCCGGCCGGTGCCTCTCCTGCGGCAACTGCTTCGAGTGCGACGGCTGCCTCGGGGCGTGCCCCGAGGACGCGGTCGTCAAGCTCGGCCCCGGGCTGCGCTACGAGATCGACGACGCACGGTGCACGGGGTGCGGCACGTGCGCGCGCCAGTGCCCGGTCCACGCGATCGAGATGGTCCCGGAGGTGCGGGCCTGATGCGCGCCACCGTCGACGGCAACGAGGCCGCGGTCACGACGGCGTACCGCCTCACCGAGCTGTGCGCGATCTACCCGATCACACCGTCGTCGGCGATGGCCGAGCTCGCCGACGAGTGGTCGAGCCACGCCCGGCCCAACGTGTGGGGCACCGTGCCGACCGTCGTCGAGATGCAGAGCGAGGGCGGGGCGGCGGGCGCGATGCACGGGGCACTCCAGGGCGGTGCCCTGGCGACCACCTTCACCGCCTCGCAGGGCCTGCTGCTCATGGTCCCGACCATGTACAAGATCGCCGGCGAGCTGACCTCGACGGTGTTCCACGTCGCGGCCCGGTCCATCGCGGCCCAGGGCCTGTCCATCTTCGGGGACCACTCCGACGTGATGGCGGTGCGGCAGACCGGTTTCGCGCTGCTGTCCTCGGCCTCGGTCCAGGAGGCCCACGATCTCGCCCTCGTGGCCCACGCCGCGACGCTGCGCACCCGCGTCCCGTTCGTCCACTTCTTCGACGGGTTCCGCACGAGCCACGAGCTGAACACGGTCGAGCTGCTCGACGACGAGGTGCTGCGGGCGCTCGTCCCCGAGGGGCTGGTGCGCGAGCACCGGATGCGGGCGATGAGCCCCGAGCGGCCGGCGGTGCGGGGCACCGCGCAGAACCCGGACGTGTACTTCCAGGCCCGGGAGACGGTCAACCCCTTCCACGCCGCCGTGCCCGGGGTGGTCCAGGCGGTGATGGACGAGCTCGCGGCGCACACCGGACGCGGCTACCGGGTCGCCGACTACTCCGGGCATCCCGAGGCCGAGCGGGTCCTCGTCCTCATGGGCTCGGGCGCCGAGACGGCCCGCGAGACGGTGGCCCACCTCGTCGCGGCCGGCGAGCGGGTCGGCGTCCTGCAGCTGCGGCTGTACCGGCCCTTCCCCACCACGGAGCTGCTCGCCGCCCTCCCGGAGACGGTCCGCGCGGTGGCCGTCCTCGACCGCACCAAGGAGCCCGGGTCGGAGGGCGAGCCGCTCTTCCTCGACGTCACGGCCGCGCTGGCCGAGGCCCACGACCGCGGCGAGCGGGCCACCCTGCCGCGGGTCGTGGGTGGCCGGTACGGCCTGTCCTCCAAGGAGTTCACGCCCGGGATGGTCGCCGGTGTCCTCGCCGAGCTGGCCCGGCCGGAGCCCCGGCGCCGGCTGACCGTCGGCATCACGGACGACGTCGGCGGCACGAGCGTCGACGTCGACACGACCCTCGACATCGAGGACCCCCGGACCTTCCGCGCGGTGTTCTACGGCATCGGGTCCGACGGCACGGTCGGCGCGAACAAGAACACGATCAAGATCCTCGGGTCCGACCCGTCGGTGCACGCGCAGGCGTACTTCGTCTACGACTCGAAGAAGTCGGGCGGGCTCACGGTCTCGCACCTGCGCTTCGGACCGAGCCCGGTCCGCGCCCCCTACCTCGTCTCGCGCGCCCGGTTCGTCGGCTGCCACCAGCTCGGGCTGCTCGAGAAGGTCGACGTCCTCGGGGTCGCCGACCACGGGGCCACCGTCCTGCTCAACGCGCCGCAGCCGCCCGACGAGCTCTGGGACGTCCTGCCCGGCCCGGTCCAGGAGCAGGTGCTCGCGAAGGACCTGCGCCTGTTCACCGTCGACGCGACGGCGGTGGCGCGGGCGGCGGGCCTGCCCGGCCGCACCAACACCGTCCTGCAGACCTGCTTCTTCGCGGTCTCCGGCGTGCTGCCGCGGACCGAGGCCCTGGACCGGGTGAAGGCGGCGGTCCGGCGCACCTACGGCCGCCGTGGCGAGGAGGTCGTCCGCCGCAACGAGGCAGCGGTCGACGCGACGCTCGCCGCGCTGCACGAGGTGCCCGTCCCGGGTCGGGTCACCTCGAGCCGCCCAGTGCCGGACCCGGTGCCGTCCGACGCGCCGGAGTTCGTGCGCACCGTCACCGCGACGATGATGGCCGGCCGCGGCGACGAGCTGCCGGTCAGCGCACTGCCGGTCGACGGCACCTACCCGTCCGGCACCACCGCGTACGAGAAGCGCCGCATCTCCGACCTCGTCGCGCAGTGGGACCCCGAGACCTGCATCCAGTGCGGAACCTGCTCGTTCGTCTGCCCGCACAGCGTGATCCGCTCGCGCTTCGCCGAGCCCGACGCCCTGGTCGCGGCCCCCGCGGGCTTCCGGTCCGCCCCGCTCGTCGCCGCCGGGCTGCCCGGCACGCGCTACACGCTCCAGGTGTACGCCGAGGACTGCACCGGCTGCGGGTTGTGCGTCGAGGCCTGCCCGGTGCACCCGGCCGGCCGTCCCGAGCGCAAGGCGGTGAACCTCGAGCCGCTCGCGCCGGTCCTGGAGCGCGAGCGCGAGAACGTCGCGTTCTTCGAGACCCTCCCGGTCAACGACCGGCGCCGGCTCGACTTCGGGACGGTGCGCGGTACCCAGTTCCTCCAGCCCCTCTTCGAGTTCTCCGGGGCCTGCTCCGGGTGCGGCGAGACGCCCTACCTCAAGCTGCTCACCCAGCTCTTCGGCGACCGGCTCACGGTCGCCAACGCCACCGGCTGCTCCTCGATCTACGGCGGCAACCTGCCGACCACCCCGTGGACGGTCGACGCCCGCGGCCGCGGCCCGGCGTGGTCGAACAGCCTCTTCGAGGACAACGCCGAGTTCGGCCTCGGCCTGCGGCTCGCCGCCGACCTGCACACCGCGATGGCCCGCGAGCGCCTCGCCGGACTGCGTGAGGAGGTCGGCGCGGACCTCGTCGACGCGGTCCTCGCGGCCGAGCAGGTCCGCGAGGTCGACCTCGAGGCCCAGCGCGAGCGGGTCGCCGAGCTCGGCCGCCGGCTCGCCGGGATGCCGGGCCGGGACGCGGCCGACCTGCGCAGCGTCGTGGACCACCTGCTGCGCCGCACCGTCTGGGCCGTGGGCGGCGACGGCTGGGCCTACGACATCGGGTCCGGTGGCCTGGACCACGTCCTCGCCAGTGGCCGGAACGTCAACGTCCTCGTCCTCGACACCGAGGTCTACTCCAACACCGGTGGGCAGGCGTCGAAGTCGACGCCGGTCGGCGCCGTCGCGAAGTTCGCCGCCGCCGGCAAGCACACGGCGAAGAAGGACCTCGCGCTCCAGGCGATCGCCTACGGCAACGTCTACGTGGCCCGCGTGGCCATGGGGGCCGATCCGCACCAGACGCTCACCGCGCTGCGCGAGGCCGAGGCGTACGACGGGCCGTCGCTCGTCATCGCCTACAGCCACTGCATCGCCCACGGCATCGAGATGCGCGACGGGCTCGACCAGCAGTACCGGGCCGTGGCCTCCGGGCACTGGCCGCTCGTGCGCTACGACCCGCTGGTGCGGGCCGCCGGCGGGAACCCGTTCCAGCTCGACTCGCCCCGGCCACGCATCCCGCTCGCCGACTACCTCTACCGCGAGCTGCGCTACCGGATGGTCCGCAACGCCGACCCCGCCGAGGCCGACCGGCTCCTCGGGCTCGCACAGGCGGCGGTCGACCAGCGCTGGCAGACCTACGAGGAGATGGCGACCCGGGGCGCCGAGCGCTTCCCGGCGGACCCGAGGAGGACGCCGTGACCGACCTCTCGACCCGCTACCTGGGGCTCGAGCTGCGCAGCCCGCTCGTCGCGAGCTCGTCGCCCGCGACGAGCGGTGTCGACCGGGTGCGGGCCCTCGCGGACGCCGGGATCGGGGCGGTCGTCCTGCCCTCGCTCTTCGAGGAGGAGGTCGCGCGTGAGCAGCTGCGCGACCACGCGCTCGCCGAGGTGACCGAGGACGTGCACGGCGAGGCCGCCTCGTACTTCCCGGCCGTGCCGACGGCGGAGACCGGCGGGGTGACCCGGCACCTGCGGCTCGTCGAGCAGTGCGCCCGCGCCGTCGACGTGCCGGTCGTCGCGAGCCTCAACGGGAGCACCGCCGCCGGGTGGCCGCGCTTCGCCCGCCGGCTGGCCGACGCCGGGGCCGCGGCGGTGGAGCTCAACGTGCACGTCGTGCCGGGCGACCCGGCGACGAGCGGGCGCGACGTCGAGGACCGGCACGTCGAGGTGCTCGAGGAGGTGCGTGCGGTCGTGTCCGTGCCGGTCGCGGTCAAGCTCAGCCCGTACTTCAGCGCGACCGGCGAGATGGCCGCCCGCCTCGACCGGGCCGGGGCCGACGGGCTGGTCCTCTTCAACCGCTTCCTCCAGCCGGACGTCGACCCCGAGGCGATGACGGTCACGACCGGCTTCGCGCTCTCCACGCCCGCCGAGGCCCGGCTCGCCCCCACCCCGGTGGGCCTCCCCCCCCCCCCGGGGCGGGCCCCCCCCGCGGCCACCACCGGGGGCGCGGACGCCGCCGCCGCCGCAGCCTACCTGCTCGCGGGGGCGGACGTCGTGATGACCGCGTCCGCGCTGGTCCGGCACGGGACGGGGCACGTCAGGGTCCTCCTCGACGGCCTCGAGGACTGGATGCGCCGCCACGGCCTGACGAGCCTCGAGCAGGTGCGCGGCCGGCTCGCGGTCCCGGCGACGACCGACCCGCAGGCCCACGAGCGGGCGGGGTACGTGGCGGCTCTCGAGGCGGCGCGGCGCACCTACGGCGAGCTCGGCGCCGCGGCCGGTCCGCCCTGAGCCCGGGTCACCCGAGCACCTCGTCGACGAAGCACCAGCGCCACGCCTCGCCCGGCTCGATCGAGCGCATGACCGGGTGCTGCGAGGTGTGGAAGTGGCGGGTCGCGTGCTTGCCCACCGAGGAGTCGCAGCACCCGACGTGCCCGCACGTCGTGCACGAGCGCAGGTGGACCCAGGTGAGGCCCTCGGCGCGGCACTCCGGGCAGCCGTCGGCCTCCGCGGGGGGCGTCGGCGCGGCGTCGTCGGCGAGGTGGGCGCACGCCCCGGCGACGCGGTCGGGGGGACGCAGCAGCTCGGACTCACGCACCCCGGCCGTCCGCGTCGCGCTCCAGGCGAGGGCGGTCTCCTCGGCGTCGAGCTGGCCGAGGACGCTCGTCAGCACGGCGTGGTCGACGGTGCCGGCGCTCCGGATGCGCAGGAGCTCCTCACGCTCGGCGCGGATCATCTCGGCCCGCAGCCGGGCCCGCGCCTCGGCCGGGCTCTCGCGGTCGCCCGGACCGAGGGTGCCCAGCCGTTCCCAGGCCCGGTTGACGCGGTCGCTCGCCTGACCGCGGATCACCTCGACGACCGCCGCGTCGGCCTCGGGGTCGGCCTCGAGGTGCCGGAGCCCGGCGCCGGTCGTCGCCCCGAGGACGGTCGCCTCCTGGAGCGCGTCCTCGCGCGGGTCCGGCCCGCGCACGTCGAGCGCGCGGGCGAGCGCCGGCAGGGTCGTCCCCTGCAGCAGCAGCGTCCCGACGGTGACGACGAGCGCGATGAGGACGAGCTCGGGCCGCATCGGGGCGTCCTCCGGGAGGGTGAGGGCGGCCGCGAGCGTCACGACGCCGCGCATCCCGGCCCAGCCGCTGACGAGCGACCAGCCGAGCATGGCCCGGCGGTCGGCGCGGCCGCGCAGGACCTGGACGGCCGACTGCGCGACCAGCCAGAGGGGCCGGAGCACGAGGACGGTGACGAGGACGGCGGCGGCGACGGCCAGCGTGCGGCCGGTGCCGAGCTCGCCGTCGCGGGTGTCCGACACGAGGCTCCAGACCTGGAGGCCGATGAGGAGGAAGACGGCGTTCTCGAGGACGAAGGTGACGCTCGACCAGTTGATGCGCTCCGCGAGCCGCGACGGGGCGGACTGCAGGACCGGTGCCCGGTAGGCGAGCAGCAGCCCCGCCGTGACGACCGCGAGCACGCCCGAGGCCCCGACCGCCTCGGCCGGCGCGTACGCGACGAACGGGGCGATGAACGACAGCGCGGTGTCCGCCGGCACCTCGGTGAGCCGCCGGCGCAGCCAGCCGACGACGAGGTAGGCGACGACGCCGATGGCCACCCCGCCGAGCGCGGCGACGAGCAGGTCGAGGGCGACCGACCCGAGGGTCACCCGGCTCACCTCGCCGGTGCCGTGGGCCGCGAGCCCCGCGGCGGCCAGCGCCGTGCGCAGCGTGACGAGGGCGGTCGCGTCGTTGAGCAGCGACTCGCCCTCGAGGATCGTCGTGATCTTGCGGGGCAGGCCGATCCGCCGCGCGACCGCCGTGGCGGCGACGGCGTCCGGCGGGGCGACGATCGCCCCCAGGGCGAGGGCGAGGGCGAACGACACGCCGGGCAGCAGCGCCCAGGCGACGAGGGCGACCCCGAGCGCGGTGAAGAGCACGAGCCCGACCGAGAGGCTGAGGATCTTCGAGCGGTACGTGCGGATGTCGACGAGCGAGCTCGACAGGGCGGCCGCGTAGAGCAGCGGGGGCAGCAGGCCGAGGAGCACGACCTCGGGCGAGAGCCGGATCTCCGGGACGCCGGGGACCGCCGACAGCACCGCCCCGACGACGAGCAGCGCGAGGGGGACCGGCACGCCGCGCGGACCGGCGAGCCGGCTGACGACGATGACGACGAGGACGATGGCGACGACGAGCACGGCGGGCTCCACCGGATGATTCTCACCCGTCGCCCGCCGGATCGGTGCGAGGTGTCCGCGCGGTGGTCCGGCGTCAGCCGGGGACGGGCTCCCCGAGCGGGCCGGTGAGGTAGTGCTGCATGACCGGGCCGACGGCGCTCGCGAGCTCGGTGGGGTCGGCCTCGGCGATGCCGGGCAGGCCGAGGACGTAGCGGGTGAAGACGTAGCCGCTCAGCTGGGTGCCGATGAGGGCGGCCCGCAGCTCGGGGTGGTCCGGCCCGAGGAGCTCGGCGAGCGGCGTGAGCATCCGCTCGGTGAGGATGCGCCGGACGAGCCCGGCGGCCTCGTCCTCGGACGCCGCGGCCCGGACCAGCCCGGTCATCGTCTGCCGGGTCCCGGGGTCCTCGAGGATCCGGATGGTCAGCTCGGCCAGCCGGTAGCCCGCGCGGCCGCTGCCCTCGGAGAGGACCGCGTCGGCCAGCGCCACGGGGTCGAAGGGGAAGTCGACGACGGTCACGAAGAGGTTCTGCTTGGACCCGAAGTAGTGGGTGACCAGGCGGGTGTCGACGCCCGCCTCCCGCGCGATGCCGCGCAGCGTCGTGCGTGGGTACCCGTGCTCGCCGAACTGGTGCTTGGCCGCGGCGACGATCGCCTCCCGCGTGTTGCTCCCCGCGGGGCGTCGTCCTCGTGTTCGCGGCACAGGTCCTCCATCCGTGGCCCCGGGAGGCCACGGCTCGGGACGGAGCGGAGTCCCGGGCCCGGCAACCCGGCCCAACCCCTGTCCACGACCAGCGTAGGGGATGCGGAGGGGCCCGGCGCCGACCCGTGACGAGCGGATCACCGGCGTCGCCGTGCGCCGGATCAGGTCCCGAGGACGGCCTCCCGGAGCACGTCGAGGCCGACCGAGCCGACGTCGAGCGCGCGGCGGTGGAAGTCCTTGAGCGAGAACGCGTCGCCCTCGCGCGCCGCGACCTCGTCGCGCATCTGCATCCAGAGGCGCTCGCCGACCTTGTAGCTCGGGGCCTGGCCCGGCCAGCCGAGGTAGCGGTCCAGCTCGAACCGCAGGGTCGACTCGTCGTTGCTCGCGTGCCGGGTCAGCAGCTCCCAGGCCTTGTCGTAGGTCCACGCGCCGCCGCCGACCTCGGAGGGGGCCTCGAACCCGCAGTGCACACCGATGTCGATGACGACCCGCGCCGCCCGGAGCGACTGCGCGTCGAGCATCCCGAGGTGGGCACCGGGGTCGTCGAGGTAGCCGAGCTCGGCCATCAACCGCTCCGCGTAGAGGGCCCAGCCCTCACCGTGACCGCTCACCCAGCACATCATCCGGCGCCACCGGTTGAGGGTGTCCCGGCGGTAGATCGTCTGCGCGACCTGGAGGTGGTGGCCGGGGACGCCCTCGTGGTAGACGGTCGTCAGCTCCTTCCACGTCCCGAACTCCGTGACGCCCTTCGGAACCGACCACCACATCCGGCCCGGGCGGCTGAAGTCGTCGCTCGGACCCGTGTAGTAGATGCCGCCGGTCTGGGTCGGCGCGATGCGGCACTCGATGGTGCGTACCGGTTCGGGGATGTCGAAGTGGGTGTCGGCGAGCTCGGCGATCGCCTCGTCGGCACGCACCTGCATCCACTCGCGCAGGGCGTCGGTGCCGTGCAGGAGGAAGGCCTCGTCGTGCTCGAGGTGCGCCACGGCGTCGGCGAGGCTCCCCCCGGGGACGATCCGCTGCGCGGTGCGCTCCATCTCGGCGGAGATCCGGGCGAGCTCCTCCTGGCCCCAGGCGTAAGTCTCCTCGAGGTCGACGGTCGCGCCGAGGAAGAGCCGGGAGGCGAGCTGGTAGCGCTCGCGGCCGGCGGCGTCGGAGACGGGCGCCCGGTCGAGGAGGTGCGTCGCGAGGTCCTCCCCGATGCGGCGGTAGGCGCTCGCGGCGGCCTCGACGCCACGGCGCAGGTCGGCCGCCACGGCGTCGCCGAGCGGCTGGTCGCCGGCGCGGGCGCCCTCGAGGAAGGTCGCGAAGTAGCCGTCGGCGGCCGTGAGGTCGGCGCACTGCCGGATGCACGACTCGACCTGGCGCCGGGGCGTCACGAGCCCGCGGTCGGCGGACTCGCGCAGCGTGGCCGTGTACTGCTCGAGCGCGCGCGGCACCTCACCGAGCCGGGCCGCGATCGTCGCCCAGTCCTCGTCGGTGGCGGTCGGCATGAGGTCGATGACGTCGCGGCAGCCCTGCAGCGGGGAGGCGAGGACGTTGAGCTCCATCCGGTCGAACCCGGCCTCGTGGGTCTCGACGACGAGCCCGAGGCGTTCGCGCATCGCGGCGACCGTGACCCGGTCGACGTCGTCGACCGGGGCCACCTCGTCGAGGCGGGCGAGGGTGTCCCGGGCCAGCTGCGCGTGCCGCGCGTAGCCCTCCGGGGAGAGGTCGTCGAGCTCGGCGTCGTGGCCCGGCACCCCGAGGTAGGTGGCCTCGATGGGGCTGAGGGCGACGGCGGCGTCGAAGTGGGCGTCGGCGACGGCGTCGACGGCGGTCGGCTGGCGGGTGGTCGTGGGGTCGCTCACCCGGCGGACGCTACCCGAGGGCGGCGTCGCGCTCCTCCGGATTCCCGGGCGGGATGTCTACCCTCGGGGGATGGGTGCACGGGTGCGGTCGGTCAACGTCGGGGCGGGGCGGACGGGCATCGGCGTCAAGGGACGGCGGACCGGCATCGACAAGCGGCCGGTCGACGCCGTCGAGGTCCGCGACCCCGGCCCGAAGGGCACCGGGCTCGGCAGCGGCGTGGTCGGCGACGACGTCCTCAACGGCCGCCACCACGGGGGATCCCGGCAGGCGCTCTACGCCGTCGCCCGCGAGGAGCTGGACTTCTGGTCGGGCGAGCTCGGGCGCGAGCTGGCCGACGGCTGCTTCGGGGAGAACCTCACGACCGAGGGCCTCGAGGTCGACGCCGCGCTCGTCGGGGAGCGCTGGCGGGTGGGGGAGACGCTGCTCGAGGTCACCGGCCCGCGCGTCCCCTGCGCGAACTTCGCCGCGTGGATGGGCGAGCGGGCCTGGGTCAAGCGGTTCGTCGCCCACGGGCGCTCCGGCGCCTACCTCGCGGTGGTCGAGCCGGGGACCATCCGGCCGGGCGACCGGGTCGAGGTCGTCCACCGGCCCGCGCACGGCCTCGTCGTGCCGGTCGTCCTCGCGGCGTGGTTCGGCGACGTCGCCGCCGCGCGGACGGCGCTGGACTCCGGGGCCTTCGAGGGCAGGGAGCGCGCTGAGCTCGAGCGCGTCGCCACCCGGGGCTGAGCCCCCGCACTCGACATATTGCGGATCACCCACCTCGAGGGGGCTCTTCGGGCCCCTCCCGGGTGGGTTTCTCGCAATGAGTCGGGAGGAAGCGGGCGGTCAGCGGCGGTAGGTGGCCTGCCAGGCCCCGGGGCCGTGGCCGACCGGGCGCCGCATCGCGACGTCGTGCGCGGCCCCGGTCGAGGGGCGCCCGGACGGCGGCCGGTCGTCGGCGCCGCCGGCCGCCGCGAGGACAGCGACGACCGCCGCGACGTCCTCGGGCGTCGCGGGGCCGAGGACGCGGACGACCGGCTGGGGCTGGGTGTCGTCGGTCATGTCACAGAGGAATGTTGCCGTGCTTCTTCGGCGGCAGCGACTCGCGCTTGGTGCGCAGGGCCCGCAGTGCCTTGGTGACGTTCATCCGGGTGTTCGACGGCGTGATGACGGTGTCGATGTACCCGCGCTCGGCGGCGACGTACGGGTTGGCCAGCGCCTCCTCGTACTGCTTGATGAACGCGGCGCGCGCCTCCTCGACCGACTCCCCGGCCTCGCCCGCCTTCTTCAGCTCCTTGCGGTAGAGGATGTTCACCGCTCCCTGCGCGCCCATGACCGCGATCTGGGCCGTCGGCCAGGCGAGGTTGATGTCGGCCCCGAGGTGCTTGGACCCCATGACGTCGTAGGCGCCGCCGTAGGCCTTGCGGGTGATGACGGTGACGAGCGGGACGGTGGCTTCGGAGTAGGCGTAGATGAGCTTGGCGCCGCGGCGGATGATGCCGTCCCACTCCTGGTCGGTGCCGGGGAGGAAGCCCGGGACGTCGACGAAGGTCAGCACCGGCACGTTGAAGGCGTCGCAGGTGCGTACGAAGCGGGCCGCCTTCTCGGAGGCGTCGATGTCGAGGGTGCCGGCGAACTGCATGGGGTTGTTCGCGACGACGCCGACCGAGCGGCCCTCGACGCGCCCGAACCCGGTGATGATGTTCGGCGCGAAGAGCGGCGAGACCTCGAGGAACTCGCCGTCGTCGAGCACCTTCTCGATGACCGCGTGCATGTCGTACGGGACGTTGGGACTGTCCGGGATGACCGTGTCGAGGAAGCGGTCGTCGTCGGTGACCTCGAGGTCGTTCTCCTCGCCGAAGACCGGCGGGTCCTCCATGTTGTTGCTCGGGAGGTAGGAGAGCAGCGCCTTGACGTACTCGACGGCGTCCTCCTCGTCGGTGCCCATGTAGTGCGCCACACCGGACTTCGTGTTGTGCGTCCGGGCGCCGCCGAGCTCCTCGAACCCGACGTCCTCCCCGGTGACCGTCTTGATGACGTCGGGACCGGTGATGAACATGTGCGACGTCTGGTCGACCATCACCGTGAAGTCGGTGACCGCGGGGGAGTACACCGCGCCGCCGGCGCAGGGGCCCATGATGAGCGAGATCTGCGGCACGACGCCCGAGGCGTGGACGTTGCGCCGGAAGATCTCGCCGTACAGGCCGAGCGACACGACACCCTCCTGGATGCGCGCGCCGCCCGAGTCGTTGAGCCCGACCACCGGGCAGCCGACCTTCATGGCGAAGTCCATGATCTTGACGATCTTCTCGCCGAACACCTCGCCGAGCGAGCCGCCGAAGACGGTGAAGTCCTGGGCGAACACGGCGACCGTGCGGCCGTCGACCGTGCCGTAGCCGGTCACGACGCCGTCGCCGTAGGGGCGGTTCCTGTCCTGGCCGAACGCGACCGACCGGTGCCTGGCGTATTTGTCCATCTCGACGAAGCTGCCGTCGTCGAGGAGCATCTCGAGGCGTTCGCGGGCGGTCTTCTTGCCGCGCGCGTGCTGCTTCTCGACGGCGCGGTCGGAGCCGGCGTTCGCGACCTCGGCGACGCGGCGCTTGAGGTCGGCCAGCTTCCCGGCCGTCGTGGTGGTGTCGATGTCGGCGGGGACGTCGGTGCCACCGATGGAGTGGAGGTCGCTCTTCGCCATGCTGCGAGCCTAGCCTTGGCGTCGTGAGCGAGAACCCCCGAATCCGCCCCCTGGGCGCGGTGTCCGTCACACCCGGCGACCCGTGGCTCCCGGTCGAGGTCCACGAGCGCGTCGGCTCGACCAACGACCTCGTCCGTGAGGACCCCCGGCCGTGGCGGGTCGTCGTCGCCGACGTCCAGGAGAGCGGGCGCGGCCGGCTGGGCCGGACCTGGACGACGACGCCCGGGACCGCCCTCGCGGTGTCGGTCCTCGTGCCCGAGCCGCCGTCGGGCGCCGGATGGGTCCCGCTGCTCGCCGGCCTGGCGCTGCACCGCGCGGTCGCGGAGGTCTCCGGCGTGGCGACGGCGCTCAAGTGGCCCAACGACGTCCTCGTGCCCGGCGACGGCGACCGCAAGCTCGCCGGCCTGCTCTGCGAGTGGACCCCGGCCGGCGTCGTCGTCGGGGCCGGGGTCAACGTCGACACCGCGCGGGAGGACCTCCCCCTCGACACCGCGACGTCGCTGCGGGCGGCCGGCGCGCCCGGCACCGACCGCACGAGCCTCCTCGAGGCGTACCTGCGTCACCTCGCCGCGGTGCTGCGCGAGGACACCGGACCCGACGGGGCCTCCGTCGCCGCCTACCGCGCCGCGTGCTCGACCGTGGGACGGGACGTCGAGGTGCACGCGCCCGACGGGACGGTCCGGGAGGGCAGGGCGACAGGCGTCGACGCGGAGGGCAGACTGACCGTGCGCACCGAGACCGGGACGAGCAGCGTCTCCGCCGGCGACGTCGTCCACGTCCGGTCGCGCTGAGCCGAGGGAGGTGGGATGGCGGACGAGCAGCCGGGGGAGGAGACCGTCCTCCCCGTCCCGCCGCCGGAGCCGGCCTCGGACGACCTCGCCGAACGCGTCGAGCGCGCGCTCCTGGGCCGCTCGGCGTCGATGGCCCGGGCGGAGGTCAGCGAGGCCGCCGGGGTCGACCCCACCGAGGCCCGCCGGTTCTGGCACGCGATGGGCTTCCAGGTCGTCGAGGACGACGAGGCCATGTTCACCGAGGCCGACCGGCAGGCGCTGCGCCGGGTGACCGACATGGTGCAGCGGGGGTCGGTGAGCGAGGAGCTCGCCCTCGGGATGACCCGCGCCTTCGCCCGCACCGCCGACCGGCTCGCGGTGTGGCAGACCCAGCTCGTCGCCGAGTCGCTCACCCCCGACGTCGCCGAGCAGCACGAGGGCAAGGACACGCGCTCGGTGCCGGAGCCCGGCATCGCCGCCGACGCCGCCAACCTCCTCGCCCGCACCATCGACGAGGTCGAGCCGCTCCTGGTGTACGTGTGGCGGCGGCACCTGACCAACGCGATCCAGCGCATGCTCGCCGATGCCGACCCCGCGGTCCGCTCGGACCCCTCGGCCCCGTTCCGCGCGGTCGGGTTCGCCGACCTCGTCTCCTTCACCTCGTTCGTGCGCCGGATGAGCGAGCGCCAGCTGGCGCGTCTCGTCCAGCGCTTCGAGCTGCTCGCGAGCGACGTCGTCGCCGAGCACGGTGGCCGCGTCATCAAGACCGTCGGGGACGAGGTGCTGTTCGTCCACACCGAGGTCGCGGCGGCCTCGGCGATCGCCCTCGACCTCGTCGACGCGATGGCCGAGGACGAGCTGCTGCCCCCGGTCCGGGTCGGGATGGCCCACGGCCGGGTCATCTCCCGGCTCGGGGACGTCTTCGGCGTCACGGTCAACAAGGCCAGCCGGATCACCGCCGTCACGCCCTCCGGCACCGTCTACGTCGACGAGGACATGGCGCGGGCGCTCGGCTCCGTCTCGGGCTTCACGGCCGTCGAGCAGCGGCGCCGGATGCTGCGGGGCATCGGGGTCGTCACCCTCCACGAGCTGCGACGCGCACCCGGTGGGCGTCGTCCCACCGTGCCGAACCCGTCCGCGTGACTACGATCGGGCCCATGACGAAGGTGTTGCTCGCCGAGGACGACCCGGCCATCTCCGACCCGCTCGCCCGCGCGCTCCGGCGTGAGGGCTACGACGTCGAGGTGTGCTCCGACGGCGAGTCCGCCCTCGAGGCGGCCCTGCGCCAGCCCGACCTCGTCGTCCTCGACCTCGGCCTGCCGAAGATGGACGGGCTCGAGGTGTGCCGCCGGCTGCGCCAGGAGGGCAGCGGCGTGCCGGTGCTCATCCTCACCGCGCGCGCCGACGAGGTCGACACCGTCGTCGGGCTCGACGCCGGCGCGGACGACTACGTGACCAAGCCGTTCCGGCTCGCCGAGCTGCTGGCCCGGGCCCGGGCGCTGCTGCGGCGCGGCGTCGTCGAGCCGAGCGACGAGGGCGGGCAGCCGCTCATCGACATCGACCCGGACGGCCGACGCGTCTTCCTCCGCGGCGAGGAGGTGCAGCTGACCGGCAAGGAGTTCGAGCTGCTGCGCGTCCTCGTCGCCAACGAGGGCAAGGTCGTCTCCCGCGAGAAGCTGATGCGCGACGTCTGGGACAGCGCCTGGTACGGCTCGACGAAGACCCTCGACATGCACATCTCGGTGCTGCGCCGGAAGCTCGGCGACGACGCCGGGAGCCCCCGGTACATCACGACGATCCGCGGGCTCGGCTTCCGGTTCGACTCGCCGGAGGACTGACCGCCGGTGCGTCGCATCGCCCTCACGGTCGCCCTCCAGGCGGCCGCCGTCACCGGGCTGAGCCTCGGCGTCGCCGCGCTCGTCGTGCTCGCCGCGACCTCCCCGACGGCCGACGACCCCGGCTCGTGGGTGGTCCCCGGGCTCGTCCTGCTCGTCGCCCTCGCCGTGTCGGTGCTCGGGGCGATGTGGTTCGCCGAGCGCAGCGGCTCGCGGCTCTCGGCGCTCCTGGAGACGCTGCGCCAGCGGGTGGAGCGGCTCAACGCCGGTGAGCGCCCGGTGCCGATCGACTCGGGCGTCGTCGAGGTCGACAAGCTGGACGCGGCCCTCATCCGGGGGGCCCAGCAGGGCGCCCGGCGGCTCGCGTCCGAGCGCGACTTCGCCGCGGACGCCTCGCACCAGCTGCGCACGCCGCTCACCGCGCTCCTCATGCGGCTCGAGGAGATCAACCTCACCGACGACCTCGCCGTCGTCGCCGAGGAGTCGACGATCGCCATCGACCAGGTCGAGCGGCTGAGCAAGGTCGTCGACGACCTCATGTCGCGCACCCGTCACGGCGCCGAGCTCAACCCGTCCGTGTCGCTGGACTCGGTGCTCGCCTCGCTCCAGCGCGAGTGGCAGCCGGCGTTCGCCAACGCCCGGCGGAGCATCAAGGTGAGCGGCGAGCGCGGGCTCGTGGTGCGGGCCACGCCGGTCGCCCTCGGGCAGATCCTCACGACCCTGCTCGAGAACTCGCTCGCCTACGGGCGCGGCACGGTCGAGGTCAACGCCCGCCGGGCGGGCCCGTCCGTCGTCATCGAGGTGAGCGACCAGGGCGACGGCGTGCCGGCCACGATGGCACCGCACATCTTCGAGCGCTCGGTGTCCTCCTCCGGCTCCGGGCTGGGGCTGTCGCTGGCCCGCGACCTGGCCGAGGGTGCCGGCGGCCGCCTGGAGCTCGCCCGGGCGACCCCGCCGGTCTTCGCCCTCTTCCTCTCGGTGAGCACCGACTGACCGGCGCGGGCCTCAGAGGGGCTCGTGCGAGAAGACGAGCCGCCGGTAGGCCCAGAACCGGAAGAGCGTGCCGAGGCCGATGCCGACGACGGTCGAGACGTTGTCGGCCAGCCGCGAGGTGAACCCGAGCCCGTAGTGCGACAGGGCGAGGGTGAGCGCCGACAGCCCCAGCGCGACGAGGTTGACGCCGAAGAAGAGCGCGACCTCGTGGTGGACCGGACGGCTGCGGCGGTGACGGAAGGTCCACTGCCGGTTGCCCAGCCACGCGACGAGCGTCGCGACCGCGCCGGAGATGATCTTCGCCGTCGTCACCTTGTCCGGGAGGACGGTGTGCCACAACAGGTTCGCGCCGCCGAGGTCGATGACGAAGGCGACCGCGCCGACGACGCCGAACTTGATCATCTCGCGGTAGAGGACGTCGACCGCACCCCGGGCCGCAGCCAGGGCGCGCGCGAGGGGTCCCCCCGAGGGGGCGTCCTGGGCGGTCACCCACGCAGCCTACCGAGCGCCGTCGGTATCCTCGCCGGGTGACCACCCCCCGCCGTGCGCCCGGAGGATTCCCCGTCGTCGGCATCGTCGGCGGCGGCCAGCTGGCCCGGATGTGCGCCGGCCCGGCGGCCGAGCTCGGCATCACCCTCAGCGTCCTCGCCGAGGCGGAGGACGCCAGCGCGGCGCTCGTCGTGCCGAGCAGCCCGGTCGGCCACCACACCGACGCCGCCGCCGTGCTCGCCTTCGCGCAGGCCTGCGACGTCGTCACCTTCGACCACGAGCACGTCCCGCCCGACGTCCTCGAGGAGCTCGTCGCGACCGGGGTGCCGGTGCACCCCAGCCCGGGGGCGCTGCGCTTCGCCCAGGACAAGCTCGCGATGCGCGAGCGGCTCACCGCCCTCGGCGTGCCGTGCCCTCGATGGGTGCGGGCCGACACCGCCGCCGACGTCGAGGCGTTCGCGGCCGAGGTCGGCTGGCCGATCGTCGCGAAGACGCCGCGCGGGGGCTACGACGGCAAGGGCGTGGCGGTCGTCGCCTCCGCCGCCGAGCTGGCCGACTGGCTCGCCCGCGCGGCCGACGCGGGGACCGGGCTGCTCCTCGAGGAGAGGGTGCCGTTCCGGCGCGAGCTCGCCGTCCTCCTCGCGCGCAGCCCGTCCGGACAGGCCGCCGCGTGGCCGGTCGTCCAGACGGTCCAGACCGACGGCATCTGCACCGAGGTCCTCGCGCCCGCGCCGGACCTCGACCCCGACCTGTCGGCGCGCGCCGTCGAGGCCGGCCTGCGGGTCGCCGGCGAGCTCGGGGTCACCGGCGTCCTCGCCGTCGAGCTCTTCGAGGTGGCGCAGGAGGGGCACGAGCCCTCGTTCGTCGTCAACGAGCTCGCGATGCGCCCGCACAACTCCGGGCACTGGTCGATGGACGGCGCCGTCACCGGGCAGTTCGAGCAGCACCTGCGGGCGGTGCTCGACCTCCCGCTCGGCTCGCCGCGGCCGCGCGGGGCGTGGACGGTCATGGCCAACGTCCTCGGCGGCGACTACCCGGAGCTCTATCCCGCCTACCGGCACGTCATGGCGCGCGACCCCGAGGCCAAGGTGCACCTCTACGGCAAGGACGTCCGCCCGGGCCGCAAGATCGGGCACGTCAACGTCTCCGGCGACGACCTCGCCGACCTGCGCGAGCGGGCCGGCCACGCCGCCGACTACCTCCAGGGAGTGGTCACCGAATGAGCCCGCAGCAGCCGGTCGTCGGCGTCGTCATGGGGTCCGACTCGGACTGGCCGGTCATGGAGGCCGCGGTCACCGCGCTCGACGAGCTGGGCGTCGCCTGCGAGGTCGACGTCGTCTCCGCGCACCGGATGCCCGAGGAGATGCTCGAGTACGGCCGCAGCGCCGAGGAGCGCGGGCTGCGCGTCGTCATCGCGGGGGCGGGCGGGGCCGCGCACCTGCCGGGAATGCTCGCCTCGGTCACGTCGCTGCCGGTCATCGGGGTGCCGGTGCCGCTGAGGCACCTCGACGGGATGGACTCGCTGCTCTCGATCGTCCAGATGCCGGCCGGCGTGCCGGTGGCGACCGTCTCGGTCGGCGGGGCCCGCAACGCCGGGCTCCTCGCGGCCCGCATCCTCGGCGCCGGCGAGGGGGCCGAGGCCGAGCGGCTGCGGGCGGCGATCGGCGAGTTCCGGGCCGCGCTGCGCGAGCAGGCACACGCGAAGGGTGCCGCCCTGCGCGAGCGCCGCGGCTGACGGTCGGCCGGCCGCGGTCGGGCGGGTCGGCCGTCCTCAGCGCTGCATGCCGTCGCGGCGGACCTTCGGCCACTCGATCTTCGGGCAGGTGTCCATGACGACGTCGAGGCCGGCCCGGCGGGCGCGGTCGGCGGCGTCCGGGTCGACGACCCCGACCTGCATCCAGATCGCGTCGAGCATCAGCCGGTCCTTGTGCTCGATCGCCTCGTCGACGACGGCGCCGACGAGGGAGGAGTTGACGAAGCAGTCCACGACCTTGAGGTCCTGGTCGGGGATGTCGGCGATGCTCGCGTAGCCCTGCGCGCCGTGCACCGTCTCGGCCTTGGGGTGGACCGGGATGATCGGGGTGCCGAGCTCGAAGGTCATCCACCGCGAGACCGACCAGGCGGGCCGCGACCGGTTGTTCGAGAGCCCGACGACGACCCAGATCCCGGGGTCCATGAGCAGCTCGCGGATGAGGTCGGGGTCGTTCTGGTGGCTCAGTGCTCCCATCCCGTCATCATGCCCCGTTCGTGCAGGTGGCGGGGGCCTTCGAGGGGGTCAGTCGCTGCCGAAGAGGTCGCGCGTGTAGACGCGCTCGGCGACGTCGGCGAGCTCGGGGACCAGCCGGTTGGCGACGATGACGTCGGCCTGCTCCTTGAGCTCCTCGAGCGTGACGACGCGCGAGCCGAAGAAGGTGCGTCCCTCGAGCTCGGGCTCGTGGACGACGACCTCGACGCCCTTGGCCTTGAGGCGCTTCATGACGCCCTGCACGCTGCTGCTGCGGAAGTTGTCCGAGCCGGCCTTCATGATGAGGCGATGGATCCCGACCACCCTCGGGCCGCGGGCGAGGATGTCGCGGGCGACGAAGTCCTTGCGGGTCGTGTTGGCGTCGACGATCGCCTGGATGAGCGTCTGCGGCACGTCGGCGTAGTTGGCGAGGAGCTGCTTGGTGTCCTTGGGCAGGCAGTACCCGCCGTAGCCGAAGCTCGGGTTGTTGTAGTGGGTGCCGATGCGCGGGTCGAGTCCGACGCCGTCGATGATCTGGCGGGTGTCGAGCCCGTGGGTGGCGGCGTAGGTGTCGAGCTCGTTGAAGTACGCGACGCGCATGGCGAGGTAGGTGTTGGCGAACAGCTTGATCGCCTCGGCCTCGGTGGGGTCGGTGAGCAGGACCGGCACGTCCGGGTCGAGCGAGGCCTCGGCGAGCAGGCGGGCGAAGAGCTCGCCCTGCGGCCCGCGGTCGCCGACGACGATCCGGGAGGGGTGGAGGTTGTCGTGCAGTGCCCGGCCCTCGCGCAGGAACTCGGGGGAGAAGATGACCCGCTCGGTGCCGAGCCGCTCGCGCAGGCCGCGGGTGAAGCCGACGGGGACCGTCGACTTGATGACGGCGGTCGCCCCCGGCTCGATCTCGTGGACGTCGCGCACGACCTGCTCGACGCTGCTGGTGTCGAAGTAGTTCGTCTGCTCGTCGTAGTTGGTCGGGGTGGCCACCACGACGAAGTCGGCTCCGCGGTAGGCCTCGTGCTTGTCGGTCGTGACGGTGAGGTCGAGGGTGCCGGCGCCGAGCAGCTCCTCGATGTCGGGGTCCTGGATGGGGCTGCGCCCGGCCCGCAGCGTCTCCACCCGGGACGCGTCGATGTCGAAGGCGACGACGCGGTGCCGGCGGGCGAGCAGCACCGCGAGCGAGAGCCCGACGTAGGAGGTTCCGACGACGGCGATCCGGTGGCTCACGGCGACAGCCTACGCACCGGCCCGCGTGACGCCGCGGCCGTGCGGCATGATCGGCGGAGACGACGACCACCGCGAGGAGACGCGCATGAAGTTCGGACTGTTCATCCCGCAGGGCTGGCGCCACGACCTGGTCGGCATCGACCCGGACCAGCACTGGGGGGTCATGGCAGGCCTGGCCCGGCGCGCGGACGGCATCGAGGAGTGGTCCTCGATCTGGGTGTACGACCACTTCCACCCGGTCCCGCGGCCGACGGAGGCCGGCGTGCACGAGGCCTGGAGCCTGATGGCCGCGTTCGCCGGGGTCACCGGCCGGGTGCGGCTGGGGCAGATGTGCACGTGCATGTCGTACCGCGAGCCGACCTACCTCGCGAAGGTCGCGGCCACGGTCGACGTCGTCTCCGAGGGCCGCCTCGAGATGGGCATCGGGGCCGGTTGGTACGAGCACGAGTGGAAGGCCTACGGCTACGGGTTCCCGGGGGCGGGCGAACGCCTGGCCCGACTCCGCGAGGGCGTCGAGGTGATGCGCCAGATGTGGACCACGGGGCAGGCCACCCTCGACGGTGAGCACTACAGCGTCGACGGTGCGCTGTGCTTCCCCCGGCCGCTGCAGGGGACGTCGCAGCCCGGGTCACGCGCCAACGGGATCCCGATGTGGGTCGCCGGTGGGGGTGAGCGCAAGACGCTGCGCATCGCGGCGGAGTACGCGGACTACACGAACTTCGACGGCACGCCGGAGGGGTTCAGTGCCAAGAGCGCCATCCTCGAGCAGCACTGCAAGGACGTCGGGCGCGACTTCGGCGAGATCGTCCGCAGCGCCAACTACAACGTCGTCATCGGGCGCGACGAGCGCGAGGTCCGCGAGCGGCTGGCCTGGATCCGGAACCACTACGAGTCCGCCGGCCTTCCCGCGGACGTCGTCGAGTCGACGGTGCGCTCGTTCGAGACGGGCCCGCTCGTCGGGACCCCCGAGCAGGTGGTCGAGCGGCTGCGCGACCTCCAGCAGCGGGGGATGACCTACGCCATCACCTACTTCGTCGAGCAGGCCTACGACCTCTCCGGCGTCGAGCTCTTCGAGCGTCAGGTGCTCCCCGAGCTCGTCGACGGCGAGCGGCACGGGCACCTCTGGCACCTGCTGCGGGGCGAGTAGGCGTGAGCGACGAGCACCGGTTGGGGCTCCTGTCCGTCGTGGTGCCCTGCTACGCGGAGGCCGGCAACCTCGCCGACCTGCACGCCGCGGTCGTCCACGCGGCCGAGCCGATCTGTGACCGGCTCGAGCTGATCGTCGTCGACGACGGCAGTCCCGACGCGACCTTCGCCACCGCCACCGCCATCGCGTCCGAGGACCCGCGAGTGAAGGTGATCTCGTTCAGCCGCAACTTCGGCAAGGAGGCGGCCATGCTCGCCGGGCTGAAGGCGAGCACGGGCGACGCGGTGGTCGTCATGGACGGGGACCTGCAGCATCCGCCGGAGCTGCTGCCGGCGCTGGTGGAGGCCTTCCTCGAGGGCCACGACCAGGTGGTCGCGAAGCGCTCCCGCCGCGGTGACCCGTGGCTGCGGACCAAGCTCTCGCAGCTGTACTACCGGATGATGAACCGCCTGGTCGACGTCCACCTCGACGACGGCGTGGGGGACTTCCGGCTGCTGTCCCGGCGTGCGGTCGACGCCGTGGTCTCCCTCGGTGAGATGGTGCGCTTCTCGAAGGGTCTGTTCGCCTGGGTCGGCTTCGACACGGCGGTCATCGAGTACGAGAACCGTGGCCGGGGCGCGGGCGCCTCGGCGTGGACGATCCCCAAGCTCTTCAACTACGGGGTGGACGGAGCGATCTCGTTCAACAGCAAACCCCTGCGGCTCGGCTTCTGGTTGGGAGCGTTCGTCGTGGCCATGACCGCGGTCTACCTCGGGTGGCTCATCGTCAACGTCCTGACCCTGGGCATCGACGTCCCCGGGTACGTCACCCTGGTCGCCCTCGTGACGGGGCTCGGCGGCGTGCAGCTCATCGGCCTCGGCATCATCGGCGAGTACATCGGGCGCATGTACGTCGAGGTGAAGGCCAGGCCGCACTACATCGTGCGGGGCGCGGTGGGTCTGCGGCGCCCGGAGGAGTGATGCGCCCCGTCCTCGGACAGTTCCTCCGCTTCGCCGTGGTCGGCGTCGCGAACACCGCGATCTACTACGTGGTCTACCTGCCGCTGCGCCTGCTCGTGGGGTACGTGGCCGCCCACGTGGTGGCCTGGTTCGTGTCCACGGCCGCCTCGTTCGTCCTCAACTGCCGCTTCACCTACAAGGTGCCGACGACGGTCCGCCGGGCCGTGCTCTACCCCTTCAGCAACGTGCCCAACCTGCTGGCCACGACCGTCGGCGTCGTGGCGCTCGTCGAGCTGGCCGGCATGTCGGCGAAGCTCGCGCCGCTGGTCGCCGGGATCCTCGCGATCCCGCTCACCTTCCTCGTGCAACGCACGCTCATGGTCGGGCGGTGGTCGGGGGACCCGGTGGTGTCGACGGCCCCCGGTCCGACGATTCCTCCGGGGTCGCCGACCGACGTCGACGCCGAGCCTCCCACCCGCTGAGGAGGAGGACGGCGAGCGCCGCAGCGAGGGACACGGCCGCTCCCGGCACGAGCCCGGGGGTTCGGTAGCGGCACGAGAGCTCGGTGGCCTGCTCGAGGTGGACCGCCAGGAGCCCCGACACCGGCTCGACGGCGGCGGAGCGGCCGTCGAGCGTGCACTGCCAGCCCACGGACGCCGTTGTCGAGACGAGCGCCGTGCCCGTGGCCGGAGTCCGCCATCGTGCGGTGACCGAGGTGCCGCCCACCGAGGTCGCGGGGGCGTTGCTGCGGTCCGTCGTCACGAGGGCGGACAGCGCGGCGGTGTCGAGGCAGCCGACCGGGGCGGCGGGGAGGTCGACCCGACCCGACGACGCCAGGGTGTACGACTGGGGCTCGCCCGTCGCGACGGTGTCGAGTGTGCGCACCCCCACGGCGGAGTTGCGGCCGAGGTGCTTGCGGTCGAGGGGGTTCAGGGCCAGCCGCGTGCCGTCCACGCCCTGGACGGCGCCGACCTGCCGCGGGGCCCAGAGCTGCGGGGTGGTCCCGGCGGGGCAGGTGACCTCCAGGACGGGGGCGACGTCCGGCCCGAAGGAGCGGGTGAGGCCCTGGGCGGTGAGCGGGAAGCGCTCGTCACCGACGTGGAGCGCCGCCTCGCCTGCTCGGTAGACGGTGCGACCGGCGAGCGCGTTCCGGGCCGCGAACGGTCCGGAGAGGGGCGCGTCACCCGGTGCCGACGACGGCGCGAGGAGGGTGACCAGCGGACGGACCGGTCCCGGCTCACCCTCGCTCCCGGGGCCGCGGACCACCACGCCGAGCAGGGGGTCGAGCCCGGGGTCCGGGCGGTGGTGGACCGAGCGGCCGTAGCCCGCCCAGTCGAGGCCGAGCCCCCGCAGGGCCGTGCTGGTCGCGGCGGACATCGTGCTGCTGTAGTAGGACACGCCCGCGTACCCGTAGAGGAGGGGAGCGTTGAGGCTGCGTGCGCCCACCGTCTCGGTGCGCTGCGCGGGGAGACCCGGAGCGCTCCGAACGGCCTCGAGCCGGGCGTCGTCGGCCGGGCCCCAGGGCGCCGGCAGCGCGAACACCTTCGTGCGGAGGGAGTCGACGGCGTACGCGGTGGCCGCTGCCTCGGCGACGCCCGCGATCGTGAGGAGGGCCGCGGCTGCCGTCACGAGTGGACGGCGGCGGGTGCGCGAGGCGAGGGCGAGGACCAAGGGGGTCGCGCCGACGACCAGCGCCACACCGAGGTTGACGCGGTCCGCGTAGGTGCTGCGGAGCCCGACAAGCCCGACGGCCGCCAGCCCGACCAACCCGACGGCCGCGGCCAGGAGGTCGGGGCGGGCGCAGAGGGCGAGCCACGCGGTGACGACGACGACCGCGCAGACGACGAAGGCCTCGCGGTACTGGCTGCCGTTGGGGGTGTCGAAGCCGTGCCACACCAAGGACGTGGGTCCCCACTGGATGCTCAGCACGACGAGGAGGGCCAGGACCGGATAGGTCAGCCGGGTCCGGAGGTCGACCCCTCGGTGCACGACGAGGGAGAGCGCGAGGACCAGGACAGCCGAGCCCACGTACAGCCCGGGGCTGGTCCCGACACCCTCAGTGAGTGGCAGGAAGCGCGACAGCACCGTGGCCCAGGGCCGGGGCACGAAGACCGAGGGTGGTGAGGGCTGGGAGACCCGGACGGCGAGGTAGGTCGGCACCACGAGCCACGCGCTCATGGCCACGCCCAGGACGACGTGCCGGCCGGCGACGACGACGGTGCGCAACGACTGTCGCCAGGAGGTGTCGGCAGCGACCATCCGGGCGAGCAGCAGCAGGCCGGCGCCGATGGTGGCCATGAACCCGGTGTAGAAGTTCGCGACCCACACGAGTGCCACGAGGACGGGGGCGAGGAGGGGGTGCGACCGCGCGCGGGCCCACTCCATGACCAGGGCGAGAAGCGGGAGGGCGACCAGGCCGTTGAGCCACATGGGCACGTACGACCCGTCGTCGAGGGCCCAGCCGCACAGGGCGTACGCGCTGCCGAGAAGGGCTGCGACCCACGGGTTGCCCAACGGCCGCAGCCGTCGGAGGTAGGCGGTCATGGCGCCTGCGGCCAGGGCGTAGAGCGTCGCGGTGACGACGAGCACCGCCGTCTCCAGGTCGTCGCGCGGGAAGAGGGCGACCAGGAGACCGACCGGGCTGCCGACATAGGTGGCGAGGTCGGGCAGGAACGGCACACCGAGCCCGCTGTCCCAGTTCAGCTGCCAGCCACCCTGGGTGGTTCCGCGCAGCAGGTCCCAGAGGTGCGCGTGCTGGGGGACGAACTGGTTGCCCAGGTCGTTGATCCCACGTCCGGCGGAGCCGAACGGGGCCGAGCCGCGCACGGCCAGGACGAGCAGGAACACGGCGGCGGCCAGGACGCCGCTGGCGACCTCGGGCAGTCGCGACGGAGCCGCGGCTCCCGGACGTCTGGTCGGCCACGGCACCCGGTGAGTCTAGGTGGGCCGAGGCGGCTCGGGCACCGGGGCCGGCGGCGCGCCGCCCGTGCGTCGGGCCGGCGGTGGCCACGAGGGCAACGTACCTTTGCGGGTACGTAACTGATGAGTTACATTGTGCCGCGTGGATGCCGTGCTCCAGGCCCTCGCCGACCCCGGTCGGCGGACCGTCCTCGCCATCCTGCGCGACCACCCGGCGACCGCCGGCGAGCTCGCGCAGGCACTGCCCATCGCCCGGCCCGGCGTCTCCCGGCACCTGCGGGTGCTCCGGGAGGCCGGGCTGGTCGAGGTGCGGGCCGAGGCGCAGCGCCGCATCTACACCCTGCGCCCCGAGGCGCTCGTCGAGGTCGACGAGTGGCTCGAGGACTACCGCGCGCTGTGGCGGCACCGCCTCGACGCGCTCCACACCGAGATCGCCCGAGGGAAGAGGGGACGCAGATGAGGACCATCGCGACGACGAGGAGCCTCGGCGAGGGCCGGGGCGTGGTCCGCGTCGAGGATGTCTACGACACGGACGCCGACGACCTGTGGGCGGCCTGCACGACGCCGGAACGGCTCGCCCGCTGGCTCGCCACGGTCACCGGCGACCTGCGCGAGGGAGGCACGCTCGAGGTCGTCTTCACGAGCACGTGGGCCGGCCCGGTGCGCGTCGAGACCTGCGACGCGCCGCACCACCTCGTGCTGACGATGGAGCCCGGCACGCCGGACGAGACCGAGCTCGAGGCGTGGCTGACCCCCGAGGGGCCGCGCACCCGGCTCGTCGTCGAGGAGCGTGGCCTGCCGGAGGGGCACCTGCCCTTCCACGCGTCGGGGTGGCAGGTGCACCTCGAGGACCTGGGGCGCGGCCTCGCCGACGGTGCGAGCGCGCACCCGGACGGCTGGTCGGCGCAGGCGCCCGCCGCGGCGTGGAAGGCCCGGTGGGAGGAGCTGACCCCCGTCTACCGGGACGCCGCGTCCTGACCCCCGGCCGGTGATCCTCCCGCCCGAGCGCGACCTCCGGCTGACCACCGTCCGCCGGGGTGGCACGCTGACCGACGCCGACCACCACCACCTCGCGCGGTGGGCGGCCACCTGTGCCGCGCACGTCCTGCCGTTGTTCGAGGCGGAGCGGCCCGACGACCCGCGCCCGCGCGCGGCGCTCGACGCCCTCCACGCGTGGGTGGCCGGTGACCTGCCGATGATGCGGTGCCGGGCCGCTGGTGGGCACGCGATGGGCGCCGCCCGACACGTGAGCGGTGCACCGCGGTTCGCCGCCTACGCCGCCGGGCAGGCAGCCGTCGTCGCCCACGTCGCGGCGCACGACCTCGGGGCCGCGGCCTACGCCCTGAAGGCGGTGCGGGCCGCGGCGCCGCCCGGGGCGGGTGAGGAGGCCCGACGGGCCGAGTGCCGGTGGCAGCGCGAGCAGCTGCCCCCCGAGGTCAGGGCGTTGGTCCTCGACGACCAGCGGCGGCGAAACGCCCTCTGCTGGAACGTCTTCGACTGACTGTGAGCATCGACAGCGCAGCCTGATGGTGCTGGGCTGTGGTCGACCGCCTCGGGTGTGACT
>OEIU01000200.1_pt1 | contig 61112 bp, 65 predicted proteins | sample 1539221 | NCBI WGS metagenome assembly OEIU01 (sample SAMN03792071, study PRJEB22550) | activated sludge metagenome | feature: wastewater treatment plant; material: activated sludge; isolation source: Wastewater treatment plant of a petroleum refinery complex | place: Argentina: Zarate | collected...
GCAACCAGGTCAAGGTCGTCGGCTGGTACGACAACGAGTGGGGCTACTCCAACCGCCTCGTCGACCTCGTCGTGCACGTCGGCGCGAGCCTCTGACCCGGGGGACCGACCGACCCATGGCTGACATCGCCTCGCTGGGCGACCTGCGCGGCAAGCGCGTCCTCGTCCGGTCCGACCTCAACGTGCCCCTCGACGGCACGACTATCACCGACGACGGCCGCATCCGGGCGTCGGTCCCGACCATCCGGCAGCTGTCCGAGGCGGGCGCACGCGTCGTCGTGTGCGCCCACCTCGGGCGGCCCAAGGGTGCCCCGGAGGAGAGGTACTCGCTGCGGCCCGTCGTCGGGCGGCTCTCCGAGCTGCTCGGGCGCGACGTCGTCTTCGCCACCGACACGGTCGGCGAGAGCGCGCGGGCGGCCGTGTCCGCGATGGCCGACGGTGACGTCGTCCTCCTCGAGAACCTCCGGTTCAACCCGGGCGAGACGGCCAAGGCCGACGAGGACCGGGCGGAGTTCGCCGACGCCCTCGCCGGGCTCGCCGACGCCTTCGTCTCCGACGGCTTCGGGGTCGTGCACCGCAAGCAGGCCTCCGTCTACGACGTCGCCACCCGGCTGCCGTCGGCGATGGGCGGGCTGGTCCACGACGAGGTCGAGGTGCTGCGCCGCCTCACCGAGTCCCCGGAGCGCCCGTACGCCGTCGTCCTCGGCGGGGCCAAGGTCGCCGACAAGCTCGCCGTCATCGACAACCTCATGGGCACCGCCGACCGGCTGCTCATCGGCGGCGGGATGCTCTTCACGTTCCTCGCCGCCCAGGGCCACGAGATCGGCACCAGCCTCTTCGACGCCGACAGCGTCGAGGCGTGCAAGGGCTACCTCGAGCGGGCCGAGCGCGAGGGCGTCGAGATCGTCCTGCCCGTCGACGTCGTCGTCGGGAAGGAGTTCTCCGCCGACACCGAGACCGACACCGTGGCCGCCGACGCCATCCCGGCCGACGCGATGGGCCTCGACATCGGTCCGGAGTCCTCGGGGCTGTACGCGGACAAGCTCGCCGACGCCCGCACGGTCTTCTGGAACGGCCCGATGGGTGCTTTCGAGATGGCCCCGTTCGCGGCCGGCACGAAGGCGGTGGCGCAGGCGCTCGTCGACGCCACCGCCGGTGGTGCGCTCACCGTCGTCGGTGGCGGCGACTCGGCGGCGGCGGTGCGGCAGCTCGGCTTCGCCGACGACCAGTTCGGCCACATCTCCACCGGGGGTGGCGCCTCCCTCGAGTACCTCGAGGGCAAGGAGCTGCCCGGCATCGCGATCCTCACGAAGGAGCACTGAATGGCCTCGGGCCGCACCCCGCTCATGGCGGGGAACTGGAAGATGAACCTGGACCACCTCCAGGCGACCCACCTCGTCCAGAAGCTCGACTGGACCCTGCGCGACGGCAAGCACGACTTCGCCGCCGTCGAGGTCGTCGTCCTGCCGCCGTTCACCGACATCCGCAGCGTCCAGACGCTGATCGACGGTGACCGGCTCGACCTGCGGCACGGCGCCCAGGACCTCTCGGTCCACGACTCCGGCGCCTACACGGGCGAGGTGAGCGGCGCGATGCTCGCCAAGCTCGGCTGCACCTACGTCGTCGTCGGGCACAGCGAGCGGCGCGAGTACCACGCCGAGACCGACGAGGTGGTCAACCTCAAGCTCAAGGCCGCCTTCAAGCACGGCCTCACGCCGATCTTCTGCGTCGGCGAGGGGCTCGAGGTCCGGCAGGCCGGCACGCACGTGGCACACGTCCTCGCCCAGGTCGAGGCCGGCCTCGACGGCATCCCCGCCGACCAGGCGCGCACCGTCGTCGTCGCCTACGAGCCGGTCTGGGCGATCGGCACCGGTGAGGTCGCCACCCCGGACGACGCGCAGGAGGTCTGCGCGGCGATCCGCACGAAGCTCGCCGAGCTGTACAGCGGCGACGTCGCCGACGGCATCCGCATCCTCTACGGCGGGTCGGTCAAGTCGGGCAACGTCGCGGCGATCATGGGCAAGGACGACGTCGACGGCGCGCTCGTCGGCGGTGCCTCGCTCGAGGCCGGCGAGTTCGCCGCGATCTGCCGCTTCCGCGACCACCTGACGACGAGCTGAGCGGTCCGCAGCTGCCGCGCGCCCCGGGGCTCGCGGCGGCCGCACCGGGCAACGGTTATCCTTGTCCGGTTCGTCCCCAGCCCCCCACAGCGAAGGATCCCTTTCGTGGACGCGGTTCGCATCGGCCTCCAGGTCCTCCTGGTCATCGGAGGCCTCTTCCTCACCCTCCTCATCCTGCTCCACAAGGGCAAGGGCGGCGGGCTGTCGGACATGTTCGGCGGCGGCATGTCGAGCTCGCTCGGCGGTTCGTCCGTGGCCGAGCGCAACCTCGACCGGATCACCGTCGGGGTGGCGATCGTCTGGTTCACCTGCGTCGTCGGTCTCGGCGTCCTCGAGCGGTTCGCCTGAGAGGGGACTGACCATGGCCGGAGGAAACGCGATCCGTGGCTCGCGCGTGGGCGCGGGCCCGATGGGTGAGGCCGAGCGCGGCGAGGCGGCCCCGCGCCGGTTCGTCTCGTTCTGGTGCTCCAACGGGCACGAGACGAAGCCGAGCTTCGCCGAGGAGCCGGGGCTCGTCGTCCCGGACCAGTGGGACTGCCCGCGCTGCGGGTTCCCCGCCGGGCAGGACCAGGACAACCCGCCGGCCCCGCCGAAGGTGGAGCCCTACAAGACCCATCTCGCCTACGTCAAGGAGCGCCGCTCCGACGAGGACGGCCAGGCCATCCTCGAGGAGGCCCTCGAGAGCCTGCGCGGACGCGGCCTCATCCAGTGAGCCGCTGACCCGCGCGGCCCTCAGCGGCGGCCGGCGGACGCCAGGTGGCCGACGACGTTCTCGACCCAGCCCTGCTCGCGCTTCATCCAGCGGACCGCGACGAGCGTGCGCAGCACGACGGGGACGCCGCGGCGTGGGGGCTCGACGGCGAGGTCCGTGCCGAACGGGTCGTTGGCGACGACCCAGCGGTAGCCGGCGGCGACGAGGTGGTCGCCGATGACCGTCGAGACGACGGTGACGACCTCGGAGGCCTCGGCCTCGTCGTCCCGCTCGACGGCGGCGTCGTAGGCGGCCGCCACGCTCACGAGGTCCGTGGGGTCGATGCCGTGGTCCGCGTACCGGAGCCGGTAGGCCTCGAGCCGGGCCTCCTCGTCCCCGGTCAGGGGACGGCTCGTCACCTCCTCCACCGGCTCGAGCAGGTCGTCCTGCGCCGGGTCCTCGGCGAGCACCGTCTCCGGCTCGCGGGAGCGCCAGCGGTCGAGGATGCCCACGGCGCCTCAGCCCAGCTCGCCCGCGGCGTCGGCGTCGACGAGCCAGAGCGTGCGCTCCTCGCCGTGGACGTGCGCGGCCGGGGTCTGCTCGAACGGCGACCCCTCGACCCCGCGGCGGACGGCGTCGGCCTTGTCCGCACCGGCGACGAGGAACCACACCTCGCGGGAGCGCTCGAGGCACTCGCGGGTCAGCGAGACGCGGTCCGGGGGCGGCTTGGGGGAGTCGTGCACCGCGACGGCGACGGCGTCGGTGGTGCCCGCCGCCGGGTGGTGCGGGAAGAGCGAGGCGACGTGCCCGTCCGGGCCGACACCGAGGACCATGACGTCGAACGCGCCGGACCCGTGCTCGCGGATGGCGGCCGCGTAGGCGTCGGCGGCCTCCTCGGCCGAGGCGGTGGCGTCGGGGCCCGGAACCCGGTGCACGTGCGCCGGGTCGAGCCCGAGCGTCGCGAGCCCGGCGTCGTCGTTCTGGGTGTCGTTGCGGTCGGGGTCACCGGCCGGCAGGTAGCGCTCGTCGCCCCACCAGACGTGGACCCGGCGCCAGTCGACGGCGGTCCGGGCCGGCTCGGCCGCGAGCGAGCGGACGATCTCCGAGCCCATCGATCCGCCGGTCAACGAGACGTGGGCGACCCCGCGGGCCCCGACGGCGTCGACGAGCGCGACGACGAGCCGGGCCGCCGCCGCATCGGCGAGGGCCTGCTTGGAGGGGTGGACGAGGACGGTGCTGCGGGTCACGAGCGGCGCTCCTTCACCTCGGCGAGCTTGGTGGCGGCCGCCTTGCGGACGTCCTCGCTCGAGGCGCCCTCCGCCGGCATCGGACGCTTCTCGACCATCGCGCTGCTGCCCGCGGCCCGGGCCGCGCGCCGCAGCCGCTTGGCGGTGCGCTCGGCCTCGGCGGGCGAGGGCGCCTCGCCCGTGCGGACCGCCTCGCTCGCGGTGCGCCGGCTGGTGCGCAGGGCCGGGAACCCCTTGGTCAGCGCCTCCTCGTAGACCTCGTCGGGGTCGAGCCGGCGCAGCTCGTCGGCGAGGCACTCGGCGTCCGAGCGGTGCGGCAGCGCGAGCGTGCGGTCCGGCTGGCCGGGCTGGCGCAGCATCGAGGTGTTGCCGTCCTCCGGGCGGACGAGGTCGACGGTGCCGCTCCGGCGCTCGAGGCGCACCGAGATGATGCCCGAGCCCTGCTTGGAGCGGGCCAGCGACACCGGGCAGCGCAGGCGGCTGGCGAGCCACCCGGCGAGCAGCTCCCCGGACGGGGAGTCCGGGGCCGCGACGACGAGCGCCTCGGTGACCGGCTCGTACGGCGGCTGGTCGAGGGCCGCGGCGAGCAGCCCGCGCCACAACGTGATCCGCGACCAGGCGAGGTCGCTGTCGCCGGGGGAGTAGGCCGCGGCGAGCCGCTTGAGGACGGTGCGCGGGGCTCCCGTCGTGTGCGCGGCGTCGGTGATCCGTCGCTGGCCCATCGCGCCGACGGGGTCGGCCGCGGGGTCCTTCGGCGCCTCCTGCGGCCACCACACGACGATGGGGGAGTCGGCGAGCAGGAGCGGCGTGACGACCGCGCGGCCGTGGCTCGCGAGCGGTCCGTAGAGCCGGAGCACGACGACCTCGGACGCGCCGGCGTCGCCACCGACCCGGATCTGGCCGTCGAGGCGGGCGACGCCACGGCGGTTGCCCGCGACGACGACGATGATCCGGCACGGGTGCTGCCGGCTCGCGTCGTTCGCGACCTCGATGGCCTGCTCGGCGTCGGCCTCGTCGACGGGGACGACGAGGGTCAGCACGCGCGAGAGGGCCATCGAGCCGGTGTCGGCCCGCAGCGCGACGAGCTTCTTCGAGACGGCCGCGGTCGAGGTGTTCGGGAGGTCGACGATCACGGGAGCCTCCACTCGCGTCCGTCACGGTGCATCAGGGCGTCCGCGGACTGCGGTCCCCAGCCGCCCGCGGCGTACTGCTGCGGGGCCCGGCCCTTGCCCGCCCAGAACTTCTCGATCGGGTCGAGGATCTGCCAGGAGAGCTCGACCTCCTCGTGCCGGGGGAAGAGCGGCGGCTCGCCGAGGAGCACGTCGAGGATGAGCCGCTCGTAGGCCTCCGGGGAGGACTCGGTGAAGGAGCGGCCGTAGCCGAAGTCCATCGTCACGTCGCGCACCTCCATCTGCGCCCCGGGGACCTTGGCGCCGAACCGGAGCGTGACGCCCTCGTCGGGCTGGACCCGGATGACGACCGCGTTCTGGCCGAGCTCCTCGGTCGCGGTGTGCGTGAAGGGCAGGTGCGGCGCCTGCTTGAAGACGACCGCGATCTCGGTGACCCGCTTGCCGAGGCGCTTGCCGGTGCGCAGGTAGAACGGCACGCCGGCCCAGCGCCGGGTGTCGATCTCGAGCCGCACGGCCGCGTAGGTCTCGGTCGTCGAGCCCGTCGCGACGCCGTCCTCCTCGAGGTAGCCGACGACCTCCTCGCCGCCCTGCCAGCCGCTGGCGTACTGCCCGCGCGCCGTGCCGGCCGCGAGGTCGTCGGGGATCCGGACCGCCGAGAGGACCTTCTCCTTCTCGAAGCGCAGCCCCTGGGCGTCGAACGAGACCGGCTCCTCCATGGCGGTGAGCGCGAGGAGCTGGAGGAGGTGGTTCTGGATGACGTCGCGGGCGGCGCCGATGCCGTCGTAGTAGCCGGCCCGGCCGCCGATGCCGATGTCCTCGGCCATCGTGATCTGCACGTGGTCGACGTAGTTCGCGTTCCAGACCGGCTCGAACATCTGGTTCGCGAAGCGCAGGGCCAGGAGGTTCTGGACGGTCTCCTTGCCGAGGTAGTGGTCGATCCGGAAGACGGAGTCCGCCGGGAAGACGTTCTCGACGATGGAGTTCAGCTCGCGGGCCGACGCCAGGTCGTGCCCGAACGGCTTCTCGATGACCACCCGCCGCCACGACCCGCTCTTCGGCGTGGAGAGCCCCGAGCGCTCGAGCTGCTGGCACACGGTCGCGAACGAGCCGGGCGGGATGGAGAGGTAGAACGCGTGGTTGCCGCCGGTGCCGCGCTGCTCGTCCAGCTCGGCGACGGTCTCGGCGAGCAGGTCGAAGGCGCTGTCGTCGTCGAAGCTGCCCGGCACGAACCGGATGCCCTCGGAGAGGGTGCGCCACACCTCCTCGCGGAACGGGGTGCGCGCCCGCTCCTTGACCGACTCGTAGACGATCTTCCCGAAGTCCTGGTCGGCCCAGTCCCGCCGGGCGAAGCCGACGAGCGAGAAGCCCGGTGGCAGCAGGCCTCGGTTGGCGAGGTCGTAGATCGCCGGCATGAGCTTCTTGCGGGCGAGGTCGCCGGTCACCCCGAAGAGGACGAGAGAGCACGGCCCGGCGATCCGCGGGAGGCGCTTGTCCCGGGGGTCGCGCAGCGGGTTGGACTCGGCGGTGACGCGGGCCGGGCTCATGCGCCGCCTCGGCCGAGGAGGGAGCGCACCTGGGCGAGGCCGGTGTCGTGGTCGGCGAGGTGGAGCCGGAGGACCGGTCGGCCGTGCTCGGCGAGCACCTGGGCGTCACCGGCGGCCTGGGCCGCGATGAACTGCCCGAAGGTGAAGTCGCGCCCCGGCACCGCCAAGTCCTCGGCCGGCGCGGTCGTCACCTGGAGGTAGACGCCGGTCGCCGGGCCGCCCTTGTGGTACTGCCCGGTGGAGTGGAGGAACCGGGGACCCCAGCCGAACGTGACCGGCCGGCCGGTGCGCGCCGCGAGGTCGTGCGCGACGTTCTCGAGGTCGGCGTCGGCCTCGCGGTCGAGGTAGGCCATCACGGCGACGTAGCCGCGCTCGGGGTCGAGCTGCGCGAGCAGGTCGTCGAGCGCGGTGTCGAGGGTTCGGGTGCCGGTCAGCCAGTCGCCGCCGAGGGTGCGGACCTCGACCGCGCCGTCGGTGAAGGCCGGCGCGTCCCCGCTGCCGATGCCCTTCCCGAGCAGGTCGCGGGCGGCGGCCTTCGCGCTCTCGACGTCGGGCTGGTCGAAGGGGTTGATGCCGAGCAGCCGGCCGGCCACGGCGGTCGCCGCCTCCCACAGGAGCATCTGCGCACCGAGCGGCCCGGCGACGGTCACGAGGGACGCGCCCTCGGTGGTGTCGTCGTCCGCGTCGGTCGCGACGAGCCGGACGACGGTGGCGTCCGGCCAGGGGTCGGTCGGGACCGACCCGACCGCGACGACCGGCAGGAGACCCGTGCCCTCCTTGCCCGTCGACTCCGCGATGAGCTGTTCGGCCCACGCGGGGAAGCCGACGTTCTCGGTGCCCGCGTCGACGAGGACGAGCTTGTCGCGCAGCGGCTCGGTGCCCGCCATCGCCGCGCCGAGCCGGAGGGCCGGGTTGGCCTCGTCGTCGGCGGCGAGGAGGTCGGCGACGGTCTCGGCGTCGTCGAGCAGCGCCTCGATGTCGGCGCCGGCCAGGCCGCTCGGGACGAGCCCGAACGCGGTGAGCGCCGAGTACCGACCTCCGACAGCCGGATCGGCGTTGACGACCCGGTAGCCGTCACCGCGGGCCTGCTGGTCGAGTGGGCTCCCCGGATCGGTGACCACGACCATCCGGGAGGTCGGGTCGAGCCCGGCGTCGCGGAAGGCCTGCTCGAAGGCGCGGCGCTGGCTGTCGGTCTCGACCGTCGACCCGGACTTGCTGGAGACGACGACGACGGTGCGCCCGAGGTCGGTCAGCGCGCCACGGACGACGTCCGGGTCGGACGAGTCAAGGACGACGATCGGCACCTCGGCGGTCGCACAGATGACCTCGGGGGCGAGCGACGAGCCGCCCATCCCGCAGAGGACGACGCGGTCGTAGCCGACCTCCTGCAGCACCGCCCGCAGGGCGGCGACCTCGCCGACGAGCGGGCGCGAGCTGCGGGGGAGACCGGTCCAGGACAGGCGCTTGGACGCCTCGTCCTCGGCGGCCTCACCCCACAGGGTGTGGTCCTGGGCGAACAGCCGGCTCGCCACCCGGTCGGCGACGAGGGTGGGCACGTGGGTGGCGACGGCCTCGGCCGCCGCCCCGGTGGCGGAGACGTCGAGCGTGCTCACGCGCTCGCCTTCTCCAGCTCGCGCGTGACGCCGTCGAGCAGCTCGGCCCAGCTCTTCTCGAACTTGTCGACGCCCTCGCGCTCGAGCTGGTCGACGACCTCGGAGTACGAGATCCCCAGCCGCTCGAGGGTGTCGAGCACCGCGGCCGCGTCGGCGTAGGCGCCGGTGACGGTGTCACCGGTGACCTCCGCGTGGTCGGCCGTGGCCTCGAGCGTCTTCTCCGGCATCGTGTTGACGGTGCCGGGGGCGACGAGCTCGGTGACGTACATCGTGTCCGGGTAGGCCTCGTCCTTGACTCCCGTCGATGCCCACAGCGGCCGCTGCGGGTGCGCCCCGGCCGCCTCGAGGGAGGCCCAGCGCGGCGTGGAAAAGACCTCCTCGTACGCCTGGTAGGCCAGCCGGGCGTTGGCGATGCCGGCCTTGCCGCGCACGCTCCTCGCCTCGTCGGAGCCGATGGCGTCGAGGCGCTTGTCGACCTCGGAGTCGACCCGGCTGACGAAGAACGACGCGACCGACCGGATGGTCGAGAGGTCGCGGCCCTGCTCACGGGCCTGCTCGAGACCGGTGAGGAAGGCGTTCATCACCGCGCGGTACCGGTCGAGGCTGAAGATCAGGGTGACGTTGACCGAGATGCCCTCGGCCAGCACCTGCGAGATGGCCGGCAACCCCTCGACCGTGGCCGGGATCTTGATGAAGACGTTCGGCTGGCCGACCTCGGCGGCCAGCGCCTTGGCCTCCTCGACCGTCTTCGCGGTGTCGTGCGCCGAGCGGGGGTCGACCTCGATGGAGACCCGGCCGTCTTGGCCGTCGGTGCGCTCCCAGACCGGCTTCATCACCTCGCACGCGTCGTGCACGTCGCGGGTGGTCAGGGCGAAGACGGCCTCGTCGACCGTCCTCCCGGCGCGGGAGAGCTCCTCGACCTGCTCGTCGTAGGCGTGGCCCTCGGCGAGCGCGGCCTGGAAGATCGACGGGTTGGTCGTCACGCCGACGACGCCCCGGGTGTCGATGAGCTCCTGGAGGTTGCCCGACGAGATCCGCTCGCGCGACAGGTCGTCGAGCCAGATCGACACGCCGTTCGCGGCGAGGTCCTGGAGGGGCTGGGGTGTGGTGGTGGTCATGGCGGTGCTCACTTCCCCGCCGAGGCCTTGCGGCTCGGCGTCTTCGTGTCACCCGCGGCGCGGGACGCCTTGGCCCGTGGCGCGGTGTCGGTCACGGCAGGGACACCGTGGGCGGTGCGAGCCGCCTTGAGCGAGTCCTTGGCCGCCTTGGCGACCGCCTCGGGCGTGAACCCGAACTCGCGGAAGAGCGTCTCGCCGTCCGCGCTGGCCCCGAAGTGCTCGAGGCTGACGCAGCGACCGGAGTCCCCGACGAGGTCGTGCCAGCCCATGGCCACACCCGCCTCGACGCTGACGCGGGCCGTCACCGCGGACGGCAGGACCTTCTCCTGGTAGGAGCGCGGCTGCTCCTCGAACCATTCCCGGCACGGCATCGAGACCACCCGGGTGCGCGTGCCGCTGCGCTCGAGCCGCTCGCGCGCGCCGAGGGCGACGGTGACCTCGGACCCGGTGGCGATGAGGATCACCTCGGGGGCCTCGTCGCCGTTCTTCCCGCCGTCGACGAGGACGTAGGCGCCCTTGCGGACGCCGCTGGCCTTCGCATGGGTGCGGCGGTCGACGGTGGGCAGCGCCTGGCGGGAGAGGGCGAGACCGGCGGTGCGCCGACGGCGCAGGATCTCCGCCCAGGCCTCGGCCGTCTCGTTGGCGTCCGCGGGCCGCACGACGTCGAGCTGCGGGATGGCCCGCAGCGACGCGAGGTGCTCGACCGGCTGGTGGGTCGGGCCGTCCTCACCGAGGCCGACCGAGTCGTGGGTCCAGACGAAGGTGACCGGCAGCTGCTGGAGGGCCGCGAGCCGGACGGCCGGACGCATGTAGTCCGAGAAGACGAGGAAGGTGCCGCCGTAGGGCCGGGTCATCCCCTCGAGCGCGATCCCGTTGAGGATCATGCCCATCCCGTTCTCGCGGATGCCGAAGTGGAGGGTCCGCCCGTACGGCCCGCCCTTCCACTCCTCGGTCTGCTTCCCGGTCGGGATGAACGACGGCTGGCCGGCCATCGTCGTGTTGTTCGACTCGGCGAGGTCGGCCGAGCCACCCCAGAGCTCGGGGACGACGTCGGCGAGGGCGCCGAGGACCTTGCCGGAGGCGGCGCGGGTCGCGATGCCCTTCGGGTCGGCGTCGAACGTCGGGAGGGCCTTCGCGAAGCCGTCGGGCAGCTCGCCGGCGACGAGCCGGTCGAGGAGGGCCGCGGACTCCGGGTTGCCCTTGCGCCAGGCCTTGTAGCCGGTGTCCCACTCGCGGTGGGCGGCCTTGCCGCGCTTCTTGACCTCACGTGCGTGGGCGAGGACCTCGCGCTCGACCTGGAAGGACTTCTTCGGGTCGAAGCCGAGCAGCTCCTTGGTCGCGGCGACCTCGTCGGCCCCGAGGGCGGACCCGTGCGCCTTGCCGGTGCCGCGGGCCGAGGGAGCGGGCCACGCGATGACGGTGTGCAGGCGCACGAGGGTGGGGCGCCGCCCGGGGCGGCGGCTCTTCTCGAGCGCCGCGAGCAGGGCGTCGACGTCCTCGGTGTAGTCGGGGCCGCCGGCGGGGTCGGTGGACTGCCGCCAGTCGACGTCGACGACGTCCCAGCCGTAGGCCTCGAAGCGCTTCGCGACGTCCTCGGAGAAGGAGATGTCGGTGTCGTCCTCGATGGAGATCTGGTTGGCGTCGTAGACCACGGTGAGGTTGCCGAGCTCCTGGTGGCCGGCGAGCGAGCAGGCCTCCGACGCGACGCCCTCCATCATGTCGCCGTCCGAGGCGAGGACCCAGACGTGGTGGTCGAAGGGGCTCTGGCCGGCCTTCGCGTCGGGGTCGAGCATCCCGCGCTGGCGGCGCTGGGCCATCGCCATGCCGACGGCGCTCGCGAGGCCCGAGCCGAGCGGACCGGTGGTGATCTCGACGCCCTTGGTGTGGTGGACCTCCGGGTGCCCCGGCGTCAGCGAGCCCCACGTGCGCAGCGCCTTGAGGTCGGACAGCTCGAGGCCGTAGCCGGAGAGGTAGAGCTGGATGTACTGGGTGAGCGAGGAGTGCCCGCAGGAGAGGACGAAGCGGTCGCGGCCGAGCCACGCGGGGTCGGCCGGGTCGTGGCGCATCACCTGCTGGTAGAGCAGGTACGCCACGGGCGCGAGGCTCATCGCGGTACCGGGGTGGCCGTTGCCCTTGTGCTGCACCGCATCTGCGGCGAGCACTCGCACCGTGTCGACGGCGCGGACGTCGAGGTCGGTCCACTTCGCCTTCTTCGCCAGCGGCTTCGAGAGCTTGGGGGAGCGGCCGGCGAGGGGGGAGGCGGCACGCTTGCGGGTGGTCGTGGTGGTCAAGGGATACCTCTCTCGCGGGGACGTTCGGAATCGACGTCGCCACCGGCGGTGAGGGCGCCGTGTGCGCAACTGCGACCCACCCTAGCCCCGCACGAGGGCCCACGGTCGGGGGCGTCGACGTCCACCCTGCGGTGGCGGATAGAATCGCTGGACACCGTTCCGGCCGACCCGAAGGACGACGTGGCCACCACTCCCGTGACGACCGCTCCCGCGGCTGCTGCCGCGCGTCGCGGGCGACGCCGGGTCGCCGCCTTCGTCGCGCTGACCAAGCCCCGCATCATCGAGCTGCTGCTCGTGACGACGGTGCCGGTCATGTTCCTCGCCGAGCGCGGCGTGCCCTCCCTCTGGCTGGTCGTGGCGACCCTGGTCGGCGGCATCCTCAGCGCCGGGGCCGCGAACACGTTCAACTCGGTCTACGACCGCGACATCGACCGCCTCATGCACCGCACGAGCACGCGGCCGATGGTCACCGGGGAGGTGACCGTCCGCGAGGCGCTGGTCTTCGGTGGCGCCCTCACCGTGGCCTCCACCGTGTGGTTCGCGCTCGTCGTCAACGTCCTGTCGGCCGCGCTGTCGCTGCTCGCGATCGCCCTCTACGCCGTCGGCTACACGATGCTCCTCAAGCGGCGCACGTCGCAGAACATCGTGTGGGGCGGCATCGCCGGGTGCATGCCGACGCTCATCGGCTGGTCGGCGGTCACCGGCTCGCTCGGCTGGCCGGCGGTCGTGCTCTTCCTCGTCATCTTCTTCTGGACCCCGCCGCACTACTGGCCGCTCTCGATGGCCTTCCGCGACGACTACGCCTCGGCCGAGGTGCCGATGCTGCCGGTCGAGCGTGGCCCGGTCGCCGTCGGCCGGCAGATCGTCGCGTACTCGTGGGTCATGGTGGCCACGTCGCTGGTGCTCGTCCCGGTCGCGCGGATGGGCTGGCTGTACACCGCCGTCGCCGTCGTCGCCGGCGCCCTGTTCGTCGCCGAGGCCCACCGGCTGCACACTGCGGCCCGTCGCGGGGCGACCGGCCTCGCGCTCAAGCCGATGCGGCTCTTCCACTACTCGATCACCTACGTCACGGTGGTCTTCCTCGCGGTGGCGCTCGACCCGCTGCTGCACCTCGCGCTGCGCTGAGCGCCCGACGGCTCAGTCGTCGAGCCGCCCCTCGGGCAGGTCGCGCCCGGTCCGGAACGGGCCGACGAGGACGACGAGCGAGGTCAGCGCGTGCAGGCCCGTCATGACGACGATCGTCGGGTGCACGCCGAGGGACGAGCCGAGCCAGCCGGCGACGACGCCGGCGACCGGCATCGTCCCGAAGTTGAGGACCGAGGACGCGGCCATCGTCCGGCCGAGGAGCGCCGGCGGGGTCCAGCGCTGCCGGAAGGCGCTGCGCACGACGTTCGCGCCGACGACCCCGACCCCGACGAGGGCAGCCCCGAGGGGGACGAGCGCCACGGCCGCGCCGGGCCCCGCGAGCGGGATGAGCAGTGCGGTGGGGCCGCCGAGCACCTGGAGCCAGCGCAGCGCCCGGGCCGTGCCGACCCGCCGGGCGAGCCGCGTGGCGACGGCGGCCCCGACGAGCCCGCCGACGCTGCCCGCCGAGAGGAGGAGGCCGACGGTCGCCGGACGGACGCCGAGGTCGCGCACGAGGAAGAGGACGAGGAGGGCGCCGTAGCCGGTCAGCGCGAAGTTCGAGGCCGCCCCCTGGAGCGAGAAGAAGCGCAGGTGGCGGTCGCGGGCCACGACCCCGACCCCGTCGGCGATCTCGCGTCGCAGCGTCGTGCGCTCGGCGCGCTCCGGTCGCGGCCGCAGGGTCCGTGGGTCGACCCGCCAGAGGCACACGGCGGAGACGAGGAAGCTCGCGACGTCGAGGACGAGCGCGAGGGCGCCGCCGAGGACCTGGACGGCGAGGCCGCCGACGCCGGGACCGGCGACCTGCATCGCCGACTCGGTGCCGTAGAGGCGGCCGTTGGCGGTCTCGAGGTCGCCCTCGCGGACGACCGACGGCACGAACGCGCCGTACGCCGTGCGGAAGAAGACCGAGCACGCGCCGCCGGCGAGGGTCGCGAGGAGGAGGTGCGGGAGGGTGAGCCGGTCGGTGGCCCAGGCGACCGGGACCGAGCCGACGGCGAGCGCCGCGACGAGGTCGGCGGCGATCATCACCCGGCGGGGGTCGAGCCGGTCGACCCAGGCCCCGGCGGGGAGCCCGACGAGCAGCCAGGGCAGCCAGGCCGCCGCCGTCAGCAGGCCCATCCACACCGGGCCGGCGTCGAAGGTGGTCACGGCGAGCAGCGGTACGACGACCGAGGTGGTCATCGCCCCGAGGACGCTCACCCCCTCGCCGAACCAGAGGAGGCGGAAGGACCGGTTGTCCCGCAACGGGGCCGGGCCGGGGGGCGCGGCCAGCGGCCGCCCGGTCACGGCTGGCACGGGAACCCCCGAGCGAAGACGAGCACCGGCTCGCGCTCGACGCCGTCGTCGGGGACCTCGCGGTCGGACCACCGGCGGTAGAGCGCGACGGTCTCCTCGGCCACCTGTCGGAGCTCGGCGGGGGAGAGGCGCATCCAGTTCTGGTTGGCGAAGGCGGCGTCGTCCCAGTCCGGGTCGGTGCCAGTGTTCGCCAGCCACGCGGTGACCCGCTCGACCTGGCGGCGCAGCTGCAGGGCCTCGGCCTCGTGCGCGGCGGCGGCCGCCGCGGGGTCGGCGGCGAGGTCGAGGCTGCTCCAGCGCGTGCCGGCGCTGACCAGCCGCCACCACCGTTCCCGGCGGTCACGGGCCAGCTCCGGGGCCTCCTCGACGAGCCCGGCCTCGGCGAGCACCTTGAGGTGGTGGCTCGCGTTGCCGACGGCCTGGCCGGTGCGGGCGGCGAGCATGGACGCCGTCGAGGGGCCGTCGACCTTGAGCGCATCCATCATCCGCGCGCGGAACGGGTGGGCGAGGGCGGCGAGGGGGGCGGCCTCGCGCAGCGTGCGGATCTCGGGTCGGGTCACGGCGTCGAGAGTAGACGCACAAGGTGTATTGCACAAGAATTATTGTGGAAGCGCGATGGGTGAGGTACCTCAGACGCGAACCGGGGAGGAGGACCGGGAGTTCGCCCCATGTGCCGCGCTGCCTCAGGCGGCGACCGTGGAGTGGTCGGCGGCACCGGGTCGTCGGCACCGACCGAGGAGCACACCATGAACGTCACCGTCACCGACCCGCTGTTCGTCCGCGCCGAGGTGGAGTACCGGCTCGAGCGCGCCGGGGTCGACACCCGCCACCCGCAGCACGGCGTCCGCCGTCGTCCCGGGCACGGCCCGTGGGTCCACCCGCTGGCCGCGGTCGTCGCGCGGCTCACCGGCCCCCGTCCGGCCGGCCGCCCGCGTCACCCGTGAGCACGACGGCGTCGGTGTCCTTTGCGATGATCGGCACCGTGCCACCCCGTGCCCGCTTCGAGCTCGTCGGACGAACCGACGAGCTCGAGCGCGTCTCGGACGCGCTCGGGGGCACCGACGGCGGGGGCGCGGTCCTCCTCGGTGGCGACGCCGGCATCGGCAAGTCGGCGCTCGTCGCGGGGCTCGTCGAGCGCGCCGGGGGCCAGCGCGTGCTCGTCGGCCACTGCGTGGGCGAGGTCGGCACGAGCCTGCCCTACCTGCCCTTCGTCGAGATGTTCGCGGGACTCGACGCCCGGGAGCGAGACCTCGTCGACGAGCTCGTCGCCAGCCGTCCGGGACTCGCACCGCTCGTCCCGCGGCTCGCCGGACGGGCCCGGGGCGACGCCGTACGGGCCGACCTCGTCGAGGCGGTGCACGCCGCACTCAGCGAGCTCGGCGCCCGGGGCCGCGTGCTCGTCGTCGTCGAGGACGTCCACTGGGCCGACGAGTCCACCCGCGAGCTGCTCACCCTGCTCTTCACCCGGGGCGCCCCCGACGGTGTCGGCCTCCTCGCCACCTGGCGCACCGACGACATCCACCGACGGCACCCCCTGGCCGGCGCCCTGGCCCTGTGGTCACGGCTGCCGGCGCTGACCCGCCTCGAGCTCGGGCCGCTGCCCGACGTCGACCTGCGCCACATCGTCCGGCGGGTGGGCGCCGACCTGCGGCCGCGGGTCGTCGACGAGGTGGCCCGCCGGGCCGAGGGCAACGCCTTCTTCGCCGAGGAGCTCGCCGCCGCGTGCCGGGCCGGCGGCGTCGACGCGGGTGACCTCAACCGGCTGCTCCTCGCCCGCGTCGACCAGCTCGACGACGAGGCCCAGTCCGTCGTGCGGGTCGCGGCGGTCATCGGCCGGCGGGTGCGCCACGCCCTCCTCGAGCGCGTCGCCGGCGAGGAGGCCGCCGTGCTGCGCCGCTCGCTGCGTGCCGCGCTCGAGCACCACGTCCTCGAGCCGTGGGGCGACCGCGGCTACGAGTTCCGGCACGCCCTCCTCGCCGAGGCGGTGAGCGACGACCTGCTGCCCCACGAGCGGGTCCAGCTGCACCGGGCCTGTGCCGACGCGCTCCTCGAGGACCCCTCGCTCGGGACCGCCGCCGACCTCGCCCGGCACGCGCTGGCCTCCGGTGACCGCGAGCTGGCCCTCACCGCCGCCGTCCGGGCCGGCGACTCCGCCCGGCGCATGGGCGGCCCGGCGGAGGCCCTCGCCCACTTCGAGACCGCCCTCGGCCTGCTCGACGTCCACGACCCCCAGTCCCACGCGGTCACCCTCCGGGCGGCGGCCGCCGCGAACGCCGCAGGGCGCCCGATGCGGGCGATGACGCACCTGCGGGCGCGGCTCGCCGGCCCGGCCCCGTCCCCCTCCGAGCGCGCCGAGCTGTTGGGGGCGCTGGCCTTCGCGTCCCGGATGACCGAGGAGAAGATCGACCGGCTGGCCATCACCGCCGAGGCCCTGGAGCTGCTCGACGACGACACCCCGACCCCGCTGCGGGTCGGGCTGCTGACCCGGCGGGCCGAGGCGCTCACCGACGCCGGGGCCACCGCGGAGGCGGTCGCGGTGGCCGACGAGGCGATGGCCCTCGCCGTCGAGCACGACCTCGCGGTCGACCGCGCCGACCTGTCCTCCGTCCTCGTCCGGCTCGGCGAGGCGGCGGGCGACCCGGGCGAGTCCGTGCGGCGCCTCGAGGCCGTCGTCGCCGAGTGGACCGACGCCCCCGACCTCGCCCTGCTGCGGGCGATGCACGTGCTCGCGAGCCTGCACCTGCGGCAGGGCGACTACCGAGCGGCCCTCGAGGGCTTCGAGCGCGAGCACGCCGAGGCCCGCCGGGCCGGGCTCGAGGCGTCCGTGTTCGGGGTCGACGGTCGCGCGTTCGCGGTCACGGCCGCGTACGAGATGGGTGACTGGGACCTCGCGACGCGGCTGGTCGCCGACGCCGCGGCGGCCGGCCTGCCCGCCGCGGGGTTCGCCGGTGTGGAGTCGGCCGCCTCCTACATCCCGGCCGCCCGCGGCGAGGCCGACCCCGAGCAGCTGCTCACGGCGTCCCGGCCGTGGTGGGCCGAGGACGGCCGGATCGCCGTACAGGCCGGCTCGGCGGCGATCGACGTCCTCGGTCGCGAGGGCCACGTCGACCGGATGCTCGAGGTGCACGCCGAGCTCGTCGCCTTCCTCCGCGACCTCTGGGAGGTCGAGCGCGTGCCGGTCGAGGTGCGGCTCGCCGCCACCGTCGTCGGCCACCTCGGGAGCGCACTGCGCGAGCGGACCGCCGACGAGCGGCGCCGGCTCCTCGAGGTCGCGCACGCCCTCGTCGCCGACGCCGCGAGCGTGTGGGGCGCCGGCTCGACGCTCCCGCCACCCTCGCTCGAGGGGGTCGCGTGGGTGGCGCGCGCCCGGGCGGAGGGGCTGCGGACCGACTGGCTCGCCGGGGCGGCGCCCGACCCTGCCGCGCTCGTCGCCGCCTGGCGGGAGACGGTCGCGCTCTTCGAGGAGCGCGCCGAGCCCTACGAGCTCGCCCGCTCGCGGGCCCGGCTCGCGGAGGGGCTCGCCGCGGGCGGCGAGCCCGGTGCCCGGGAGCAGGGCGATCTCGCTCGCCCGGGCGCCGAGCGGCTGCGGGCCCAGCCCCCCCTCGACGCCCTCGACCGCCTGTCCGTGCGGCCGGTCGCGTCCGTGCTCACCGCCCGGGAGCGCGAGGTGCTCGGGCTGCTGGCCCACGGGCGCTCCAACGGCCAGATCGGCCGCGAGCTGTTCATCAGCACGAAGACGGCGAGCGTCCACGTCTCCAACATCCTCGCCAAGCTCGGGGCGGGCAGCCGCGGCGAGGCGGTCGCCGTCGCCCGCGAGCGGGGGATGCTCGACCCGGTGGGGTGACCCCGCCGGGACGTTCGGCCCTGTCGTCGGTGGCCAGCGGCGACGAGAGTGGGGCCGGGCGGGCTCGTGGCCCGCCGGGGTCCCGGGCGAGGAGGAGCGATGGGCAGCAGCAGCGCAGGGCGGCGGGAGCTCGCGGAGCGGGCGATCCGGGGGCTGGGTGCCCACCGGTCCGAGCACCAGGTCGTGACGGTTCAGTGCCGGCACGCGCACCACGTCGCCGCGGTGTACGACACCGACGAGGGCCTCGTCGTCGTCTCGCGCACGGGCCCGCACGCCCACGGCTCCCGCGACTTCCTCGACCTGGGCCGCCGCGGGTCGCGCGGTGGCGCGGAGTACGCCGACCTGCTCGACGCGGGACCCGCCGACGGGCTGCCCGCATGGTGCGACTGCGGACCGCGCACGCTCTCCCGGGCCGAGCTGCGCCGGCTCGTCACCGAGCGGGTCGCCACCGCGCGCCTGGACTGACGGCACCCGGCCACCTCGCCGCCGACGTGCGCGCCGGGGACGGGTCAGGCGCCGACCGGCGTGGATCGCGGCGCGTCCGCCGTGGTCGCGGGCCGGCGGGACGTCCCCCGGGCCAGGAGGAGCACCCGGGTGGAGGCCGCGACGAGCGCGGCCGCCCCGAGCAGGTGCAGCGTGACGAGCGGGACCGGCAGGCCGGTCCAGTACTGGGCGAACCCGATCGCGCCCTGGGCGAGCTCGACCCCGAGCAGCGCCGTGACGGGCCCGTGCAGCGCCGTGCCGCGAGTGGTCCACCACACGACGACGGTGACGGCCACGAGCGCATAGACCCCCGCGGCGTGGACGTGGCTCCAGACCTGCGGGTCGAGGCCGTTGCGCGGCGCGCTGGCGTCACCGGCGTGCGGCCCGCTGCCGGTGACCACCGTGCCGAGGTAGACCACGACCCAGACCAGCAGCTGGAGGAGCACCGTGGCCCGGCGCACGCCGAGCGGCGCCGGCGCGCCCACCGCGTCGGTGACCGCGAGGAGGAACCACACCGACAGGGCGACGAGGGCCATCGACAGGACGAGGTGGAGGGCGACGACCCACGGGTTGAGGTGGGTGAGGACGGTGATCCCGCCGACGACTCCCTGGAGCGGGATGCCGAGGGCGATCGCCACCGCGCCCCGCCGCAGCGCGGGCGTCGAGCGCGCCCACCGCCAGACGGCGACGACGTTGAGGACGACGACGGCGACGAGGACGTAGGTGAGCATCCGGTTGCCGAACTCGATGACGCCGTGCACGCCGAGCTCGCGGTGCGGGACGAACGACTGGTCGGTGCACCGCGGCCACTCCGGGCACCCGAGCCCGGAGCCGGTGAGCCGGACCAGGCCACCGGTGAGGATGATGACCGTGTTGGCCACGAGGGTGGCCCAGGCCCAGCGCCGGACGCTGCGGGTGGACACCTCGCCCTGGACGAGGGGGATGCTGCTCACGCGACGATGCTACGACGTGGTGTCGTAGCGGCCGCGCTCACCCCGACCACCGGAACCACCGGACGGCGGCGGCCCCGGTGCCGAGCGTCCAGGCGAGGAGGACGGCCCACTGCGCCCACGGCCAGCCGCCCCCGGCGAGGGCGGTGCGGGCGGCGTCGCCAAGGGCCCCGCCGGGCAGCGCGGCGGCGACGGCAGCGAGGGGTCCGGGCAGCCGACCGGTCGGGACGAGGATCCCGAGCCCCAGGAACAGGACCCAGGCGAGGTTGGCGAGCGCGAGGACCGCTTCGGCCCGGACCGTCCCGGCGAGCAGGAGGGCAAGGGAGACGAACGCGGCGGTGCCGAGGAGCAGCGTGAGCAGGCCGGGCAGCAGGCCCCCGGCGGGGGGCCGCCAGCCGAGCGCCAGCCCCAGGCCGCCGAGGACGACGACCTGGACGCCCAGGACCGAGAGGACCGCGAGACCCTTGCCGAGGAGGAGCCCGTCCCGTCCGAGCGGGGTCGTGCCGAGCAGCCGGAGCACCCCGGAGCGCCGGTCGAACCCGGTGGCGATGGCCTGCCCGGTGAACGCGGTCGAGACGACCGCGAGGGCGAGCGCGCCGGCGGTCGCGAGGTCGACCCGCCGGCCCGGGCCGAGGTCGGGGACCGAGGCGAGGGCCAGCCCGAGGAGGGCCAGCGCCGGCAGGACGACGGAGACGAGCAGCTGCTCCCCGTTGGAGAGCAGCGTGCGGGTCTCGAAGCGGGCCTGGGCGAGGACGCGCCCCCGCGCGGCGGTGGGCGCGCTCACCGGACCTCCTTCCCGGTGAGACCGAAGTAGACGTCCTCGAGGCTGCGCGTGCCGCGCACCTCGGCGAGCGGGCCGGCGGCGACGACGCGTCCGGCGGACATGACGACGACGTCGTCGGCGAGCCGCTCGGCCTCCTCGAAGGAGTGGGTGGTCACGACGACGCAGACACCGCGCTCGGCCTCGGCGCGGACGAGGTCCCAGACCTCCAGCCGGGCGTGCGGGTCGAGACCGGCGGTGGGCTCGTCGAGGAAGAGCACCTCGGGCCGACCGACGAGGGCCGCGGCGAGGGCGACCCGCTGGCGCTGCCCCCCGGACATCCGGCGGACCGTCGTCGCGGCGAAGGCGTCGATGCCCAGCCGCGCCGCGAGGTCGTCGACCGGCCAGGGGTCGCGGTGGAAGGCGGCGAGATGGCGCAGCAGGGGGAGGGGGCGGACCGTGGTCGGGAGGCCGCCGTCCTGGAGCATCACCCCGACGGCGGCGCGGTGCGCGGGCGTCGCGCCCCACGGGTCGGTGCCGAGGACCCGCACCTCTCCGGCGTCGGGGCGCTGGAGGCCCTCGAGGCACTCGACCGTCGTCGTCTTGCCGGCCCCGTTGGGCCCGAGCAGCGCCGTGACCCGGCCGGCGCCGGCCGACCAGGTGGCCCCGTCGACCGCGGTCGTGGCCCCGAAGGCACGCCGCAGCTCGTGCACGAGGACCGCGGACACCATGCCGGCATCCTAGGGTGGGGGCCATGGCACCCATCGCCCCGGTCGGGCCCGCGACCGCCGACGTCACCGTCCGACGGGCGCCCGTCCCGGGGCCGGTCCGATGAGCGCCGACGAGGGGGGCAACGGCCGCCGCCGCATCCTCGACCGGTGGCGGCTCGTGTCGCCCACCGGCGCCCGTGTCGTGTCCCTGCGCCAGCTGCGCAAGCGCGAGCGGGCCCGGTTGCTCGCGCCGAGCGCCTTCACGACCGTCAACCTCATCAGCGGCTTCTCGTCGGTGCTCCTCGCCTTCCGCGGCCACTTCACCCTCGCCGCGGTGCTCATCGCGGTCGCCATCGTCATGGACATCGCCGACGGCTTCGTCGCCCGGCTCGTCGGGGCCACCTCGCCGTTCGGGCTCCAGCTCGACTCGCTCGCCGACCTCATCTCCTTCGGCGTCGCGCCCGCCGTCCTCGTGCACACCTGGGCGCTCGAGGAGTGGCCGGTCCTCGCGTGGCTCGTCGCCTTCCTCTGGATCTCCTGCGCGGCCTTCCGGCTGGCCCGGTTCAACGTGACCATCGACCCCGCCGCCGACAAGCGCTACTTCGTCGGGCTGCCCTCGCCGGGCGCCGCGAGCGTCGTCATCGCGACGATCTTCGCCCTCGACTCGCCGCACTGGGGGCCCGGGACCGGTCCGTGGCGGGCCTGGTTCCCGCTGCTCGTCAGCCTCGCACCGGCGCTGCTCATGGTGATGACGATCCGCTTCCGGTCGTTCCGCAACCTGCTCCAGCCGCGCACTCCGCGGGCCCGGGTCGGCACCGCGGTCGTGGGCCTCGTCATCCTCCTCGGGCTCGTCGTCGCCCCCGGGCTCACCGGCCTCGTCGTCGCCTACGGGTACGTCCTCACCGCACCGTTCGGGGTGCTCACCGCACCACTGCGCGAGCGTCTCCTCGGGACGGACTCGGTCGCGCCGCCGCGCCGCCGGATGCCCTCGGTGTTCCTGCCGATCGACGAGGACGACGACGTCGACGGCCCCGGCGCGGGGGACGGGCTGTACTGCGAGGAGCCCGAGCCGGCCGGTTAGGCGAGCCTTCCTTGGACGTCGTCGCCGCAATTACCTAACATGGGTGTGTGGTTAATACCGACGCCCGCACCGACGAGTCGCGCACCCGCGACCGGGTGCTGCGCGTCGTGAGCCAGGAGGGCCCGGTGAGCATCACCGTCCTCGTCGAGCGGCTCGGGCTCACCGCGACCGCCGTCCGCCGCCACGTCGACAACCTCCACGCCGACGGCCTCGTCGCCGCGCGCGACGCCGCGGGTCCCCGACGCCGCGGCCGCCCGGCCAAGGCGTGGGTCCTCACCGAGGCCGGCCACCGAGCCCTGGCCTCCGACTACGACGACCTCGCCGGGGAGGCGCTGCGCTTCCTGCGCCGCACCGGCGGCGAGCAGGCCGTCCAGGCCTTCGCCGAGCAGCGCGTCGCCCACCTCGAGGAGCGGCTGTCCCGCACCGTCGCGGCCGTGGGCACCGACCCGGGTGCCCGGGCCGACGCGCTCGTCGACGCCCTGACCACCGAGGGGTACGCCGCCTCGGCGCGCCCCGTGGGAACACCCGGCGGCCCCGCGGCGCTGACCGGTGTGCAGCTGTGCCAGGGTCACTGCCCGGTCCAGCACGTCGCGAGCGAGTTCCCCGAGCTGTGCGAGGCCGAGACCGAGGCGTTCTCCCGCCTGCTCGGCGTCCACGTCCAGCGCCTGGCGACCCTCGCCCACGGCGACCACGTCTGCACCACGTTCGTCCCGACCCCTACCGAGAGGCCATCGCGATGACGAGCCACATCGAAGAGCTCAACCCCGGTCTGAAGGACCTCGGCACCTACGAGTACGGCTGGGCCGACAGCGACGTCGCCGGGGCCAGCGCCCGCCGTGGCCTGTCCGAGGAGGTCGTCGCCGACATCTCCGCCCGGAAGAACGAGCCGCAGTGGATGACCGACCTGCGGATGAAGTCGCTGCGCCTGTTCGGGAAGAAGCCGATGCCCTCGTGGGGCAGCGACCTCACCGGCATCGACTTCCAGAACATCAAGTACTTCGTGAAGTCCACCGAGCAGCAGGCCGCCTCGTGGGAGGACCTGCCCGAGGACATCCGCAACACCTACGACCGGCTCGGCATCCCCGAGGCCGAGAAGCAGCGCCTCGTCGCCGGCGTCGCCGCGCAGTACGAGTCCGAGGTCGTCTACCACCAGATCCGCGAGGACCTCGAGGAGAAGGGGGTCATCTTCGTCGACACCGACACCGGGCTGCGCGAGCACGAGGACCTCTTCCGCGAGTACTTCGCCTCGGTCATCCCGGCCGGCGACAACAAGTTCGCCTCGCTCAACACCGCGGTGTGGTCGGGCGGCTCGTTCATCTACGTCCCGCCGGGCGTCCACGTCGACATCCCGCTGCAGGCGTACTTCCGGATCAACACCGAGAACATGGGCCAGTTCGAGCGCACCCTGATCATCGCCGACGAGGGCTCGTACGTGCACTACGTCGAGGGCTGCACCGCGCCGATCTACAAGTCCGACTCGCTGCACTCCGCCGTTGTCGAGATCGTCGTCAAGAAGAACGCCCGGGTGCGCTACACGACGATCCAGAACTGGTCGAACAACGTGTACAACCTCGTCACCAAGCGCGCCACGTGCGCCGAGGGCGCGACGATGGAGTGGATCGACGGCAACATCGGCTCCAAGGTGACGATGAAGTACCCGGCCGTCTTCCTCCTCGGCGAGCACGCCAAGGGCGAGACGCTGTCCATCGCCTTCGCCGGCGAGGGCCAGCACCAGGACGCCGGCTCGAAGATGGTCCACGCGGCCCCGAACACGAGCAGCTCGATCGTCTCCAAGTCGGTCGCCCGGGGCGGTGGTCGCACGAGCTACCGCGGCCTGGTCCAGGTGATGGAGGGCGCCCACGGCTCGAAGAGCTCCGTCGTCTGCGACGCGCTGCTCGTCGACACGATCAGCCGCTCGGACACCTACCCGTACGTCGACATCCGGGAGGACGACGTCCAGATGGGCCACGAGGCCACCGTCTCGAAGGTCTCCGAGGACCAGCTGTTCTACCTCATGTCCCGAGGCATGACCGAGGAGGAGGCGATGGCGATGATCGTCCGCGGCTTCGTGGAGCCCATCGCCAAGGAGCTCCCGATGGAGTACGCCCTCGAGCTGAACCGCCTCATCGAGCTGCAGATGGAAGGAGCAGTCGGCTGATGCCGTTGCTGAACCCCACGCGTCCCTCCGACGGCGCGCACACCGACAGCGCCGCGACGATGGTCCCCGACCGCTCGCGCGGAGAGCGCACGGCGTCCTTCGACCCGTCGGCGTTCCCGGTGCCCCACGGCCGTGAGGAGGAGTGGCGCTTCACCCCGGTCGACCGGCTCGGCCCGTTCTTCCGCGACAAGCCGACCGGTGCGGCGCTGACCCGCGAGGAGTCGCTGCCCGAGGGCGTCACCGTCTCGACCCTCCCGGTCGAGGAGTGGCGCGCCCTCGGCGTGCCGAAGCCCCAGGACCGCGCCGCCGCCGTCGCCGCGGCACAGAGCGGCGGCGTCACCGTCGTCGACGTGCCGGCCGAGGCCGAGCTCACCGAGCCGGTGCGGATCCGGCTCTCCGGCACCGGGTCCGACCTGGTCCGCGGTCACCTGCTCGTGCGCGTCGGCCGGTTCGCGAGGGCCACGGTCGTCCTCGAGCACACCGGCACCGCCGACTACGCCGAGGTCCTCACCGTCCTCGCCGGCGACGGCTCGGACGTCACGCTCGTCACCGTCCAGGAGTGGGACGACAGCGCCCACCACCTCGCCCAGCACGACGCCGTCGTCGGTCGCGACGCCCGCGTCCGGCACATCGCCGTCACCCTCGGCGGCGGCGTGGTCCGGCTGAACACGAACGCCTCGTACACCGGACCCGGCGGCTCGTTCGAGGGCCTGGGGGTGTACTTCGCCGACGCCGGCCAGCACCTCGAGCACCGGCTGTTCGTCGACCACGAGGCGCCGCACTGCCGCAGCAACGTCGAGTACAAGGGCGCGCTCCAGGGCGAGACCGCCCGCACGGTCTGGGTCGGCGACGTCCTCATCCGGGCGTCGGCGGAGGGCACCGACACCTACGAGCTGAACCGCAACCTCCTGCTCACCGACGGCGCCCGGGCCGACTCGGTCCCGAACCTCGAGATCGAGACCGGCGAGATCGAGGGAGCCGGCCACGCCTCGGCCACCGGCCGCTTCGACGACGAGCAGCTGTTCTACCTCCAGGCGCGGGGCATCCCCGAGGACGAGGCCCGCCGCCTCGTCGTCCGGGGGTTCTTCGCGAGCGTCGTCGCCCGGATCGGCGTCCCGGAGGTCCAGGAGCACCTCATGGCCGCCATCGAGCGCGAGCTGGCCGGAGGTGTCGCCGCGTGAGCGAGCAGCTGACCACGGAGGGCTTCACCTACGTCTGCCGGCTCGACGAGCTGCCCGAGGTGGGTGCCGCCCTCGCCGAGATCGAGGGCCGGCGGGTCACCATCGTGCGCACCGAGGACGGCGACGTGCACTGCGTCGACGACACCTGCAGCCACGCCAACGTGTCGCTGTCCGAGGGCGAGCTCGACGGCTGCACCCTCGAGTGCTGGCTGCACGGCTCGCGCTTCGACCTGCGCACCGGCGAGCCCACGGGGCCGCCGGCCGTCGTCCCCATCGCCGTCCACACCGTCCGCACCGAGGGCGACGAGGTCTTCGTCGCCCTCTCCGAGGAGAGCTGAGCACCGCATGTCCACCCTTGAGATCAAGGACCTCCACGTCACCGTCGAGACCGAGCAGGGCACCAAGGAGATCCTGCGCGGCGTCACGCTGACCATCGAGTCCGGCCAGACGCACGCGATCATGGGCCCCAACGGCTCGGGCAAGTCGACCCTCGCGTACTCCATCGCCGGCCACCCGAAGTACACCGTCACCTCCGGCACCGTCACCCTCGACGGCGAGGACGTGCTCGCGATGAGCGTCGACGAGCGCGCTCGCGCCGGTCTCTTCCTCGCGATGCAGTACCCCGTCGAGGTCCCCGGCGTCACCGTCTCCAACTTCCTGCGCACCGCCAAGACCGCCGTGTCGGGCGAGGCGCCGAAGCTGCGCACCTGGGTCAAGGACGTCAGGGGCGCCATGGAGAACCTCCGGATGGACGCCGCGTTCGCCGAGCGCAACGTCAACGAGGGCTTCTCCGGTGGCGAGAAGAAGCGCCACGAGATCCTCCAGATGGAGCTCCTACGGCCGAAGTTCGCCGTCCTCGACGAGACCGACTCCGGCCTCGACGTCGACGCCCTGCGCGTCGTCTCCGAGGGCGTCAACCGGGCCAAGGAGTCCACCGGCGCCGGCGTCCTGCTCATCACGCACTACACCCGGATCCTGCGCTACATCCAGCCGGACTTCGTCCACGTCTTCGTCGACGGCCGGATCGCCGAGGAGGGCGGCCCCGAGCTCGCCGAGCGCCTCGAGGCCGAGGGGTACGACCGCTTCCAGCCCGCCGTCACCGAGGCCTGAGATGTCCGCCGCCCCCTTCACCGACGAGGAGCTGGCCCGGCTGCGGGCCGACTTCCCGATCCTGTCGCGCACGGTGCGCGGGGGGCACCCGCTGGTCTACCTCGACTCCGGGGCCACCTCGCACAAGCCGACCGTCGTCCTCGACGCGGAGCGGCACTTCTACGAGCACACGAACGCCGCGGTGCACCGGGGCGCGCACCAGCTCTCCGAGGAGGGCACCGACGCCTACGAGTCGGCGCGCGCCACGATCGCCCGGTTCATCGGCGCGCAGCCGACCGAGGTCGTCTTCACCCGCAACGCCACCGAGGCGCTCAACCTCGTCGCGTACGCGTTCACCAACGGCACGCACGGTGGCGGTGGCGGTCGCGGAGACCGGTTCTCGCTGCGGCCCGGCGACGAGGTCCTCGTCACCGAGATGGAGCACCACGCCAACCTCATCCCGTGGCAGGAGGCCTGCCGCCGCACCGGCGCCACCCTGCGCTGGGTCCCGGTGACGGCCGACGGCAAGCTCGACCTCACCGACATCGACAGCCTGCTCACCGAGCGCACCAAGGTCTTCGCGTTCACCCACGTCTCGAACGTGCTCGGCACCCTCAACCCGGTGCGCGAGCTCGCCGAGAAGGCGCACGCCGTCGGGGCCCTCGCGGTCCTCGACGCGTGTCAGTCGGTGCCGCACCTGCCGGTCGACGTCACCGAGCTCGGGGTCGACCTCCTCGCGTACTCGGGGCACAAGATGTTCGGTCCGCTCGGGGTCGGCGTCCTCTGGGGCCGGGCCGAGCTCCTCGACGAGATGCCGGTCTTCCTCACCGGCGGCTCGATGATCGAGACGGTGACGATGGAGTCGGCCACCTACGCGCCGGTCCCGCAGAAGTTCGAGGCCGGCGTGCCGGTCGCGGCGCAGGCGGTCGGCCTGGCCGCCGCGTGCGACTACCTCACCGCGCTCGGGATGGACCGCGTCCACGCGCACGAGCAGGCCGTCACCGAGCGCCTGCTCCGCGGCCTCGCCGAGCGTCCGTTCGTCCACGTCCTCGGGCCCGCCGACCTGCGCGACCGTGGGGGAGCGGTGGCCTTCGCGGTCGACGGGGTCCACCCGCACGACGTCGGACAGGTGCTCGACGACCGCGGTGTCGAGGTGCGCGTCGGCCACCACTGCGCGTGGCCGCTGCACCGGGCCCTTCGCGTCCCGTCGAGCACCCGGGCCTCGTTCGCCGCGTACACGACCCCCGGCGAGGTCGACGCGCTCCTCGAGGCGCTCGACCGCGTCCCGGCCGTCTTCGGCACGGAGGTGCCCGCCTGATGGACCTCTACCAAGAGCTCATCCTCGACCACTCGAAGAACCCGGTGAACCACGGTCTCCGCGAGCCGTTCGAGGGCGAGAGCCACCAGGTCAACCCGACCTGCGGCGACGAGGTGACTCTCCGGGTCCACCTCTCCGGCACCGGTGCCGACGCCGTCGTCGAGGACGTCTCGTACGACTCGATGGGCTGCTCGATCAGCGTCGCCTCCGCCTCCATCCTCGCCGAGGAGGTCACCGGCGGCAGCGTCGAGCACGCGCGGGCGACCTACGAGGCGATGCGCTCGATGCTCACGAGCAAGGGCGAGGACCCCGGCGACGAGGACGTCATCGGTGACGGCGTCGCCCTCGCCGGTGTCGCGAAGTACCCGGCGCGCGTCAAGTGCGCCCTGTTGTCCTGGGCGGCGTTCACCGACGCCCTCTACAAGGCCGAAGGAGCCACGCAGTGACCGACACCGCCACCCCCGCGAACGTCGCGGACGTCGAGGAGGCCATGCGCGACGTCGTCGACCCCGAGCTCGGGATCAACGTCGTCGACCTCGGCCTCGTCTACGGCATCACCGTCGACCCGCAGAACCACGCCGTCATCGACATGACGCTCACGTCGGCGGCCTGCCCGCTGACCGACGTCATCGAGGACCAGACCGCCGCCTCCCTCGAGGGCCTCGTCGCGTCCTACCGGGTCAACTGGGTCTGGATGCCCCCGTGGGGCCCGGACAAGATCACCGACGACGGTCGCGAGCAGCTGCGCGCCCTCGGGTTCAACATCTGAGGTGAGCACCCGCGTCGTCGAGGTCGCGCCCGAGCGCTACGACCGCTGGCGGGCGCGCTTCGACGAGAACAACCCCGACGGCCCACAACGGGTCGTCGGGGTCTCGCGTCTCGAGGCCGACCCCCTGGCCCTGCTCCTCGTCCGCCGCGGCGGCTACGCCGTCGGAGTGGCGTCCGGACCCCGGCTGACCGCGCACAAGGTGGGTACCCGCTACGTCCAGTCGCGCACGGCCGCCGGAGGCTGGAGCCAGCAGCGCTTCGCCCGGCGCCGCGGCAACCAGGCCGACGAGCTGGTCGGGGTCGTCGCCGGCCACGCGGTCCGGCTGCTCACCGGTGCCGGGGCGCGGGGGCTCGTCCTCGGCGGCGACCGCGCTCTCGCCGAGTCCGTCCTCGACGACCCGCGGCTCGCCGCCCTGCGGGCCCTGCCCCGGCGCGAGCTCTACGACCTGCCCGACCCACGTCTCGCGGTGCTGGAGACCGCCCTCGAGCGGGCGCGCGCCGTCCGGGTCACCATCGAGGAGTGACCCGCCCGCCCCACTACTCGTGGTGCTGCGCGATGTTGACGACCGTGCCGCCCGGGGCGCGGACGAAGAACCGGCGGACCCCCCACTCCTCGGTGACCAGCGGGTGGACGACCTCGACCCCGGCCGCGACGGCCTCGGCCCAGGCGGCGTCCACGTCGTCGACCTTGACGGTGAGGGCGGAGTCCTCCGGCGCGGCGGCGTCGCCGGAGACCAGCTGGACGTGGACGCCGTTCTCCGGCGAGGTGTAGCGCGCCACCCAGCCGAGGTTCATCTCCTCGGTGGACAGGCCGAGCAGGTCCTGCCAGAACGGCCGCGCCTCCTCGATGTCCGGCACGTTGAGGTTCGGCGTGATGCCCATGACCCGCATCAGGTCCTCCTTGTCCGTGGGTCCCCTCCGTCGATCTTGCTGCCGCGCAGGCCGGTTGTCCACCACCGGGCCCGTCAGGAACGGAGAAGCGACCGGCCGGGCCGTGCGCCACGATGGGGCGACAGCCACCGCACGAGAGAAGGAGAGCACCGTGAGCGCAGCGAAGAAGACCGCCGCCAGCACCCTGAGCGACGTCGAGAAGGCCGCCCTCAAGGCGACCGTGGCCGAGCGCCGGGCCGCCGCGAAGGGGGCCAAGGCCGAGGACGACGTCAAGGCGGTCCTCGACGCCATCGCGAAGATGGACGACGCCGACCGGGCGCTGTGCGGCCGGCTCCACGAGATCATCACCGAGGCGGCGCCCGAGCTGGCCCCGCGCACCTGGTACGGCATGCCGGCCTACGCGAAGGACGGCAAGGTCCTCCTCGCCGTGAAGAACTCCGGCAAGTTCGGTCAGCGCTACACGAGCCTGGAGTTCCAGGACGTCGCGCAGCTCGACGGCGGCTCGATGTGGCCGGTCGCCTGGGCCGTCACGCAGCTGACGAAGGCCGGCGAGAAGGACGTCGCGGCCCTCGTCCGCAAGGCGGTCGGCTGAGCGGGACGCGCCCGGGGCCGGCGGTCACTCGACCGGCGCCCCGGTGAAGGTGTCGCACTGGTTGAGGTCGCCGGTCCGGTAGCCCTGGAGGAACCACTTCTGGCGGGCCGCCGACGACCCGTGCGTCCACGTCTCGGGGGTGACCCGGCCGGAGGTGGCCTGCTGGATGCGGTCGTCGCCGACCGCCGAGGCGGCCGAGAGGGCGGAGCGGATGTCGGCATCGGTCAACGGCTCGAGGTACGGGGTGCCGGTGTCCGAGTCCGGCACGGTCGTCGCGTGCTGCACCCACACGCCGGCGAGGCAGTCGGCCATCAGCTCGGTCTTCACCGACCCGGACTCCGCGCCCTGCGGGTCCTGCTGGGCCCTGCCGAGCAGCCCGAGCTGGTCCTGCAGCGCGTGCCCGTACTCGTGCGCGACGACGTACTCCTGGGCCAGCGCCCCGGAGTCCGCCCCGAACTGCTGGGTCAGCACCTGGAAGAAGCTCGCGTCGATGTAGACCTGCTTGTCGAGCGGGCAGTAGAACGGCCCGACCTGGTTGCTCGCGGTGCCGCACGCCGACTGCGTGGCGCCGTCGTAGAGGACGGTTTGCGTGGGCTGCCACCGACGCTTGTACCGGGTCAGCTCGCCCTCCCAGAACGCCTGGACGGCGTTGACCGTGCCGACGACCCGGCACACGTCGCTGCGGTTGGCATCCGCTCCGGTCCTGCACTCGGAGAACGCGTTCGGATCCTGGTCGCCGGCCGCCTGCACCTGGTTCGTGTCGAACGGGCTGGTGCCGCCGCCGGTGGGCAGCTGCGAGGGGTCGATGCCGAAGACGAGGCCGAGGATCAGCAGGATGATGCCGCCGATGCCGCCCCCGACGACGAGCCCGCCGGGAGCCCCGCGGCCACCCCCGCCGCCGGAGCGCACCTGCGAGGTGTCGAGCGTGACGTTCTCGTTGAAGCTCATCGGCTGCCTCCGTGCTCGGCCGGGTGCCGGGGCACCGCCCGGCGCGACCTAGACTAGACGGACGCCGGGCCCGCGTGCCGTCCTCGCCGCACCGTCCCCGCCGACCCCCGAGACCCGGAAGGCCCCACCGTGATCACCGCTGCGTCCGTCGAGCTGCGCGCGGGCTCCCGCCTGCTCCTCGACGGCGCGACCTTCCGGGTCGCGCCGGGTGACCGGATCGGCCTCGTCGGCCGCAACGGGGCCGGCAAGACCACGCTGACCAAGACCCTCGCCGGGGTGACCCAGCCGGCCGCCGGCACGGTCACCCGCTCCGGCGAGGTCGGCTACCTGCCGCAGGACCCGCGCACCGGCGACCTGCACGTCTCGGCGCGCGACCGCGTCCTGTCCGCCCGCGGCCTCGACACCATCGTGCGCGACCTGCGGGCCGCGGAGCACGCGATGGCCACCGAGACCGGCGAGAAGCAGGAGCGCGCGATGCGTCGCTACGCGCGGCTCGACGCCGAGTTCGGTGCGGCCGGCGGCTACGCGGCCGAGTCCGAGGCCGCCCGGATCGCGGCCGCGCTCGGTCTCGAGGAGCGGCTCCTCGACCAGGAGATCGGCACCCTGTCGGGTGGCCAGCGCCGCCGCGTCGAGCTGACCCGCATCCTGTTCAGCGGCGCCGAGACCCTCCTCCTCGACGAGCCGACCAACCACCTCGACGCCGACTCCATCGCATGGCTGCGCGACCACCTCAAGGGCTACCGCGGCGGCCTCGTCGTCATCAGCCACGACGTCGAGCTGCTCGACGTCGTCGTCAACAAGGTCTTCCACCTCGACGCCAACCGGGCCGAGCTCGACCAGTACAACCTCGGCTGGAAGGCCTACCTCCAGCAGCGCGAGACCGACGAGCGGCGGCGCAGGCGGGAGCGGGCCAACGCCGAGAAGAAGGCGTCGGCGCTCATGGCCCAGGCCGACAAGATGCGCGCCAAGGCGACGAAGACGGTCGCCGCGCAGAACATGCAGCGCCGGGCTGAGCGCCTCCTCGGGGGCCTCGAGGCCGAGCGGGCCCAGGACAAGGTCGCCCGGCTGCGCTTCCCGAAGCCCTCCCCGTGCGGTCGGACACCGTTGCGGGCCACCGGGCTCTCACGCTCGTACGGGTCGGCCGAGGTGTTCACCGACGTCGACCTCGCCATCGACCGCGGCTCGCGGGTCGTCGTCCTCGGGCTGAACGGTGCCGGCAAGACGACGCTGCTGCGGCTGCTCGCCGGGGTCGACCAGCCGGACACCGGGCAGGTCGAGCCGGGCCACGGCCTCAAGCTCGGCTACTACGCGCAGGAGCACGAGAACCTCGACGTCGGGCGCACCGTCCTGGAGAACATGAAGTCGGCCGCGCCCGACCTCGGCGAGACCGAGGTCCGCAAGGTGCTCGGCTCCTTCCTCTTCACCGGCGACGACGTCCTCAAGCCGGCCGGCGTCCTCTCCGGCGGCGAGAAGACCCGGCTGTCGCTGGCCCTGCTCGTCGTCTCGTCGGCCAACGTGCTGCTCCTCGACGAGCCGACGAACAACCTCGACCCGGCCTCCCGCGACGAGATCCTCGGCGCCCTGCGCACCTACGAGGGTGCCGTCGTCCTCGTCACGCACGACGAGGGCGCGGTCGACGCGCTCGAGCCCGAGCGCATCCTCCTGCTCCCCGACGGCGTCGAGGACCTCTTCAGCGCGGACTACCGCGAGCTGGTCACGCTGGCCTGAGCGTCCGCAGCACGTGCGCGACGACCGCGTCGCGGGCCCGCCGCCCCTCGGGTGTGGGCAGCAGCGGGTAGTCGTGCGGGGACCCCGGCTCGACGTGGAGGGCAAGGTCCGCCGTCGGGGGAGCCAGGGCGACGAGGCGCTCGCAGTCGGGGCGGCAGATGTCGTGCGAGCCCACGAACACCGCGGTGGGCGGGAGCCGGGAGAGCTCGCCGTACAGCGGGCTCACGGCCGGGTCGGTGAGGTCCGCTCCCGCCGCCCAGTGCTCGGCGATGGGTCGCATCCCGGCCCGGGTCAGCCAGGGGTCGCGGCGCTCGACGGCGTCGATGGCGGGGTTCCCCAGGGACAGGTCGAGCCACGGGGCGATGAGCGTCAGCCCGGCGACCGTGCCGTCACCCGCGTGCCGCTGGGCGTGGAGCAGGGCCAGGGTGCCGCCCGCCGAGTCGCCGAGCAGGTGGACCGGCCCGTCGGGCACGAGACGCTCGTGGAGGGCGGCGAGGAAGGTGCGCGCGTCGGAGACGACGTGTGCCGGCGCGAGCGGGTACCGGGCGACGTGGACCTCACGGCCGGTCGCGTCGGCGAGGTGGGCCACGAACGTCCAGTGCTGCGGCTGGATGCCGTTGACGAAGGCGCCGCCGTGCAGGTAGACGAGCGTCCCGGGGCCGCCGGCCGCGGCCGGACGCAGCGTCACCAGCTCGCCACCGGCCAGCGGCACGGTGGTCGCCCGCGACCGCAGCGCGTCCGGCAGCGGGGCTGCCGGCAGCGCGACGGCCAGGCTGCGCCGCCCGGCCTCGACGGTGCGGTATCGCTTCTTGCGGGTGGCGCGCAGGTAGGCCCGGACCGCGAGGGTCTGCCAGCTCGTCATCCGGTGCCGCCGCTCAGCCCGGGATCGCCGGGAGCCGCTCCAGTGCGGCGGCGACCGACTGCTGGAGCTCGGTGTCCTCCCACGTGTGGTCGACGAGGTCGCCGCGCAGGTAGGCGTCGTAGGCGGGCAGGTCGAGGTGGCCGTGGCCGCAGAGGGCCGTGAGGATGACCTTCTCCTCCCCGGTCTCGATGCACGCGATGGCCTCGTCGACGGCGGCCGCGACGGCGTGCGTCGGCTCGGGCGCCGGGACGATGCCCTCGGTCCGCGCGAAGAGGACGCCGGCGGCGAAGCAGTCCTTCTGGGTCTTGGCGACCGCCTCGATGAGACCCTCCTCGTAGAGGTGGCTGACCAGCGGGCTCATCCCGTGGTAGCGCAGGCCGCCGGCGTGGATCGGGTCGGGGATGAAGTCGTGGCCGAGGGTGTGCATCTTGAGCAGCGGCGTCATCCCCGCGACGTCGCCGAAGTCGTAGGCGTACGTGCCCTGGGTCAGCGAGGGGCAGGAGGCCGGCTCGACGGCGCGGACCACCGGACCGGCGCCGCCCGCGGCGAGCTTCTCCCGGAGGAAGGGGAAGGTGAGCCCGCCGAAGTTCGAGCCGCCACCGGTGCACCCGACGACGAGGTCGACCCGCTCGCCGACCTTGGCGAGCTGGAGCAGCGCCTCCTCACCGATCACCGTCTGGTGCAGCAGCACGTGGTTGAGGACCGACCCGAGCGCGTAGTTCGCCGTCGGGTCCTGCGCGGCGACCTCGACCGCCTCGCTGATCGCCACCCCGAGCGAGCCGGGGGAGTGCGGGTCCGCGGCGAGGATGGCGCGGCCGGCCTCGGTGAGGTCGGATGGGCTCGGGTGCACGACCCCGCCGAAGGTCTCGATCATCATCCTCCGGTACGGCTTGGCGTCGTACGAGGCGCGGACCTGCCACACCTCGCACTCGAGGCCGAACTGGGCGCAGGCGAAGGAGAGCGCCGTGCCCCACTGCCCCGCGCCGGTCTCGGTCGTCAGTTTCCGCACACCGGCCTTGGCGTTGTAGTACGCCTGCGGCACAGCAGTGTTCGGCTTGTGCGAACCGGCCGGTGACACGCCTTCGTACTTGTAGTAGATGCGCGCCGGCGTCCCGAGCGCCTTCTCGAGGCGGTGCGCCCGGTAGAGGGGCGAGGGCCGCCACAGCCGGTAGACGTCCTGGACCTCCTCCGGGATGTCGACGAAGCGCTCGGTCGTCACCTCCTGGGCGATGAGGTCCATCGGGAAGATCGCCGCGAGGTCGTCGGGTCCGACCGGCTGGCCGGTGCCCGGGTGCAGCGGCGGCGGAGGAGGCGTCGGCAGGTCGGCGAGGAGGTTGTACCAGCGGGTCGGCATCTCGTCCTCGTCGAGCAGGACCTTGTGGCGCAGCGGGTCGGGCACGGCATCCTCCGGGCGTCGTCGGTGACGGGGCGTGCGGTCATCGTCGGTGGTGCCCGGGAGCCGCACAAGGGGGTGACCACCGGGTGGGGGAACAGGTGTGGGCGCTCGGTGGTTGACTGGCGAGCACCGACACCGAGGAGACCGAGACCGATGAGCATGATGGGCTGGCAGGCGCTGCACAGCCTGAGCCGCGACTCGAGCGTGCGGGAGCGACGGCTGGCCCCCGGCACGACGCGCCGCGTGCTCGGCTACGCCCGCCCGTACCGGACGGCGATCGCCTGGTTCCTCGGCCTCGTCGTCGTCGAGTCCGTCCTCGTCGTCGCGACCCCCCTGCTCCTCAAGTCGATCATCGACGACGGCATCTACCCGAAGGACTCCGGCGTCGTCGTCCGGCTCTCCCTGCTCGTCGCCGCCCTGGCCGTCCTCGGCGGGGCACTGACCCTCGTCGAGCGGTGGTTCTCCGCCCGCATCGGCGAAGGCCTCATCTACGACCTGCGCACCCAGGTGTTCTCGCACGTGCTCCGGCAGCCGGTCGCGTTCTTCACCCGGGCCCAGACCGGTGCGCTCGTCACCCGTCTCGGCAACGACGTCATCGGGGCGCAGCAGGCGTTCACCTCGGTGCTCTCCAGTGTCGTGAGCAACGCGATCACCCTCGTCCTCATCGTCGGCGCGATGGCCCTGCTCTCCTGGCAGCTGACCCTCGCGGCCCTGTTCCTCGTCCCCTTCTTCCTCGTGCCCGCGCGCTTCATGGGTCGCCGCCTCGCGAGCCTCGCCCACGAGCAGATGGTCCAGAACGCCGACCTGGGCACCCGGATGACCGAGCGGTTCAACGTCGCGGGGGCCCTCCTCGTCAAGCTCTTCGGCCGGCCCGCCACCGAGGACGACGAGTACGCCGTCCGGGCGGCGCGGGTGCGCGACATCGGGGTGCGCATCGCGGTCAACCGGTCGGTCTTCTTCGTCGCGCTCACGCTCGTCGCCTCGCTCGCCACGGCGATGGTCTACGGGGTCGGTGGCGTCATGGCCGTCGGGGGGTCGCTGACGGTGGGCACGCTGATCGCGCTCACCGCCCTGCTCGCGCGCCTCTACGGCCCGCTGACGGCCATCTCCAACGTCCGCGTCGACATCATGACGGCGCTCGTCTCCTTCGAGCGCGTCTTCGAGGTCCTCGACCTCGAGCCGCTCGTCGCGGAGGCGCCCGACGCGCGGCCGGTGCCGCCGGGTCCGGTGCGCGTCGAGGTTGACGGCGTCGGGTTCTCCTACCCGTCCGCCGACGAGGTCTCGCTGTCCTCGCTCGAGGCCACCGCGACCGGGGACCGGCGGGGGAGCGGGCCGGTGCTGCGCGACGTCTCGTTCACCGTCGAGCCGGGCACTCTCGTCGCGCTCGTCGGTCCGAGCGGGGCGGGCAAGACGACGATCACCTCGCTCGTCGCGCGCCTGTACGACCCCACCGAGGGCGCGGTGCGCATCAACGGCCTCGACCTGCGGGAGGCGACGGGCGAGTCGCTGCACGCCGCCGTCGGCGTGGTCACCCAGGAGGCGCACCTCTTCCACGACACGATCCGGGCCAACCTCGCCTACGCCGCCCCGGACGCGACGGAGTCGCAGATGGTCGCGGCCCTGCGGGCGGCCCAGGTCTGGCCGCTCATCGACGCGCTGCCCTCCGGCCTCGACACCGTCGTCGGCGACCGCGGACACCGGCTCTCCGGTGGCGAGAAGCAACGCCTGGCCATCGCCCGGCTGCTCCTCAAGGGGCCCGGGCTCATCGTCCTCGACGAGGCGACGGCGCACCTCGACAGCGAGTCCGAGCAGGCCGTCCAGCGAGCCCTCGACGAGGCGCTGCGCGACCGCTCCGCCCTCGTCATCGCCCACCGGCTCTCCACGGTCCGGCACGCCGACGAGATCCTCGTCGTCGACGACGGCCGGATCGTCGAGCGAGGCACGCACGCCGAGCTCGTCCGGCGCGGCGGGCTCTACGCCGACCTCCACCGCACCCAGTTCGCCGAGCAGGACGACGCCGCGGTCACGGCCTGAGCCGCTGACACCCGGTCAGGCGTCCTCCTCGTCCCAGATCCGCACCTTCTTCGGCTTCGGCGGGTACTTCTCGGGGTGGGCCAGCCGCTCCTCGCGGCGCAGGCCGAAGCCGACGAGGACGAACCCGGCGATCGTGCCCATCCACCACTGGTAGGCGTAGGCGAGGTGCGGGCCGAGGCTGCGGTCCGGGGGAGCGAGCGGCTGCGGACGGGGCGGGGTCGCGCCGTCGGCGGTCCGCTCGGACTGGAGCAGCACGTACCCGGGCAGCACCGGGGTGCCGAGGGCGGTCGCGGCGTCGGGGACCGAGAGGGTCGCGATCTGGCCGCGGGCGGGCGGCCTGTCGGCGGACCGCTCGCCGATCCGCGCCCAGCCGACGACGGTGACCTCGCCGGCCGGCGCGGGCGCCACGTCCGGGAGCACGCTGGCGCCACGGTCCGAGAGCGGGACCCAGCCGCGGTCGACGAGCACGTCCGGGCCCCCGGTGGCCGGCCGCAGCGCCCACAGCACCTCGTAGCCGACCTCGCCGTCGTTCGGTCGGGCGCGGACGAAGACCGGTCCGGCGGCGTAGCTGCCGTCGACCGTGACGCGGGTCCACTCGGCGGCCGGCGCGAGACCGCGGGGGGTGAGCACGTCGGCGACGGGGACCGGGTCGGCGCGGTAGTGCGCGTCGAGCCGGGCGTTGCGCTCGACCTTCGCCTCGTGGCGGTGGTACTGCCACCAGCCGAGGTGGTACGCGGCGACGGCGAAGAGCGCGGCGAGGACGAGCGCGCCCAGCCAGCGAGGTGTGAGGAGCCGGCGCAGCACTCCGCCACGCTACGCGACGTACGCTGTCCCTCTATGACCGACCTCCCCGAGCCCCGCCTCCTCGACCGCTTCGGCCGCGTCGGGCGTGACCTGCGCGTCTCGGTCACGGACCGGTGCAACCTGCGGTGCACGTACTGCATGCCCGCCGAGGGCCTCGACTGGCTGCCCAAGCCCGAGATGCTCACCGACGACGAGCTCGTGCGGCTCGTGCGCGTCATGGTCGGGCTGGGCGTGACCAACGTCCGCCTCACCGGCGGTGAGCCGATGCTGCGCCGCAGCCTGGTCGACGTCGTCCGGGGCATCGCGGCGCTCGAGCCGCGTCCTCGGATCGCGATGACGACCAACGGCGTGGGCCTCGACCGGCTCGCCGCCCCCCTCGCCGCCGCGGGGCTCGACCGCGTCAACGTCAGCCTCGACACCGTCGACCAGCAGCAGTTCCTCGACCTCACCCGCCGCGACCGGCTCGCCGACGTCGAGGCTGGCCTCAAGGCGGCCGCCGACGCCGGGCTGGCCCCGGGCAAGGTGAACGCCGTCGCCATGCGCGGGGGCAACGACTCCGGCGTCGCCGACCTCCTGCAGTGGTGCCTCGACCGCGGCTACGCGCTGCGCTTCATCGAGCAGATGCCGCTGGACGCCCAGCACGCCTGGGACCGCAGCCGGATGGTCTCGCAGGCCGAGATCCTCGAGCGCCTCGGTGAGCGGTTCCGCCTCACCCCGGTGCAGGAGCGCGGCAGCGCCCCCGCCGAGCTGTTCCTCGTCGACGGCGGCCCGGAGACGGTCGGGGTCATCGCGAGCGTCTCGGCGCCCTTCTGTGCCGCGTGCGACCGGGTGCGGCTCACCGCGGACGGCCAGCTGCGCAACTGCCTCTTCGCCCGGAGCGAGGTCGACCTGCGCGGGCCGCTGCGCGAGGGTGCCTCCGACACCGAGCTGGCCGACCTCGTCGTCGCCGAGATGTGGGCCAAGAAGGCCGGGCACGGCATCGACCGCCCGGACTTCGAGCAGCCGGCCCGCCCGATGTCGGCGATCGGCGGCTGAGCCGCCGGCTCCGCCGCCGCTTCAGTCCCGGTCGTCGTCCTCGGGGTGACGCACGCTGCCGGGGACGTACGTGGCGGCGTGGTCCGTGATCCGCGGCGTGGGGTCGACGGCGGGGGTGACCGGGGCGCGGCGGCCGCGCACCCGCGGGGCGACCGCGTTCGCGGCGACGACGGCGACGAAGGGCAGGAAGACGGCCGCGGCGGCGAACACCCAGCGGTACCACTCGTCGACGACGATGGTGAGGACGAAGCACACGGTCCGGATCGACATGGTGACCAGGTACTGCTTCATCCGGTGCTTCTGGTCGGCCTCGCGCGACTCCGCAGCGGTCGTCACCGACTGGGCGGCGGGCTGCTGCTGGCGGGTCGTGGGCACCCGTCCACCATACGTCCGGCCGTGTCCGGCTACCGCCGGGTAGTCCACTAGGTTCGACAGCATGAGCGACCCCCGCACCGTGCTCGTCACCGGCGGCAACCGAGGCATCGGCCTGGCCATCGCGAGGTCCTTCGCCGAGGCCGGCGACCGCGTCGTCGTCACCCACCGCAGCGGCGAACCGCCCGAGGGGCTGCTCGGCGTGCGCTGCGACGTGACGGACACCGCGTCGGTCGACGCCGCGTTCACCGAGGCCGAGGAGAAGCTCGGCGGTCCGGTCGAGGTGCTCGTGGCGAACGCCGGCATCACCAAGGACGGCCTGCTGATGCGGATGGGCGACGAGGACTGGGACGCGGTCCTCGAGACCAACCTCACCGGCGCCTTCCGCTGCGTGCGCCGGGCCAGCAAGGGCATGATCCGGTTGCGGCGCGGGCGGATCATCCTCGTCTCGAGCGTGGTCGGCCTGTACGGGGGGCCGGGGCAGGCGAACTACGCCGCGAGCAAGGCCGGCCTCGTCGGCCTGGCCCGCTCGGTCACCCGCGAGCTCGGCGGCCGGGGGATCACCGCGAACGTCGTCGCGCCGGGCTTCATCGAGACCGACATGACCGCCGCGCTGCCCGAGGACACCCAGAAGACGTACAAGGCGGCCATCCCGGCCGGGCGGTTCGCGACGACCGACGAGGTCGCCGGCGTCGTCCGCTTCCTCGCGAGCCCCGAGGCGGCCTACGTCTCCGGCGCCGTCATCCCCGTCGACGGCGGCCTCGGCATGGGCCACTGACCCGCCGACCACCCGACCCCGACCTCCGACCTCCCACCCGAAAGGCCAGACATGCTGCTCGAGGGCAAGAAGCTGCTCGTCACCGGTGTCCTCATGGACTCCTCGATCGCCTTCCACGTCGCGCGGCTGGCGCAGGAGCAGGGCGCCGAGGTGGTGCTCACCTCCTTCGGCCGGACGACGAAGATCACGACGGCCATCGCGCGCCGCCTGCCGAAGCCGGCTCCGGTCGTCGAGCTCGACGTCGCGAGCGGCGACGACCTCGCGGCCCTCGCCGACCGCGTGCGCGAGCACGTCGACCACCTCGACGGCGTCGTGCACTCCATCGGCTTCGCCCCGCAGGGCGCCTTCACCTTCATGGACGCCACGTGGGAGGACGTCTCGACCGCCGTCCAGATCTCGGCGTTCTCGCTCCAGTCGCTGACCAAGGCGGCCCTGCCGCTGATGTCCGAGGGCGGTTCGGTCGTGGGTCTCACCTTCGACGCGAAGTACGCCTGGCCGGTCTACGACTGGATGGGGGTGGCCAAGGCCGCGTTCGAGTCGACGAACCGCTACCTCGCGCGTGACATGGGGCCGCGAGGCATCCGCTGCAACCTCGTCTCCGCCGGCCCGATCCGGACCACGGCCGCCAAGTCCATCCCGGGCTTCGAGCAGTTCGAGGAGGCCTGGGGCGGCCGGGCCCCGCTGGGCTGGGACGTCCGGGACGCCGAACCGGCCGCCCGCGCCTGCGTCGCCCTGCTCTCGGACTGGTTCCCGGCCACGACCGGCGAGATCGTCCACGTCGACGGCGGGTACCACGCGGTCGGCGCGTGAGCCTCAGCCCTCGCGCGGTTCCGCGGTCTCCGCGTCCTCGATCTCCTCGCGGCTGACGCCGAGGAGGAAGAGCACCGTGTCGAGGTAGGGCACGGTGACGGCCGTGTCGGCCTGCTCCCGGACGACCGGCTTGGCGTTGAAGGCCACCCCGAGGCCGGCGGCGCCGAGCATGTCGAGGTCGTTGGCGCCGTCCCCGATGGCCACCGTCCGGGCCAGGGGCAGCCCCTCGAGCGCGGCGAACTCGCGCAGGGCGGAGGCCTTCCCGGCACGGTCGACGACGTCGCCGACGACCCGCCCGGTCAGCCGGCCGTCGACCACCTCGAGGCGGTTGGCGCGGACGTGGTCGACCCTGAGCTCGGCCCCGATCGGCTCGACGACCTCGGCGAAGCCGCCGGACACGAGCGCGACCGTGAAGCCGAGGGACTTCAGGGTGCGCACGAGGGTGCGGGCGCCGGGCGTCAGCCGCACCGCCGCGCGCACGTCGTCGAGCACCCCGACGGGCAGCCCGGCGAGGGTGGCGACCCGCGCGTGGAGGCTCTCGGCGAAGTCGAGCTCGCCGCGCATCGCCCGCTCGGTGACCGCGGCGACCTCGTCCTCGGTGCCGGCGTGCCGCGCGATGAGCTCGATGACCTCGTCCTGGACGAGGGTCGAGTCGACGTCCATGACGACGAGCCGGCCACCACGCCGCGCCAGCCCCGCCGGCGCCACCGCGACGTCGCAACCGGACGACGCCGACACGAGGGCGAGGTCGCGCCGCAGCCGGGTGACGTCCGCGCCGGACACGTCGAGCTCCACCGTCGTCACCGGCCAGCGCGAGAGCCGGCGGATGCGGTCGATGTTGGCGCCGTGCGCCGCCACCGCCTCGGCCACCGCCGCGACGTGCCTCGTCTCCAGCGGCGCGGCCATGACGACGACCGCGGCCCGGCCGGTGCGCCGAGGGGCGTTGTCGCCCTGCCCGGCGGCGAGCTGGACGTGCATCCCCATGGCCTCGCCGGCGCGGGTCAGCCGGTCGGTGAGGACGTTCTCGTCCCGCCCCGGGGCGAGGAGGACCGAGAGGACGAGGTGACCGCGCACGACGATCTGCTCGAGGTCGAGCACGTCGGCACCCACCGTGGCCGCCGCCGCGAAGACGGTGCTCGTGACCCCCGGCCGGTCCGGACCGCTGAGCGAGACGAGGAGCGTCCGGGCGGCCGGGTCGGGCTGTGGCGGCGGGGGAGGGGTGCTCGCGGTCGGGCTCACCCGCACGACCCTACCGACGCGGGCGCACCGACAACGGGCCGTCCGGGACGCGGCTCAGGCCGGCATCGCGGGTGGCGCCGGGGGAGCGGGCGGCGTGCCGAGCGGACCCTGCGACGACCCCGGGAGCGCTCGGACCGCGAGCCCCGCGACGACGAGGGTGATGCCCGCGAGGAGGGCGAGGAGCCCCAGCCACACCGCGATGCCGAGGGCGGCCCGGCCGGGGTTGGCCATGAAGAGGATGCCGGCCACGACGAGGAAGACCGCGCCGAGGACGCGCAGCCAGCGTGGTGTGCCGCCGGTGACCGTGAGGGCCATCACGCCGTCGACGAGGGCGAAGACACCCCAGAGGACCACGAGGCTGAGACCGGTGCTCACCGGCCGCGCCATCGCGAGGACGCCGAAGAGGACCGCGACGACCCCTTGGACCACGAGGACCTGCCACCCGACGGCCCGCACGACGACCTCCCGGAGAGCGACGCCGGGCACGGTCGGCCCGGACGTGGACAGTCTCGCGCGCCGCCGGGCCCGGTGTCACGCGTCGCCGCGCCGGACCCGGTTGCGGCTCAGCCGCGCGGGTGGTGGCTGTCGCGCCAGTCGAGGAGGTCGCGGATCGGGCCGATGTCGTGGTCGGGGCCGTTGAGGCCGACGGTGAAGAGCCGCGTGCCGACGTCGTACAGCGCCTGCGCCCCGGCGGCGTAGTCGCCGACGTCCTCGGGGAAACGGCCCGGTCTGGGTGAGACACCGGCCGATCGCTCGATCTCGTCCGGGGAGCGGCCGACCCTCGCGCACCACTCGTCGAGGACGGCGTGCTTGCGCGCGACCGTCTCCGGGTCGCCGAACCCGTGCCAGATGTCGGCGTGCTCGGCGACGATGCGCAGCGTCTTCCGCTCGCCACCACCACCGATGAGGACCGGGATCTTCCGCGTCGGCGCCGGGTTGAGCTTCGCCCAGCGCTCCTCGATCAGCGGCAGGTCACGGGCGAGGGCGTCCAACCGCCCTCCCGCGGTGCCGAACTCGAACCCGTACTCGGTGTAGTCGCGCTCGAACCATCCCGATCCGATCCCGAGGATCAGCCGGCCCTCGCCGCCGTCACGCGCGCTCATGTGGTCGACGGTGCGCGCCATGTCGGCGAGCAGCTGGGGGTTGCGGTAGCTGTTGCACGTGACGAGGGCGCCGATCTCGACGCGCTCGGTGGCCTCGGCCCAGGCGCCGAGCATCGTCCAGCACTCGAAGTGCGCGCCGTCCGGGTCGCCGTAGAGAGGGTAGAAGTGGTCCCAGGTGAAGATGACGTCCACGCCCGCCTCCTCGAGCCGCGCGCACGCCCGCCGGATGTCGGCGTAGGAGGCGTGCTGCGGCTGGAGCTGGGCGCCGATCCGCACGGGGCGGTCGGCGGCGGTGCTCACTCGGTGATCTCCTGGCCCTTGCCGACGACGGTGAGCCCCGAGTCGGTGACGGTGAAGCCGCGGGCGAGGTCGGCCTCGCGGTCGAACCCGATCGAGGTGCCCTCGGGGACGACGACGTTCTTGTCGAGGATCGCCTTCCGGATCCGGCAGTGCCGGCCGACCTGGACCCCGTCGAGCAGGACGCTGTCGTCGACCTCCGTGTAACTGTGCACGTGGACGTCGGGGGAGATCACCGACCCGTTCACCCGCGCGCCCGAGATGACGACCCCGGGGGAGACCGCGGAGTTGAGCGCCTCCCCGAACCGGCCGTGGACGCCGTGGACGAACTTGGCCGGCGGGTACGGGCCGTAGGTCGTGTAGATCGGCCAGTCGTAGTTGTAGAGGTTGAAGACCGGGTGGATCGACACGAGGTCCATGTGCGCCTCGTAGTACGAGTCGAGGGTCCCGACGTCGCGCCAGTAGCCCATGTCGCGCTCGGTGCCACCGGGCACGACGTTGTTCTTGAAGTCGTAGACCGACGCCGCGCCCTGGTCGACCAGCGCCGGCACGATGTCGCCCCCCATGTCGTGCTTGCTGCCCTCGGTGGTGGAGTCGGCGGTCACGGCGTCGATGAGCGCGTCGGTGGAGAAGACGTAGTTGCCCATGCTCGCGAGCACCTCGTCGGGGGAGTCGGGCAGCCCCTCGGGGTCGCTCGGCTTCTCGAGGAAGGCCCGGATGCGGGAGGGGTCCTCGGGCTCGACGTCGATGACGCCGAACTGGTCGGCGGTCGACCTCGGCTGGCGGATGGCGGCCACCGTGACGCCGGACCCGCTCGTCAGGTGCTGGTCGACCATCTGCGAGAAGTCCATCCGGTACACGTGGTCGGCCCCCACGACGACGACGATGTCCGGGCGCTCGTCGGTGATGGTGTTGAGGCTCTGGAAGATCGCGTCGGCGCTGCCCTGGTACCACGCCTTGCCGATGCGCTGCTGGGCCGGGATGGGGGCGACGTAGTTGCCGAGCATCGTGCTCATCCGCCAGGTCTTGGTCACGTGCCGGTCGAGGCTGTGCGACTTGTACTGGGTGAGGACGACGACCTTGAGGTAGCCGGAGTTCACGACGTTGGACAGCGCGAAGTCGATGAGCCGGTAGATGCCGCCGAACGGGACCGCGGGCTTCGCCCGGTCGCGGGTCAGGGGCATGAGGCGCTTGCCCTCCCCACCAGCGAGGACGATGGCCAGGACCTTGGGACCTCCGCTGCGGTACGCCATGCCACCAACCTATTGGTTGGGCGACCTCCCCGGGAGTCCCGGTTCACCACTACGGTGAAAACCGTGCGCATCGACATCCTCAGCAAGGAGTACCCGCCGTCGATCTACGGGGGAGCCGGGGTGCACGTCGCCGAGCTGACCCGGGCGCTGCGGGCCCGCGGCGACACCGACGTCCGGGTCCACGCCTTCGGCGGCCCACGCGAGGAGGAGGGCACGACGAGCCACCCCGACCTCCCGGAGCTCGAGGGCACCAACGCCGCCCTCACCACCCTGGGTGTCGACCTGACGATGGCCGCGGCCTGCGCCGGTGCCGACCTCGTCCACTCGCACACCTGGTACGCGAACTTCGCCGGCCACGTCGCGGGCCTGCTCGAGGGGGTGCCGCACGTCCTGTCGGCGCACAGCCTCGAACCGATGCGCCCCTGGAAGGCCGAGCAGCTCGGTGGTGGCTACCGGCTGTCCTCGTGGGTGGAGCGCACCGCGTACGAGGGGGCCGCGGCGGTGGTCGCCGTGAGCGCCGGCATGCGCGAGGACATCCTGCGCTCCTACCCGTCCGTCGACCCGGCGAAGGTCCTCGTCGTGCACAACGGGATCGACGCCGAGCTGTGGCGGCCGAACCCCGCGCCCGACGTGGCCCGCGAGCTCGGCATCGACCCCGACCGCCCGGCCGTCGTCTTCGTCGGCCGGATCACCCGGCAGAAGGGGCTGCCCTACCTCCTGCGCGCCGCCGCCGAGCTGCCGCCCGAGGTGCAGCTCGTCCTCCTCGCCGGCGCCCCGGACACCCCGGAGATCAAGGCCGAGGTCGAGGGCCTCGTCGACGACCTGCGCGCGCACCGCGACGGGGTCGTCTGGATCTCCGAGATGCTGCCGCGCGACCGGGTGACCGCGGTGCTCAGCGCCTCGTCGGTGTTCGTGTGCCCGTCGGTCTACGAGCCGCTCGGCATCGTCAACCTCGAGGCGATGGCCTGCGAGCTGCCGGTCGTCGCCACCGCCACGGGCGGCATCCCGGAGGTCGTCGTCGACGGCGAGACCGGCTGGCTGGTCCCCATCGAGCAGGTCCAGGACGGCACGGGCACCCCGGTCGACGAGGACCGCTTCGTCGCCGACCTCGCCGCCGCCCTCACCGAGGCCGTGGGCGACCTCGACCGCGCGCGTCGGTTCGGCGTGGCGGGACGGCAGCGCGCCGTCGACGCGTTCTCCTGGGACACGATCGCCGAGCGCACCATGGAGGTCTACCGCGGGGTCCTCGCCGGATGAGCGACTCCCGGCACGACCCCGTCCTCGGCAGCGGCGCCACCCCCACCGACGGGCCGCTCGGGCGGCTGGTCGTCGTCTTCGACAACCGGATCGCGCAGACGCTCACCGAGATCGCCCGCAGCACGGGGTGGGAGGTGACGGTGCTCGAGGCGGCGCCGGCGGTCGAGGACGCGGACGGGCTCGGCCACGTCGACGCGCTCGTCGTGTGCAACCACGACGGCGACGGCGCCTACGACCTGGTCCGCGGGGCGGTCCGGGCCGGCGTCCGGTACGTCGCGATGATGGCCAGCCGGCACCGGTCCGCCGCGCTGCTCGAGGCCCTGCGGGCGGAGGGCTTCACCGACGCCGAGCTGGCGCGGCTGCACGTGCCGGCCGGTCTCTCCATCGGTGGCAGCTCGCCCGGCGAGATCGCGCTCTCGGTGATGGCCGAGGTCGTCGCCGACGCGCACGGCCGCCCCGGTGGCCCGATGCGCGCGCCCTGAGGCGTGCCGCCGGACGCCGGGGGAGCGGTCGACTAGGGTCGGGGCATGAGCGACGTCCTGGCCCTCGCCGGTGTGGGCGTGGTGCGGGGCGACACGACGATCCTCGACGACGTCTCGTGGGAGGTCGAGGAGGGGCAGCGCTGGGTCGTGCTCGGCCCCAACGGCGCCGGCAAGACCACCCTGCTCCAGATCGCCGCCGGCCGGATGCACCCGACGACCGGTGTCGCCGGCGTCCTCGGCGAGGTGCTCGGTGCGGTCGACGTCTTCGAGCTGCGCCCGCGGATCGGCCTCTCCAGCGCCTCGCTCGCGGAGCGCATCCCGGCGCGCGAGCGGGTGCGTGACGTCGTCGTCACCGCCTCCTACGGCGTCGTCGGACGCTGGCGCGAGGCCTACGACCGGATGGACGAGGGCCGTGCCGCCGACCTCCTCGAGGCCCTCGGCGCGAGCCACCTCGCGGACCGGCGCTACGGCACGCTCTCCGAGGGCGAGCGCAAGCGGGTGCAGATCGCCCGCGCCCTGATGACCGACCCCGAGCTGCTGCTGCTCGACGAGCCGGCCGCCGGCCTCGACCTCGGGGGCCGCGAGGACCTCGTGCGCCGGCTCGGCCACCTGGCCGCCGACCTCTCCGCGCCGGCCCTCGTGCTCGTGACCCACCACGTCGAGGAGATCCCGCCGCACTTCACCGACGTGCTGCTGCTGCGCGAGGGGCGGATCGTCGCGCAGGGCCCGGTGGAGATCACCCTGACCGCCGAGAACCTCGAGCGCACCTTCGGGATGCCGCTCGAGCTCGAGGTGAGAGGCAACCGCTATGCCGCCCGCGCCCGCTGAGCGCGGAGGGAACCCGGGGCGCCAGCCCCACGTCCGAGCGACGACACCGGAGGGAAGGGGACGCCGATGGACTGGCTGACCGACAACGCCTGGCTCGGCTGGGTGGGCATCGCGCTCGTGCTGGCGGCGATCGAGGCGGCCACCGTCGACTTCGTCTTCATCATGTTCGCCGGCGGCGCGCTGGCCGGTGCCGTGGCCGCCGCCCTGGGCGCACCGTTCTTCTTCCAGATGGTCGTCGCGGTCGTCTTCGCCCTCCTCCTGCTGCTCGTCGTGCGCCCGATGCTCAAGAACAAGTTCACCGACACCCTCACCGACCACCACATCGGCGCCGCCGGCCTCGTCGGCCGGGAGGCGTGGGTGCTCCAGGCCGTCACCGAGACCGACGGCCGCGTCAAGCTCGCCGGCGAGACGTGGTCGGCGCGGCTGGCCGAGGGCGGCAGCCCCGCCGGCCCGGGCGACCAGGTCCGCGTCATCGCGATCCACGGGGCGACGGCGATCGTCGTCCCGCTGCCGCAGCCCCCGACCACCCCCACCACCTGACCCCGCGCCCCACCGGGCGCCGACGGAAGGCTCCACCCATGGACGGAATCGGTCCGCTCATCGTCCTGCTGCTGCTCGCGCTCTTCGTGATCATCGTGCTCGTCCGCACGGTGCGCGTCGTGCCGCAGCAGACGGCCCTGATCATCGAACGGCTCGGCCGCTACTCGCGCACCCTCGAGGGGGGCCTGCACTTCCTCGTCCCGTTCGTCGACATCGTCCGGGCCAACATCGACCAGCGCGAGCAGGTCGTCTCGTTCCCGCCACAGCCGGTCATCACGAGCGACAACCTCGTCGTCTCCATCGACACGGTCATCTACTACCAGGTGATCGACCCCAAGTCGGCCGTCTACGAGATCGCCAACTTCATCGCCGGCATCGAGCAGCTGACCGTCACCACGCTGCGCAACGTCATCGGCTCGCTCGACCTCGAGCAGACCCTGACCAGCCGCGACCAGATCAACGGCCAGCTGCGCGGCGTCCTCGACGAGGCGACCGGCAAGTGGGGCATCCGCGTCAACCGCGTCGAGCTCAAGGCCATCGACCCGCCGGCCTCCATCCAGGAGTCGATGGAGAAGCAGATGAAGGCCGAGCGCGACCGCCGCGCCGCCATCCTCAACGCCGAGGGCACCAAGGCCAGCCAGATCCTCACCGCCGAGGGCGAGAAGCAGAGCCAGATCCTGCGTGCCGAGGGCTCGGCGCAGGCCCGCATCCTCGAGGCCCAGGGCCAGGCGCGCGCCATCCAGCAGGTCTTCGACGCGATCCACCGCGGCAAGCCGACCCAGAAGCTGCTCGCCTACCAGTACCTCCAGGTGCTGCCGCAGATCGCGCGCGGCGACTCCAACAAGATGTGGATCATCCCGAGCGAGCTGACCGACGCCCTCCGCGGCATCGGCGGAGCGCTCGGCGCGACCCAGGGCGGACCGTCCGACGGCGGCGACGACGAGTGGGTCGACCCGGGTGAGATGGTCGGCAACGCCTTCGAGGAGACGACGCTCGAGGACCCGAAGGCCGCCCTCGAGCGGGCCCGCGGTCAGGCGGCGCAGTCGAGCAAGGAGGCCGAGGAGCACGCCCAGCCGGCCTCGCGCGTCCAGCCGCCGATCACGCCGGGTGCCGACGTCGTGCCGCCGCGGCAGACGCCGCCCCCGGCCGCGCCCGAGACGCCGGCGGGGCCGCCGGCGGCCCCCCCCCCCCCGCCCCCGGGGCCGCCGCCCCCCCCCGCGCCTCCGCGAGCGCCGCCGGGCACCCGGAGCGCCCGGACCCCGTGGAGGGTCCGGGCGCTCCCGCGTGCGGCGTCAGTCGCGCAGCACGGCGTCGAGCAGGCCGGGGAAGCGGGCCTCCAGCTCGTCGCGGCGGAGCGTGACGACCCGGTGGCGACCCGCGGGCTCGTTGCGGATGAGCCCGGCCTCGCGCAGCGTGCGCAGGTGGTGGGAGAAGGTCGACTTCGGGACGTCCGGGTCGGTCTCGCGGCAGGCCTCGACGGTGCGCGGGCCCTCGACGGCGAGCTCGCGGACGAGGGCGAGCCGCGAGGCGTCGCTCAGCGCGAAGAGGACGGTGGGCAGCTCGACCTGCTCGAGGTCCGGGTGCTCCATGAGGCGGGGGGACCGCTCGCGCGACATCTGTTCGACTCCAGTGGAATAGTTGCTCGGTTCGGTCGGTTCAACCGCATCGTACGGTTCGACCATTCCCGAACGGAGAACCCATGGTCCCGCGCCTCACCCCACCCGCGGCCTTCGTCGTCGTCGCCACCACGGTGGCGACCTTCCTCGCCGCCTCGAGCGCGCCGAGCCCGCTGTACCCCGTCTACGAGCACGCCTTCGGCTTCTCGGCGCCGGTGCTGACCGTCGTCTTCGCGGTGTACGTCGTCGCGCTGCTCGCGGCCCTGCTCGTCGCGGGGCGGCTGTCGGACCACGTGGGCCGCCGTCCGGTCCTCGCCGCCGCGCTCGTCGTCGAGCTCGCCAGCCTCCTGCTCTTCCTCACCGCGCAGGACACCCCCGCACTCGTCCTGGCCCGGGTCGTCCAGGGCCTCGCGACGGGGACCGCGATGGGCGTGATGGGCGCCTACCTGCTGGACCTCCAGCGGTACGGCACCCAGCGCGGTGCGCTCGTCAACAGCGTCGCCCCGACGGCCGGGCTGGCCGTCGGCGGCATCCTCGCGGGGGCCCTCGCGCAGTACGCTCCCGCCCCGCTGCACCTCGTCTACGCCGTGCTCGCGGTCCTCGTCGCCGGCCTCCTGCTCACCGTCCCCTCGCTGCCGGAGACCGCCCCGCGACGGGCCGGCGCCCTCGCCTCGATGCGTCCCGTCGTCGCCGTCCCGGCCCGGGCGCGGTCCGCCTTCGTCGCCGGTGTCCCCGTCATGGCCTCGACGTGGTCGCTCGGCGGGCTGATGCTCTCGGTGAGCGGGAGCGTCCTCGCGGTCCGCCTCGGGGTGACCAACCACGCCGTGTCCGGAGCGGTCATCGGGGCCTTCACCGGCGCCGGCGCCCTCGCCTCGTTCCTCGCGCGTGACCAGTCGGCGCAGCGGCTCACCCGGGGCGGCCTCGTGGCGCTCGTCGCCGGTCTCGCCGGATTCGTCACCGCCCTGCTCACCGGCTCCCTCCCGGTCCTCGTCACGGCGGTCACCGTGGCCGGCGCCGGCTTCGGGACCTCGTTCCTCGGCACGCTGCGCACCCTGACCGCGCTGGCCGAGCCGGAGGAGCGGTCCGCCCTGATGTCGGCCGTCTTCACGGTGAGCTACCTCGCGTTCTCGGTCCCGGCCCTCGCGGCCGGCGTGCTCGTCCTCGTGGTCGGCCTCGACACGACGGCCCTCGGGTACGCCGCGCTCGTCGGCGTCGTCGCCGCGGCCGCACTGGCGGCCGACCTGCTCGTCGGTCGGGCCGGGCGACCCGGCGCACTAGGGTGGCCGGGTGTCCCTCGGTGAAGCGCTGCTCGTCGTGCTCGCCGGGATCGGGGCCGGCACGATCAACACGATCGTCGGCTCGGGCACGCTCATCACCTTCCCGACCCTCCTGCTGCTGGGGATCCCGCCGGTCACGGCGAACGTCTCGAACAACCTGGGGCTGGTGCCCGGCAGCCTCACCGGCGCGATCGGCTACCGCCGCGAGCTGACCGGGCTGCGCGCGGAACTGCTGCGCCTGGTCCCGGTGTCGTTCGCCGGGGGAGCGCTCGGCGCGGTCCTGCTGCTCGTCCTCGACCCGGACCTCTTCCGCGCCATCGTGCCCGTCCTCATCGTCGTCGGGGTCGGGCTCGTCGTCGCCGGACCGCGGCTCAACGCGTGGACCGCGCGCCGGCGCTCGGCGAGCGGAGACGTGCCGGCCGGGCACCGGGGTCTCCTGCGGGGCGGGGTGTTCGGTGCGGGCGTCTACGGCGGCTACTTCGGTGCGGCGCAGGGGATCATCCTCATGGGCATCATGGGAGCCCTGTCCGACGAGCCGCTGCAGCGCCTCAACGGCGTCAAGAACGTCCTCGCCACCGTCGTCAACGCCGTCGCCGCCGTCGTCTTCGTCCTCGTCGCCCGCGACCGCATCGACTGGCTCGTCGTGCTCCTCATCGCGCTCGGCTCCACCCTCGGCGGCGTCCTCGGCTCGACCGTCGGCCGGCGCCTGCCCAGCCCGGTCCTGCGGGGGGCCATCGTCGTCGTCGGCGTCGTCGCGGTCACCAAGCTCGTGTTCCTCCCCTGATGGACCCCGCCGTCGCCGCCCTCGGGCTGGCCGTCCTCGCCGGGGCGGTCGTCCAGTCGGTCGTGGGCTTCGGGATGTCCGTCGTGGCCGCGCCGTTCGTCGTCCTCCTCGCCCCGGACCTCATGCCGGTCGCCTTGCTCGTCCCGAGCGTCACCCTGCCGGTGCTCCAGCTCTCGCACGGGGTGCGCGACCTCGCGTGGCGCTCCCTCGGACTGGCCCTGACCGCACGGCTGGTCCTCACCCCGGTCGGCGTGGCCGTCGTCGCCGTCCTCGCGCCCCGGGCCATCGCGGCCCTCGTCGGGGTCCTCATCCTGGTCACCGTCGCCCTCTCGGTGCGCACCATCGACCTGCGACCCACCCGGACCAACGCCCTCGTCGCCGGGGCGGTGTCCGGCGTCTCGGGGACGGCGGCCGCGATCGGCGGCCCGTTCCTCGCCCTCGTGCTCCAGCACGAGCGGCCGGAACGGGTGCGCTCCACCCTGGCCGCCTTCTTCCTCGTCGGCTCCGGGCTGGCCCTCGGTGGGCTCGCGCTCGGGGGCGAGGTCTCGGGCCGGCAGCTGCTCGCCGGACTGGCCTGGGCCCCCTGCGCGCTGCTCGGCTACGCCGTCGCCGCCCCGGTCCGGGCCCGCGTCGACGCCGCCCGCTTCCGCCGGTACGTCCTCGGCTTCTGCGTCGTGGCGAGCCTCACCGTCATCGTGCGTGCCGCGCTGTCCTAGCCTCTCCCGCGTGCCCCTTCGCATCGACGACCCCGCCGACCCCCGGCTGGCCGACTACGTCTCGCTGACCGACGTGGCGCTGCGCCGCCGGCTCGAGCCCGCGGGCGGCCTGTACGTCGCCGAGTCCGAGAAGGTGATCCGCCGGGCCCTCGCGGCAGGGCACCGTCCGCGCTCCCTGCTCATGGCCGAGCGGTGGCTCACCGACCTCGCCGACGTCGTCGCCGATGCCGAGCGCGACGGCGTGCCGGTCTTCATCGGCGAGCACGACGTCATCGAGCGCCTCACCGGCTTCCACCTCCACCGCGGTGCGCTCGCGGCGATGCACCGCCCCGCCCTGCCGACCCTCGCCACCGTGCTCGACGGTGCCCGTCGGGTGCTCGTGCTCGAGGACGTCGTCGACCACACGAACGTCGGGGCGGTCTTCCGCTCGGCGGCGGCGCTCGGGGTGGACGCCGTCCTCGTGACGCCCCGGTGCGCGGACCCGCTCTACCGCCGCTCGATCCGGGTGTCGATGGGGACGGTCTTCCAGGTGCCGTGGACCCGGGTCGACCCCTGGCCGGGGGGAGTGTCCGCGCTGCAGGACCTCGGCTTCACCGTGGCCGCGCTCGCCCTCGCGGACGGCTCGGTCTCGCTGGACGAGCTGGCGGCGCACCCGCCGGAGCGCCTCGCCCTCGTCCTCGGCACCGAGGGCGACGGCCTCGCCCGACGGACCCTCGCGGCCGTCGACACCGTGGTGCGGATCCCGATGGCCGGCGGCGTGGACTCGCTCAACGTCGCCGCCGCGGGTGCCGTCGCGGCCTGGGCGCTGCGCGTCGACGGGGCCTAGCGGACCAGCCGGTCGAGCAGGCGCTCGACCTCGGCCTCCGGGTCGGGCGCCGAGCCGCCGTGCACGGGTCCCGGCTGGACGACCGTCGAGCGGGGGGCGCTGAGCCACCCGAACCGCTTGCCCTGCGTCGTCAGGGTCGCGTCGACCCCGGTCGGGGGGCGGTCACACATCGTGCCGACGGCGTCGAGGGCGGCGCGCAGGGCGTCGAGGTCGGCGTCGGGGGCGACGGCGCGGATGCGCTCCTCGTCGACGTGCCATGCGCAGCGCAGGACCCCGGCGGACTGGGAGTGGAGGACCAGGCCGACGTTGAGGCACTCGCCGCGGTCGACGCGGGGGACGAACCGGAGGACGACGTACTGGTACGGATGGCTCATGCGACACCTCCGAGCCAGGCGGCCGGGGTGGCCAGCCGCTGCTGGAGGTGCTCGAGGTAGGCCGCCCGCACGGTGTCGAGGTCGGGCAGGCTGGCCGTCGTCTCCAGCCACTCCTCCGGCACCTCGGCGACGACCTCGCGCAGCACCTCCTCGGTGAGCAGCGGGGCGAGCCGCTCGTGCGCCTGCGCGAGCGGCCCGGCGACCGGGGCGAGGACGTGCCCGCTCGGGTCGAACGGCTGGGCGACGAACCGCGCCACGTCCGGGGGGCGGCTCGGCCAGCCGTGGTGGAACCACAGCGCGGCCCCGTGGTCGATGGCCCACGCACGCCCGTGCCAGACCAGGAGGTTGGGGTTGGCCCACGTGCGGTCGACGTTGGCCGTGTAGGCGTCGAGCCACAGGATCGCCGCGGCGTCCTCGGCCGACGGGGGTCGGGACCCGTCGTACCCGAAGGCGCCCGGCAGGAAGTCGACGCCGAGGTTGCGGCCGGGACTCGCGGTGAGGAGGTCCTGGACCTCCTCGTCCGCCTCGTAGCGGGCGATGGCGCTCGGCAGGTCGACGACGGCGAGCCGCGGCGTGGGGATGCCGACCCGGCGGGCCACCTCACCGACGAGGACCTCGGCGACGAGGACCTTGCGGCCCTGGCCGGCGCCGGTGAACTTCACGACGTAGGTGCCGAGGTCGTCGGCCTCGACGAGACCGGGCAGCGAACCGCCCTCGCGGAGCGGGACGACGTACCGGACGGCGGTCACGGACTCGAGCACCGAACAACCCTACGGCAGGGCACTAGGGTTGCTGCGATGACGACGCAGGAGCGACGACTCGCGGGCCGCTACGTCCTCGACGCGCCGATCGGGCGAGGTGGGATGGGCGAGGTGTGGCGCGCCACCGACACCGTGCTCGGCCGCCAGGTGGCCGTCAAGACGATCGACCTCGGCCGCGTCCCCGACGAGGCGGGCGCCGTACGGTTCGAGCGCGAGGCCCGGGCCACCGCCGGGCTGAGCCACCCGAACGTCGTCACGGTCCACGACACCGGCGTCGAGGGGGACACCGCCTACCTCGTCATGGAGCTCCTCCCCGGGCCGAGCCTCGCGGACCGGCTGCGCGAGGGACGGCTCCCGGTCGGTGAGGTCGTCGACGTCGCCCGGCAGGTGGCCGCGGCGCTGCAGGCGGCCCACGCCGGCGGACTGGTCCACCGTGACATCAAGCCGGCGAACGTCGTCAGGGCGGCCGACGGGCGCCTGCGCGTCCTCGACTTCGGCATCACCCAGCTCGGTGACGCCGCAGGCAGCCAGGCGCTGACCGCCACGCACACCGTCATGGGGACGGCCGAGTACCTGTCGCCCGAGCAGGCCAGGGGCGGCCGGGTCGATGGGCGCGCAGACCTCTACGCGCTCGGGTGCGTCCTCTTCGCGCTGCTCACCGGCAGGCCGCCGTTCTCCGGGCCGACCCCGGTCGCCACGATGCTCCAGCACACCAACGACCCGGTCCCGGACGTCACGGAGCTGCGTCCGGACACCCCGCCGTGGCTGGCGGCGCTCGTCACCTCGCTCCTCGCCAAGGACCCCGCGGACCGGCCGGCCGACGCCGGTGCCGTGCTCGCGGCGCTCGACGAGCGGCGGGCTCCGGCGGCCGGGACGAGCACCACCGTGCTGCCGGCCTCCGGCGCCGACCCCACCCGGCGGCTCGCCACGACGCCGGCGCCCCCGGTGGCCCCGCCCCCACCCGTGACGACCGCACGGCCGCTGCCGCCCGGTCGACCGGAGCGCCGGGGCGGCTCCTCGGTCGCCCTGTGGCTGCTCGTCGTCGTGGCCCTCGTCGCCCTCGGCCTCCTCGTGTGGAAGCTCGTCGGGCAGGGCGCCGGCTCACCGACCCGGTCCTCGTCGCCGACCGTCTCGGGCACCAGCGCGAGTCCGCAGCCCACGACCTCGGCACCCGCCCCGACGACCGCCGCGCCGACCCCGAGCGAGACGCCGACGCCCACTCCGACGGCCGACCCGGGGGCCGACGTCACGGCCGCCTACGCGTCGCTCCAGGACGCCGTCGCGCAGGCCGAGGGGGACGGGCAGGTCGACAAGAAGTTCTCGAAGAGCGTCGACCAGCACGCCCGGGAGACCGAGAAGGCGCTGCGCGACGGCGACGCCACGAAGGTCGCCCGGGAGGCCCAGGCCCTGTCCGACGACTACCAGAAGGCGGTCCAGGACGGCACCGTCTCACCGGACGCCACCGGGACGCTGGACCCGCTGGTCCAGGACGTCGTCGACGCCGCGAACGCCTACCAGCCGGCCTGAGCGGCGGACCGGGCCCACGCACGGCGAAGGCCCCGAACCGCAGTGGTTCGGGGCCTTCGTGACCGGTGTCCGAGGGGGGACTTGAACCCCCATGCCCTATACGGGCACTAGCACCTCAAGCTAGCGCGTCTGCCAATTCCGCCACCCGGACGAGTGGTGCCGGAGCGGCCCGGGGAGGCCGTCCAACAGCCGGGAACGATACACGGTCACCGGCCCGGAACCGAAATCGCCCGGGGCCGGGCGCGCCTCCTAGGGTGGGGGGATGACCGACACGACGCGCCCCGAGGACGAGGTCGTCCGGATCTGCCAGGAGCTGATCCGGATCGACACGAGCAACTACGGCGACGGGAGCGGTCCCGGCGAGGCCGAGGCGGCCGCGTACGTCGTCGAGCAGCTGCGCGAGGTCGGCCTCGAGCCGCAGACCTACGAGTCCGACCCGGGTCGGGTGACGGTCGCCGTGCGCATCCCCGGCGCCGACCGGGAGCGCGGGGCGCTGTGCGTCCACGGGCACCTCGACGTCGTGCCGGCCAACGCCGAGGACTGGTCGGTCGACCCGTTCGCGGGGGAGGAGCGCGACGGCTGCGTGTGGGGCCGCGGCGCGGTCGACATGAAGGACATGGACGCGATGATGCTGGCCTGCGTGCGCGACCTCGCGCGCCGCGGCGTCACCCCACCGCGCGACCTCGTCGTCGTCTTCTTCGCCGACGAGGAGGCCGGGGGTGTCAAGGGCTCGCACTTCATGGTCGAGCAGCACCCGGAGGTCTTCGAGGGGGTCACCGAGGCGATCAGCGAGGTCGGTGGCTACAGCGTCACGGTGACCGACCGCGACGGCCGGGAGCGACGCACGTACCTGCTGCAGACCGCCGAGAAGGGCATCGCGTGGCTGCGCCTCAACGCCTCCGGCCGGGCCGGCCACGGCTCGGTCCCCAACGACGAGAACGCGATCGTCCGGCTCGCCGAGGCCATCGCCCGGATCGCGGCGCACAAGTGGCCGCGCGAGTACATCCCGTCGGTGCGCACCCTCCTCGACGGCCTGGCCGAGCTGACCGGCACCGGCTGGTCGGACGAGGACCTCGAGGAGCTGCTCGACCACCTGGGCGGCGCGCAGGGGTTCGTCCGCGGCACCCTCCAGGACACGAGCAACGTCACGATGCTCGAGGCCGGGTACAAGCACAACGTCATCCCGCAGCACGCGTCGGCGAACGTCGACTGCCGCTTCCTGCCGGGCCACGAGGACGACCTGATGGCGACGATCCGCGAGCTGGCCGGCGAGCACGTCGAGGTCGAGGTGCTGCACCGCGACATCGCCCTCGACGCGCCGTTCGAGGGCGAGCTCGTCGAGCGGATGGTCGAGGCGCTGCGCACCGAGGACCCGGACGCCGAGGTCCTGCCCTACTGCCTCTCCGGCGGCACCGACAACAAGGCCCTGTCGCTGCTCGGCATCACCGGGTACGGCTTCGCCCCGCTCCGGCTGCCCGCCGACCTCGACTTCGCGCCGATGTTCCACGGCATCGACGAGCGGGTGCCCACGGAGTCGCTGCGGTTCGGCACCCGGGTGCTGGGCCGGCTGCTGGAGAGCTGCTGAGGTTTGCCGGCGCTCACCAGCCGGTGATGACGGTGCTGCGGCGGGCCCGGATGATCCGGCGGCGCAGCCAGGTCTTGGTCCGCCCACCCACGTAGGTGCGGGTGCGGGCGAGCTCCCAGTGCCCGTACTCGGCGTGCTCGGTGAGCGTGCGGCGGATATCGTTGCGCTCCACCTCGCGCCCGAAGCTCAGGACGAGGTACTCGTAGTCGGCCACTGCCACATTCTGCGCCAGGACCGGTACCGTTCGAGCCATGACCGCAGACCCGCGCGCGGCGCTGGCCAGGCTCGTCTCCGCCTTCGAGCGCCACCTCGAGGCGGCGAGCACGCGGCGGGGCGACGACGACCCGACCGTCATCGCCGCGTACGAGGACCTCGCGGACGCGTTCGAGGAGTACGACGGCGCGCTCTACGACGCGTACGGCGAGATGACTCCGCTGGACCTCTACACCGGCGACGACGACGATGACGAGGAGCCGGTCGACGACCACGACGACGAGGACGGCGACCGGGCGCGCATCTACTCGGGCCTCGACGACGACTTCGACGAGGACGACGAGGACGACTGAGGCGCACCGGCGTTCGGCGGCGACTCGCCTCAGGTGTGGTCCGCCGACACCTCGTCGAGGGCGTCGACGATCTGGTCCGGGAGCTCGACGTCCTCGCTCTGCAGCAGGGCGGCGAGCTGCTGCGGTGTGCGCGGCCCCACCACCGGTGCGGTGACGCCCGGGCGGTCGCGCACCCAGGCGAGGGCCACGGCTGCGGGGGCCACCCCCAGGCCCTCGGCGGCCGTGCGCACCGCCTCGACCACCCCGCGGGTGTGGTCACCGACGTGCCGTCCGGTGAAGCGGGAGAACTCCTCCGAGGCGAGCCGCGAGTCGGCGGGGACCCCGCCGCGGTAGCGCCCGGTGAGGACGCCGCGCCCGAGGGGTGACCACGGGAGCAGCCCGAAGCCGAGCGCCGCCGCGGCCCCGGCGAGCTCGCGCTCGGCCCGCCGCTCGACGAGCGAGTACTCCACCGAGTCGGCGGCCAGCGGCACCCCCGCCGCCTGGAGCAGCGACATCGTCCGGGCCGCCTGCCAGCCGACGTGGTTCGAGACCCCGACGTAGCGCGCCCGGCCGGTCTGCCACGCGTGGACGAGCGCGCCCACGGTCTCCTCGAGCGGGGTCTCGTCGTCCCAGGTGTGGGCGAGCCAGACGTCGACGTGGTCGGTCCGCATCCGGCGCAGCGACAGGTCGAGCTGGTGGAGCATGGCGCGCCGGGAGCAGTCGACGACGCGCTCGCCGGTGGCGCGGCTGATGCCGGACTTCGTGACGAGAACGACCTCGTCGCGGTCCGGGCCGTCGAGGAGGTCCCCGAGGATGTCCTCGGCCATCCCGCCGGCGTAGCCGTGGGCGGTGTCGACGAGGGTTCCGCCGGCGGCCCGGAAGGTGGTCAGGAGGTCGCGGGCGTCCTCGGGGGAGGTGCGGGTGCCCCAGGCCATCGTGCCGAGGCCGAGCCGCGACACGGTGAGCCCGGTGGCCCCGAGGCGGCGGGTCTGCATGGTCCGACCCTACCGGCGCCCTCAGCCGCGGGCCGGCCTGCGCCACACCGAGACGTGGCCCTCGCTGTCGCCGGTGAAGGGGGTGCCCTGCCAGTCGGCGGTGCGCCGCTCGAGCTCCATCCCGGCGAGCCGCGCCATGAGGTCGAGCTCGGCCGGCCACGCGTAGCGGAAGTTGCTCGTGCCGTACCGGAGCGAGCCGTCGGGGTCGTGCGTGTAGTGGTGGGAGGTGCCCTGCTGGGTCGCCATGTCGTAGGTGTCGAAGCCGACGTGGCCGGCACTGACGTCGAAGGGCACGGCGGCCTGTCCGGGTGGGAAGCGCCGGATGCCCGGCACCCAGAGCTCGACGACGAAGCGGCCGCCGGGGGCGAGGTGGCGCGCGGCGTTGCGGAAGACCTCGACCTGCTCGTCCTGGGTGCGCACGTTGCCGAAGCTGTTCCACACGACGTAGACGAGGGTGAAGGTGCCCGGCTCACCGGCGGTGGCGCTCGCCATGTCGCCGACCGTGACCGGCAGGTCGGGTCGCTTGCGGTGCAGGACGTCGGTCATCGGCTGCGAGAGCTCGATGCCGTGCACGTCGAGGCCGCGGTCGGCGAGGGGGAGGGCCACCCGGCCGGTGCCGATCGCCAGCTCGAGCACCGGTCCGGGGCCGGCCAGGGCCGCGAGCGCGTCGACCGCCGGATCGAGGACCTCGGGGGCGAACATCGCGGCCGATGCCGTCTCGAAGCGCTCCGCCGTCTCCCGGTCCCACAGGTCGCTGCTGCTCGCCATCGCCCCACCGTGCCGGACCGAACCAGCCACGCGCCAACCGTTTACGGTGTCAGACGATCGGGCTGTCGACCATCCACCGGTGCCCGAACGGGTCGGTGAAGACCGCGATGCGACCATGCGGTGTCTCCTCGGGTCCCCGGGTGAGCGGTGTCCCGGAGTCGACCACCCGACGGGTCAGGCCGTCGACGTCCGGGGTCGAGAGGTGGAGCGTCACGGCGGCGCCACGGTGTGGCGCGGGGGCGGCGACACCGGCGGAGTCGAACTCGTCGCTCATCATCCAGTGGGCGCCGTCGAGGTCGAGCTCGACGTGACCCACTGCTCCGCCGTCCATGACGATCGGGCCGACGACGACGGTCGCGCCGAGGACGTCCGTGTACCAGGTGATGGCGGCGCGGGCGTCGGCGACGCAGATGTAGGGGGTGAGCTCACTCATGGGTCTGCTCCTCGAGGGGGTGCTGGAAGGACCAGAGGTGGCCCTCCGGGTCCCGGGCTCCGTACTCGCGGTACCCGTACGGCTGGTCGGTGGGGGCGTACTCGACGTTCGCACCGGCGGCGACGACGAGGTCGTGGTGGGCGTCGACGTCCTCGACGTGCACGGCGAGCGAGGCGGTGGGGGAACCGTCCCGGGTCAGCGGCGAGGAGAGGCGGGCCCCCCGGTGCTCCTCGTGCAGCCAGACCTCCCCGTCTCCGGCGTGCACGACCCCGAGGTGCGCGTGGCCGTCGGCCGTCCGGTGCAGGGGACCGGCCCCGAGCCCGAACACCTCGACGAGCCACGCGTGGGCGGCGGCCACGTCGCGGTAGGCGAGAAGGGACACCCGGCGCACCACCGCCGGCTGCTCGTGGGCGAGTCCGCCGAGGAGCCCGAGCAGCTCCTCGGCGCGGGGCGTGTGCCCGGTGGCGAGGCGGTCCTCGACGGCACGGACCCTCTCGCGCTGCCGGACCAGCGCCCTGACCCGATGGTCGAGGTCGACCAGGTGGCGCGACACGAGGTCGGCGAGGTCGGCCCCCGCGGGGTCGACGGCCGCCAGCGGCGTGCCGAGGGCGCGCTGCACGAGGACGCGGTAGAGGGCGTCGAGGGTGGTGGCATCGTAGCGACGCCGCCCGCCGGCGTCCCGGCGCGGGACCAACAGCCCGAGCTCCTCGTAGTACCTCAGGGCCCGTTCGGTGAGACCGGTTCGTGCGGCCACCTCTCCGATGCCGAGCCCGCTCTGCTCCCGTGTCCCCATGGCCTCGACGCTACGACCTCACGCCACGTGAGGAGCAAGTCAGAAGGGCGGGTCGCCGGGGGAGGAGCGAGGGGTGGGTCGACGTGGGCGGTGGTGGCCGGACACGTCGACCGGGACCCGGCCCGGCGGCGGTCGGTGGACCTCGATGCGGCAGGTGGTTCGGGACCAGTCGGCCCCGCCTCGGTGCTCGAGGCAGTGCTCGAGGACCGAGTGGGGTCCGTCGGGCACTACCAGGGCGGGGGCGTTGGGCGGGTCGATCTTGTCAGTTCCGTTGTCGGGCAGGGTGAGTGGGCGGTGGTCGACGGGGTCGGTGGTGCGGACCCGTCCGGTGGGGTCGGTCCAGGTCA
>OEIU01000201.1_pt1 | contig 60863 bp, 57 predicted proteins | sample 1539221 | NCBI WGS metagenome assembly OEIU01 (sample SAMN03792071, study PRJEB22550) | activated sludge metagenome | feature: wastewater treatment plant; material: activated sludge; isolation source: Wastewater treatment plant of a petroleum refinery complex | place: Argentina: Zarate | collected...
CCTTGTACCCGAAAAACTCTCATCCGGACTGGCTCGGGATTCTCAGGCCAGGTCACAACGAAGTCGCCGTTGGGAAACTGCGCAATGGCGCGCACGCCGTCCGGAACAACCGGATACGCAGCGCAAAGGACCTCACCACTGGGCGAGGTGATCCCTGAGCCGAGTGCCGACCAGGTCGTGCCATTGAATCGAGCGATGTCGTTGGCTGAAACGCCGCCAGCCGTCGTAAAATGCCCGCCCACGATGAGATCGCCGTTGGTCGCGACGAAGAGAGCCATCACCGGACCGTTGGTCCCCGTGGTGATGGGGTTCCAAGTCGTGCCATCCCAGAACGCGATGTAGTTGATGTCGTTCGATGACACAAAATCGCCACCCGCTACGAGCACAGGCGACAGCGGACCACTGCCGTCCGGGTCCCAAACCGTCAGGGCCAGCACCCTCGCTTCGACGCCGGGAAGGTCCACCAACCATCGCCCCGGACACTGGGCCCGTGCGTTGCTGCAAATGCAGAGGCCCGCGATCACCGCGAACACAGGAAGCACTGTGCCCGCGACGTTCATTCGCCACCCTCCGCCTGCACCGCGATTCATGAACGATCGGATACAAGCGCCAACAAACGCCGTGATGCGCATACTCGGCCTCCTGGTTCGACGAATGATGTTCGACAACAGGGGTTCGGCGCATCTTGGCGAGTTCCCCGACACATGAGCGAACAACATACCGACTCCAATGGGCCATTGCAAGTCTGTGGATAACTCGCGAGCCATCCAGCAAGACTGTGTAAACGCGATTGAGTGTTCTAACACAAGTAACGGCACGACTGCTACTTGGAAGTCCCTGTCCCCAACTCAAACAGGCTTGACGCGCAACTCCGATCCTCGGGTGTGTCGAAGAAACGCGGCGCGATTGAGTTGACCAACCAGGCTTCTTTGCAGGGGCGATTCCTTCGACCGCTCCGAAGATTGATCACCGCCTTCCTCGTTCAACGCCCGTTCGAAGATAATGCAATGTCCCGGCGCTGCGCTCAGCCCATGCGCACGAGGTAGGCCTTGAACGCCCATGCGGCGAGGAAGAAGAGGGCCGTGGGGACGAGGACTTTGGGGGCCAGCACGCGCTCGAAGAGGCGACCGAGCATGGATCCGAAAACGGCGACATGGAGCGCGGCCCAGAAGAAGGCGGCGGTGGCGAGGGCGAGGGCCGCGCCGAAGGGCTGGGCTTTGATGGAAGTGAACGGCGCGGCGTGGGCGGCGGCGGAGAATGCCGTGGTCATTCCGCAGGTGGGGCAGGGGTATCCCGTGATGACGAGCCAGCCGCACTCGGGCATGCCGAGTTGGCGATGGGTGCCGGTGCCGGTGGGGTCGGGGTGGATGAGTGCGGCGGTGATGAGCACGGCGAGCGCGGCCGCGGCGAGGGCGGCGGCGAAGAGGCGTGTGCCGAGTGAGGCGCGGAGCGGAGCGGGAGTCGTGGATGCGGCGGACACGAGCACAGGATACGCGAGGATGCGTGGTGGACCCTCAGGGGCAACGCGGAGCGAGCGAGGCGCGGATGGTCTGGTGTTCAAGGACCAGGATCGCACAACCGAGAGCAAGGTTTCGTCGTGCGATCGGGGGCAAACCCTTGAAGTGTGCGTGGAGCGCGTGCACCGCGGAACTTGATGGGGCGGTCGCCGTATGACTAGAGCGCCGTTCGGCCATTCGTGGGGCTGTGCTGTGTCGCCGGTTCGAGTCTTCGCTTTCTCTTGATGTCCACGTGGTGGTGTCCGCGAGATTCGCTCGTGGCTTGGCCGTGACGCCATCGCTTCGGAAAAGGAACCTCGGACCATTCCCTATCGCTCAACACAACACGGGGACATTCGCGGCGCATTCACGCTGATCGAGCTGCTGCTGGTGATCGGGATCATCGCGCTGCTGATTTCCATCCTGTTGCCCGCGCTTGGACAGGCCCGTCGGGCGGCGAGGATGGTGCGGTGCCAGGCGTCGATGTCGCAGCTGGGGACGGCGTTCTACTCGTACGCGAGCGACGCCAAGGGGTGGCTGGCGGCGTTCAGTTGGCAGCCGGGGGATCAGCACAGCCAGTGGCCGGAGTTGAACCAGTCCACGAACTCGACGGATGCGCACTGCGACCAGGCGGCGGACATTGTCCGACGCATGACGTCGCGCAACCAGCCGAGGTTCGACGGACGCATCATGGACCGCAACTTCACGCACATGGTGCTCGCCGACGGGGGGTACATCGGGTCGGGCAAGCTGCCGGTGGAGGGCGTGGTGTGTCCGGAGGACCGGTATCCGGCGATCTGGGCCAAGACACAGCCCGAGGACATCGAGGCGCTGGTGTCGTCGCAGCAGGCGCCGCTGGACGGCTCGGCGGAGTACCGGCAGATGCTGCCGAACTGGTCGAGCTATCAGCTGGTTCCCGCGGTCTGGTCGTCCGACCAGCCGGACCAGACGATCTCGCAATCGCAGACGGACTACCGGTTGTACAGCCACTACGGCACGACGAGGTTCGTGAACCGCCGCATCGACGACTTCGCCTTCCCTTCGCAGAAGGTCGTGTACTTCGACCTGTTCGACCGGCACGTGTCGCGCCGGACGTCGTTCTATGCGTACCTGACCTCCGCGCAGCCGCTGGTGTTCGCCGACGGCTCGGTTCGCGTGAAGAAGACGCGCGACTCGAATCGCGGGTGGGATCCGTTGAATCCGTCGAGCATGTCGGCGGCGACGGTGTATTTCTATCGCGTCATGCAGTTCGACGACCCGGCGCCGAAGTCGGGCACGGCGTTCGGCGACGTGGTGGATGGGCGGTATCGGTGGACGCGATGGGGAGTTCGGGGGGTCGATTTCGGCGGGGCCGAGCCGGTGCGCCGGCCGTAAACCCTCGGAGGTTTTCCCGAGAAGTGCGCGGTCGGATTTGATTGGCTGGTTGGCCGGGAGGGGTGTGATAGTTTTCGCCCGGCGGCTGTTTGCCGCGGCGATTCCGGGTTGTTGAGTGCCGGGCCACGTGTGCCCGGACCTGCGGGTTTGTTCAAGGCTTTAGAAGAGGAGTGGTTTCAACATGCGGAAGATTCACGCTTTGTGCTGTGGCGCGGCGGCCCTGGTGGGCTCGTCGGTCGCGATGGCGGACCATTGCAACTTTGTGTACGACTTTGGTCTGGGCACGCCCGGGCCCGCGGTTGCGACGGGGAGCAACTTCGTCTCGATGTTCCGGCCGTCGGATGTCGGCTCGCCGGGGACGACCAAGTTGTACGTCGGCGGGTCGTTCGACACGATCGGGGGCGTGGCGGGCACGGCGAGCATCGCGACCTGGGACGGGACGAGTTTCGCCCAGGTCGGCGGCGGGTTGTTTCTCATCGACATGGTGGCGGGCAGCCCGGTGTACCGGTCCTGCCAGGTCAACGCGGCGGTGGAGTTCAACGGCGCGTTGTACATCGGCGGTCAGTTCGACGGTGACGGCACCGGGGTTGTGTCGCGCGGTGTGATTCGCTGGAACGGCACGGCCTATGAGTCGGTGAACCTCAAGGATGTCGATGTGGGCGCCTACACGGTGTGGGCGCTGGCGGTCTACAAGGGCGAGCTGTATGCGGGCGGCAACTTCCCGAACATGGGCACGGGCGGCGGGATCTCCATCGCCAAGTACGTGCCGGGGACCAACGACTGGGTCGATGTTGGCGCGAGCGCCCTGGGCGTGGGGTCCAACGTGTTCGACCTGCAGGTCTACAACGACGGGGTGTCGGAGAAGCTCTACGCGTGCGGGAACTTCGTGTCGATCGGGGGCGTGGCGGGTACGAAGCACATCGCGGCGTTCGACGGCACGGCGTGGTCGAGCGTGGGCGGGGGTTACATCACCTCGGGCGGATCTTCGTACGCGCGCGATCTGGTGGTCTTCGACGACGGTACGGGCCCCGCGCTGTACGCGGCGGGCGGTCTGGTCGTGGTCGATCCCACGCTGACCCCTTCGAGCGTGAACCGCTGGAACGGCAAGTCGTGGAAGGCGATTCCCGGCTTCCTGGACAACCCCAGTGTGGCCTCGGCGACGGTCAACTCGATCGGGCTGTACAACGACGGAACGGGCACGACGATTCTCGTTCAGGTTCGGCTCTTCGGGGGCGGGGTCGGCACGCCGCTGATCATGCGTCTGGAGAACGGCCGGTTCAAGGAAGTAGCCGGCAGCGGGATCGGCACCGCCTCGGGCAGTACGACCCAGAGCATCCAGGAGATGCTGCAGTACGACGACGGCTCGGGCTCGAAGCTCTTTGTCGGCGGCACGTTCACCGACATCAACGGAACGCCGGCAAACCGAATCCTCACGATCACCGGCTGCACGCCGGTGGGCAATGCCTGCCCCGCAGACTTCAACGCCAGCGGCACCCTCGAGGTCGCCGACATCTTCGACTTCCTGAACGCGTGGTTCGCGGGTTGCCCGTAGCCCGCGCGGCCCCAGGGCCGACAGATCGGAACACCTTTGGACCGACCCCGCCCGCATGGGCGGGGTCGGTTTTCTTGTTGGGGCGATTGGCGCGACGAGATGGAGGAGACGTGCTCATCTTCCACAGCGGACGGAGGGTGCGTCCGAATCGTGTGTGTGCGCGTATCGATCGCTTGCTCAACCAATTCGAGAAAACCCCCATTGGGGGGATTGCGGAATTGATCAGAGTCTTTAGGATCGCCGGTTGGGGTGGTCCGGGGCTCGTGCGATGGCGCACGTCCCGCCGGCGTGGGTTTTCTGAAAACGCTCTCGAAAGGGACTCCGATGCGGACCTATTGCAGCAGTCGAGTCGTTTCGGTCGTTTCCTGTCTGGCGGTGGTGGGTGCGACCGCGGGGCTCTCGGTGCGTGCGAACGGGGACGTGACGGGAGCGCCGACGGGCGCGCAGGCGACGAAGGGGAGCGCGTATGTTCGCTATTACCACAAGCGGGCGATATCCCTGAGCCTGGACTCGACGCGGGTGGCGGTGGAGTGCCGGGATCCGGCGGCGCGAAACGGCGCGCTCAAGGCGGCGGGGCTTGATCCCGCGGGCGCGAAACTGTCGGCGATTGAGCCGTGGTATCTGGTGGATGTCCCCGCCGCGGGCGGTCGGACGATGGAGCAACTGGTGAGCGTGCTGGCGTCGCGGCCGGGGGTCGCGTTTGCGTCACCGGTGTTCGTGGACGAGTATGGGCCGCGCTGGGTGACGCGGGACTTGATCGTGGGGTTCGTGGGGGCGAAGGCGCCGGCGGACCGGGACGGGATCGCGCTGGCGGGCGCGCCGGGGAAGCTGCGGACGCGCGACTATCTGCCCAACGTGGACCGGTTCACGCCGGACTCGAAGAACGGGTTCGAGGTGCTGGCGGCGTCGAACGCGCTGGCGCAGCGCGGGGACGTGACGTTTGCGCAGCCGGACTGGGTGATGACGGGGACGAGCAACCTGGTGCCGAACGATAACTTCTTCCCGAACCAGTGGGACAAGCAGAACCTCGGGAACAACGACTGCAGCAACGGAACTCCGTCGCCGGGCGGGCTGGCGGGGTTCGACATGCAGTGCGTGCCGGCGTGGGACATCACGACGGGGTCGAACGCGATCATCGTGGCGGTGTTCGACAACGGGACGCAGCTCAACCACCCGGACCTGAACCTTGCCGGGGGCTTTGACGCGACGGGCAACGGGGGCGCGGGCGGGCCGATCAACGGGTGCGACGACCACGGGACGGCGGTGGCGGGGTGCATCAGCGCGATCATCAACAACAACCTGGGCGTCGCGGGGGTGGCGCCGGGGTGCCGCGTTGCGCCGTGCAAGTTCAACAACTCGAACGTTCCGTGCGACGGGATGTTCACGATGATGAGCTCGTGGATGGTGGACTGCCTGAACTTCGCGGCGGGGATCTCGGCGCGGGTGACGAACAACAGCAACGGGTTCGGGCAGGACGGGGCGATCGACACGGCGTACACCACGACGTACGCGGCGGGGATGGTGCACTTCGCGTCCAACGGCAACAGCGGGGCGAGCACGATCGCGTATCCGGCGAGTTCGCCGTCGGTGAACGGGGTGGCCTCGATGCAGCGGGACGGGACGCGGACCTCGTCGAGCCAGTTCGGGCCGGGCACGGACTTCTCGTCGCCGGGCGTGGACATCGCGACGACCGACCGGACGGGTTCGGATGGGTACGCCAGCGGGGACTACGCGTGCGTGAACGGGACGTCGTTCGCCTCGCCGAACGCGGCGGGCGTGGCCGCGCTGATCCTGTCGCGGCGGGCGACGCTCACGGCGCCGGAGGTCGAGCAGATCATGCAGGCGACGGCGCGGGACCTTGGTCCGGCGGGATACGACACGGGCTTCGGGTGGGGGCTGGTGGACGCGAACGCGGCGGTTCGGAACGCGGCCTTGACGTGCCCGGGGGACATCACGGTGAACAACGATCCGAACGTGTGCGGGGCGAGCGTGGCGTTCGTGGTGACGGCGGCGCCGGGGGAGACGATCGAGTGCGTCGCGGGCGCGGTGGTGATCACCTCGCCGGCGTTCTTCCCGGTGGGGATGACGACGGTGACGTGCACGGCGAGCGACGGGGGCGGGCCGGTGAAGATGTGCGCCTTCACGGTGACGGTGAACGACACTCAGAATCCGACGGTGATGTGCCCGCCGAACGTGTCGGTGCCGAACGATCCGGGCGTGTGCGGGGCGACGCTGCCGCTGAACGCGACGGCGGGCGACAACTGCCCGGGGGCGACGGTGTCGTACACGATCGGGGGCAATCCCGCGACCTCGCCGCGCCTGTTCCCGGTGGGGACGACGACGGTGACGGCGAGGGCGACGGACGCGTCGGGGAACATGTCGGGGACCTGCACGTACGACGTGCGGGTGAACGACACGGAGGCGCCGGTGGTGATGTGCAGCGCGGCGTCGGCGACGCTGGACCTGATGGGCCAGGCGACGGTGACCCCAGCGACGTTCAACGCGAGCGCGACGGACAACTGCCAGGGGCCGGGGTGTGCGGTGACGCTGTCGCTCTCGCAGACGATGTTCACGTGCCCGCCGGTGAACGTGCCGATCCCGATCACGGTGTTCGCGACCGACTGCCACACCAATGTCGGGGCGTGCCCGACGACGATCACGTTCGACGATCCGGACTGCAACGGGAACGGGCAGGCGGATATCTGCGACATTCTCAACGGGGTGAGCCTCGATTGCAATCACAACTTCATCCCGGATGAGTGCGAGTGCTTCTGGGCCAACGGGCCGATGGTGGACCCGGCATCGGCGGCCACGCTCAACGGGCAGCTCTCGCACCTGGGCGGCGCGGCCGGGCCGGGGGGGCAGCGGGTGGCGGACGACTTCTTCGTGTGCGAGGCGCAGATCCATCACGTGTACGGGTTCTGCGGGTGGATGCTCACGGACTCGCCGCCGGGGCTGCGGAAGGCGAGGCTGGACTTCTACGAGGACTGCAACGGGGCGCCCGCGCTGGCGCCGTTCAAGACGTATCTGGATCCGGTGATTCTCTCGACGACGCCCGCGTCGGGCGGGTTTGACCTGGTCAAGTATCGCTTCGACTTCTGCGACGATGCGCTGTGGCTCGACGGGGGGAGCGGGGGGAAGACGTACTGGGTGTCGCTGGTGGGGATCTCGCTGCGGGGCGCGGACCTGTCGTACTGGGTGGCCGCGCCGGGGACTGGGAACATCCTGGGCTCGGTGCCGGTGAAGGCGGAGGGGGCGTACTCGCCGGTTCCGCCGTCGCCGGTGTGGGGCCCGTGGGGGCCGATCTCGGAGTGCTGCATCGGGTGCGTGAACGTGGCGTACGAGCTGCGCGGGGAGTCGTGCCCGATCATCTGGGACAACGGCGGGCCGGACCTGGGCCCGGGCAAGGGGGGATCGAGTTCGATGGACGTGGTGGGCGGTGTGCAGACGCGCACGGCCGACGACTTTGTGGTCAAGTCGTGCGTGGCGCAGGCGGTGTGCCACCTCGACGCGTGGATATGGAGCAACTGCGACCCGGTGATCGGGTTCATCGAGGTGTACGAGAACGTGTGCGGGGCGGCGGACCCGGACACGAATCGGCCGGCGGGGAATCTGCCGGGCTCGCTCGTGCACTCGCTCTCGCCCAACCGGACGACGGCGACGGGACAGACGGCCGTGATCGAGGGGGTGCTCATGAGCGGGTACCACCTGGAGTTCTGGGGGCCGACGATGCCGACGCTGGCCCCGGGGCGGACGCTGTGGTTCTCGGCGGGATCGCGGAACGTCGGCAACGCGAACGGACGGGCGTACTTCGCCAACGCGGCGTCGTGCGACGCGCCGTGCACGTACGTGCTCGAGCCGGGCGTGGCGAGGCTGGCGGTGGCGGGCGCGCCGCCGGTGCAGCAGGCGTGGGCGCCGACGATGCGCGACTATGCGTTCAGGATCGCGGTGCGGAACCCGGTGGCCATGATCATCGCCTCGCCCGGGCCGGTGTCTCCGTCGTGCGCGGTGGACACGGACCGGAGCGGCGTGGTGGATGTGCGGGACATCTTCGAGTTCCTCAATCTGTGGTTTGCCGGATGTCCGTGAGCGGGTGGGGATCGTGGCGGACCTGAGTCAGGCGATGCGCTCGAGGTCCTTGCGGATCAGGAGCGGGCTCTTGAACCGGGTTTGTCCGGCGACGTGGAGCAGGTGTGCCCCGAGGTGCCGGGCGGTTTCGGAGCCGGACCGATCGCGGGCGCCGAGGCGCTCGTACTCGGCCGCGAGGTCGGCGAGGGCCTGGCGCAGGGCGGCCTCCGAGTCGGCGGCGAGCGTGGCGCACAGGCGCTTCACGTGGGCGTAGGAGGCCCTGGGGACAAAGTCGGGGGCGGAGAGGGCGTTGGGAGAGCCGGCGCGGGCGGCGCGGAGCGCGCTGTCGAGGACGGCGCGGGCGCCGAGGATGACCATCGCGCGGTCGTGGAGGGAGTCCACGCTTGGGAGTCGCGGGCGAGCCCTGGCGGCGCGGAGGTGGTGGGCGGCGTCGGCGAGGCGGTGGCGGAGGACGGCGTGGCGGAGGCCGACCGGGACGGGTTCGTAGTTGGCCAGGCCGGAGCCGTCGCAGGCCTCGCAGCGGGCGGCGCCGAGGCCGGCGCAGACGGGGCAGGCGCGCCCCGGGCCGGCGACGCCGTCGCCGTTGCAGGCGGCGCAGACGGAGAGCTGTCCGTGGCAGAAGTGGCAGGGGAGCCGGGCGAAATGGCCGACGAGGAGGGTTGTTGCGCGGGATCCGATGCGTTCCTCGAGCCAGGGGACCAGATCGGGTCGGCGCGGGACCCAGCGGGTGGCGACCATCTGGTGGAACAGGGCGCAGGACTCTTCGGACTCGGCGCGGGCGAGGTGGTCCTGCAGACGCTTGAAGGATCGCGTGGGCTCGTCGTCGGTGGGCGTGCGGCGGTGGGGTTTGTCGGCTTTGGCCATTGGGGGAGTCTCGCGGAAAAGACGGCGCGGTGTGGGGACGGGAGGGCGAGGTCACGCGGGGGGGCGCGGAGGCCTCGACTTGGCGGTGGGGGTGAAGGCCGGGGCGGCGCCGACGATCGCGCCGATGGCGAAGACGAGGAGGACGAGGAAGGCCAGGGGCGTGGTGACAGTCGCGAAGAGGAGTCTGACGGTGACCTCGCCGAAGTTCATCAGGGCGAGGACGATGGCGATGACGGAAAGGACCAGCACGAGGATGAGGGTGGCCTTCTTCATGGCGGATCGTATTCGACCGGCGGCGGCGGACGGGGTGGGCCGATGCTCGCGGTTGTTCGGGGTCCCGGGGCGATCGTGGGGCTCGGTGGCCTACATGGGCGGGCGGGGAATGCCGGCCATGGGGCCGGGGGGGATGAGCCCTTGGCCGCGCCGGAACCGGTAGGTGCCCAGATCGAGTGTCGGGTTGGTTGATCTGGTGACCTCGTCCACGTGAAGGGGGTCGACGTTCCATTGGACGGTGGAGCGGAAAATGGCGTCGCCGTTCTTGTCGGCGATCTCGCAGTAGATGTCGGGCTTGCGTTCCTTGAAGCGATCGAAGATCTTTCCCAGCAGGCCGGTCTGGAAGTCGTCGGCGTTGAAGATGACCTCGGCGACGCCGTCGTGGGAGAGGGCGGACTGGCCGAGGAAGTCGGAGGTGAGGGCGTCGGCGTCGTAGAAGCGGGCCCGCAGGCCGGGGCCGGTGAGGGGGAGGCCGGTGTCGGCGTGGACGAAGCGGGCGATGAGCTTGATGAGTTGCGGCGTCATGGCGGCGCTCCCTGTGCCTGGCGGGGTGTGATGGTGATGCTAGGGGCGTGATCGCTTATGGCACGCGGGCGCGGCATCGAGTTTTCGGCGTGGCGGCGCGCGGGAACGAGGCGGGGAGCGCGAGACGATCGCGCGAGGCGGGTTCGCGTTGGGCGATCGCGTGGCGGATCGGCGGATCAGGCCGCGGCGCGCATGGCCCGGGCGCGGCCGACGCGTTCGTCGGTGATGAAGAGGGAGCCGCCGCCGACCATGGTGCGCTCCTGGTTGCGGGCCTTCTGGCGGAGTTGCTGCTCGATCCGGTAGACCTCGCGCGGGTGGGCGACGCGGTCGAAGACGGCGGGGAGGTGGAGGATGCGCAGGCCGAGGCGGGGGCCGGTGGCGGCGGCGTTGCCGGGCGTGCCGGGGTCGGCGGCGGGATGCGCGAGCAGCGCGGGGTCGGTGAGCGTCGCGGCGGTGTGCTCGAAGGCCTGGAGGAGGAGGCGGAGTCGCGGCGCGAGCAGGCCGGCGCGGGCGGTGAGCAGGAAGCGATCGTCGCCGAGGTGGGCGAGGAAGACGCCGCCGGCGGCCTCGCCGGAGCGGGCGACGGAGCAGTCGATCTGCTCGCCGAGCGTGCGGATGAGGCGGTCGCCCATCTCGTAGCCGAAGAGGGAGTTGTAGTCGGCGAAGGGTCGGACGTCGGTGAATGCGGCGTCGGGGAGGTAGTCCCTGGAGAGGCGGAGGGCGGCGTCCTGGCCTCGGGCGATCATGAGTTCGAGGTGCTGGTCGGCGCGGACGCGTGCGGGGAGGCCGGTGGCGGTGGCGCGCTGTCGCGTCCCCGGGCGGGCGTCGCAGGCCGCGGCGCGCAGGAGTTCGCGCATGTGGACGACGCCGACGACCTCGGGGCCGGCGGCGATGATGAGGGGCTGGGAGAGATCGTCGTCCTCGCGGGTGCAGGCGAACTGGAGGGCCTCCTGCACGGTGGCGTCGGGGGAGAGGGCGCAGACGGCGGGGCGGGTGATGGCGGTGATGGGGCCGTTTGCGCCCGAGTCGAGCGAGGCGGCCATGACGGAGCGTCGGTCGGCCCAGCCGATGAGCCGGCGGCCCTCGGTGACGACGGCACCGGAGTGGTCGGGGTTCTTGGTGAGCTGGGAGGCGACCTCGGCGACGGAGGTGAGGCTGGCCTCGATGACGAGGACGCCGGTGCAGAGGCGGACCATGGGGAGGGAGTGGGGATCGGCGGGGAGTCCGGCCTCGACGGAGGCCCAGCGCTCGCGGACGGCCGCGGCACAGGCGTGGTCCATGGTGGAGGCCCGCTCGCCGGGGCGGGCGAGGAAGTAGCCCTGTCCGAAGCGGACGCCCAGGCCCATGAGGGTGGCGAGTTCGGGGGAGGTCTCGATGCCCTCGGCGATGATGCTCACGCCGCTCATTCGGGCGAAGTGGACGAAGAATCGGACGAGGTTCTGCTTGTAGGAGTCGGTGTCGATGCCGGAGACGAGCTGGCGGTCGAGCTTGATCCAGTGGGGCCGGATCTGCATCATGCGGTTGAGGCCGCTGGTGCCGGCGCCGGCGTCGTCGATGGCGATGTTGAAGCCGGCCTCCTTGGCGAGGGTGACCTGGCGGAGGAGGGTGTGGTCGAAGGTGGACTCGGAGCGTTCGGTGATCTCGAGGACGATCTGGTCGGGGTCGAGGCCGGGAACGCGGGCGAGGTTGTCGGCGAGGGTGCGGGCGAACCGCTCGTCGGCGAAGACGCTGGGAGAGGTGTTGAGGAAGAGGCGGACGTCGCGGGGCCAATCGGCGGCGGCCTGCATGGCGACGGCGCGGGTGACCTGCTCGAGATCCCAGAGGAGGGCGCACTCGTCGGCGGAGTGGAAGAGGTCGTCGGCGCTGGCGAAGCCGGTGTCGGGGAGGGGGCGGCAGAGGGCCTCGTGGGCGACGATCATGCCGTCGTTGAGATCGACGATGGGTTGGAAGAGCGCGCGGATGGCGCGTGCGGCGATGAGGGCTTTGAGCGCGTCGGTCTTTGTTGGCGCGGAGTTCATGGCGCTTCGTGGTCCGGTGCTGGGGTGGGGACGGACACGGGGACTATCGGCGAGCCGACGGTGGGATTCACCGGAACCCGGCCTTGACGTGGGATAACTGGGCGTGGGACGTGGGATTGAAGGGGAAGCCACGGGGCGGCGCGTGGTTATGAGCGCGTTGAAGCGGGCTCGCGCGCGCCGGCGCGATTCGGGCGTTGCGGGCGGGACGGCTTGGCTTCGGAATATCCGCGGGATTCGCCGGGGGAACCGGCTCATCCCGGGCGTGGGGGGTGGTTGGGGGGGGGGGGGGTCAGTCGAACTTGAAGACGCCCTTGCGGATGCCGTAGAGGTACGCGATCACGGTTGTGAACACGAAGAACAGGATGCGGGCGAGCCAGAGGAAGGACTGATCGGAGCCGTGGACGAGGTTGGGGAAGGTGACGGCCCAGGGGTAGAGGAACACGATCTCGATGTCGAAGACGAGGAAGATCATCGCGATCATGTAGAAGCGGATGTTGAAGCGCTTGCGGGCGGTGCCGATGGCGTCCATGCCCGACTCGTAGGAGGCGGACTTGGTGGGGCCGTCGCGCCGGGGGCCGATGACGAGGCTGGCGAGGACGTTGAAGATGCCGAAGACCACGGCCATGGTGATGAGGATCATCACGGCGATGTAGGAATGGAGATCGGTGGCGGCGAGGGTGGTGAGCGGGGACGGGGTCATGGGGGTCGATCCTAGCAGATACCGTTCGGCGGGAAAGGGGCGGTGCGCGAGGGGGGACGGCGGAGGGCGGAAGGGGGAGGGGCGAGGGTGGAGGTGCGTGGGCGAAGGTGGGCGGGCCGGGGTGGTTGATGATGATGGGGAGGGGTCTGCCAAAGCGGCAGGGGAGGGCGGGAGCGGCGGGGGTTTGGGCGGGGGAATCGCCGGCGGGCGGGGGGGGGAGGGGCCCGACCATGCCGGTCGGGGTGGGGGTGGTTTCCCCTCCTCCGGCATCCGGCTTGCCATTGAGTTGGGGGACACCGGCGCGGTGGTTGCCGCTGGGCCGGGCTGGAATCGCAACCGACAAGCACGCGGGCCGGATGCCCGTGCCACCAAGACCGAAGGAGACTCGTCACATGGCCGTCAAGGAACTCACGTTTGATGTCGAGGCACGTCAGGCCCTGCTCGCCGGGGTGGAGAAGCTGGCCCGGGCGGTGAAGAGCACGCTTGGGCCGCGGGGTCGGAATGCGATCCTGGACAAGTCCTGGGGCGGGCCGACGGTGACGAAGGACGGGGTGAGCGTGGCCGAGGAGATCGAGCTGCGCGACAAGGGGCAGAACATGGGTGCGCGGCTGGTGAAGGAGGCCGCGAGCAAGTCGAGCGATGACGCGGGGGACGGGACGACGACGGCGACGGTGCTGGCCGAGGCGCTGTTCCGCGAGGGGCTCAAGTATGTGGCGGCGGGCGTGGACGCGAACCAGTTGGTGCGCGGGATGCGCAAGGCCGTTGAGGCGGCCTCCGCGGACATCAAGAAACTGGCCAAGCCGATCGACAAGTCTCCCAAGAGCGGGGACGTGCAGAACATCGCGACGATCAGCGCGAACAACGATCCGAGCGTGGGCAAGGTGATCGCGGATGCGTTCGCGAAGGTCGGCAACGACGGGGTGATCACGATCGAGGAGGGCAAGAGCCAGGACACGACCGTGGACGTGGTGGAGGGCATGCAGTTCGACCGCGGGTTCCTGTCGCCGAACTTCGTGACGAACGTGGACGACATGACCTGCGCCTTCGACAAGGCGCTGGTGCTGATCCACGAGGACAAGATCGAGAGCGTGAGCAAGCTGGTGCCGCTCCTGGAGAAGGTGATGCAGGCGAAGAAGCCGCTGCTCATCATCGCCGAGGATGTGTCGGGCGAGGCCCTCTCCACGCTGGTGATCAACAAGCTGCGGGGCACGTTGCAGGTGTGCGCCGTGAAGGCGCCGGGGTATGGGGATCGCCGGAAGGCGATGCTCGAGGACATCGCGGTGCTCACCGGGGCGACGCCGATCATGAAGGACGTGGGGATGGAGCTCGACAAGGTCGATCTGGCCCACCTCGGGATGGCCAAGAAGGTCGAGATCGACGCGGACAACACGACGATCATCGAGGGCGCGGGCGGGACCAAGGACATCCAGGGCCGGATCGAGCAGATCCGGCGGGAGATCGACGCGACCACGAGCGACTATGACCGGGAGAAGCTGCAGGAGCGGCTGGCGAAGCTCTCGGGCGGCGTGGCCCAGATCAACGTGGGCGCGGCGAGCGAGGCGGAACTCAAGGAGAAGAAGGCCCGCTTCGAGGATGCGCTGCACGCGACCCGCGCGGCCGTGGCCGAGGGCGTGGTGCCGGGCGGCGGCGTGTCGTTCATCCGGGCCCGGAAGGCGGTGGCCGCGATGAAGGAGCACAGGGCGGTGTACGGCGGCAGCGGCGACGACAAGACTTCGGACGACATCGGGCGGTGCAGGTACGACTTCGCGGCGGGCGTGGACGTGGTGTACAAGGCGCTGGCGGTGCCGGCGCAGACCATCGCGGACAACGCCGGTGAGAAGGGGACGGTCGTGGCGGCGAAGATCGAGGAGGGCGGGGAGAAGCACCCGGCCTTCGGGTTCAACGCGCTGACGCTCGAGTATGGCGACATGCTCAAGCAGGGCGTGCTGACGCCGGCGAAGGTGGACCTGTGTGCGCTGCAGAACGCGTGCAGCGTGGCGACGATCCTGCTGACGGCCGACTGCCTGATCACCGAGAAGCCCAAGGACGGCGACGACCACGATCACGACCATGGCCACGGCCATGGTGGCGGCGGCGGGATGCCGGGCATGGGCGGCATGGGTGGGATGGGCGGCATGGGTGGCATGGGCGGGATGGGGTTCTAAGAAGTTCTGGCGAACAGGCACCAACGGCACGCATTTGAAACAGGAGAAACGAGCATGGCGATCAAACCCATGGACGACCGCGTTCTTGTCAAGCCCATCGAGGCCGAGTCGAAGACGGCCTCGGGGATCTATCTGCCCGAGTCGGCGAAGGAGAAGCCGGTGCGCGGCGAGGTGATCTCGACCGGGCCGGGCAAGCGTCTGGACAACGGCAACCGGGCCCAGATGTCGGTCAAGAAGGGCGACACCGTGGTGTACGGCAAGTACGCCGGGACCGAGGTTGAGCTCAAGGGCGACAAGTTCCTGATCGTGCGCGAGAGCGAGCTGCTCGGCGTGATCGGGGGCTGAGATCGGCGACCGCCGCGGAAACACGAAGATGTCGAGCGCGCTGGGACAACTCTTCCGCAAGGTGGCGCGCATCGACGCGCCGGGCGCTGTTGGTGCGCCCGGCGCTGAGGCGTGGCGTGCGGCGGACGAGGCCGCGGGCAACGCCTGGACGATCGAGTCCGAGGGCGTGAGTCGGCGGTTCTTCTTCATCTCGGGGTGCTCGAAGTCGGGGACGCATTGGGTGCAGAACCTGCTGGGGCTGCACCGGCGGGTGTGCGTGAAGGGGGAGTTCCATTTCGAGCACCTGCTGACGGGGTTCCGGGCCATGCTGGGGCGGGACTTCTATGCGGGGGCCTCGCCGGCGATCCGGCCCATCGCGGATGTGTCGTACGAGGCGATGGTGCGCCGGATGATGCTCGGGGCGTGCGATCGGCCGGGGGCGACGTGGATCGGGGATCGCTCGCCGCGTGCGCTGGCGGAGGTGTTGCCGGGCGCGCCGATCGTGAACATCCGTCGGGATGGACGGGACGTGATGGTGTCGTGGAACTTCCACCACCTGCGGACCAAGCGGCCCGAGGGGCTCTCGAAGGACGTGCGGGACTCGGCGGCGCGGCTGGCGGGGGACTTTCAGGACAACCCGGAGGAGTATCTCCGGCCGGGCTCGGGGCTCTTGGCCGACGAGCGGTGGTTCCGGACGCAGGCGAGGGTGTGGGCGGGGATGATCGCGGCGGAGATGGATGGTGCGCCGCGTCTGCGCGAGGCGGGGACGCCCGTGCTGCAGCTCGTGTACGAGCGAGTGCACGCGGATACGGCGGGGGCGAGGAAAGAGCTGTACGGGTTTCTCGGATTGGACGAGGCGGAGGCCGCGCCGATCGGCCCGGAGTCGCGGACGGCCGCCGGGTTCGCCGAGGAGCGGCCGAACGCGCTGTATCGGAAGGGGATCGTGGGGGACTGGCGCGGGTACTTCACGGACAGGCAGCGGGCATGGTTCAAGGAGGAGGCCGGGGAGGCGCTGGTTCGGGCGGGATACGAGAAGGACGATCAGTGGTGAGCAAGGGCCTGAAGACCATCGTGAGGAAGGCGCTGCGCGTGGCGATGCCCGCGTCGGAGCCTGCCGGCGCGCCGGCGGGGGCGATGGGCGTGCGGGCCGAGGAGCCGGTGTTGGGGCATCGGCCGGGGATCGACAAGGTTGTGTACGGGTCGGCGGAGTTCGAGGCGTGCCGCGATGCGTCGAACTACACGGTGCACGTGGGCGGGCGCGAGCACCGGGTGTTCTTCTTTTGCGGGCATCCGCGCTCGGGGACGCACTGGATGGACGCGGTGCTGAAACTCCATCCGAAGGTGTGGATCGACGGGGAGTATCGCTTCGAGTCGATGCACAACGCGCTCAACGACCTGACGGGGAAGTTCTGGCACGCGGGGAGCCGGGAGCCGATGCGGTCGGCGGCGAAGGCAAGTTTCCAGCGGTCGGTGAAGGAGATCATCGGGGCGTCGAGCGCGAACCGGCCGGGGGCGCTGTGGCTGGGGGATCGCACGCCGCGCCCGGTGCGGGTGTTTGTGCCGGGGGCTCCGCACTTTTTGATCATCCGCGATCCGCGGGACATCGTGGTGTCGTGGGCCCACCAAGAGTTCAAGAACGCGGGGTTCAACTACACCGATGGGGGGTTCGCGGCGGAGCTGGGAGAGACGCGGGCGGCGTTTCTGGCGGACCCGGAGTTCTTCAAGAGGAACCCGGAGAGGCTGCTGAGCAACGAGCGGTGGTTGCGATGGCTGGCGGGGCGGTGGCGGCGGCACCTGCGGGTGGACTTGGAATGCCTGAAGAAGATCGACGCGGGGCTGATCGAGGAGATGCCGGGCGTCGGGGCGTGGAACTGGCAGGCGCGGGTGCACGTGGTGCGGTACGAGAACATCCACACGGACCCCGAGGGGCAGCGCCGGGCGATGTACGCGTTCCTTGGGGTCGATCCGGCGGAGGCGGGGCCGCTGAGCGCCGAGTCGCGGACGCGGCCGACGCTGGCGACGGAGAACCCGCACGGGCTGTTCCGCAAGGGGGCGGTGGGGGACTGGGTGGCGCACTTCACGCCCGAGGTGAAGGCGTGGTTCAAGGATCAGGCGAACGACACTTTGGTTGAACTCGGCTACGAGAAGGATGCGAACTGGTGATCCCGTGGCGGAAGAACAACACCGAGGCGAGCGCTGCACCCGCGACGGGCGCTGGGCATCGCTACGTGTTTGTCTCGGGGCATCCGCGATCGGGGACGAACTGGGTGTCGTCGCTGCTGAACCTGCATCCGGACTGCTTCTGCGATGGGGAGTTCCACTTCCTGATCCTGCGGTGGGCGATGGACGGGTTCACGAGCCTGCCGTGGTATCTGGGGGCGCTGGAGCCGCAGAAGAGCGTGGCGGAGGAGTCGTTCCAGCAACTTGTTCGGAACTGTTTGATCGAGCGGGCGACTATTCGGTGCGCGGGTCGGGCATCGGAGAAGAATCCGCCACGGAGTGTCGGGGTGCCCGGAGGCCCGCCACCGAGTGTCGGGGTGCCCGGAGACCCGTCACGGAGTGCCGGGGTACCCGGAGGCCGGCCACGGAGTGTCGGGGTGCCCGGGCTGCCCGCGGTGCTGGGGGATCACACGCCGCGGCTGTTCCGGATCATGATCTCGCCGCCGGAAGCGCGCTACATCGTGATCCAGCGGGACGGGCGGGATGTGCTGGTGTCGTACACGTTCCACCTGCTCAACACGAAAGCTCCGGATGTGATCCCGGAGCACATCCGGGCGTTCTTCCAAGCGCGGGTGGCGACGCTGGACGGGTCGGCGGAGGCGCACGTGGCGGCGGGGGTGGCGCTGCTCAACCACGAGCCGTGGGTGCGGCACTACGCGAACTTCTGGTCGGAGCACATCCTGCACGATCATCGGATCTGGCAGAGCGTGGCGAGCCAGGGGTTTGGCGGGTACGTGAAGTTTGTGAAGTACGAGGCGCTGCGGGCGGATGTGGAGGGGGTGCGCCGGGAGATCTACGAGCATCTGGGGCTGGAGGCCGGGATGGCCGCGGGGGTGTCGGCGGAGACCAACACGGCGCCGGGGTTCGGCGGGCGCGAGGATGTGAAGAGTTTCTATCGCAAGGGGGAGGCGGGGGACTGGCGGCGGTATTTCACGCCGGAGATGGGGCGGTGGTTCCACGAGACGGCGGGGGCGGCGATGGCGCGGGCGGGGTATGAGGCGGACGGGGTTTGGGTGGGGGGCATTGGCACGGGTATTGCAACGGATTCACAGCGAGTATCGGCGCGTGGGGCTCAGACGGAGCCGGCGCGGGTTTCCACCACCACCAAGAAGACGGTTCTGAACACATAAGAGGTACACCATGGCAGCCAAGCAGATCATGTTCGACGACAATGCGCTGATCGAGATGAAGAAGGGCGTCGGGCGTCTGGCCCGGGCCGTGAAGGTGACGATGGGGCCGACCGGCCGGAACGTCATCATCCAGAAGTCCTACGGCGGGCCGACCGTCACGAAGGACGGCGTCTCGGTGAGCAAGGAGATCACGCTGCCCGGCGCGTTCGAGAGCATGGGCGCCAAGATGGTCAACGAGGTCGCCAAGAAGACGGCCGACAAGGCCGGCGACGGCACGACCGCCGCGACGGTGCTGGCGGAGGCGATCTTCTCCGAGGGTCTGCGCTACGTCACCAGCGGGGCCAACCCGGTGCAGGTGCAGCGCGGGATCAACGCGGCGGCCGAGGCGGCGGGCGCGGCGATCGACGCGATGGCCGTGAAGTGCAAGGGCTTCGAGGACTACAAGAAGATCGCGACCGTCTCGGCCAATCACGACGCGGAGATCGGCAAGATCATCGCGGAGGCGATCGACAAGGTCGGCCCCGAGGGCGTGTGCGAGGTGGAGGAGGGCAAGAGCGCCGAGACGACGCTGAACTACGTGGAGGGGATGCAGTTCGACAAGGGGTACATCTCGCCGTACTTCATGACCGACCCGAAGACGGCCGAGTGCGTGCTCGAGAACGCGAAGGTGCTGATCTTCGAGAAGAAGATCGCGAACCTGACGGACCTGCTGCCGCTGCTGAACAAGGTGGCGATGAGCAGCGCGCCGCTGCTGATCATCGCGGAAGAGGTGGAGAACGAGGCGCTGGCCGCGCTGGTGGTGAACCGGCTGCGCGGGACGATCAAGATCTGCGCCGTGAAGGCTCCCGGGTTCGGCGATCGCCGCAAGGCGATGCTGGGCGACATCGCGGTGCTCACGGGCGGGACGTTCTTCGCGGAGGACTTGGGCCGGTCGCTGGACTCGATCGAGTTGAACGAGTTGGGCTCGGCCAAGAAGATCGTGGTGGACAAGGACAACTGCACGATCATCGAGGGCGCGGGCAAGAAGAAGGACATCGAGGCCCGGGCCGGACAGATCAAGAGCCAGCACGACAAGAGCACCTCCGACTACGACAAGGAGAAGCTCATGGAGCGCCTCGCCAAGCTCACCGGCGGCGTGGCGATCATCCACGTCGGCGCGGCGACCGAGACGGCGATGAAGGAGAAGAAGGACCGCGTGGACGACGCCCTGCACGCGACCCGTGCGGCCGCGAAGGAGGGGTATGTCCCCGGCGGCGGCGTGGCCCTGCTCCGCACGCAGAAGGCGATCAACGAGGCGAAGAAGAAGGCCAAGAGCGATGAGGTGTTCGGCTTCGACATCGTGGCCAAGGCCGTGGAATCGTGCGTGTACCAGATCGCCGAGAACGCGGGGGTCGATGGCGACCTCGTGGTTGAGAAGGTGAAGGAAGGCTCGGGCGGGTTCGGGTACAACGCCGCGACGGGCGAGTATGTGGACCTGGTCAAGGCGGGGATCATCGATCCGGCCCTGGTGGCGAAGACGGCGCTGGTGAACGCCGCGTCGGTCGCGGGCCTGATGCTGACGACGAACTGCCTTGTGGCGGAGATCAAAGACAAGGAAGAGGCGGTTGTTGGCAGCGTGGCGTAGCCCGCGAGCTTGGTTCTTTGGACGGCCGCGGCCAAAGCGTTGCGACGAGGATGGATCGCATGTCTGAAGAAGACCCTTCCAAACAAGTTGGACGCTTTCTCGCCCACATTGTGGAGCGGAATGCGACGCACGACGCATACAGCGTGCGCTTTGGCCGCGGACGACCTCAGCGAAACTTCATGGCAAAGAACCGGCTTTGGCAGTCGCAGATGCATCCGGACATCGCCACTCTCGCGGAGGTCGTGCGGAACAGAAGCCTCGATCGCGATCCGGATTTCATGGTCGCGATCACCAGAGCGATCGCGGCGTGTTGCGAGGCGGGGCTCAGGGACATGCTCGATTGTTTGGAGGAGCAGGAACGAGGGCATCGCGAGATCGGGTTTCGCCTCGCGCTTGAGAATGGAAGTTTGGCAAGCATCGAGCAGGTCAGGGCTGGCTTTGTTCCTGATGAAGATGAGTTGCCTGAGAAAGAGTTGGCTGTTGCCAGGATGAAGGTCGATTGGCCTCGCAATGCGGATGGGCTTGGAGCATGTGCCTGTTGTGGCTACCACACGATGATTGAGGGGCCGTGCACATTTGAAGCGTGCGCTGTTTGTGGCTGGCTGGATGTGTGCGATGTTGAGGATCCATGGAACACGTCGAAATGGGGTCAGACCGAGGACCCGTGGGAGGAAGAGGGCGGGCCCGAGTGGCGGCGGGTGTCCGTTGTGGAGGCGAGAGACCGATTTGCGCGAGGGATCGGGAGTGAGGATGACAAGAGCTTCCGGCGCGAGCCCATGGATCTGGAACTGCCTCGATACGACTGGAATAGGGATCCACGACCTTACTGCACGGAAGAAACGCCATGAGTGCCACGCTCTATGTCAGTTGCAAGAAGTCCTCGCTGCCCACGCGGGCGCAGTGGCAGGCCGCGATCAAGAAGGCCGGGTTTGATCTTGTGCTGGGCGACTTCGACTGGGCGACGCAGTCGGGGTACTTGAACGCGAAGTACAAGGGCGCCAAGAGCGGGTTTGAGTGCATGGTGGAGGACGCCAAGCCGGTGGCGAAACAACTGGGCGTGAAGCTGCCGGAGGGGAACGATGTGGTGGTGAGTTTCGTGTTCGGATCGGATGTGGCCGAGTCGCACGCGGCGACGGCGGCTTCGGCCGCGCTTGCGGAGTGCGTGGGCGGGGCGTACTTTGATGAGTACAGCGATGAGTTGCTCGACGGGGCGACGGCGGTGAATATTGCCCAGGACAGCATCGAGGCGGACCAATAAATGGCATCTGTCACGCGCGACTACTACGAGGTGCTCTCCGTCGAGAAGACCGCCGACGGCGAGGAGATCAAGCGCGCGTACCGGCGGATGGCGATGAAGTATCACCCGGACCGGAATCCGGGGGACGCCGAGGCGGAGATCAAGTTCAAGGAGTGCGCCGAGGCGTACGAGGTGCTCTCGGACGGTCAGAAGCGGAAGATCTACGACACGCACGGGCACGAGGGGCTCAAGCGCGGCGGGGGGCCGGCGACGCACGACTTCCGGCACATGAACGTCGAGGACATCTTCTCGATGTTCAACGACATCTTCGGGGGCGGCGGGCGCGGGGGCGGGTTCGGCCATCAGGGGCGGGGCGGCCCGGCGCGCGGGTATGACCTGGAGACCGAGGTCTCGATCACGCTCGAGGAGGTGCTCTCGGGCGTGGAGAAGTCCGTCGAGTTCACCCGCATGGATGTGTGCGAGAAGTGCGGCGGGTCCGGGGCGAAGGCGGGGACGAAGCCGCAGAAGTGTCCGACGTGCGATGGGCACGGCAAGGTGCAGCAGTCGGGGCTGGGCGGGATGTTTCGGATGGTGGTGGGGTGTCCGGCGTGCGGGGGGCGCGGGCAGGTGGTGAAGGAGTTCTGTGATGCGTGCCGGGGGAAGGGGCGCGTGCCGCGCAAGCGGAAGATCGCGGTGCGGATCCCGCCGGGGATCCACGACGGGCAGGCGGTGCGTGTGCGGGGCGAGGGGGAGCCGCCGCCGCCGGAGGCTTCGGGGGGCGGGGAGGGGCTGCGGGGCGATCTGCACGTGGTGGTCCGGGTGCAGGCCCACGGGCGGCTGCGGCGCGAGGGGGACCACCTGGTGATGGAGATGCCGGTGAACTTCGCGCAGGCCGCGCTGGGGGCGGAGGTGGTGATCAGGACGCTCGCCGGGGAGCAGACGGTGACGATCCCGCGTGGGACGCAGCACGGGACGCTCTTCCGCGTGGACGGGGCGGGGCTGCCGGACCTGCGGAACGGGGTGCGCGGCGATCTGGTGGTGGTGGCGAGCGTGGAAATCCCGAAGAAACTGACGAACGAGCAAGAGAAGCACCTGCGGGACTACGCGGCGACGGAGAACCTGAACGTGGCCCCGCCGAAGAAGGGATTCTTCGATTCGGTGCGGGAGACTCTGCGGGGAAAGGCCTGAAAACAGGATTCGGGCGAGCGGGCGGCCAACGATGAGGGTTCCGAATGGTCGGCAGGAGCGGAGGCAGCATGTTCGGACGCAAGCCCCAACCAGAGAACTCGCCGGAGCCGGCGGAGAACGGCGGCGCGGCGGGTGCGCCCCACTCGGACGAGGACTTCCACGAGCAGGTGCTCCGGCTGACGCGTGAGCGCGATGAGGCGGTGACGCAGTGGAAGCGGTCGCTGGCGGACTTTCAGAACTATCAGAGGCGGGCCCTGCAGAACGAGCAGGAGGCCAAGCGGCAGGGGGCGACGGGGGTGATCAACAGCGTGCTGCCGGTGCTGGATCACTTCGATCATGCGCTGGGACAGGGCGCGCCGGACGAGGCCTCGCGAAAGATTCTCGACGGGGTGCGGGTGATCCGGGCGGAACTCATGCGCGTGCTGGAGAATCACGGGGTGTCGCTGATCAATCCCAGGCCCAACGACGAGTTCGACCCGAACCGGCACTCGGCGATCATGCAGCAGGCGGCCGAGGGCGTGGAGGCGGGTCGGGTGAGCGCGACGTTCCAGCCGGGGTATGTGCTGGGGGATCGGGTGATCCGGTCGGCGAAGGTGGCGGTGGCGCCGGCGGCGAAGGAGATCGGGAGGCCGAACGAGGACGGGGAATACGACCTCGATGAAGAGTGAGAGCGAGAAGTGAAAAGCGGGCAGGGGAGGTCGGGATGGGGTTGCTGAGCCACTATGCCAACGTATGAGTACAAGTGCACGGGCTGCTCGCACGCGTTCGAGCGGTTCCAGTCGATGAAGGATGGGCCGCTGCGGAAGTGCCCGAAGTGCGGGAGGTTGAGACTCGAGCGGCTGATCGGGACGGGCGCGGCGGTGATCTTCAAGGGGTCCGGGTTCTACCAGACGGACTATCGCTCGGAGGCGTACAAGAAGTCGGCCGAGACGGACACGAAGGCGGCCGAGCCGAAGACCGAGACGAAGACGGAGACCAAGGCGGACGCCAAGGGCGGGGAGACCAAGGCGGAGGCGAAGCCCGCCACGCCGAAGGTTGAGGCCAAGCCTGCGCCGGAGCCGAAGGCGAAGCGGGGGTCGGCGAAGAAGAGGCGGTAGGGGGAGTGGTCGGAATCCACGGGATTCGCTCCGCAAAGCCTGCGCTCATCCCGGGCGTGTGGAGGCATGTACTATGGTGCATGCGCATCTTCGGGCATGGGATCGACCTTGTTGAGATCGACCGCATCCAGCGGATGATCGACGATCACTCGGACCGGTTTCTGGAGCGGTGCTTCACGCCGGAGGAGAGGTTCCACGGCGAGGGGGGGAGGCGGTATGCCGAGCACATCGCGGCGCGGTTCGCGGCCAAGGAGGCGGCGATGAAGGCCCTGGGGACGGGGCTCGCGTCGGGGATCTCGTGGACGGATTTCAGCGTGCACGCGGAGGCGACGGGGCGGCCGCGGCTGGTGGTGGCGGGGGAGGCGGCGAAACTGTCGTGGCACCACGAGATCACCGAGTGGCATGTGTCATTGAGCCACACGGAGACGATGGCGATGGCGTCGGTGATCGCGGTGGCGAACAAAGAGCCGACGCGCGGGCTTGGGCTTGCGCCGGGGAATGCGCCGTAGGGAAGCGGGGTCACTTGCCTGTTGGTTTGGCGGCACCGATTGCGGCGAGTTCGGCTGCTACCTGGCGGCGGTGGGGAACGAACTGGTTGGCGTACCACGTTCGCCAGGCGACCTGGTCCCAGCCGAGGCTGGCGGTGGACCGGCCCCAGCCCTCGCTGGAGAGACCGATGAGAGCGGCGTTGACCTCGGTGCGGTAGGTGATGACGACGGCGTCGATGACGCGCAGGACGACGCCGTTGGTGACCACGCCGAGGCGCGGGTCGAAGGCGACGGCGTTGTTGCCGACGACGGGCGTGAGGTCGGCGACGTAGGCCTGCTGCTGGCCGACGATGACGTAGGCGAGGGCGGGCTCGCCCCCGTCGTCGGCGCGGGTGGGACCCGCGCCCTGGGCGATCTGGGCGTTGATGAGCATGGGGATGGCGTCGTAGAGGCGGAGGCCCTGGGCGAGGCGGGCCGCGGCGGCGACCTGATCGTTGGCGCGGTCGCGCAGGCCGAGGGAAACGACCCACTTGATGCGCTCGGAGACGGACTTGGATTCGTTGACGCGCTCGCGGATGCGGGTGGAGGCGAGGTCGCGGAAGCCATTGGACTTGCCGAACACGGCGGCCCACGCGAGGGAGGCGTCGGCCTCGTCGGTCTTGAGGTCGCGGAGGTGGTCGAGCACGGCCCGCTGGGTGTCGGGGTCCTCATCCTGGAAGATGGAGATGAGCGAGGGGAAGATGGCGGGGTCGGCAAACTCGCGGAGTTTGAGGATGCCGACCTGGCGGGTCTCGGTGTTGCGAATGTTGCGGAAGTACTTGGCGCGGATCTTCTTGAGTTCCTTCTCCTGCTGCTCGCGCGTGAGGCGGGCCTTGACGACGGCTTTCGCGGCGGGTGAGGCGGAATCGGGGATGAGGTTGGTGGTCCAATCCTTGGCCGCGGCGGCGTCGTCGAACTTCGCGGGAACATCGGATGGGCTCGCGCTGTCCGGGGGGCAGGCGAGGGCGCCGGCGGCAAATACCAGCGTGAGAATCGGGGCGAGCGCGAGGCGAGCGGGAGGGGCCATGCGGGACTCCTGTGGGCGCGATGATCGGACGCGTCCTACAGGTATAGACGGACAGACACCCAACGGGTTCCTCGGAATGGGTTCGGTGCGGTGAATTCGGGCAGGAATTTGGATACCGGACAGGGCTTTGTGGGCGCGTGGTGGGGTCCGCAGCGACTCCACCTTGGCACCCGCGTGGGAGATGCTCACTCGGCCGTGACGATGAACCCGCTGCCGAGGCGACTCTTGGCGTTCGCGGCGGCGACGTGGCTGGGGAAGGTGCCGATCTGGACGGAGAAGCCGGGCTTGCCCTTGATGGTGTCGGGGACGACGCGGGGGGAGGTGAGGCCGGCGCGGGCGGCGGCGGCGGTCATTTCCCTGGCGCGTTTGTCGGCGTTGGCCCTGGTTGAGTACGCGCCGACCTGGATGGTGAAGGGGCCGGGCTGGCCGAGGTTGGTGGCGGTGCGCTTGATGGCGAGGCTGTCGGCCTCCTGCGCGGCGGCGCGGTATTGCTGGGTGGCCTCGGCGGGGCGGTTGAGTTCGGCCAGGGAGTTGCCGGCGCGGACGGCCGCGCGGGCTGCGTCGTCGCCCTCGAGATGGGCCGAGGCCCGCTTGAAGAGGTCGGCGGCGTACTGGTGGTTGCCCTTCTGCTCGGCGATCTGTCCGAGGATGGCCTCGGCGCGGCCGGCGATCTGGGGGTCGGTGCAGGGGAGGAGGGGCTGGAGGTAGTGCTCGGCGAGGGTGTTCTGCTTGAGCGCGTAGGCGGAGAGGCCGGCGGTGAGCTGGTTGACCTCGCGGTCGCGGCCCTTGGTGGTGGGGATGGCGGCGTCGGCCTTGGTCTTGGCCTCGGCGTAGCGCCGGGCGTTGTAGAGATCGACCGCGGACATGCCGGCAAGGTCGGCCGCGGGTTGGGCCCCGCCCGTCGCGGTTTGGGCGGGCTTGTTGCAGCCGGTGAGGGCGAGGGCGAGGAGGAGGGCGGAGGCGGCGGTGAAGATAGAGCGGCGCATGCGGAGCGTCCTGAGCAAAGGGGAGTGTGCTGGGGCGAACGAGTTGCTAATCTATCGGCATGGGTTGGCGGATGGCCGCAGTTTGCGGGGCGGACGCCACCCGGATTGAGGCGGCACCGCGAAGGTGCGAAGGCGGGCACGAAGCAGCACAGGTCGGACTGGGGTTTTTCCCGTCTCCTTCTTCGACTGCCCTTCGGACCCTGGCGGTGGAAGGCGTTGGCTTTGGAGACTTCATGAGCATTCACTGGCCGATCATCAAGAGGCTGATTCGTTCGCCGCGGCGGGTGGTGATGATCGACGACCGGCGGTCGTACCGTGCGTTCGAGGTGCTGGTGGGGGCGATGCACGTCGCGGATGTGATTCGGGCCAGGTGCCAGACCAGGACGGTGGGGCTTCTGATCCCGACGAGCGGGGCGTTTCCCATGGCCGCGCTGGCGGGGTGGATGGCGGGGAAGACGGTGGTGCCGATCAACTACCTGCTCAAGCCGGAGGAGATGAACTACATCGTGCGGGACTGCGGGTGCGACACGGTGATCACGGCGCAGGCGATGCTGGACTTTCTGGGCTCGAACGTGGATGCGTGCGTGTTCGCGCCCGAGGGGGGTGGGGGTGGGCCGCCGACGGCGATGAAGAACCTGGTCCGGCTGGAGGACATCGACTTCAAGGGTGTGCCGGGGTTTGAGTGGCCGAGCGGGGCGGCGGATGATGATCTGGCGGTGCTGCTGTACACCTCGGGGACGAGCGGGAAGCCCAAGGGGGTGATGCTCTCGCACGGGAACATCGAGGCGAACATCGCGCAGATCCGGGCGTGGGTGCGGCTGGAGCCGGGCGAGGGCGGGGATGTGGTGTTCGGGGTGCTGCCGCAGTTCCATACGTTCGGGCTGACGGTGCTGAGCCTGCTGCCGCTCACGGCGGGGCTGAGGGCGGTGTACACGGCGCGGTTCGTTCCGGCGCGGATCATGAAACTGATTCGCGAGCATCGGCCGACGATGATGGTGGCGATCCCGTCGATGTACAACGCGCTGTTGCACGCCAAGGACGCCGCGCCGGAGGATTTCTATTCGCTCCGGTACATCGTGAGCGGCGGGGAGCCGCTGCCGCGTGCGGTGTTCGATGCGTTCAGAGAGAAGTTCGGCGTGACGATCGCGGAGGGGTATGGGCTGACGGAGACGAGCCCGGTGACGAACTGGTGTCGGCCGGAGGAATGGAGGCTGGGGACGGTGGGGCGGGCGTTGCCGGGGATCGATCAGCGGATCGTGGAGATTGCCGAAGTGCCGAGTGCCGAGTGCCGAGTGCCGGGTGGGGGCGGAGTGTCCAGTGCCAAGTGCCGAGTGCCCAGTTGGAGAGAGGCGCCGGTGGGCCACGAGGGCGAGATCCGCATGCGGGGGCCGAACGTCATGCGGGGGTATTTCCACCTGCCCGAGGAGACGGCCAGGGCGTTCGATGAGCGGGGGTATTTCCGTACGGGGGACATCGGGCGCGTGGACGAGGATGGGTTCCTGTACATCACCGGCCGGCTCAAGGAGATGCTCATCATCGGGGGGGAGAACGTGTTCCCGCGCGAGATCGAGGAGGTGCTCAACGCCCACCCGAGCGTGAAGGAGTCGGGCGTGGTGGGCAAGCCCGATCCGATGCGCGGCGAGGTGCCGGTAGCGTTTGTGGAACTGGCGGAGGGCGCGGGGGACGGGCCACAGGGGACAGGCGTTGAGAAGGCGCTGCGGTCGTGGTGCCGGACGAGACTGGCGGGGTACAAGGTGCCCGATGAGTTTCGGGTGGTCGGGGCGCTCCCCCGCAATCCGACGGGGAAGGTGGTGCGGCGCGAGCTCAACAAGATGCTGGCGGCGGCGGAGCCTCGCGCATCGGATGGTTCGGGGGTGTAGCATGTCCCCTGGCGCGAATCGAAAGGGCCACGCTTGCAGCTCCACGAGTTCCTCCTCAACACGGGTGTGTCGGCGCTTCTGGGGGCGGCGATCGGGTGGGAGCGCGAGCTGCACCAGCGGAAGGCGGGGCTGCGGACCAACGTGCTGGTGGCGGTGGGGTCGGCGGCGTTCGTGACGCTGGGGGCGTTCGTGCCCCACGAGGACAGCCAGAGCCGCGTGGCGGCGGCGGTGGTGTCGGGCGTGGGCTTCCTCGGCGCGGGCGTGATCTTCAAGGGGGGAGCGACGATCAAGGGGCTCGACACGGCCGCGACGGTGTGGTGCTCGGCGGCGGTCGGGGCTCTGGCGGGGTGGGGGCAGATCGCCGCGTCGATGTACATCGCGGCGATCGTGCTGCTGACCAACACGCTGGTGCGGCCGCTGGTCAAGCGGATGGACAAGAGGCGATCGACGGGCTCGGAGCCGCGGGCGGTGTACCGGGCCTCGGTGGCGTGCGCCGAGAAGGACGACGACGACGTTCGCGACTTGCTGCTGGCGGGCGTGAGCGAGAGCGACCTGCTGCTGCGGAGCATCCACCGGACCAAGCGGCGCGACGCCGAGGACGGCGTGCACCACACGATCACGGCGGAGCTTGTCGGCACGGGGGCGGACCGGGGCGCGGTGGAGCGGATCGCCTCGCGCCTCACGGCCGACCCGCGCGTGGAAAGCGCATCGTGGCGGGTGGGCGACGACGCGGGCGATGACGGCGCGGACGCGAACGCCCAAGGGGACGGGGCCGCGCCGAGCGGGAAGGGCTGAGCGGGGCCCGGCATCGCGCGGCGTCTATCTCCGGCGGCGTCCGATGCCCGCCAACGCCGCGAGCCCCATCAGCCCGGCCGGGCCGGGCGCGGGGACCTCGGCGGCGAGGCCCATCATCCCCTCGATGCGCAGGCCGGTGGGGCCGAAGGCCGAGACGTTGCTGGTGACGAAGGTGAGGGTGTTGAGGCCGGTGGCGAACGGGGACCCGGCGGGGATGGAGAACGCCGCGAGCGTGGTGTAGTCGGGCGAGCCGGCGCGGGCGATGCCCAGGGGGACGGTGTTGAGCACGATGTCCACGTTCTCATCGTCGGCGCCCCAGAGGCCGAAGATGGTGGCGGTGGCCGGGTCGAGCGAGGGGGGGAGCAAGAAGGTGGTGGTGTAGGCGTAGATGCCCCCGGGCTGGAAGTCCGGCACGCCGATGGGGTTGATCCACTGCGAGGTGGGGGAGTTGGGGGCCCACGCCCCGGCGGGGAAGGGGACCATCGCGGGCCCGCCCGCGGGCGCGCCGGGATCGGCGCTGGCCGAGACAACGTAGTTGGCGTCGGGCATGCCGAAGGGCGCGGGCATACCGCCCGCGGTGAGTCCGGTGTTGAAGAGGCCGGGGATGGGGACGAGAATGCCCGCGTGGGCGAGCCCGGCGGCGAAGACGCAGGCACACGCGGCCGCGATGGGCGCGCTGCGGCGGAGGTTGGGGATCATCGCTCTCTTCTCCCGGCGGCGGAATCCCGGGCGCTGTCGCGCGGCGGGATCGCGGCCCGAACCGAAGCCCATGGCGGCCCGACCATGGGCGAGTGCCTGCGGGCACACGGGGCGCCCGCACCCTTGGGGGTGATTTCAAGGTACCTGCGCCCGGGGCGTGTGTCAATGGAGAATTGAGCGGGGACGGGGTGCGGGGGGCGTGATCGGGCTTTTTCGGCGGATATGGGGCGTCCTCCGGCTCGGGAATCCGGGGGGGCCGCGGCCGTGGTACCCGCCGGAGGGGGCGCAACGGGCCTACGGGCAGCCCGCGAACCAGCCGTTGAGGAAGTCGAAGATGTCGGCGACTTCGAGCGAGCCGGTGTGGTTGAAGTCGGCGGGGCAGTCGGCGACCTCGGCGATGGTGAGCGTGCCCGAGCCGCTGTTGGCGAGGTACCCGGCGATGCGGATGATCACGGCCTGACCGGCGACGACGCGGAAGGAGACGCGCGAGGCGGTGGAGAAGCCCTGCGAGGTGTTGCACGCGTCGTCGTTGCAGGCGATCTCGTCCCCGCCCCCACCCGCTCCCCCCGGGCAGGCGGCGAAGACCCGCAGGATGGAGTCGAAGTCGCACCCGCAGGTGCTCGCGGTGGCCAGGCCGGTGGCGGCGGGGACGAAGCGGAAGTAGACGTCGGGCGAGGTGGACTCGGTGTTGCACGCGGAGGAGTTGAGATAGCGGCCCGCGCCGACGGTGGTGAAGGGATACGCCCCGAGTCCGACGGTCATGGCGTCGGGGCAGAAGTCGGCGGCGGTCGGGCAGGCGCCCGAAGTTCCGACGTACACGTCGTCGATGAACTCGCCCGAGTTGTTCCCCCCCGGCGGAACCGTGTCGATGGTCACCGAGGTGAACGGCCGCGTGGTCGTGATGGCGAAGAACGAGCCCGCGGCGCCGGGGTCGACGATCAGGGTGGCCGTCTCGCCGGTGTTGGTCGCGATGGAGATCGCCCCGCCGATCGAGGCCAGGCCGAGGTTGACCACGCGGAACGTCCCGCCGAACGCGCTGACGGGCTTGCCGGTGAAGGTGAAGCGCGTGGCCGCGGTGGGCGAGGCGTTGCCGATCCCGTAGGCGAAGCGGGCGAGGCCGAATCCGAAGGCGTCCACGGAGAACGCGTATCCGTTGCCGCCGACCAGGAACGGCGCCGGGAGCGCGAAGTTGTCCGGCCCGTTGAACGGCTCGACGATGGAGTCGGCCCGGATGTTCTGCTGGAGGTGCGCCACCGAGGTGTGGATCACCGAGTCGGCCCGGGCCCGCGCGGGCATCAGCCCCACGCACACCGCGAGCGCGGCGGCGAGGATTGGGAGGAAGGGGGCGGCCAGGGCGCGGGCGGTGGTGGGGGTGGGGGGGGTGCCGAGCATGGTGGGCCTTTCTTGATTGATGCCGGGTACGCATCCAACCTTACCTTGGCGGGGGAGATGCCGCAAGCGAAAAACTCCGTGGGGCAAGAGAAATGCGGTACGATCGTGCCATGAAAGCCCACATGCCGCGTCTGGGTCGGTTGATTTTGCTGGTGGCTCTTGCGTGGATCATGCCGGGTCGATCGCTGGCCCAGGCGCCCGCGGAGGAGCCCGCGCTGGGGGGGCCGAAGGTGCAAGACCGGGTGGCGACGTCGCTGGTCCGAGTGGATGCGCAGGGGCGGTTTGTGAAACTCACGGTTCGGCCCGAGGAGGCTGCGCTGGACCTGATTCTGATCGACCCGGATCGGCGGGCGAAGGCGCGACACGCGATCGAGGACCGCGCGGCCGCGTTTCGCAGGCATCTGGTGGACAGCATCGACCTGATCAAGGCCTCGACGGATGCGATCCGGTCGGGGGATCGGGCGACGGCGAATCGGCTGTCGCAGGACCTGTATGACGGGTTCGATCCCGAGCATCAACGCGATCCGCTGGCGGGGCCGATCGGGACCGTGCTGAGCGCGGAGGAACGTGCGCAGATGACGCGGCTGGTGGATGAGTATTGGACCGCGTGGATCGATGCGGAGTTGAAGGCCGCTGGGGGGAAGGGGGGGCCGACGCGCGAGGAGATGCAGGCGCGGCTCTCGCTGGGGCAGTTCCAGGCGGAGGTGGCGGTGGCGTACGAGTACACGCTGCGGCCGTTCCAGCAGAAGATCGAGGCGATCGCGCTGGTGGTGGAGCCGACGGTGGAGCAGCGGGCGGCGATCCGCGACGCGATCATCGACTACATCCGCGATGGACGGCTCAAGCCGACGGATGAGCAGCGGCTGACGCTGGCGCGGGCGATCTATGACGTGCTGGATGAGGAGCAGCGCATCAGGCTGCTGGCGGCGGCGGTGTCGAGGCTGAACTGAGCGCTACTTGCTGCGGGGCTCGCCGCGGCTCTGGCCCCGGTTGATCTTTCCTCGTTCGCGGGCGCGGCCGACGGCGGCCCAGACGGTGGGGTTGAAGACAAAGAGCACGGCGCCGACGACGGCGATGGCGATCCCCAGCGGCCTCGAGAGCCAGACGCCCACCACGACGCCGGCGATGAGGACGACCAGCGCGAACAGGAGCAGCATCTTGCCGATGCCGCGCGGGCCGATCTGCGGGTGCGCCGGCCGGCCGTCCGGAGAGACCGCCTCGATCTTCTGGGCGAGCTGCTCGCGATCGGCCTGGGAGAGTTTGGCGTCCTTGGAATCGGTCATCGTGGCTCCTCTTGGGTCCGGCGCGGCCGTTGGCTTCGAGCGTGTCGCGATCCGCGGGGCGCGCCGGCGGTAGAATGTTATCACGGTCGCGCCCGGCGCGCCCCGGGGGATGGCCGCGCCGCCGTCGCCGCCCGTCCGAGCGAACCGAGCGTTGAGGAGGCCATCGCCATGGAGCCCGAGATCGTCAAACTCATCGCCAGGGTGGTGCACGCGGATACGGGCCGGCCGTTGGCCGAGCCGACCTACCGGGTGCGGTTCTTCGACCGCGATCTGCTCGGGGATGATCGACTCGGAGAGTCGGGGCTGACGGGCGAGGGGGTGGCGGAGGTCGTGTGCAGCGCGGCGGACTATCAGACGGGCCTGCTGGGCAGGCTGTGCCACCGCCTCCGCGAGCAGAAGCCGGACATCTATGTTGAGATCGTCGATGGCGCGGGGACAGCGATGTATCGCAGCAAAGTGAGGTGGAACGTCGATCCGGCGAGGATCGACGAGGTGACGGGGTCGGCCAGACGGACGATCGACCTGGGCACGTATCGCTTCCGCAAGGGCGAGGGCCTGATGGACTCGTACGGGCGGGGGATGGTGCCGCCGATGGTGTGAGGCGGGGGAGGGGGGGACGAGCAAAGCAAGCGGCCCCGGTCGAACTGACCCGGGGCCGCTGGGCGTTGCTGGAATGTCTCACCACGTGCTTCGCTACGGGCATCCGGCGAACCAGGCGTTGAGGAACGCGAAGATGTCGGCGACCTCGAGGCCGTTGAGGCCGTCGAAGTCGGTGTCGCCCTCGCCGGCGAACCAGGCGTTGAGGTAGTCGAAGATGTCCTGGACCTCGAGGGCGCCGTTGGCGTTGTAATCGGCCGGGCAATCGACGACGGAGACGCCGAACTGCGAGGGGAAGATGTTGAGCGACTCGCTGGGCGTGTCGTGGATGAGGCGGTCGTAGTTGGTGCGGGTGCGGGCGATGCGGAAGATGGGGCCGTCGGCGAGGGCGGCGAAGGTGCTGCTGGGCACGCGGGCCCACGGGCCGCCGGGGACGGGGGGGACGGGCTCGGCGAACTCGAGGATCTGGCCGCTCGCGGTGGTGTAGACGTGGCCGCGGTCGTCGGAGTCGATGCCGCGCAGGGGGAAGGCCGAGGAGATGGTGGCGGCGACGGAGAGCAGGGTCCCGTTCGCGGGGTCGTTGATGAGGCCGTGTCCGGTGGGGAGGCCGGAGGTGAGCCAGAGGTAGGAGCCCTTGGGGCAGATGGAGATGCGGGGCTCGGCGCCGAGGGCGACGGCGGTGGGGAGCGAGCGCTGGGAGACGGGGGCGCCGGTGTCGGGGTTGATGCGCGTGACGCGCCGGGCGGAGGAGGAGAAGGCGACGAGCTCGTTGCGCTTGTGGTCGAAGCAGATGGCGGTGATGGGGTCGGCGGAGCTCAGGGGCGTGGCGACGCCGGTCTTGGTGTTGAACTTGACGATGACGTTGGAGGGGGTGTTGACGGCAAAGAGGATGTTCGGGTCGAGGGCGGTGCAGAGGCGCTTGGGCAGGAAGGCGGTGAGGGCTGGGAAGGACTGCTCGACGGGCGTGGGGGAGCCGAAGTGGGTTCTCCAGACGGCGTAGTCGATGGCGTCGCAGGCAAGGACCCATCCGCCGAGGTTGTTGGCCGCGATGTCGAGGTCGAGCACGGTCTCGGTGGCGGGGAGGGAGAAGGGGACGGGCTGGGGGACGGTGGTGAAGGAGGGATTGGGGGTGTACTGCTGGACGCACGAGCCGTTGACGGGGTTGTTGCAGGCGGAGAGACCAAAGGCGGGGAAGAAGGCGCGGTAGCCGTCGATGAAGCCCATGGTGCCGAAGCCGACGGTGCGCTCGTAGGGCCCGGTGTAGATGACGGCGTTGGTGGTGGGGTCGCGGCGGGTGATGACCTGGGTGGAGATGTTGTAGGTTTCAATGGTGCCCGCGGCCTGGGAGAAGGCGTCGCTGCCGATGCTGTTGCCGGGGTCGCGGATGGAGAGTTTGGGGAACGGGGAGCAGAAGTCGGGGAGGCGGACGGCCGAGACGCATGTGCCGCCGGTGCGGACGATGCCGGTCGGGGGGGCGTTGGCGGACCAGCCGAGGCTCAGGGAGACGGGGCAGCGGGCGATGAGGCAGAAGGCGACGTCGGCGAGTTCGGGGGCGCTATTGGCGGTGACGCCGAACATGGAGACGATGATGTCGCCGGTGTATCCGGAGCTCGCGATCCACTGGTTGACGCCGGCGAGGGCGTTGTTGCCGCCTGTGCCGCCCATTGGATCGGTGTTCATGAGCGAGGCGAGGGCCTCGATGTCGGTGCCGAAGTTGTTGTAGATCGGGGTGGAGCCGAGCCACGGGCCGGGGCCGGGGCCCGCGCTGAGATTGGGGTAGCCGTGGTTGCCCAGGTAGGTGAGGATGTTCATGGTGCAGGTGGGGACGCAGTACTGCGAGCCGTTGTTCTGCAGGCCGACGATGCCGGAGGCGGGGTTGCGGCGCTGGTCGTGGTCGGGCATGGTGTAGGGAAGCGCGGGGTTGCAGACATCAACGGGCACGGCGAGGGCGGAGGTGGCGGCGGCGGCGGCGAGGAGGGCGGCGGCCGGGGCGGCGCGAGAGATCAACATGTGAAACCTCCGTTGGGGCGGGACGGTCGGCAACGCGGAGAGTCCTAAGGTGGGCGGGCGCTCGCGCGATGGTGCGTGGCGTTCGCCGGACTGGCTGGATTCTCGATTCGTGCCGCGGTCTTGCGGGGAACACCACGCGACGACGATGCGCCGACGGATGCCCGCCATTTCGATGTCCACAGCGGCCCGACTGTGGACGAACACCTGCGAGGAGACGAGTCGCTCGCACCCTGAATCTACATGTTCACCCTACAGGCCGACGGGGCGTGTGTCAACGGAAATTCACGGGAAAGGACGACAGTGGAACAACGGAGCGTGCCCCGTCCGGGGTGGGCGGCGATTCGGGGGGACGACGCTCGCGGTTTGTGCGGGTCGCTATGATCGCGCATACGGAGCGAAAGAGCCCTGCACACCCACCCACGGAAGGAGCCGACGAGCATGGACCTGTACATTGATACCGCGAGTCTGAGCGAGATCAAGGAAGCGGCGAGCCTTGGAGTGCTCGATGGGGTGACCACGAACCCGTCGCTGATCGCGAAGGAGGCGTCGAGCGGCGTGACGTACGCCAAGCGGCTGGCGGAGATCTGCGAGATCGTGAAGGGGCCGGTCTCGGCCGAGGTGATCTCGACGGACTTTGCGGGGATGATGAAGGAGGCGGAGGGCCACGGAAAGATCGCGCCCAACATCGTGATCAAGCTGCCGATCACGGCCGACGGGCTCAAGGCGTGCAAGGCGTTGAGCGACAACGGGATCAAGACCAACATGACGCTCTGTTTCCAGCCGCTGCAGGCGCTGATGGTGGCGAAGGCGGGGGCGTTCCTGGTGAGCCCGTTCATCGGGCGGCTGGACGACATCGCCGAGGACGGGATGGACCTGATCACGAAGATCCGGCAGGTGTACGACAACTACGGGTACACGACGAAGATCCTGGCCGCGTCGATCCGGCATCCCAAGCACATGGTGGAGTGCGCGCTGGCGGGGTGCGATGTGGCGACGGTGCCGATGAGCGTGATCAAGCAGATGCTGAACCATCCGCTGACGGACAGCGGGTTGAAGAAGTTTGTTGAGGACTACAAGAAAGCGTTCGGAGGGTAATGAACCGCTGGTCTGGGCTCGGCGATGTCACCGTCGGGTTTTCGCCTTCAACCGTGCCTGCGGGCGACCGACCGGACTCACATCGAGGTCATCCTCGCGCTTGTTCGGGAAATACTTTTTTCGCTTCGGATACTGACAGAACAGCGTTCCGTGGATGCCTTGTACATTCTGCTTGGGAACCCATTTGGCGGTAACGCGAGCAAGGAGTTTTCCGGTGCGCTGCTTTCCGAGCCTTTTGAAGAGGTCCTCCACAAACTCCACATCCTGACCCGGATCCGGAAAGATCGACGCGAAGTCTTTGTTGTCAACTGGATAGATCAGAAAGCAGCAGTTCTCGGCTGGCTCCACGAGTTGCATGTACTTCACGGACAATCGCCTTTGGCAGGAGTCAGGCCTGTGCCGCCGGCACACCAATCACGGCGACGCCGAGTGAGTCCGCCAGATCGAGGAGTTCGGCCTTGTCGATCATGATGACATCGCCCGCGGCGAGGGCGAGGCAGCGGCCGCCGTGCTTGTAGAGGTTCTCGATGGTCTGGGGGCCGATGGTGGGGACATCGGAGCGGCGGTCGTGGCCGGCGCGGGCGCCCTTGCAGAGGGTCCAGCCGGTGGCGCGGCAGATGACTCCGACGCGTTCCATCATGCGGTCGGTGCCCTCGACGGCCTCGACGGCGATGACGTCGCGATCGCGGACGGCGATGGCCTGGCCGATGTCGAGGCGGAGGGTCTGGCTGAGCAGGGGCCAGGCGAAGGCGATGTCGGCGCGCTGCTGCGACGTGGGCTGGCGGCGGGTCATGACGCCGGCCTCGGCGAGGGACTCGGAGATCGGGGCGGTCGAGTCGATCAGGTGGACTCCGGAGCGGCTCAGTTCGTCGGCGATCGCGACCAGCACGGCGTGGGACCGGCGATCGTGGCGGAGGGGGCGGAACCAGGTCAGGCAGGTCCGCCAGTCCGGGACGTTGTGGATCATACTCCACGGGAACCCGTACATGAACTTGGCCTTGTCCACGCGGCCGACCATGACGGCGTGGCGGACGTCCATCTTGCGCAGCAGGCCGCCCCAGGTGCCGACCTGCAGCACTCCGACGCGGCGGAAAGACGTGCAGAGCGAGGGGAGGACGGAGTCGTACTGGTTGCGGAGGCCGAGGGCGTGGACGGGGTGTCCGGCCGCGATGAGGCCCTTGGCGATCATGATGGGAAGCCGCCCGCCGCCGGCGATGAGGCCGATGGGGCAGGGGGGTGCCGGGGGGTCGGGCAGGATGGTGAGTGTGGCGGGCATCGATCTATAAACGTCTGTCGGATATCGAGTTGTGTTCCGACGCCGCGTTTGCAGGCCCGTGAAGAGACGAACACCATTCAGGGACGGGCAGAGCAAGGTGGCCCCGGCGTGACCGCCGGGGCTCAGAAGAGTGATAGGGAGGGTATCGGCACGAGGGGGTGGGAGGCAACCAGTAGTTTCGGGGCGGTGCGGGGGCGTCTGTCGATAGGACTGGGATGGCTGATCCCCGAGATTCCGTGGTTTGGCAGGGAGAGAGTTCCGGGGGATTTGGCGCGCCGGCGGAAACGGGTGGTCGAGAGGGGTTTCTGAGGTTGTGGTTCGAGTGCTCCGGGGGCTATGCGCGGGCGGTGAAGACCAAGGACGGGACCGCCTATGTGGGGCGGTGTCCGAAGTGCGGGGCGAGCGCGACGTTTCCGATCGGGCAGGGGGGGACGAGCGTGCGGGCGTTCCGGGTGAGTTGCCGGCCGTGAACCAGATGGCGATTTTGCAGGTCGAAGCCGGAGCCATCCGCGGGATTCGCGGCAGAGCCCGCTCATCCCGGGCGTGTGCGGATCGCTAGACTGACGACCTATGAGCAGAGTTGCAGGGACGCAGGGCGGTTCGTATTCCATCGGGTCTCCGACGCGCCGGTGCGCGGCGACGGAGCGGGAGTTGGCCACGGGCGATCGGTATGTGGCCGCGCTGGTGCAGCACTCGGATGGGGATGTGTTCGAGCGGCTGGACTACGCGGAGGAGGCGTGGGCGGGGGGGGCGCGGCCCGCGCGGCCGCTGATTCTGCTGGGGTTCTGGCGCGGGGTGGTTCCGGAGCCGGGGGCGAAGAAGCGGATGCTGATCGATGATCAGTCGTTGCTGGAGCTGTTCGAGCAGAGCGGGGAGAGCGAGCAGATCGACGGGGAGGGCGAGAAGGATCGGCTGGCGTTCCGGTTTGTGCTGGCGCTCATTCTGATGCGGAAGCGTTTGTTGACGCAGGAGGGGTCGCGTGGGCGGTCCATGCTCGTGCGGGCGCGGGGAACGCCCCGACCGCCGGAGGGGCCGCCCTTGCAGGAGGTGGAGGACCCGGGGCTTGATGCGGGGACGATCGGTCGGGTGACGGAGCGGCTCGGCGCGGTGATCTCGGGCGAGGACGTCGCCCCGAAGGGGAACCAGGCATGAAGACTCGGTTGACAATGATGGTGGCGGGGATGCTGGTCGCGGCCGTTCTGGGCGGGTGCGAGGGCCAGGGATGGAACTGGTTCGAGAACGGGAGCGAGAAGCCGCAGACGGAGAGCCGGATGCGGCTGGACAAGCCGGTGGAGTACGCCGCGGCGGCGCGGAGTTTCAACCGGTCGATCGACTACCTCGACCGGATAAAGGCGAGGGTGAACATCCTGCTGACGTACTTCGACGAGGAGGGGAATGAGCGCCACGAGGACCCGGAGGGCGTGCTTCAGATCGTGCGTCCGAACAAGCTGGCGGTGAGCCTCGGGAAGGCGGGGCAGGTGCTCTTCTGGTTCGGGTGCGACCCGGAGGAATACTGGTGGCTGGACCTGACGGACAAGACCAAGCGGATCGCGGCGATCGGCCGGCACGAGATGTTCGACGACGCGACGGCCCAGCGGATCGGGATGCCCATCAAGCCGCTGGACCTGATCCGGCTGCTGGGGGTGGTGAAGATGGACGTGACGGCGCGCGGGGCGACGCAGTGGTCGGACAGCGGGAAGCTGCTGGGGATCTCCTCGCCGATCGGGGATCGCGGGTTCCAGCGCGTGTGGGTCGATCCGACGACCATGGTGGTGTCGTCGATCGAGATCTTCGACCGGCAACGGAACATGGTGCTGGTGGCCGAGCACTCGGGGACCGAGTTGGTGGAGGTGACGCGGGACATTCCCGGGCTGAAGGTGGGACAGGTGCGGATGCCCTCGCGCGTGGAGATCACGCACCTTGAGACCAAGGCCAAGGTACGGGTGACGATGACGGGCGTGCGGGACGACAAGATCAGCGAGAAGGCGTTCGACCTGCCGACGCTGCTGGACAAGTACCCGGTGGACCGGACCATCGATCTGGACGCGAAGAAGAGGGCGGCGGCGTCGGCAGCCGGGAAGCCGTAGGGCCAATGGAGGTGTGGTCGGGGGTTGGAACGATGGGGAGGCCGGTTCGGCTCTCGGGCGGCGTCTCGGGATGCGACGCCGGGGCGTCGCGGCGGATTTCCCCTTGGGGTCCCGGAGCCGCGCAGTTTCCGCGCACAAGATGGAGGGAGAAGGCTCCCAGGGCCGATAGAGGGGCACCGGACCGGCAAGGATTGCCGGAACGGCTCTCGGCGAGGAGAGGGAGGGGAGAGGGGGAGTTCCCGCACGAGGCGGGCGTGGGCCGGGTCTGGCCCGGTGAAGGGACGCATCCGTGGCGGAGGCCAAGGGCTCCAACTCGAAGCAGGGCGACGCGGCCGGGACCGAGGGTGCGCCCGTGGTGCAACTCAAGAACGTGTGGCCGATCCCCGCGCTGGCGCTGGGCGGGGTGTTGCTCGTGGGCGGGGTGACGGTGGCGCTGATGAACCGGCCGAAGCCGCCGGCGGACATTCCGCTGGAGGAGGCCAAGGCGCTGGTGCTGGAGAAGCGGTACCAGGAGGCGATCGAGAAGCTCAACTCCAAGGAGGTTCGCAAGTACCTGGACTTCGGGAACCCGGACGAGGACCACCTGAGGGCGTTTCATCTGGCGCGGGCGCGGGCCTTCGCGGGGGCGCAGGCGACATTGGGGCTGAGCCGGCCGGAGAACCACCGGGCCATTGTCGAGGACTTTGAGCAAGCCGAGAAGATCGGTGGAAAGGACCTGGAGATTGCCGACGCCTCGATGCTTGTCGAGTCGAAGATCGCGCTCGACGACGTGGCCGGGGCCCTCAAGCGGATCGCGGCGTTTCCGGAGAGCGAGGGTGCGCGGAAGATGCGGCTGACGCGCCTGGTGGTGGATCACAATCTCGCGCTGCTGACGGGATCGGAGCTCCCGGATGCGGCTCGCAACGACGAGACGCTGTCGCTGCTGGCGACGCTGAGTTCGGACCCGGCGCTGGCCGCGGGGGATCGGGCGTGGGTGCTGGCGCGCCAGGGAGAGCTGCTGCTGGCGGCCAAGCAGCCGGAGGAGGCGATCAACAAGTTGATCCGGCGTGTGGGGCTGCTCAAGGATGTGCCGCTGGATCAGCAGGGGGAGTTGTACGTGCTGCTGGGGAGGGCGTACTTCCAGTCGGACCAGCCGCTGGAGGCGATGAAGCAACTCGAGGCGGCGGACTCGCTGCTGGACAAGTCGAGCTCGCTTCGGGCGGACCTGGGAATCATGCAGGCGCGGCTGGCGCAGAGCGGGGTCGCGATCGGGGCGGTGGGCGCGTCGGAGAACGACCCGACGGCGCTGCTGGAGTTCGCGAAGGAGAAGTTCGAGTCGGTGATGAGCGAGTTCGGGCAGGGGAAGGAGTACGCCCGGGCGCTGCTGGGCGTGGCGGAGATCGAGGCGTCGCTTCGGCACGACGACAAGTCGTTGGAGCGGTACGCGGAGCTCGTGGAACTTGTCAGGGGCGGGCGGAGGGATGTCAAGGGGCCGCCCGATTCGGGGCACGGCGCCGCGGCGCCCAGCGCGTCGGGGCATGCGACCGATGGGCCCGGGGACGGACACGGCGAACCGAAGGCCCATGCGCCCGCCAAGCCGCCGGGCGTCGCGCGGGCGAAGGCCCTTGGCGGGCTGACGCGAGAGCGGGTGCTCTCGAGCCTGATGCAGCGGTTTGGTGAGCGGTTCGAGTCCGGGCAGCGGGAGAGCGCGCTGCGGTACGCGAGCATGGCCGAGTCGCTGTTCCAGGACGCGGAGACGCCCGCCGAGGTGCTCGGGGCGATCGGGCGGACACGCCGCGCGATGGGGGATCATCTGATGGAGCAGGCCCGCGGGGCGCACGCGACGGCGGCGGCGCAGGGCGAGGCGGCGTCGGACTTCCGCGTGCGGGACCTCGATCCGGCGACGCGGGCGGAGGTGAAGAAGAACTACATCTGGGCGGGAGACTATCTTCGGCGGCACGCCAAGGCGGTCGCGGCGACGGACCTTGGCGCGGCGTCGGAGAGCCTGTGGATGGCCGCGGATTCCTACGACCGGGCGGGTGATCTGGAGGAGGCCAAGAGGGCGTTCGCGGACTATGCCGCAGGGGCCTCCGATACCGACCCGAAGAAGCCGGAGGCGAAGTTCCGGCTGGCGCAGATTTTCCAGGCGAAGGACCCGCCGGAGTATGGCGCGGCGGCCGCGCTGTACCGGGAGTTGGTGCAGTCGGCGGACGTGCAGGATCCGACGCGGGGTTCGGGGAGATGGGCGGACGCGGCGGTGGTTCCGCTGGCGCAGGCGATGCTCGACGACAACGACGCGGGCAACGACGAGGAGGCGAGGCGGCTTTTGCTGGGGGTGGTGGACGGGAGCCGGCTGGCGCCGGAGGCGGCGGAGTTTCGCGATGCGCTGGTGGAGCTTGGGCGGTCGGCGTACAAGGCGGAGCGGTTCGCCGAGGCGATCGGGTGGTTCGAGCAGGCCGTGAAGCGGATGAAGGAATCGCGGGGTGTGGTGGGGCTGGAGTATCTGCTGGCGGACAGCCACCGGCGCGAGGGTGTGGCGATCGGGAAGACGCTGGAGACGCAGAAGCTCCCGCAGGCGCAGGTGGACCAGCTCGAGGCGTCGCGGCTGAACCATCTGTCGGCGGCCCGCGGGCTGTACGACTCCGTGAGATCGGAACTCGACGGTCGGGATGCGAGGGCGCTGACGGCGATGGAGCGGGTGTACCTGCGGAACTCGTACTTCTACGCGGGCGATTGCGCGATGGAACTCAAGAGTTACGACGGGGCGATCGCGTCGTACGACGCGGCGAGGAACAAGTACGCCGACGACCCGGCGAGCCTGGTGGCGATGGCGCAGATCGTCAGCGCGTACGCGGCCCAGGGCAAGTGGGCGGAGGCCCGCACGGCCAACGAGCGGGCGAGGCAGCAGTTGCAGAAGTTTCCCGAGAGCGTGTGGCAGAACCCGGACCTGCCGATGGAAAAGCGGCACTGGGAGAAGTGGCTCGACGCGAGGACGCTTCTCGGACAGCAGAGCGTGGGGGCGGAGCGGGAGCAGCCGGCGGAACACTGACACAGACGGACGCCAAGGAGGGCGACCATGACCCAGAGCACCATGAACAACCCGTTGGTGGCGGATATCGAGAGCGGCGACCCCGTGCGGTGGCTGCCGCGCATGCACAAGCTGCTGGATGAGCAGTGCGAGTTGTGCGTGGGGCTCGACTCGCTCAGCGCGCGGCAGACGCAGGCGGTGGGGATCGGGGACACGGATGCGCTGCTGCGGATCCTGGGGCAGCGGCAGACGATCATCGATCGGGTGGCGGAGATCGGCGGCGCGCTGGAGCCGTTCCGGGACCGGAAGGATGCGCTGCTCGGCCGGCTGGGGCCGGCGCAGCGGGAGGGGATCGTGCAGCGGGTGGGGAAGATCGCCGCGCTGGTGGAGAGCGTTCGGGCCCGGGACGATGCGGACCGGATCACGCTGGAGCGGATGCGGTCCAACGTGGCGGATGAACTGGCGAATCTGTCGCGGGTGAAGGGCGCGGCGGCGGCGTACGCGGCGCACGGGGCGGGGGCGGGGGCGCGGTTCCAGGATCGAAACGGCTGAGGGCGGGGGTTGGTGGTCGAGCAGAGGAGTGCGCGGAGCGCATGGAGACGATGGCGGAGTCCATCTCGATGGCGGAGGCCAAGCCCGCGGGCGTGCCGGGTGCGGGTGGCGATGCGCTCGGGGAGCGCGACCTGGCGGAGTTGCTCGGCGCGTTCAACGAGGTGACCTCGAAGCTGCAGGTGGCGCACGAGTCGCTGCGGGCGGAGGTGGTGCGGCTGCAGGGGGAACTGCGGCAGGCGAACGAGCAGATCGAGCGGTCGAGGCGGCTGGCCGCGCTGGGGGAGATGGCCGCGGGAATCGCCCACGAGGTGAGGAACCCGCTTGGGTCGATCCGGTTGTATGCCAAGATGCTGGTGGACGATCTGGGGACCGGAGGGGATCGGGTGAAGGAGCGGGGGATCGCGGAGAAGATCGGGGCGGCGACGCGCGGGCTGGACGCGGTGGTGACGGACGTGCTGGCGTTCGCGCGCGAGATGCGGGTGGTGACCGAGCCGGTGGAGGCGGGGGCGTTGCTCACGCGGGCGATCGATGAGTGCCTGGCGGCGGATCGGGCGGATGGGCACGGCGGGCCGATTCGCGTCATTCGCGAGGATCGGGAGGGGGGGACCGACGGCGAGGTGGTGGTGTGCGATGCGGCGCTGGTGCATCGGGCGTTGGTGAACGTGGTGCGGAACGCGATCCAGGCGATGCGGGAGCCGGGCGTGGCGGGGTGCGAGTTGCGTGTGGGCGTGGAGAGGTTGACGCTGCCGGGGTCGGATGGAGAGGCGGAGACATTTGTGGCGATCGTTGTGCGAGACAGTGGGCCGGGGATCCCCGAGGGCGTGATGGAGCGGATGTTCAATCCATTCTTTACGACGCGGGCGACGGGGACGGGGCTGGGGCTCGGGATTGTGCACCGGATCATGGATGCGCACGGCGGGCGCGTGCGGGTGCGAAACGCGGAGGAGGGTGGGGCGATCGTTGAACTGCTGATTCCGGATCGTGGGATGGATTCCAAGTGCTGAACAACACGCCGGCCCATGGACCGGGCCGGGTTGAAACGAACAACGGCAGAACGCTGTCACGGAGGACTACATGAGCATGGTGCTGGTCGTGGACGACAAGGAAATGTTGCGGGACAGCGTCGGCGCGACGTTGCAGCGGGCGGGGTTTGGCGTGGTGACGGCCGAGGGCGGCGCGGCCGCGCTGGAGTTGATCGCGCGCCGGCGGCCGGACTGCGTGGTGACGGACCTGAAGATGCCGGGGATGACGGGGCTGGAACTGGTGCAGCACGCGCGGGAGATCGACGATGCGCTGCCGCTGATCGTGATGACCGCGTATGGGGCGGTGGAGACGGCGGTGGAGGCGATCAAACTGGGGGCGTTCGACTATCTCACCAAGCCCTTCGAGGGGGATGAGTTGATCGTGGCGGTGAAGCGGGCGATCGAGCATGCGCGCCTGACGCGGGAGAACGCGGTGCTCCGGACGGCGTCGGAGGACGGCATCGCCTCGGCGAAGCGCCAAGGCGATGGCGCGGGCGGGGCCGGGCCGCACGGCCTGGACCGGATCGTGGGCGACTCGGCGGCGATGCGTCGGGTGAAGCAGCAGATCGTGGCCGTGGCCGAGAGCCATGGCACGGTGTTGATCTGCGGAGAGAGCGGGACGGGCAAGGAGGTGGCGGCCCGGGCGATCCACGATCTTTCGCCGCGGGCGACGGAGGCGTTTCTGGGGATGAACTGCGCGGCGCTTTCGGAGAGTCTGCTGGAAAGCGAACTCTTCGGGCACGAGCGAGGGGCGTTCACGGGGGCGGAGAAACTGCGGAAGGGTCGGTTCGAGTTGGCGGATCGGGGGACGCTGCTGCTGGATGAGATCAGCGAGATCTCGCCGCGCGTGCAGGCGAAGTTGCTGCGCATCCTGCAGGAGCGGGCGTTCGAGCGCGTCGGGTCGAGCATGACGATCGGGATCGACGTGCGGGTGGTGGCGACGAGCAACCGGGACCTGCCGCGGGCGGTGTCGCGCGGCGACTTCCGGCAGGACCTGTTCTTCAGGCTCAACGTGCTGCCCATTCACTTGCCCGCGCTGCGGGATCGGCCGGAGGACGTGCCCGCGCTGGTGGCGCACTTTGTGGGGATCACGGCGCGCCGGGAGGGGAAGGCTCCCAGGCAGTTCACGGATGAGGCGCTGTGGCTGTTGCAGGCGTACTCGTGGCCGGGGAACGTGCGGGAACTGCAGAACATCGTGGAGCGGGCGGTGGTGCTCTGCCGCGGGGACGAGGTGGAGCAGTCGATGATCGAGCCGTGGCTGATCACCGATGGGGGGCACTCGCCGTCGTTCTCGATACCGGGCCCGGTTTCGGGTGCGCAGGTGCATGTGAACGGGTCGTCGATGAACAGCCTACTGGAGCGGCGGATGGGGTCCGGCAGTTCGGAACAACCGACGCTCGGCGCTCCGGTGCATGTCATCGGAGAGGCGATCCCGATCGGCGGGCGGGTGCTGGAGGACATCGAGCGGGAGGCGATCGTGCGGACGCTGACGAAGTTCAACGGGCACCGGCAGCGGACGGCCCAGGAACTGGGGATCGGGGTGCGGACGCTGGGGCTGAAACTGAAGAAGTGGAAGCAGCAGCAACTCGTGGATGCCGGGCTGTGACGGCGCAGGTTGTGCGCGGAACGATGCTTGCGGGAGAATTGACGTGCTGATCAGCGAACTGGGCAACTCCGGGGCGATTCCTTCGCTGGAACTGATGGTGCGCTACTCGGGCGCCCGGCAGCGGGTGATCGCGCACAACATCGCCAACCTGGACACGCCGGACTTCCGGCCGCTGGATGTCTCGCCGCGGGACTTTCAGGTGGCCCTCGGGAAGGCGATCGACGCCCGCCGGCAGACGACCGGGACCGAGGGGGCGCTGAACTTCCAGGGGTCGAGCCAGATCCGGATGGATGCGCAGGGGAACATGACCCTGACGCCGGGGACGGCGAGCGGGAACATCCTGTTCCACGACCGGAACAACCGGGATCTGGAGGGGTTGATGTCCCAGCAGGCGGAGAACGCGGCGGTGTTTCGGACGTCGATCGAGTTGTTGCGGACGCGGTATGGGCTGTTGCAGGTGGCGATCAGCGAGCGGGTGTAGGCGGCGGGGAAGAAGTGGCGAAGTGGCTGAGTGGCAAAGTGGCGAAGTGAAGAGGAAACGGCATGTACGGGGCACTTGAGATCTCGACGAGCGGGTTGATTGCCCAGCGGACGCGCCTGGAGGCGATCACCGAGAACATCGTGAACAAGGACACGGTGCTCGATGCCAACGGGAAGAACAACCCGTTCCAGCGACGGGTGGTGTACTTCGCTCCGGGGAACCCCGCGGCCAGCACCTTGGCCGGCAAGGCCGGGGGTGTGCATGTGTCGTCGATTCAGGCCGAGGGGGGCTTCGAGGTGAGGTACGAGCCGGGGAGCCCGTACGCGGACGAGCGGGGGTATGTGAAGCACCCGGCGATCAACACCGCGTTCGAGCAGTTGAACGCCTACGAGGCCCAGCGGGCGTACGAGGCGAACATTGCCGCGGCGGAGACGACCAAGACGATGATGGCACAGGCGTTGCGACTGCTGGGGTGAGCGGAGGCTCCCGGATGGGCGCGGAGGCGCACGGGAAGGCGTCGGGCGGTTAGAATGGGGTCAGGACGAACATGACAGATCCTCTGGGACTCATCGGGCGTGGGGGGGGGGGGGGGGGTGGGGGGCGCGGGGGGCCGCGGGGGGACTGGGGCCGGGGGGGGGGGGGGGGGGCGGGGGGGGCGGGGCAGGCGAGCGGCCCCTCGTTCAAGGATGTTCTGATGGAGAACATCAAGCAGGTGAACGACCTGCAGCAGGACGCGACGAAGGCGATCGAGGACCTGCAGACGGGGCGCCGGAACGACGTCGAGGGCGTGATGCTGGCGACGCAGAAGGCGGACACCGCGTTCAAGATGCTCGTGCAACTCCGCAACAAGATGCAGGGGGCGTACGAGGAGATCAAGCAGCTGCGGGTGTGATGAGGGGCGAGGGCGGAGGGCGGAGGGGGGAGGGCCGAGCCAGGGTGGGACCGGCGAGAGTTGCGCGTTTTCGCGCAAAATGAAACTTGTTCAAGCGCAGGATGAACGCGGGCCGACATTGAGGCACGATCGCGGCTTTCGCGCGATCGGATCGGGCGTTCTCGCCCGCACCCCGGGCAGGACGCCCGCGGTGACGATCCCCCGGCAGGAGGCCGCGCTTCGATGGATCGACTTCGAGCCATACTCGCCACCATCCGCGCCCAGCTGGGCGTCTTGACGGTCACGCAGAAGCTGCTGATCGGGACGCTGTGCGTGGTGTTCCTGATGACGCTGTTCCTGGTGAGCCAGTACGCGGGGTCGCCCAGGACCGAGGCGCTCTTGCCGGTGGGGACGGGGGAGGACCAGCAGAAGGCGGCGGTCTTCCTGCGGAACCGGTCGCTCCCGTTCACGGTGGCGGCCGACGGGAAGGTGATGGTGGAGCCGGCCCAGAAGTACATCGCGCTGGCGGCGATGACCAAGGAGCAGGCTCTGCCGGGCGACAAGAAGGTGCTCTTCAACGACCTGGTGGCGTCGAGCGCGAGCAACTGGCTCGAGCCGCTGGCCGACAAGCAGGTGAAGTTCAATGTCGCGCTGCAGAACGAGCTCTCGCGGGTGATCCGGAACATCCCCGGCATCGACGACGCGAGCGTGGTCATCTCGCGGCCGCCGGACAACTCCGGGTTCGGCGCGGCGACGAAGAAGGCCGTGGCCCAGGTGGCGGTCTTCCCGGCGTCGGGGCAGGGGCTGGACCAGAACACGGTGAACGCGCTGGCCGACCTGGTGGCGGGGAGCGTCTCCGGGCTGGACATGCGCGAGGTGGCGATCGTGGACGCGAGGAACCGGCGGTCGTACCGGGCGGTGAGCCCGGAGGACCTGTCCGGGGGCGGGACGTACATCGAGCAGGTGGCGAGGGTGGAGAAGCGGGTGCAGGAGAAACTCTCGGAGCACCTGCGGTTCATCCCGGATGTGATCGTGAGCGTGAACGCGATGATCGACGCGGCCCGCCGGGAGAGCGTGCGGCACGAGGCCCTGCCCAAGGGGGCGGGGACCACGGTGGTGGCGATCGAGGAGACGGGGACGACGAACGCGACGACGAGCAAGGCGGCGGGGGGCGTGGAGCCGGGCGTGGGGGCGAACATCGGCATGGACTTGAACCGAGGGGGCGGCGCGGGGGGATCGACGACGAGCGAGGAGAGCACGACCGTCAAGAACCAGGCGGTGATCGGGGAGATGACGACCAAGCAAAGGGACGCGACGGGCCGGCCCACGAAGATCAACGTGACGGTGAGCGTGCCGCGCGAGTACGTGGCGGCGATCGCCAAGCAGAAGAAGACCGCGGCGGGGCCGGCGGGTGGTGCGGGCGGGGCGGCCGGCGGGGCGGGCCCGGCGGAGCCGAGCGACTCGGAGATCGACAGCGTGTTCGAGTCGGATGTGAAGAAGAAACTCGAGGAGATGGTGTCGCCGCTGGTGGAAACGGATGGGAGCGCCGGGGCGCCGGGCGCGGCGACGCAACTGGTGGCGGGGACGGTCCGGGCGTTCTTGATACCGGTGTCGATGGGCTCCGGGGGATCGTCCGCGGGCTTCGGCGGATCGCACGCCGGGATGCTCGGCGGCGGGGGCGGGGTGGGCGGGATCGACGGGCTCCTGGAGAACGGGCTGGTGAAAACGGTCGGGCTGGGGCTGCTGGCGGTGGTGGCGATGGGGATGATGCTGATGATGGTGAAGAGGGCGGGGAAGGCCCCGCGGATGCCGACGGCGGAGGAACTCGTCGGGATCCCGCCCGCGCTCGAGCCGGGGACGGACGTCGTGGGCGAGGCGATCGAGGGAGAGACGGCGATGGCGGGGATCGAGGTGGATGAGGATGCGCTCAAGACCGGCAAGATGATCGAGGAGATCGGGGCGCTGGTGAAGAACAACCCGCAAACGGCGGCGAACGTGTTCAACCGGTGGCTGGCGGAGGAGGAGTGAGCGGGGAGAGTGAGGAGCGAGGAGTGAAGGGTGAGAGGCGAAGGCGGAAATAGCCGAGGGCGAGGCCGATGAAACTAGGCAGCAAGCTTCCCGAAGATCCGGCGGAACTCAAGGGGATCTCGCGCGCGGCGATCCTGCTTATGACTCTGGACACGCCGACGGCGTCGCGCCTGCTCAAGAGCCTGGCGCCGCAGGCGGTGGAGGAAGTGACGCGGGAACTCGCGAGCCTCGGGCGGGTGCCCGACAGCCTGCGGAAGGCGGTGGTGGCGGAGTACTACGGGCTGGCGGTGGGGTCGCAGTACCTGACCGAGGGGGGGCTGGACTACGCGAAGGTGCTGCTCAAGGAATCGATGGACCCGGAGACGGCGGGGCGGCTGGTGCAGCAGATCCAGACGCAGGTGCAGAAGACGCCGTTCAGTTTCCTGCAGAAGGCGGAGACGGAGAACCTGCTGACTTTCATCCAGGACGAGCACCCGCAGACGATCGCGCTGATCGTCTGCCATCTGCCGCACCACAAGGCGGCGGAGATCCTCGGCGGGCTGCCGATGCAGAAGCAGATCGAGGTGATCAAGCGGATCGCGAACATGGAGCAGACGAACCCCGAGGTGATCCGGGAGGTGGAGCGGGGGCTGGAGTCGAGGCTGTCGAACATGCTCAGCCAGAGCATGGAGAAGGCGGGAGGGATCAACACGGTGGCGGAGATCCTCAACCTGGCCGATCGGGCGACGGAGAAGGCGATCATGGAGGGGCTCGAGTCGGACGATCCGGAGTTGGTGGAGGAGATCCGGCGGCTGATGTTCGTGTTCGAGGACATCCTGAAGGTGGACGACAAGGGGATCCAGTCGATTCTCAAGGAGATCGACAACGACGAGCTCGGCCTGGCGCTCAAGACCGCGAGCGTGGAACTGCAGAACAAGATCTTCAAGAACATGTCGGAGCGGGCCGCGACGCTCATCAAGGAGGACATGCAGTACATGGGCCCGGTGCGGGTGAGCGACGTGGAGCAGGCCCAGCAGCGGATCGTGGACATCGTGCGGCGTCTGGAGGACGCCGGGGACATTATCATCTCCGGGCGCGGCGGGGAGTCGGATCTGGTCGTGTGAATGGAGTGGACGAGTGGCGGAGTGGCGACGTGGCAACGTGAGGAATCGAACCGGCGCAAGGGTGCGGGCGGCGTGGCGAACTCCGCCACTCCGCCACTCCGCCACTCTGCCGCTCTGAACCCATGGCACTCATCAAGAACGCCAACGCTTCGATTCTTGCCCGCGACGCGATCGTGCTCGATCTCGGCGATCTGCGGCAGCAGGCCGATGAGATCATCAGGCAGGCGGGCGTGCAGGCGGCGCGGATCACCTCGGAGGCGAGGGCCGAGCGGGAGCGGATCCTCGTGGGGGCCACGCGCGAGGGGCACGAGAAGGGGTTCGCCGCGGGCCGCGAGGAGGGGCGGGCCAGGGGGCACGAGGAGGCGATGGCGGGTGCGCTGGCGGAGCACTCGGCCCAGCTCAAGCAGGTGGATACCGGGTGGCTGGCGTGCCTGGGCGAGTTTGCCCGGCGGCGCGAGGACCTTGTGCAGGACGCGACGCGGGATGTGGTGCGGCTGGCGACGGTGATCGCCGAGCGGGTGGTCAAGCGGGCGGTGCGGCTGGACGCGGAACTGGTGGTGGACCAGGTGGCGGCCGCGCTGGCGGTGGTGGTGCGGCCGACGCAGGTGGTGCTGCACGTGCATCCGGAGGATCGGGCGATCGTGGCGCGTGCCCTGCCGGGCCTGATGGCGGCGATGCCGTCGGTGAAGCACGCGGAGATGGTGGACGATGCGTCGGTGGAGCGCGGCGGGTGCGTGCTGCGGACGCGGGCGGATGCGGAGGGGGGCGAGGAGGGCGCCTGGGGCGGCGGGCGGGTGGACGCCCGATTGAGCGTGCAGATCGACCGGATCGTGGAGGCGTTGCTGCCGGGAGACGCGGATGCGCCGACGGGTGAGCCGGGCGCGGGAGGGCTTCGCGCGTGAGCGTGCTCGACGCCCATGTAGAGACGGTGGAGCACCTGCAACCGATGCAGGTCGTGGGGAGGGTGCGGGCGCTGCGCGGGCTGACGCTGCTGGTGCGCGACCTGCCGATGCCGGTGGGCTCGCTGGTGGCGATCGGCGGCGATGGGCTGGCGGCGGGTGTGCGCTACTCGACGAGCAACGTGAGGCACCGGCTGGGGGAGATCATCGGGTTCGACGGGTCGCACGCGATCGTGATGATGCTGGCGGGGACGGGGGGCGTTCGGTCGGGGGACGCGGTGGTGGGGCTGCACGCGCAGCCGACGGTGGGGGTGGGATGGTCGATGCTCGGGCGGGTGGTGGACGGGTTGGGGAGGCCGATCGACGGGGCGGGGCCGCTGCACGCGCTCACGCCGCGCCCGCTGGACCCGGAGCCGATCTCGGCGATGCGTCGGACGCGGATCACGCGGGCGCTGACGACGGGCGTGCGGTCGATGGACCTGATGACGACCCTGGGACGGGGGCAGCGGCTGGGGATCTTCGCGGGCCCGGGCGTGGGCAAGAGCACGCTGCTGGGTCAGATCGCGCGGGGAACCGCGGCGGACGTGAGCGTGGTGGCGCTCATCGGCGAGCGTGGTCGCGAGGTGAAGGACTTCATCGAGCACACGCTGGGGGAGGAGGGGCGGAAGAAGTGCGTGCTGGTGGTGGCCACGAGCGATGAGTCGGCGCTGCTGCGGGTGCGGGCGGCGCACGTGGCGTGCAGCGTGGCGGAGTATTTCCGCGACCAGGGCAGGAGCGTGATGCTGCTGATGGACTCGATCACGCGGTTTGCGCACGCGCAGCGGCAGATCGGGCTGAGCGTGGGGGAGCCGCCGGCGACTCGCGGGTATACGCCGAGCGTGTTCGCGGCGATGGCGCGGATGCTCGAGCGGGCGGGGGCGATTGCACCGCAAACATCCGTCACTCCCCCTCCGTCCTCGCTTCGCTCGGACACCTCCCCCGCCAGGGCGGGGGAGGGGGGGAGTATCACGGGGCTGTATTCGATCCTGGTGGAGGGCGACGACATGACCGAGCCGGTTGCCGATGCCGCGAGGGGCATTCTGGACGGGCACGTGATCCTGTCGCGAAAACTGGCGCAGCGGGGGCACTATCCGGCGATCGATGTGCTCGACTCGATCAGCCGCGTGGCGGATGATGTGTGCGATGAGGCGCACGTGCACGCGCGCCGGCAGGTGATCCGGCTGCTGGCGGCGCACCGGGAGGCGGAGGACCTGATCCAGATCGGGGCGTACGCGAAGGGATCGAGCCCGGTGACGGATGTGGCGATCAAGTACCACGACCGGCTGATCGAGCTGTTGCAGCAGGGATCGCGGGAGACGGAACCGTTCGAGGTGTCGCGGACACGGATGGTGAAGCTGGCGATCGAGGCGGGGGCGGAGTTTCAGCGATTGGCGAAGGGCGGGAAGCAGTAGGTAGCGGTCCACGGGAGAGGCATCGATGGCGGCGAAGTTCACATTCCGGCTCCAGCCCGTGCTCGACCAGCGCGAGCGCATCGAGCAGGCCAAACAACTGGTCGTCGCCGAACTGGAGCGGCGGCGGCTGGGGATCGAGGATCGCCTGCGGTTCCTCCAGCGGGAGATGGATCAGGCCAAGCGCGACCTGCGGACGCGATTGGGCGGCGGGAACGCGGGGCCGGTGGTGGTGCCGGAGGTCCGCATGCAGGCGGGAGCGTCGCTGCACATGTCGGCGCAGGCACGGCTGGCCGCGCTGGAACTGGCGGGGGTGTATCGGCGTCTGGAGCGGGCGCGGCAGGACTTGCTGAAGGCCGCGACGGATCGGCGTGCGGTGGAGCTGCTCAAGGAAAAGCGCCGGGAGGAGTGGCGGGTGGAGCAGAATCGGGCGGAGACGAAGGCCGTCGATGAGGCGGCGACGCAGGGGTACGTTCGATCGAGTACTGAAGGCGCCTGGTGACCCATGAAAACCGTTTGGAACATCCTTGCCGCGCTGGCCCTGATCAACATCATCGCGCTCGCGGGCGTGGTGGTGTGGCTGAGGGCGAGCGATCGGCTGAATCGTCAACGGGCGACGGCGCTGAAGGAGACGTTCTCCAAGACGATCGCGCAGGAGGCCGCGGAGAAAGCGGCGGCCGAGGCCGAGGCGAGGGCGAAGGCTGTTGCCGCGGCCGAGGCGGCGAAGATGGCCCAGCCGCCGGAGAGCGCGGCGGAGAAGATCGAGGACCAGAAGTTCCGCGAGGATCAGCGGCTGCAGGTGGTGCTGCGCCAGCAGCAGGAACTCGAGAACCTGCGGGCGAGCCTGATGGCTCAGATCGCCAAGTTGGATGAGCGGGAGAAGCGGTTGGAGGCGAACCGGTTGGCGTTCGCGGAGGAGCGGCGGAAGGTGATGGCGACCGATGGGAACAAGCAGTTCCTGATCGCGCTGGCGACGCTCGAGGGGCAGAAGCCCAGGGACGCCAAGCAGGTGCTTCGGGCGCTGCTGGATGTCCATGAGACGGACCAGGTTGTGGCGTATCTGACGAAGATGGAGGAGGGGAAACGGACGAAGGTGATGGCGGAGTTCGTGAAGGACGATGCGGCGCTGGCAGCGGATTTGCTTGAGCGATTGAGGACACGCGGGGTTGTTGTTCCCGCCGCACTCTCCTCCTCTCAGGTATCCGCCAATGACCCAACCGGTTCAACTCGCACAAACGGGGGCCTCGAGCCAGGCCGCTAGCCTCTTCGGCGGCGCGGCGGTGCTGGATATCAAGTGGCGGCTGGGGGGATCGAAGATCGGCCCGAGCGCAGAAATCGGCGTGCCCAAGGCGGATTCGGCCGGAAAGAAGGCGGACTTTGCGCAGACGCTGCGGGACAGAAAAGGCAAGGCGGCGGAGGCCGAGCCCACGCCGAAGGCGAAGGTAGAGCGGGATCGACCCGACCATGCCGAGGGGAGCAGGCCGCAGCCGAGAAAGTCCAAGCGAACCGAGGAGAAGGCGCACGCCGAGGATCAGAGGGCGGATGCGAGCGACGATGCCGCTCCGAAGGACGAAGCGGGCGAGTCGCCGGATGCCGCGCAAACGGAAGGCGCCGACAAGAATCGGGCCGAGACCGAGGACAAGAACGCGCAGCCCGATCAGAAGCCTGTCGAGCGGGCCGTCGATGTGGCCGTTCGGCCGGTCGAGGTTGCGCCGCCGCCGGCCGAGATCCCGGCCGTTCCGGTGCAGGCGAACCCAGCCGCGAACGACGCGCCCGAGGCACTGCCTCTTCCCGACGACCACGCCGGGACAACGTTGCCGGCGTCGAAGCCGGCCGACGCGAAGTCTTCGGCACAGGTGCGGGCGCCCGTGGGGCCGGAGGCGGCGACAGCCGAGGCGGCAAACAACGAACCGGAGAGTGTGAGAGCGGGCGCGCGGGAGCCGGTGGCGGGCGCGGGCGGGAACGCTGCGAAGGGAGAGGCCAAGCGGGCGGAGCGTCCCGCGGAGGTGGAAGTCGATGGCAAGGCCGTTCGCACGCACGAGGCCAACTCCGCCGCGGACCCCAAGCCGAAGCCGATCGAGGCGTCGCACGCGGGCAAGGCAGGAGCGCACGCTCGGGAACAGGTGCCGGCTGAGTCTCGATCCGAGCCGGTGACGCCGGCGTCGGAATCGGGTTCGCGGCCAAGCACGGCAACGACCGCCGGAGAGGGGTCGGCGTCGGATCGGAAAGACGACCCAGAGTTTGTGCCCGCGCCCGTGAAGCAGCCCGTGACTACGCCTGCGCAGGGGGGCGTGCCGCAGGCTCCGCGGGTTGAGGCGACCGCGAACGCCACCAAGCTCGCGGAGGCTGTGGCGGGCGCGCCGGCGGCTCAGGCGGCGGAGGGCGTGCCCGATGCACCCCGGGTTGAGGGAGTTCAGGGCGTGCAGGCATCGCCCTCGGCGGAGATGCTGCGGGCGTTGGCCCCGGCCCATTCGCCGGCGAGTCTCAATCCGGTCCCGCAGCAGGCCCAGGCCCACGCGGCGGCGAATCAGGACTACCAGCGGCTGCTGGGGCAGCAGGTGGAGCGCGGCATTGCGCAGGCGATCCAGCAGGCCACGGCGGCAACGGACTCCATGGTCATGGGGACGGGGGCGGTGGTGCTTCGGTTGCACCCGGCGAACCTGGGGCAGTTGAGGGTGCAGATCCGCTTCGAGAGCGGCACGGGGGGCGTGCGGGCGCGGTTTGAGGCGTCGTCGTCGCGGGCCAAGGGGCTGCTTGGCGGGTCGATCGAATCGCTGAAGTCCGCGCTGGAGGGGCGAGGGCTGCGCGTGGACGAGGTGGTGGTTGCGCAATCTCCGCGCCTTCCGGAGCCGGACCTGGGCGCGTTTGTTCCGGAGGTGGCTCCCGATGGCCGTGCCGGGGGGGGAGACCCTGGCTCGGGGTTTGCGAGTGGTCGGGAACAGGCCGCGCCATTGCCTTTCGGCGCGCCCGCGGGCGGAGCCTCGCGTGGGTCCTCGGCGGAGACCGGCAACGACATTCCGATCGGCGGCCTCGGTGAGCGTCCGGTCTGGCTCACCGGGGCCGCGGGTTGGACGGTGGACGCGGACGGGAACATCCGCGTCGATGCGCTGGTGTGATCGGGGGTTGACGAACGGGAGAACTCCGCATGGCCGCTTCATCGATCGCCTCGACCTTGGACACGACCGCATCGCCGGGCGCGCCGGGCGCGCCGCCGAGCCGGTTCAACGAGCTGACGAGCTCGGACTTCGTGAAGATCATGCTCACGGAGTTGAGCAACCAGGACCCGCTCAAGCCCAACGACTCGAGCGCGCTGCTCCAGCAGTTCTCGAGCATCCGCAACATCGAGGCGGACCTGGCCCTGCAGACCAAGCTGGAGACGGTGGTGACGCAGGGGCAGCTCTCCACGGCGGGATCGCTGCTGGGCAAGTACGTGGTCGGGTTCACGGACAACTTCGCGGGCGCGGAGGGGTTCGTCAACTCGATCAGCCAGACGGCCGGCGGCCCGGTGCTGAACCTGTCGGACGGGTCGCGGGTGTCGTTCAAGAACATCAGCGAGATCTACGACCCGCTCGGCGCGACGAATCCGCCCACGCCCACGCCCACGCCCACGCCGACGCCGACCCCCCCGCCGACGGGAACGGTCGTGCCCCCGACGTATGTGACGCCACCGACAACGCCGCCCTCGACGGATCCGACGCAATCCTCGGGCGGGCAGAACTGACGCCGGTTTCTCAGGCACGCGGACCCTCACGTGAACACCACCTCGGCACAACTCCTCAGGATGCTCGGCTCGGGCGTGCGGCCCGACTCGATGCGTGCGGCCGGTCCCCCGGCCACGGGCGCGACGCAGGCGGCGTTTGCCGACCTGCTGCGCCAGGCTCGCGATGGGACGCTGGCGAGCACGGCCCCCGTGACCGTCGCGGGCGACGCGGAGGTGTCGTGCACGGATGAGCAGCTGGCGCGGCTGAGCCTGGGGGCGGACAAGCTCGAGGCGGCGGGGGTTCGCACGGCGATGGTGAGCATCGACGGGCAGCGGCTGATCCTGGACGTGCACGCGAGGAGCATCGTCGGCGCGGCGAGCGCCGAGAACGGTGTGATCGCGGGCATCGATGGGGCGATGGACCTCGGGGATTTCCGCACGGGCGAACCGGTGGGCGTGCAGACCGCGGGCGCAACAACCGCCCGACCGCCAGCGGGCCTGGCGCAGAACCAGAGCCTCGTGCGGTTGCTGGCGGATCTTTCCGGCGCGTAGGCGCACGCAGACAGGCTCGCGTGGGGCTGCCCGGAGTGGCACGCCGCTCGCGAGCCACGCAGGACCGACGGGCGGAGCCCGAATGGATCACCACCCCCGGCCCCTTCCTTCGTTTTCGGGAGTCGCTTCATGGCCTCCACCACCGCGTTCTACACCGGCCTCTCGGCGCTGAACGTCAACGCCCGCAACCTCGACGTCATCGGCAACAACATCTCGAACGTGAACACGACGGCGTTCAAGTCGAGCCGGATGCTCTTCTCGACGCAGGTATCGCGGACGCTCTCGTCGGGCTCGCCCCCCGGGACGAACACGGGCGGCTCGAACCCGAACCAGGTGGGCCTGGGCGTGCAGATCGCGGGGACGCAGCGGAACTTCACGGCCGGGTCGCTCTCGACGACGGGAGACCCGCGCGATCTGGCGATCGACGGGGCCGGGTTCTTCATCGTGAACCGGGCGGGCTCTCAGCTCTACACCCGGGCGGGGACGTTCCGCCAGAACAACACCAACGACCTGGTGACCATCGGCGGCGACCGGGTGCAGGGATTCGGGGTGGACTCGAGCTTCAACGTTGTGACGGGCGTCCTGCAGGACATCAACATCCCCGTGGGCATCATGACGCTGGCCGAGGCGACCAAGAACATCCGCCTGGGCGGCAACCTGAACGCGGGCGGTTCGGTGCCGACGCACGGGAGCCTGACGAACTTCGGGGCGCTGGGCGCGCTGGGCACGGCGGTTCCGGCCCCCGGGCCCGGCAACCAGCTGGAAACCACGACGCGACTGGTGGACATCGAAGATCCGGCCAGCGCGGGCAACGCGCTGATGACGGCCGGGCAGACCATCACGATCACCGGCGCCAAGAAGGGGACGCAGAACGTCGCGGACTCGACGTACACCGTCACGGCCTCGAGCACGGTGCAGGACTTCCTGGCGTTCGTCAACAACGCGCTGAACATCAGCACGACGACCGGCAACAACCCCGACGGCTCCACGCCCGGGGCCGCCCTCGACCCGGCCACCGGCGTGATCTCGATCGTCGGGAACACGGGGACGACCAACAGCATCGACGTGAAGTCGGCCAATGTCGTGCTCGGCGGGGGCGTCGGTCCGGCCTCGACGCCCTTCAGCGTCGCCACGCCGCAGACGGCCGACGGGGAGAGCATCCTCACGAGCATGGTGGCCTACGACTCGCTCGGCACGCCGCTGACGATCAACCTGCGGATGACCCTCGAGTCCAAGCAGGGGGGCAACGGCACCACGTGGCGCTACTACGCCGAGAGCCCCGACAACCTGGGCGTGAACAACATGATCGGCACGGGCACCCTCGACTTCGATTCGGCGGGCCGGATCACCGGCACGCCGACGCTGGCGGTGAGCATCGACCGGACCGGGAGCGGCGCGGCGACGCCGATGTCGTTCGAGATGTCGTTCAACGGGCCCGCGGCGGGCGTCACGGCGCTCACGAGCCAGATCTCGAGCCTGGCCGCGCTCTCGGGGGATGGGTCGCCGCTGGGAACGCTCCAGGGCTTCTCGGTGGGCCAGGACGGGACGATCACGGGGACGTTCTCCAATGGCCTGACGCGGACGCTCGGGCAGGTCGCGGTGGCGACGTTCACCAATCCGGAGGGTCTGGTTGAACTGGGCGGGAGCGTGTACGGAACCGCGCCCAACTCGGGCGAGGCGCTGATCACCACGCCTCTGGAGCTCGGCACGGGCAAGATCGTGGGCGGAGCGCTGGAACTCTCGAACGTGGACCTGAGCCAGGAATTCGTGAACCTGATCCTTGCGAGCACGGGGTATTCGGCCGCGTCGCGGATCATCACGACGACCGACCAGTTGATGCAGCAGTTGCTGGCGATCGGGCGATGAGGCGCTAGTAACGCGGCACGCCGGGATCGACGTCGATCGACCAGAGGTCGATGCCGCCGGCCATTGAACGGACATCCGAGAATCCCATGGCCCGGAGCGCGGCGGTGACGCGCATGGATCGCACGCCGTGGTGGCAGTGGACGATGATGGGGCGGTCGCGCGTGCCCTCGTCGGTCTCGAGTTCGTCGGCGCGTTTCTCGATCTCGCCCATGGGGATGAGCACCGCGCCGGCGATGCGGGCGACCTGCCACTCCTCGGGCTTGCGGCAATCGAGCAGAATGGGCGCGGCGGCCGGATCGGCGAGGTCGCTGCGGGCGTCGCGCGGGGTGATTTCCCACTCGGGCTTGAAGGGATAGCCGGTGGGCAGGCCGCGCGGGTCGAGCGGCGGGGGAGGCCCGGGTTGGCCTGCGGTCATGGCTTGGAACTCGGAATGTCGGTGGCGGGCATGCCGCCCCCGGGGCGGAGTTCCTCGGCGGGCGGCTCGCCGGTGGGCTTCTCGCCGGGAGCGAAGGGGCGGATGATGCGCGGTGCGCCCGCGGGCGGGAGGGGCACGGGCTTCCTCGCGGCGGGACCGGGTGTCGCCGGGCCGGCGGGCGCGCCGGAGGGGTCGCCCTCGATGAGCCGGCCGGGCAGGGTTTAGGCGGTGGGGTTCACGATCGTCACCTGGCGCGGGGCACGCTCGTAGCCCTCGCCGCCGGTGCGGGTGGGCTGGCGCGGGCGGGATTCCATGATGATGCGGGGGATCATCATGACGACGTTCGCGCCCGCGATCGCGGGGGCGACCAGGGCCTCGACGAACTGCTCGTTGTTGTGGCGCGTGGTGGCGGTGCCGAGGGCCGTGCGCTCGTCGGGGTATTTGCCCTGGGCCCGCGGGTTGGTGGCCTTGATGAGATAGTCGCGGGCGAAGCGGGGCTGGTGGGCGGGGAAGTCGGTGGGGACATCGATGCGGGTGACGCCCCAGTTGTCACGGTCGAGGGAGGTGAGCGACGGCGCGGCGCCGGGCGCGCCGACGGGGCCGGAGGCGTGATAGACCGGGGCGGTGCGCTGGTCGATGGTGGCTTCGAGACCCTCGGGCGGGGTGGAGGGGAGGCCGCTGGTAATGGAAGCGGGGGTGTATACGGAGTTGCCGAACGATCGGCCGGCGTTGCCGATTCCGGGCTCGTTGTTGAGAGGGCCGGCGCAGGCGCCGAGTGCGGCGAGCAGGGCAACGGGGGCGAGGCGGAGGAGAATCATGGCAGAGGGTACCCCGGGATGGGCGGACGTGGCAGGCTATTCGTCCGGGGTCCGGACGACGGTTGCCACGACCTCGCGGCAGAGTTCGGCGTCGAAGCCGCGCCGGGCCAGGAGGCCGTACAGACGCCGCTGCCGGGCCTGGGGGTCGAGGCGCGTGCCCATGGTGCGGTGCTTGCGGCGGGCGAGGTCGAGGGCGGCGGCGCGGGGGTCGTAGTCGGCTTCGCGGGTAACTTTTTCCACGGCTTTGGCGGCCATCTTGCCCTCGATGCCCTTGGCCCGCAGGGTGTTCACGAGGAGACGGGTGCCGGTGGCCTTGCGGGAGATCGTGGAGCCGACGACGCCCTCGGCGAAAGACTTCTCGTCGATGAGGCCGGCGGCCTGGAGGTCGGCGGCGATGCGGGCGGCGGCGGGGCGGGGGAGGCCGCGCTGGGTGAGTTTGGTGGTGAGCATGACCCGGCTCATGGACCGGCGGGCGACGGCGTGGATGGCCCACTCGCGGGCGGAGGCGAGGAGCATGGCGGCGGCGACGGCGTCGCGCATGCGGTCGGTCCAGGTGACGCCGATGTCGATGCCGAGGTCGGCCGCGGCGGACTCGTGGATGCGGCCGGCGGACTTTCGGCCGACGCGGATGGTGAGGACGTCCGGGGCGTCGGGGGCGCGGCTGATGACGGAGATCACGCCGCCGGCCGGGGGCAGGTCGGGGGGCTCGAAGCTGGGGGGGCGTCGGGCCATTGGGAAGGAAGGGGGGGAGGGCGGAAGGGGGAAGGAGAAGGCAATGCGTGCGGACGACCGGCCTCAGGTGAGGGAGTCGAGGAAGGTGGTCATTTCGCTGAGAGCCTTGCCGTCGCCGGCGCGCTTGGCGACCTCGATGCCGGTGCGGAGGGTGGCGGCGGCCGCGGCGGGGTCGTCGTGGGCGGGCTGGACTTTGGCCTTGTGGGAGTAGGCGGAGCAGGAGGCGGGGTCGG
>OEIU01000202.1_pt1 | contig 60410 bp, 50 predicted proteins | sample 1539221 | NCBI WGS metagenome assembly OEIU01 (sample SAMN03792071, study PRJEB22550) | activated sludge metagenome | feature: wastewater treatment plant; material: activated sludge; isolation source: Wastewater treatment plant of a petroleum refinery complex | place: Argentina: Zarate | collected...
CGCCGATGGTAGTGTGGCTTAAGCCATGTGAGAGTAGGTCATTGCTGAGCACTTTACCCAACCCCCTGGTCGCAAGATCAGGGGGTTTTTGTTTGCCTCGCCGCCGGGATACACTTCATTCCGACTGCCGTGGAGCGCGTCATGACGATCGAAGCCACCGAGCTCGCCAAGTTCTATCCGCTCGACAAGCTGTTGCCGGAAAATCTTGAGCAGCTCGCACGCGAAGCCGAAAGCGTCGAGGTTGCCAAGGGCGCGTTGCTGTTCAAGGCTGGCGATACCGACGATCAGACGATCTTCGTGCGCGCCGGGCGTGTACGTGGTGACTATCCCGACGGCAAAAAGAAGGAAATTGACGCCAGTACACTGCAAGGCCGATACGCACTCGGCGACTTGCAGCCGCGCCGCTTCACCGCGACGGTGACCTCGCGCAGCGCGACTCTGGTCAGACTCGACCGGCGCTACATGGAAAAGGTGCAGACATGGGACCAGCTTTCCCGTAGCGAGAATTTTCGCCACGTGGATCCGAGTCCCGATGCGAATCGCTGGGTGTTTCGTCTGCTGCAGTCGCGTGCCTTGCACAAGCTGCCGACCGGTAACATCGAGCGAATGTTCAGGCGTTTCGAAGAGATTGCGGTAAAAGCCGGCGATGTCATCATCCATGAAGGCGAGGTGGCTGATTATTTCTATGCGATCAAGGATGGCACAGCTTCAGTCTCCAAAAGTCTGGAGACGGGCGACGCAATTGTCGCCTATCTCGTGCGTGGTGATACTTTCGGAGAAGACGCTTTGCTCGCCAACACCGTGCGCAATGCCACCGTCACGATGATCAAGGACGGCAGACTGATGCGATTGGCGAAAAAATCATTCGATGAGGTACTCAAGCCGCCCGTCGTCGAATGGTTGACGCCGGGCATGGCCTCGATCATGGCACGTCAGGGCGCGGTAGTGCTTGACGTGCGCATGCCGGATGAGCATGCCGAACGTGCGATCAAAGGTGCGATCAACACACCGCTGTATACGCTGCGCGAAAGCATGACTGATTTCGACAAGTCGAAGAAATATATCGTGTACTGCAACACCGGCGAACGCAGTGCGGCGGCAGCCTTCATCCTGAGCAAACTCGGCTTCCAGGTATTCGCCCTGCATGGCGGGCTGTCGGGCATGATTAAGCAGATGGAAAAACAGGCGTAATTGCTAAGCCATCAGCGCGTCGCCGATCAGCACGATATCGGCCGGACGCTTGGCGAACAGTCCGACGCAGACCACGCCGGTGATCTGGTCGAGGTCGGCTTCCAGCGCGACCGGATCTTCAATGCGCCAACCGTGCACATCGAGGATGATGTTGCCGTTGTCGGTGACGAAGCCGTCACGCCAGACCGGGTTGCCGCCGCGCCGGACGATTTCACGGGCGGCGTGGCCGCGCGCCATCGGAATCACCTCGATGGACAGCGGGAATTTGCCGAGCGCGTCGACGCGCTTGGCCGCATCGATCATGCATACGAAGGTTTTCGAGGTGGCCGCAATGATCTTTTCTCGCGTCAGAGCGCCACCGCCGCCCTTGATCAGGCGCTTGTGCGCGTCGCACTCGTCCGCGCCGTCGACGTAAAGCGCCAATGTGCCAACACTGTTGAGATCGACGACGCGCATGCCGTGCTCTTTCAGACGCGCGGTGCTTTGCTCCGAACTTGATACGGCTGCTTCGATCAAACCACGCCGTGCGCCGAGCGCGTCGATGAAGTACGCGACGGTCGAGCCGGTACCAACGCCGATGATGCTGCCTTGTTCGACGTAGCCGATGGCACGTTCGGCGGCCAGTTTCTTCTGCGCTTCGCGCTTGTCCGACATTATTCCAGCCCCAGGATGTAATCCCACTGTGCTGTCGTCACCGGCAACACGGACAGTCGGTTGCCGGGGCGAATCAGCGCAAACCCCAGCAATTCCCTGCGATTCTTGAGTTCGGTCAGTGCGATAACGCGCTTGAGCTTGCGCTTGAATTTCACGTCGACCAGCGACCAGCGCGGTGCGGCGTGCGTGGCTTTCGCGTCGAAATAATCGCTACGCGGATCAAATTGGGTCGGATCCGGATACGCCGCCGTCGCGACCGTGGCGATGCCGACGACACCGGGCTCGGCGCAACTGGAATGATAGAACAGCACGCCATCGCCCTTGCACATCTCGCGCAGGTAATTGCGCGCCTGATAGTTGCGCACTCCGCTCCACGGCTCGGATTTCTTCTTTGCCAAGTCGTCGATGGAAAACTCGTCCGGCTCGGATTTCATCAGCCAATGATTCATTCGGTCGATTCCGTGCAGTCGATCAGTTCGCGATCCGTTGCGATGAAATCCATGCGGATGTCCCAAGGCTTCGGTACGAGTGCCGCGACTTCCTGGAAATGGTAACCGATGCCGACCAATACCGGACGTGCAGGCCGTGGCGCGTCGTGAAGGAATGCGAAACTGCGGTCGTACCAGCCGCCACCGCTGCCGAGACGGTTGCCACTACGATCGAAGCCGACGAGCGGAACCAGCACGACATCCAAATCGCTCGCTGCGAATTGCCGATCCGGCGCAGCGTCGGGTTCGGGAATGCCAAAGCGATTGGTTGCCAGCGTCGCACCCGGCTGCCACGGCGCAAAACACAGTGTGTCATCACCCGACAGCACTGGCAGGCAATACGTCTGTCCACGCGAGCGCAGGCTGGCAAAGGCGGCAAGCAGCGGCATCTCGCCGCGCACCGCCCAATAGCCGGCAATGCGCGTATCGACGAGGAATTCCGGAAGTTGTTCGAGCGTTGCGGCCAATGCCGTGGCGGCTGCGACGCGTTCACTGGCGCTCAATTGCGCGCGCCGCGCACGCAGGTGGTTGCGCAATTGACCACAGTCGGTGTCGCGATTCACGCGCGGCTGCCGCACGGAAAAAAGAGCGCGCCCTCCGCGATGCCGTTGCACACCGAACGACCTTGATCCCTAGGATCAGGTGGGATGGCTCGCCGGTCGTCAGGCTTTCCGCTCATGGCGGACATGCACACGGACTCGAACACTGCCACCCCGGGGTCGTATATAGGAACAAGGCAATATGGTTTGATGCGCTCTCGCACACCGCAGGGGACGCAGAGTCATTTTACCGAGGTTGCGAGCACGCCATCAAGCTTGGCGCGCAGCATCTGCAGATGTTGTGCCAAGGTGCCATCGTTGGTGTCGCGGTTCTGGCGAAGCTGGATCAATTCGTGGGCGATGTTCAGCGCCGCCATGACCGCAATGCGATCGACGCCCGCCGCACGCGAGTGCTCGCGAATTTCGCGCATCTTGCCGTCGAGGTAACCGGCGGCGGCGATCAGGCCGGGCCGCTCTTCCGGAGTACAACCAATCAGAAATTCCCGATCCAGGATGCTGACAGCGATAGGTCCCTCGGCACTCAAGCGTTGTTCTCCAGCGAGCGCAGGCGCGCGATCATCGCTTCGACCCGGGTGCGCGCTTGTTCATTCTTGGCAAGCAGGTTGGAGCGTTCGGCGGCGAGTTGATCCTGACTGAGGCGCAGGCTGCGGTTTTCTTCGGCCAGCCGCCGACATAGTTCGAGCAGGCGATCGATGCGCCCGCTGACCTCATGCAATTCATTCAGGGCCGGATTGGCATGTGACATGGCGTGGGCACTATAGGTTGGCGCGGGCAGGCGGTCAACGCACCGTCAGCCGCGAGCGCGCCGGCGGCCGGCTGCGCTCGAATTCGAGGATGAAGGTGAAGCACGAAGCCGCGTCCAGTGGCACCGAAAGCCAATGCCCCTGAATTTCGTCGCAACCTTGCTCGTGCAGGTATTCGAGCTGTTCCAGCGTTTCCACGCCTTCGGCCACCACGTCAAGCCCCAGCGAATGCGCGATCGTGATGATGGTCTTGGTAATCGCCTCGTCGTCGGGATCGGTGGTGATGTCGCCGACGAAACTGCGGTCGATCTTCAGGCGATCGATGGGCAGGCGCTTGAGGTAACTGAGCGAGGAATAGCCCGTGCCGAAATCGTCGATCGCGATCGCAACACCGACGGCATGCAGGCGATCGAGCGTATGGATGGCGCGCTCCGGGTTGGCCATCAGCACGCTCTCGGTCAACTCCAGTTCCAGCCGCTCCGGTTCAAGTTGTGCTTCGGCGAGGATTTCGCAAAGCCGCTGGGTGAGTTCGTCGCGCAGCAATTGCAGGGCGGACAGGTTGACCGACATGGTGATGCCGGACAGCCCACGGTCCTGCCAGTCGCGCAATTGCAGGCAGGCGCGATACAGCACGAATTCGCCGATGCGCTCGATCAGGCCAGCCTCTTCGGCGAGCGGGATGAACACGCTCGGTGGCACCGAGCCGAATTCCGGGCTGTTCCAGCGCAGCAACGCTTCGGTGCCGGTGATGCGGCCTTCGTCGAGGGCGAGCATCGGCTGGTACACCAGGCTCAATTCACCGCGTTCCAGCGCCAGGCGCAGGCCGCCGAGCATGCTCGCGCGCTGGCGCGTGATCGCGTCCATTTCCGGCGTGTACACCTGGTACATGTTGCGACCCTGTTCCTTGGCCTGGTACATCGCCGTGTCGGCGAACTTGAGCAGGTCCGTCGGCACCTGGGCATGATCCGGATACATGCTGATTCCGATCGAGGGCGAAACCACGACTTCCTGGCCGCTGTCCAGGACCAGCGGAGTCGTGAACAGGTCGAGCATGTCGTTGGCAACACGCTGCACCTGATCGATGTGCTGCACGTCCTCGAGCACAATGGTGAATTCATCACCGCCCAGGCGCGCCACCGTGGCCGATTCGTTGACCTTTGCGCACAGGCGCTCACCCACCGCCTTGAGCACGCGATCGCCGGCCGCATGGCCCATCGAGTCGTTGACGTGCTTGAAGCGATCCAGGTCGAGGAACAGCACGGCGACCTTGCGTGACGTGCGCCGCGCGCGGATCACCGCATGGGCGAGGCGCTCGCCGAGCAGGGTGCGGTTCGGCAGGCCGGTCAAGGTGTCGTAATTGGCCAGATAGCGCAATTCCTGTTCGGCACGCTTGCGATCGGTGATGTCGTTCATGACGCCGACATAGTTGGTGACCTGTCCGGATTCGTCGCGGACCTGGCTCAGTTCAAGCCATGCCAGGAAATCTTCGCCATCGCGACGGCGCTGCCACAATTCACCGCGCCAATGGCCGTTGCGCTTGAATGCCTCGCGCATCGAACGATAGATTTCCGCCGGGTATTTGGCGCTGTTGAGCATGTGCGCCGGCTGGCCAAGGCATTCGGCTTCGGTATAGCCGGTCATGCGCGTGAACGCACGGTTGAGCGAGATGAAACGGAAGTCCAGGTCGGTTACCGTCACCGCCTCGTTCATGCTGTCGATCACTTCGCCCGCGATGCGGCGTTCAAGCGCAGCGCTGCGCGCATCGGTGATGTTATGGGCCGTGCCGCATATGCGCAGGGCGCGGCCATTGGCATCGCGGTCTACCACCTTGCCGCGCGACAGCACCCAGGTCCAGTCGCCCTGCGCGTTGCGGACACGGTGCTCGGACTCGAAATGTTCGGTACGTCCGGCCATGTGGTCGTACAAGCGCTTCTCCACCTGCGGCAAATCATCCGGATGCACCGCCTGTTGCTTCCAGTCGTTCTGGGGCAACGATTCCTCATGTTGTCCTCCCAGCAACTGGTCGTCGCCAATCCGGTACATCTGCCCGCGATTCACGTCCCAGTCCCAGAATTCATCACCCGAACCCCACAGCGCAAGGCGCAGGCGATCCTCGCGCTCGCGCAACTCGCGGGCGTGGCGCGCTTCGCGCTTGCGCCGCAGGCGGTACGCGACCCACAGTCCGAACAGCGCGGCGGCGGCCAGCGCGAGATACAGGGTCTTCATCGCCTGCGTCGCCCACCACGGTGGCAGCACGCGCAGATTCAGGCTGGCCGGGTTCGGGTTCCAGACGCCGTCGGCGTTCGCGGCACGCACCCGAAACGTATAATCACCCGCCGGCAAATGCGGGTAAACCGCCGCATGGCGCGTACCCGCATCGATCCATGCCGGGTCGAATCCATCGAGCTGGTAGGCAAAACGATTACGCGGCGGTTCCTGGAAATCCAGGGCGGCGAACTCGAAGCGCACGACGCGCTCGCCCTGCTGCATGGTCACCCCGGATGCTGCGGGCGCAAGATCGGGTGCATTGTTGTCTCCGAGCCGCACCGAAGTAATTACCACGGGCGGTTCGTAAAGGCTGTGCGCGATCGTCCGGGGATTGAAGATATTGACGCCATGAACGCCGCCGAACGCCAGTTCCCCGTTCGGGCGTATTGCGGCAGAACCGCCGTTGTACTCGCGCCCCTGCAAGCCATCGCGTTTGGTGAAGAACATGAACGCGCCCATCTTGGGCAGGTGCACTCCAATGCCGCGATCCGTGCTCATCCAGATTTCGTGATCGGAATCTTCGAGGATGCCCAAGATTGCCAGACCTGCGGTGTCGCCGCGCACGGCGACATGTTCAAAACGGATATCGCCACCGGCGCGGGTGTCGACCTTGTCCAGGCCATTTTGCGTACCGACCCACAGCGTTCCGTCGCTGGCGTGCAGGAAACTGCGCACCATGTTGTCCGACAGCGAAGCCGAATCGCCGCTACTGTGTCGAAAACTTTGCATGCTGCCAGTGGCCGGGTCGAACACGGACACGCCGTCCGTGGTTCCGATCCATACGCGCTGCTGCGAATCCGTGGCGAGCGCGAGCACGATGTCGCCGGCCAGGCTGCCCGGATCGTTGCTGCGGTGTCGAAAGGTCACCCAGCGTTCCGGCGCGCCGGTTCTGGCAGGTTGCCAGCGCACCAGCCCATCGGCGTACATGCCAAACCAGATATCGCCGTTCGCGGCCGTCATGATCGCGCGTACCGGATGGCCGAGCAGGGAATTGCCCGCATTGCCGTTCAAGGCAATCGGCGTGGCCGTGCGTTTGCGTGGATCGAAATGGAACGCGCCACGGCTGGTGCCAACCCAAAGGCTGCCATCCGTGGCGGGCGCCAGGGCGAAGATGACCGCGGTCGGATACATCGAATCCGTAGGTGCGGAAACGGGTGACGCAAACAGGCCGTCGAAATACTCGTAGGTGTCGAGGGTGGGATCGTAGCGCTTGAGGCCATCGCCGCCCGTTCCCAGCCACAGGCGGCCGTCGGCGTCCGTGGCGATTGCGCGGATGTTGTTGCCGGTCTGGTCACGATTCGGCGCCAGATCGGCCGCAAACCGGAATGTGGCGCCTTCGGGGATTACGGTGGAGACGCCATTGATCATGCCGCCGACCCACATCAACCCCGATCGATCCACGAGCAAGCTGTTGACGTAGTCGTCCGGCAACGACCCCGGCATGCTGGGATCGTGGCGCAAGGTTTCGACGGTTGCGCTGACCGGATCGTAGATGACAACGCCCTTGCCGAAGGTCGATAGCCACAGGCGGCCACGGCGATCACGCGCCATGGCGCGCACCTGCACCGTGCCGATATCCGCACTGGGCCACAGCCGTTGCGCGGTGCCACTGACCGGGTCGATGCGGAACAGGCCGCCGCTGCCTGCGGCGAAGACACTGCCATCCGTTTCGACCCGTACGCTCGATGCATGCGGCAGGACCGTGTTGGCAATGGGTGATGCCACGGTTGATTTCGGCGCAAATCGCAGCAAGCCGGCGGTTGTCGCCGCCCAGACCGTGCCGTCGCTGCCGATCGCGAACTCGGACACGCCTGGCGCCGGGGCGCTGGCCGGCAGGTGAAATACCTCACGGCGGTTGCCGCTGACCGGATCCATCAATTCGATGCCGGCGCTGGTTCCCACCCACAGGCCGCGCGCGGAATCGAACTTGAGCGCGCCGATTGAATCGCGCGGGGACGCATCCGTGGCGCTGATCCGCGAGCGCGCCTCGATACGCAGCGAGGAAGCAGCCAATGCCGCCAGACCGCGGTTCATCCCGCCAATCCACAGCCGTCCCTGGGCATCTTGCGTGATCGCGGTGATGAAGCTGTCGGGCAGCGACTCGGGGTCATCCGGCAGGTGACGGAACAACTTGTAATTGTAGCCGTCGTAGCGCTGCAGACCGGATTGCGTGCCGAGCCACAGGTATCCGGACTGATCCTGGAACAGGGCCGTTACATCCTGCGACACCAGGCCGCGGTCGCCGCCAATTTCGTCGAAGTAATAGCGTCTTTCGCTGGCATGGCCTGCCGTGGCCAGCACAGTGGCGAAAAATACAAGCCACCAGCCGATGGCCCGCGGTCCCTTCGCTAACGGCATAGACGGTACACTGGAAAGATACGGACATTCGGATGATAGGGTTGTGGCAGCGCGCAGGCAACCGCCACTTGGCATGTGGCGCGCCTGCTAGAATGCGCCAGGCAACAATCGGGGTTGGACCGGAGCGTCATGATTGAATCCAGGGAATTCGCCCGTCGCCGCAAGCAACTGATGCGCATCGTCGGCAGCGACGGCATCTGTATCGTCCCCGCCGCACCAGAGCGGGTGCGCAACAACGACAGCCATTATCCGTACCGGCAGGACAGCGATTTCCATTACCTGACCGGGTTCGCCGAACCCGAAGCCGTGTTGGCGCTGATTCCCGGCCGCGAGCATGGCGAAGCGATCTTGTTCTGCCGTGAACGCGATCCCGAACGCGAAGCTTGGGATGGCACGCGCGCCGGCCAGGATGGCGCCGTGCGCGATTACGGCATGGACGATGCGTTTCCGATCGCCGACATCGACGACATCCTGCCCGGCATGATCGAAGGCCGCTCGCGCGTCTATTACCACTTCGGCCGCGATACCGAGTTCGACGTCCAGCTCATCGGTTGGGTCAATCGCGTGCGGGCGCAGGTCAAGCAGGGCGCACGTGCGCCGCACGAATTCGTCGCGCTTGGCCATATCCTGCACGACCTGCGCCTGTTCAAGACCCGCGACGAATTGCGCGTCATGCGCAAGGCTGCGCAGATCGCCGCCACCGCGCACGTGCGCGCGATGCGCGCGGTGCGCCCGGGCATGAACGAGCACGAGATCGAGGCCGAACTGCTGCACGAATTCCGTCGCCGCGGTGCAGTGCCCAGCTATGAGCCGATCGTCGGCGGCGGCGCGAACGGTTGCGTGCTGCATTACCGCGCCAACAACGCGCCGTTGAAGGATGGCGACCTGTTGCTCGTGGACGCCGGGGCCGAGTACGAATGCTATGCATCGGACATTACGCGCACCTATCCGGTAAACGGCAGGTTTTCGCCCGAGCAGCGCGCGCTGTACGCGCTTGTACTCGCGGCACAGAATGCGGCGATCGAACAGGTGCGTCCCGGCAAACCGTTCGGCGCGTATCACGATGCTGCCGTGCGCACGCTCACGGCCGGATTGATCAAGCTCGGCCTGCTCAAGGGCGGCGTCGAGAAGAACATCCGCGAGCACACCTACCGCAAGTTCTACATGCACAAGACCGGACACTGGCTGGGCCTGGACGTGCACGATGTCGGCGACTACCGGGTCGACGGCGAATTCCGTGAGCTGGAACCGGGCATGGTGGTCACGGTCGAACCGGGTCTGTACATCGCGCCGGATGCCAAGGGCGTCGCTGCGAAATGGCGCGGCATCGGCATCCGCATCGAAGACGACGTGGTTGTCACCAAGGGTGATCCGGAAGTCATTACCACGGCGGTGCCGAACGATCCGGATGCGATCGAGGCGCTGATGGCCGCGGCGCGCAAGTAACACTCATGGCGTGCGATGGAAATAATCCGTTCGCGTTGAGCGTTGCGAGCACGGCGAGCGAAGTCGAAACACCGGTGGCCCTTCGACTTTGCGTCGTTGGCGCTACGCTCAGGGCGAACGCACTCCTGGGATGCGCGCTCGGTGTCTTGTTGTTGGCAGCATCGTCATTTGTTCGCGCCGCCACCGTGCCCGTGCACTTTGGCCTGTTTGGCAACGTGCACGTCGCCACGCCGGCCGGTGAGCCAAAGCGGGCAATCGTGCTGATATCCGATGCGAAGGGATGGGACGCGCGTACCGAAGCGTTGGCAAGCGCGCAGGCGGATGCCGGCGCGTTCGTGCTCGGCATCGACCTGCCCGCGTACCTGGCGCAGATGGAATCGATCGACGCGAAATGTTCTTTCCCGGCCGGACATTTCGAGGAAATGATCCACTGGATCCAGCGCGACCGGAAACTGGACAAGTATATTTATCCCATTTTGGTCGGCGACGGCGCGGGCGCCACGTTTGCCTACGTACTCGACGCGCAGGCGCCGCAGGGAACCTACACTGCCCTCGTCACGCTGGGCTGGGACGCGGATTTTCGCCTGCCCAAGCCCGTGTGCAAGGGCGATGCGGGAGCAATGACTGCGCCGGATGGAAAGGGCGGTTTCCGCGTCGTTCCGGTGAAGTCGCTGCCGAATCCGTGGCTGCCGCAGCCGTTCATGCCGGGTGCGCGACATGTGGGTGTTCTGAATCGGCTGCCTGCGTTTGCCAAGCGTCGATTCGCGGCAGCGCACGCCGACAATCCCGATCCCGGCAAGGCGCTCGCTGCGGCCATCGACTGGCTGACCGCACCGGCGCGTGCCATACCGCCGTTGCCGCAGGACATCGCCGACCTGCCGCTGGAAACCGTGCCGGCGCAGGGCGCGTTCGCGCAACGCATTGGCATCATCCTCACCGGTGATGGCGGCTGGGCCGGTCTGGACGTTGCTGTCGCCAACCAGCTTGCGCAGCGCGGCATTGACGTGGTGGCACTCAACACGCTCAAGTATTTCTGGGAAACGCGCACGCCCGACCAGGCGGCCGACGCACTCACCCGCATCATCGGCCATTACGGCGCGCAGTATCCGCTCGCGGATTTCATCGTGCTCGGTTATTCCTTTGGCGCCGGCCTGTCGCCAGTGCTGATCAATCGCCTGCCCGAATCCGCGCGCAAGCGCGTTGCTGCGCAGGTGCTGATCTCGCCCGACGACACGGCTGTGTTCGAGATCCACGTCGGCGACTGGTTCGGATCGACCGCGCACAAGGGCGCCATTCCCATCGCGCCGGAAATTGCCAAAACCCAGGTCCCGGTGATCTGCGTGCACGGCGCCGACGAGGACGACAGCTTCTGCAAGCAGATCGTCGGCAAGCCGAACGTGCGCGAACTCGTTCTGCCCGGCGCGCATCACTACAACGGCGATTACGACACGCTTGGCGCGGCGATCGTGGCGGCGTTGCCTGCACACAGGAATTGAAAAGCGCGATCAGCCGGTAATCAATTTCCGATACCCGCCCGATACCAGCGCGGCGATGTCGATCAGCAGTCCGGGCACCCAGATGCCGCGCGGGTAGGCGAGGTAGGAGCCAATCCATTCGGGTTTGAACTTGTCCTTGTAGCGGCGCACGCCCTGGTAGTTGTAGAAGCGGTTGCCGTACTGGAACGCGAGTGCGGCGAGGCGTTCATTCACGCGTGCATACGGGTTGTCGCCGACGCGCGAGAGCGGGGCCATGCCGAGACTGAACAATTCGTAGCCTTGTTCCTGCGCCCATTGCATGACTTTTGCGAACAGGAAATCCATCGTGCTGCGCGGCGTGTCGGCGACATGGCGCATCAAATCGACGCTCGCGTGGCCGCCGGGGCCATAAGGTGGCAGCACGTTCGCGAATGCGATCAATTCGCCATCGCGGTGCACGAGGCCGAGCGGACTCCACGCAAAATACGTCGGGTCGTAACGCCCGAGCGAAAAGCCCTTTTCATCACCGCCCTTGTCGGCCAGCCAGGCGTCCGAGACGCGTTCCAGGTCGGTGAGCAACGCTGTGTCGAATGGCGGCCGTACAAGGGTAAATGTCAGCTTTTCTTTCTGCGCGCGATTGCAGGCCTGGCGTAGATCTTCCCAGCGCTTGCCGGTGAGCGAGAATTCTTCGAGCCGCACCAGCGCGAGTTCACCGAGCTTGAACAGGTCGAAGCCGTGGTCGTGGTAGCGCGAAAGATCCGGCTCCAGCACTTCGTAGAAAACCGGCACTCGGTCTTGCGCATCGGCGAAATGGCGGAAGTCGAGGATCGCGCGGTCGATCGCTGCATCCGCTCCGCAGGGAGAGCCGAGCGCGACGAGGCGGTCGCGCACACTGCCGTAAGCGATCACGGCCTGATGGTCGGCCGCCCAGAACAGGTGCTTGTCGGCCATGAAGGTCAGGTGCGCGAATTCGCCGCCGCCGTGCGCGTTATACAGATCGCGCGCGCGTTCGAGTTCGGCGCGGTCGGGCAGCGCCAGCTTCGGGCGATTGACCGCAAACGCCTGCCAGATGAGGTAGATGATCAATCCGAGCAAAGCGGCGGCGAGGCCACGGCCGATGCGCGAGGTGTGCTCGCCGAAGCCGACGTAGAACAGGTCGAAGGAATCGTCGCCCAAAACCTGGGCCACGCCAATCGCGAAGAACACCAGCACGCAGATCAGCAGGCCCGCGAACCAGCCGAACGTGCGTGCCGAGGTCAGTGTCATCGCACGGCGCGTGAACACGCGTTTGCGCGCGCGCAGCAGCGCTGCCACGGCGAGCAGGAACAGCGCCTCGCCGAAGTGCAGGCCTTTGGTGATCGCCAACGCGGCACTGATCAGCAGCAGCCACATCGCCACGCGGTAGGCCAGGCGCAGGCGGCCGTCGATCCCGCGCGCGAGTCCGAGCAGGATCACGCCCGACAGAACCGAAAACCAGTTCGAGCTTTCCACGGCCAGGATCGGCAAGTGCTCGCGCACCGTGGCAATGTGCTCGCTCACCGATGGAATCGCGGCCGAAGCGAGCTGCATCGCGCCCGCGCCAAAGGTCAGGATGGCGAGCAGGCGCGTGCCGAAGTCCGCGAGCAAGGTCGCCGGCAGACCAAGCAGTCCGAACAGCGGGTGGCCGGCCAGGCGCGTGCGCAGGCGCGCAAGCAGGGGCAGGCGCGCGCTGAGCATCTCAGAGCCCATGTACAGCGAGATCAGCAAAGGCAGCAGGTAATACGCGATGCGGAACAGCATCAATCCCGATACCACCGCGGCCTTGTCGTAGCCGGCTTCGGTCAGCGCGAGCAGGATCAGGCCGTCGAACACGCCAAGCCCGCCGGGCACCTGGCTTACCAGGCCGAGCACGCCGGCGCCCGCAAACGCGCCGAGCAGCAGGCCAGGCTTGACGTGTTCGCCGGACAGATAGATGCAGGCGTACAGCGTCGCCGCGGCGAGCAGCCAGTCGATCAACGAAACCAGGGTGAGCTCGATCTTCAGGCGCAGCGGCGGGATGCCGACATCCTGCGGCAACCAGCGCATCAGCGAGCGGCGCGTCGTGAGGAAGAAATACAGAGGCAGGTAGCACGCGGCCGCGATCAGGACTGCGGCCGCTACCCAGCGCTGCGCGGTGCCGCTGGTCAGCGGCAGGGAACTTGTTGCCAGCGTGGCGATCACGAGCAGCGACAAGCCGGACAGCAATGACAATGCCTGCATGCCGATCAGGGCGGCTGCGCGCGACAACGGCACCTTCAACCCGGATAGACCCATCAGGCGCACGCTTGCGCCCATCGCGCCGGAAAGATTGAGCGTGTTCGCCATGGAGTTGGCGACGAAGGCGAGACGGAAGCAATCGCGCGCGTGCAGGCCGAGCTTGAGCCAGCGCGCGATCAGCCAGTCCACCATTCCCGTGAACGTCACGCCGATCAAGGCGAGCGCAGCGACGCCCAATGCCGGCAGGGTCGGCACATCGATCAGGGTGTGCTGGATGTCCTCAAGCGGAAATTCGCCGGCTTCGCGCCACAGCAACCACCCGGTAACCGCGAGGAATGCAACCGGCACGATCCAGCGCAGGCGAGCGATGGCGCTGGGCGCGGCAGTGGATTCCTCGTTCATCGCGTGGCAGTGGTCAGTGATTGCGCTCGGCCACGCGCGGCGGCGCTGGCGTCGAGTCACGCAGCAGTTCGATCAGGCCGGTACGGTACTGCGGCATCCAGTTGCGCGGCACTCCGTAACCGTGGCCGACATGCGGCAGGCTGACTACTTTTCCATTTTTCACTTTTTCCACAAAGCTCACCGTGGCGGGCGGATTGCAGACCTTGTCGATGTCGCCCTGCAGCACGATCCACGGCGCCGGCACGCGCGGCACGGTGTTGAAGACGAAGCCATACGGCGGCTTGTGCTGCTTGTCCGCGGTCAGCCCCGTGTCTTCGCAAAACGGCTTGTGGTAGATCAGGTCGGGGCAGAAGCCGAGCGTCATCGCGCCGGAAAAACGCTGGTCGCCAGCCTGCGCCAGCGCCGCATACGCAACTGTGGCGCCGGACGAATAACCGATCAGCAGTGGCGGCCAATCTGCCGGCAGCTTCATTGCGGTTTTCACCTCATTGCCGATCTTCTCGAACGCGGCGGCAGAATCGCTGCACGCGCCCGTTCCCGCATCAAGCGACTTGAGCAGCGCCGGCGTGCTGAACCCGGCGACGACATAGCCGAGGCTTGCCGCGGTCTGCGCCATGTCCCACACGCCCAGTTCCCAGCCGCCATCACCGGAGGCGAACAAAGCCAGGCCCCTGGGCTCGCCTTGCGCCGCGTACACGGTCACTTTGCCGACGCCGTCGACATTGACGACGCGCGCGGCCTTGGGGTCTTGCAGCGGCGCGCGATGGCGCGCGACGTGGGTGCCGGGTTTCGTTGCAGGGTCCACAACGTCCGGCTGTGTGTGGGCGGATACGGACGGATCGGCTGCGGCCATGGCGCTGGCGGCAAGGATGGCGGCAAGGGTGGTGGCAAAATACGGAAAGATTCGGGATTTCACGGGTTCGGACAAACTGCCGGGCGATCCGGCCTGGAATGCGCAATTATCGCATGCCGCCGTGCTTACGCTGCGGCGAAGGCGTCGCGGGTGAGGTTCTCGGGCTCGCCGTCGGTGCACACCACGTCGTCCTCGATGCGGATGCCGCCGAAGCGACGGAACGCGTCGACCTTGTCCCAGTTCACGTCGCGTGCCTGCGGCTTGTTTTTCAGCTCGGCGAGCAGCAGGTCGATGAAATAGATACCGGGTTCGATCGTGGTGACCATGCGCGGCTCCAGCGTGCGCGTACAGCGCAGGTACGGGTGGCCGGGTGGACGCGCCACCGTGCCGCCGGACTCGTCTTTCTGGAAACCGGCGACGTCATGCACCTGCAGGCCGAGCAGGTGGCCGAGGCCGTGCGGAAAGAATGTCGACGAAACGCCAGTTTCGACCGCGCTTTCCGGGCTCAGGCGGATGAAGTCCTGATCGCGCAGGATGCCGGCGAGTACATGGTGCGCGTGGATATGCAGGTCGGGATAACTTTGTCCGTTTTTCACCTTTGCCACGAAACCACGTTGCGCTGCGTCCACCGCGTCGATCAGCGCCTGGAACTCGCCCGCGTGAGGCGCGGCATACGTGCGCGTGATGTCCGCGCCGTAGCCGTGGAAACTCGCGCCGGCGTCGATCAGGAACGATTCCGCATGCGCCGGCGGCGCGCGGTTGAAGTCCATGTAGTGCAACGTCGCCGCGTGCTGGTTGAGCGCGATGATGTTGCCGTAGGGCAGCTCGTTCTCGGTTTCGTGCACGGCATTCAGGTACGCCGTGTTGATGTCGTACTCGGATTTCCCCGCGCGGAACGCCGCTTCCGCGGCGCGGTGCGCGCGTACGCCGAGCTTGTTCGCCACGCGCAGCATGGCCAGCTCATAGTCGGTCTTGTAACTGCGCTGCCAGTGCAGGTAATTGAGCACGGCGTCCGGATTGTTCGGTTTTGCGTCGTCGAGCGCGGCGTTGTCCGCGCCGATGATCGCGCAACGCGTGAGCGCTTTTGGCAGATGCACAAGTACGTCGCGCGCTTCGTGCACGATCGCGATGTCGAAATGCTCGACCCAGTAACCGGCTGGTGCTTCGGGCACCACGTGCCAGTAATCGCGCGGTTGCAGGTATATCAGTTTCGGTCTTGTGCCGGGTGAGTGCACGAGCCACGAACCAGGAGCCTTCGTCACCGGCAGCCAGTGCTTGAAATGCGGATTAGCCACGTACGGTGCGGGGCGGTCGTCGAGGAACTCGAGACGCGGCACGCCCGCAGCGACGACCAGGTGATCGAAGCCGCCGCGCGCCAGCGCCGTGTCGGCGCGCGCTTGCAACGTGCGCATGTGTTCGGGATAGAGTTTGGCAAGCAGGTCGGACATGGCGGCGCTCGATGAGAACAGACGCCTATTGTGCCGCAGAATCCCTTCAGTCGAATTGTCCGCCCGGTGAATTGACCCAGTCGTAGAGGATGTTGTAATCCTCTGGCGCGATGTCGATGATGCGGAATCCCGTCCAGAACTGGCCGGGTACGTTGGCCTGCTCGCTCCATTGTTCGTGCAGGCCGATTTCCAGGGTATGGTTGCGCGCGGTGGCGCCGTTGGGCAGCTCGAAGCTGACCTGGAACAAGGCGTCGTCCGGCAACCGGCGACCGCTGATCATCAACATGCCGTCGATCGAAAGATTGCCGACATGGCCCAGCTGGTGACCACCGATCGCGTCGGTGATGGCGATGGCGTGGTGGGCGCGCTTGCGTGTATTGCGGCGATGCTCGTTCTTCATGGCGGATTCTCGTTGCGCCGGTCTCATGCGGGCGCCGGCGCAGGTTCCGCGCCGCGTCCGACCAGTTGCTTGAGCGAGGATACGATCGCCTTCCAGGCGCGATCGACCAGGGTTTCGGTTTCCGGTTCGACAATGCGCACCTGGCCCTTGACGAGGTCGCGCGCAAGCTGGTCCAGGGTGCGTTCGTCCACGCGCATGCCGCGCTGGTTGACGAACAGGCAGTTGCCGGTGAGCGTGGAGAACCAGGCCAACTTGCGGCGCACCGTGTCGCCTTGCTGGTTTGTGACAAATTCGAACCAGGTGCCGAACGGCAGGGTCTTGATGCGTTCCAGCGCATGCGCCTCGGGACTGTCGGCGACGAAGCCTTTTTTCGGTTTCGTCGCCGGCACGGGTGCCGCGGTATCGTCGCCAAGCCGCGGCTTGCTCTTGAGCTTGATCGCGATTTCGGTGTTGGTGACGGCTTCTTCGCCGTCGACGACTTCACCCGGCGTAAACAGGCGCTTGACGACTGCCTGCACGTCGTCCTTGTGATAACCGACCTGATCAAGCGCGGTTTCGATCTCGGCGCGCAATTCCGGTGGGGCTTCGGCGCGCGCGCCGGTGGCGGCGATCAACTGGTCGGCAACCTGCAGGCGCTTGGCGTAGGTCTCGCTGTTCTCGCCCTGGCGCAGCAAGGTCAGCGCCAGCACATCGGTCCAGGCCTGTTCGAGCAGGGTGCGCACCAGCTTGTTCGGCTTGGTTTTGGCGACGCGCTCGGTTATCTCCTTCTGTGCCTGCTCGCGCGCGACGGCCAGTTTTTCGCGACCCCTGGCGGCGTCCACATGACGGCGTTCGGTCACTTCGGCCTTGCGCGCCAGCGTGTGCATGTGCTGCGACAAGTCGGTGAGCATGCCCTCGATCAGGCCGAGGTTGCCGTCGAATTCCTGGCTGACCTTGTCCACCACGACTTGCATCTTGTCGACCAGGGCGCGGTCTGCAGGGCCTTCGCTGTCGTCCAGCCAGTGCGTGCCGGTCTCGGCGATGGCGTTGAGCAACTGGCGCGCGGGATGCGAACGCCGGGTGAAGAAATTCTTGTCGCGCAACGCCACGCGCAGCAGCGGTACCTGCAGCTTGGTCATCAGTGACTGGGTGCTGCCGTTCGGCCGCACGTTCTTGGTCAGGTAGTCGAACAACATGCCGACCAGGTCGATGGTGTCCGAGTCCTCCGCGGCCAGTTGTGGCGCCTGGCCATCCGGCGACTGCTGGCGCAGGTGCGAGAGCAGATCCTGTTTCAGATGGCCGATCGAGCGTTGCACCACCTTGCCGCCCAGGCTCATCGGCGCGATCGGCTTTGCCTGCAGCGTGCTCAATACTGATTGCAGGTCGTTGCTGCTCGGCACATACGAATTCGCCGGCATGCTGTCGGGAACACCCAGCGCACTGCGGCGGCCGGCCAGCAATTCACGCAGGGTGGTGAACAATTCGGCGTCACGGTCGTCCGGAACGCTCGCGCGCGCGCTCATTCCCGGCTGCGGGTAGGCTCCTGGCGGTGGCGTGAAGATACCCGGTGGTGGCATGTGGTAACCGGGCCCCTGCTGTCCCGCTGGTGGTCGCGGCGCGGCGGTGCCGCGCGGGTCGGGCGATATTCCGGGCGGCGCGTCGGCGGCAGGCGGGGCTTCCTCGTCCGGTTGTGACCCGGGGTTTGCGCCGCTGCCTTTCGCGCGTGGCGCCGCCGAAGCCTGCAAGTTCGGCAGGATGCGGTTCTCGACGAAAAAGTGGTTGATGCCCGCGTACAGTTCACCGATCGCGGTCTGGCAGGATTTGTCGAACGCGCGGAACAACAACACGCGATGGTCGGCGCTGATGTCCAGGCAGGCGCTGGCGTGCTGCAGGGAATCGGCGAGTTTGGCCGGGCCGATTGCCAGCGATTCCGCATCGAACGCGGGCGCGCCTGCGAGTACGCCGAAACGATGGCCGAGCAGGAACAGCGCCGGCGCCTGGCGCACGTCGTTCTTGGCCGCGAATTCCTGCAGGGCCAGGGATTCTTCCAGTTCGCGCGTATCCAGCAATGCCAGTTCCTTGCGCGCGGGCATGCCGGGGCGCGCTTGCGCGCCGGCTTCGGCTTTGGCATCGTCACGGTCGAAGCGCGCCAGCGCGTTTTCCACCGCCAGCATCAGGCGTGGAGTGACGTCGACACGGCCGCGCTTGATTTCGCGCAGGGTCTCGAAGCAGCGGTACTGCGCCTCGTTGTTGTGGCTTTGTTCGGCGGACTTGAACAACTGTGCTTCGGTCTCGTCGAGCGCCGCGACGACGGCGCGCTCCAGGCAGGTGGAGCACACGTTGAGGATGCCTTCCATGAGCCGGCGCACGCGCGGCGCCCAGTCACTTCGACTGGACAACGTCTGCAGCGCCGGCGCTTCGTCGCCGGTCTTGGTTCCCGCTCCGCGGTTGGCCTGCATCATTGCGAATCCCTGTCCCGCGGTCGCGGCAGAACGTGCCGTGAAAATGTCCGCTGTCTGGCGTTTGTCTCGACCATAGCCTTGCACGATTTGGTCGTCCCCATTTCCATGCGAATTCTATGCCGACACGGTAACAGCGGCCATCCGGATTTGTCCAGACATGTGCGCGGCCAAGTCCGAGGCCCTCAAGGTTGCCAAGTCAGGGTCAGGTAGCCTGAACGGCCCGGCGTGTTGTAGCCGTGGGCCAGCTCGTAATCGCGATCGAGCAGATTCTCAAGGCGTGCGCCAAGGCGCCAAGCGGCATTCAGCCGATAGTCTGCGCGCAAGTTGACTAACCCGTATCCAGCCAGGGTCCTGGCGCCGACGTCCTCACGATTGGTGCTGGCAAAGAATTCCATGCCTGCGGACAGGCGTTCGCCGAAGCCGCGTTCAAGCAGGCCCGAGAACTTTTGCTTTGGCCTGCGCAGCAGCCGCGCGCTGCTGTCCGTGTCGCGCGCATTCTGCACGGTGACGTTATTGGTCAGCGACCAGACGCCAATGCGCAGGGTATGGGTCAGCTCGACGCCGTCGATGGCGGCACTGTCGATGTTGATGGCCTGATAGGTGCTGCCGCCGGAAAAATCGATCAGGTCGTGTACGCGCGTCGAAAACGCATGAACGGCCAGACGATTGGCCGCATCCGGCGTCCATTCCGCGCCGAGTTCGAGCGTGCGCGAGCGCTCGGGCTTCAAATCGTGATTGCCCGCGTAGTAGCCGCCGTAGCCCGGCGAATACAGTTCGTTGAGATCGGGCGCGCGAAACGCCGTACCGAAGCTGGCGGTCAGGCGCAGCGCATCGGCAAGTTTCCAGCCGCTCGCGACGGAACCGGAAAACGCGCCGCCGAATTGACTGTTGTGGTCGTAGCGTGCGGCCAGCTCGCCGTCAAACACCTTGTCGCTGAGACGCCAGCCGGCAAAAACGCCGTCGATGTCGCGCGATTTCTCGTACGGCGCGCCAAAGCCGGACGTGTCGATGCTCAGGCCGCGTTCGTGCACGGCGTCGAAACCTGCGACAAGGCGCTGCGCAGCAGACAAGGCGATATCGTTTGTCCACGCTGCCTGCTCGCGGGTGGAACGAAATGCCGCGGCGAACGCGGGCGTCGCCAGATCCTCGCGCGAAGTGCCCAGCGACAGGCGTTGGTGCCAGATGCCGGTCACGTCGCCTTCCAGCGCCGCGCCGATGGCCTGGTCGAGCGTGTGCGAGATGCCATCGCTGGCGCCGTTGTCGAAATTCTGCGTGCCGGTGCTGCGCAACGCGGTCGCCGAGAGTGTCTGCGTACCGATCCGAAAATCGGCGTTGAATGTGCCGCCGTGGTATTGCGCTCCGTTATTGTCCGGGTTGTAGATGCAATACGGATCATTCGGGCCGTTGCAGATGCCGGGATTGGTCGCCGAAAACCCGCTGACATGACGCACGCCAACCTGCACGCTGAAACCGCCGTTGTCGCCACGCGCGCCGAATCCCGCACTGCCTTTCGCATCGCGATAACTGCCATAGCTGGCGGCAATATGCGGACCGGTGAGCTTGCGCGTGAAGATCTGGATCACGCCGCCGATCGCATCCGAACCCCAGAAGCTCGCGCGCGGACCGCGCACGATTTCGATGCGTTCGACCGAATCCAGCGGCAGGTTCTCCCAGGCGAACGCGCCGGTGTTCGCCGAGGCCACGCGCACGCCGTCGACCAGCACCAGCACATGGTTGGAGTTGCCGCCGCGCAGGAACACGTTCGTCTGTGCGCCCGCGCCTCCGGTGCGCACCACGTCGACGCCCGGCTGCATGCGCAGCACTTCGAGCAGGTCCGGCGCATGGCTGGCGTCGATGTCGGCGCGCGTGATCACGCTGACGTCGGCGAGGCTGGCATCCACGGTTTCGGCCACGCGCGATGCGGTCACTTCGACGGTGGGTTGCAGCGCCGCATCCTGTGCGTACACAGCGGCGGTCGCTGAAAAAAGACAGAGGGAAAACAACGATTGCTTGAACATGACGATCTCCGAACGCTCACCCGCGGTTGATGGCAAGACGCGCGGAGGTCGGAGGGAGGGTGCCGGAGGCGGTGTGGACGCGCGGCAGCCGTCCGTTGCCCGCCGCAACGCCTTGAGCTATGCCGCAGGCCGGTCTCCGGGCTTGCAGGTACCTTGCTTCAATCGCCTTCCCGAGCGTCGCTCAGTGGCATGTAGATCGAGCAAACCTGCTTACCGTTGCGGGGGCAGCATCAGCTTTGCACTGATTTCCCGTTTCATCTGCCTCTTGCGAGGCAAGACACCTGCGACGGCGCGCAGTCTATCACTTCTTGTCTGGCAGGAACGACGCGATCACGTCGTTGAGAAACCGCTGCCCAAGATCTGTTGCGCAAACGTGATCGTTGACGCGAACAAGCCAACCACGCGCGATGGCGGAGTCCAGTCTGGCGTCGATCGCGGATGCCGGCAGTCCTGTGTGTGCGGCGAAATCCGCCATGGCGAATCCCGCGTTCAGACGCAGCGCATTGAGCATGAACTCGAACGGCAGTTGCTCGGGGGCGATCACATCGTCGCCGCCGATGCGGCGGGCGGTGGCCGCGTGTTCGAGATAACCGCGCGGCGCGCGGATTTTCCAGCGCCGCCGCACCGTGCTGTCCGCGTACGTCGCCTTGCCGTGCGCGCCCGCGCCAATGCCAAGGTAGTCGCCGAAATTCCAGTAATTGAGGTTGTGCGCGCACTCACGGCCCGCACGTGCATAAGCGGACACTTCGTACTGCGCCAGCCCTGCGGCCGACAACCGTGCCTGACAGGTTTCCTGCATGTCCCAGGCGGAATCCTCATCCGGCAAGGGTGGCGGATTCGCGGCAAATTGCGTGTTCGGTTCCAGGGTCAGCTGGTAATGCGACAAATGCGGCGTTTGCAACGAAATAGCTTTTTCCACATCGGCCAGCGCGCCAGCGAGCGTTTGCTGCGGCAGCGCGTACATCAGATCCAGGTTCAGGTTCTCGATGCCGGCATCCTGCGCCGATTTCACCGCGCGCTCGGCCTGCGCCGCGTCGTGGATGCGGCCAATGCGCTTGAGCGCATCGTCGTCGAAACTCTGCACGCCGAAGCTTATGCGGTTGACGCCCGCGTTGCGATAGCCTGCGAACGGGCCGTGTTCGACCGTGCCGGGATTCGTCTCAAGCGTGACTTCGATGTCCGGCGCGAACGCGAGACGTTGTGCCGTACCATCCAGAATCCGTGCGATGGCATCCGGCGAAAACAGGCTCGGCGTGCCGCCGCCGAAGAAAATGCTTTGCAGCGTGCGTCCCAGCGTCAGCGGCAAATCCAGATCCAGGTCTGCGAGCAGCGCGGCGACGTATTCGTCCTGCGGAATCGCCTGCGGTGCGTTGTGCGAATTGAAATCGCAGTACGGGCACTTCTTCGCGCACCAGGGGATGTGGATGTACAACGACAGCGGAATCGGATTCATGCGCGCAATAACTCGCGCAATTTCGACAACGCTTGACCTCGATGACTGATGCGATTCTTCGTTGCGGGATCGAGTTCGGCGGCGCTCTTGCCGAACACCGGATCGAAGAACGCCGGATCGTAGCCGAAGCCCTTGTTGCCGCGCGGCGCGTGCAGGATCGTACCCGGCCAGCGCCCTTCGGCGATCAGCGGTGCGGGATCATCAGGTTTACGCAGCAGGACGATGCTGCAATGGAAATGCGCGGTGCGCTGCGCAGCGGGAACGTCACGCAGTGCATCGAGTAACTTGGCGATATTCGCTTGCGCGTCGCCATGCTCGCCGGCATAACGCGCGGACAAAAGGCCCGGCGCGCCGTCGAGCGCATCCACGCAGATTCCCGAATCGTCGCCGAGCGCGGGCAGGCCTGAAGTGCGCGCGGCGTGGCGCGCCTTGATCAGCGCGTTTTCGACGAAGGTGCTGGCGGTTTCCGCGGCGTCGGAGATACCAAGCGCGGATTGCGCGACGAGTTCGACGTCGAGATCGGCGAGGATTTCGCGCATCTCGATGAGCTTGCCGGCGTTGCCGCTGGCGAGGACGAGTTTCATTGGCTCCGCTCGATCAGGTCCCAGCGGTTGCCGTACAGGTCGCGGAACACGACGACGGTGCCGTAGGTTTCATGGCGCGGCGATTCCTCGAAATGCGCGCCGGCGGCGGTCAGGCGCGCATGGTCGCGCGCGAAGTCGTCGGTGTGCAAGAAGAAACCGACGCGGCCGCCGTGCTGGTTGCCGATTGCCGCTTCCTGCGCAGCTGTAACCGCGCGAGCCAATATGACGCTGAAGTGGATATTGCCGGGCGGCGCCATGCGCACCCAGCGCTTGCCGCCGCCGCGGTCGTCGTCTTCGAGCAGCACAAATCCGAGCGCGTCGCGGTACCAGGCGATCGCCTCGTCGTAATCGCGCACGAGCAGCGCGATCATCGCAATGTGTGCACTCACGCCGACAACGCCTCGCGCTGCTTGTGCAAAAGTTCGCCGATCCCTTTTTGCGCAAGACCGAGCAATGCGTCGAGTTCCTCGCGCCGGAACGCATGGCCTTCGGCCGTGCCCTGCAGTTCGATGAACCCGCCGCCATCGTTCATCACCACGTTCATGTCGGTATCGCAGGCCGAATCTTCGGCATAGTCCAGGTCGAGCACCGGCACACCTTGATACACGCCGACCGACACGGCCGCGACCGCGCCGTGCAGCGGATCGCGCTTGATCTTGTCGCGCGCCTTGAGCCAGTTGATCGCATCGACCAGCGCGACATAGGCGCCGGTGATCGCCGCCGTGCGCGTGCCGCCGTCGGCTTGCAGCACGTCACAATCGAGCGTGATCGTGCGTTCGCCGAGCGCGTTGCGGTCCACGCAGGCGCGCAACGCGCGGCCGATCAGGCGCTGGATCTCCAGCGTGCGTCCGCCTTGCTTGCCGCGCGCGGCTTCACGCGCGGTGCGCTCGCCGGTCGCACGCGGCAGCATGCCGTATTCGGCCGTGATCCAGCCTTCGCCCTTGCCGCGCAGGAACGGCGGCGCCTTGTCCTCGACGCTGGCCGTGCACAGCACGCGCGTGTCGCCGAACGCGACCAGCACCGAGCCTTCGGCATGCCGTGTGTAGCGCCGTTCGATGCTGACGTTGCGCAATTGGTCCGCGGCGCGGCCGGAAGGGCGTTTGACTGTAGCCATTGAAATCTGGGCCATCGAAATATCCCAAAAGCAGGGCGCGGAAGTTTACCATTGCGTCCATTGCCGCCAGTGGAATCGCCATGATCCGCAGCATGACCGCGTTCGCCAGCGCGGAAACCGAAACGCCGTGGGGTGCGCTCGCGTTCGAGCTGCGCTCGGTCAACCACCGTTACCTCGAACTCAATCCGCGCCTGCCGGATGAATTGCGCGCGATCGAACCGGCCTTGCGCGAGCGCATCGCTTCGAGGCTCACGCGCGGCAAGGTCGATGCGACCTTGCGTTTTCGCCCGAACGATGCCGATGCGGCCAAGCTTCGCGTCAATGACGCGATGGTGGAACGCCTCGCGCATCTGGCGAAATCCTTCGACGAACGCTTTCCCGACCTCGACATCGATTTCACCGGATTGCTGCAATGGCCCGGGGTGCTGGTGCAGGACGACATCGATCAGGAAGGGCTGCGCAACGCCGCGCTGAAACTGCTCGATCAGGCGCTGGCCGACATGCTCGCCACGCGTCAGCGCGAAGGCGAGCGTCTCGGCGTGTTCCTGCGCGAGCGCCTCGACGGCATTGCGAAACTCGTCGCTGATGTGCGCGGCTGGCTGCCGCAGATCCGCGAAGCGCTGCGCGCGAAATTGCAATCGCGCCTGGGCGAACTCAAGCCCGCTGCGGGGTTGGCGCAACTTGAACCGGGCCGGATCGAACAGGAGTTGGTGCTGCAGCTCTCGCGCATCGATGTGGACGAGGAACTCGATCGCCTCACCGCGCATATCGCCGAAGCTCGTCGCGTGCTGGCGCTGCCCGACGCGGTCGGTCGGCGCATGGATTTCCTGATGCAGGAATTCAACCGCGAAGCGAACACGCTCGGTTCCAAATCCGTCGACTCACGCACCACGCAGGCGAGCGTGGAACTCAAAGTATTGATCGAGCAGATGCGCGAGCAGGTGCAGAACATCGAATGAGCGGCACTCTTTTCATCGTCGCCGCGCCTTCCGGCGCGGGCAAGACCAGTCTGACGCGGGCGTTGCTGCAAGGCGATCCGAACCTGTTGCTGTCGGTGTCCTACACCTCGCGCGGTGCGCGTCCGAACGAGGTCGATGGCGTGCATTACCATTTCGTCACGCGCGCCGAATTCGAGGCGATGGTCGCGCGCGGCGAGTTCTTCGAACACGCCGTCGTGCACGGCGATCTGAAGGGCACCTCGCGCAAGGTGGTGGAAGAAGCGCTCGCCGCCGGCCGCGACGTGTTGCTGGAAATCGACTGGCAGGGCGCGCGCGTGGTGCGCGCACAAATGCCGGACGCGGTCGGGATTTTCATCCTGCCGCCGTCGCGCGCGGAACTCGAACGCCGCTTGCGCGCGCGCGCGTCGGACAGCGAGGCGACGATCCAGCGCCGTCTCGCCGACGCGCATGCGGACCTGGCCCACGCCATGGAATTCGACTACTCCATCGTCAACGACGATTTCGATGCCGCGCTTGCGCAGATGCGCGAAATCGTGGCCAGCCGTCGCGAAGGCAGTGCGTTGCCGGCTCGGGATAACGCGGCACTGCTGGCCCGATTGCTGAACTCGACCTGATTCGTGTCGGTCCTGGCGCTATCGCGCGACGTCGCGCTCGGGTAAGGTAGCCGCGATGAACGTCACGCCCGCGCCAAAATCCGACGCCGCCGCAATCCGCGAGCCCTTGATCAGGATCCGCGGATTGCGCACCGTGCTCAACGGCAAGACGATCTTCGATGGCGTGGACCTCGACATTCCGCGCAGTCGCGTTACTGCGGTGATGGGCCCGAGCGGCACCGGCAAGACCACTCTGATGCGCCACATCACCGGGCAATTGCGCCCCGATGCCGGCGAGATCGTCGTGGACGGCCAGCCGGTGTGGAAACTCGGGCGCGACGCGCTGTTCGATCTGCGCGAGAAGATCGGTTACCTGTTCCAGAACTCGGCCCTGCTCACGGATTTTTCCGTGTTCGAGAACGTGGCGTTTCCGTTGCGCCAGCACATGAAACTGCCCGAAGAACTGGTGCGCAACATCGTGTTCACCAAATTGCAGGCGGTCGGCCTGCGCGGTGCCGCGAACCTGATGCCGAGCGAGCTGTCCGGCGGCATGATTCGGCGCGTGGCGCTGGCCCGCGCAATCGTGCGCGACCCGATGTTGATCATCTACGACGAACCGTTCGTGGGCCTGGATCCGATCGCGCTGAACCAGATCGTGAAGCTGATCCGCACGCTCAACGATACCTTGCACGTGACCGCAATTCTTGTAGCGCACGAATTCTCCGCAGTGCGCCGTGTTGCCGACCACGTCCACCTGCTCGCCGGCGGCAAGATCGTCGCGCACGGCACGCCGGATGAACTGGCGCGCGGCGAAACGCCGTGGACGCGCCAGTTCTTCAGTGGCGAGGCGGATGGCCCGGTGCCGTTCCACTATCCGGCGCCGGATTACGCTCGCCAGTTGGGGTTGTCGGCATGAATACGGCGCGGCGTCCGGGTTTGCTCACGACAGGCATCGCGCAGATCGGCGCCTGCGGCATTTTCCTGTTGCACATCCTGCGCGCGCTGCCGCGCAGTTTGCGCTATGTGCGCGAGACCGTGCGCCAGCTTTTCTTCGTCGGCGCGATGAGCCTGACCATCATCATGATCTGCGGATTGTTCGTCGGCATGGTGCTGGGCCTGCAGCTCTACCACACGCTGTCGATCTTCGGCGGCACTGCGGCGCTGGGTACAGTGGTTGCGTTGTCGCTGTACCGTGAACTGGGTCCGGTCGTGACCGCGCTGCTGTTCGCCGGTCGCGCCGGCACCTCGATCACGGCTGAAATCGGCCTGATGCGCGCGACCGACCAGCTCGACGCGATGGAAATGATGGCGGTCGATCCGATGGCCTACGTGGTCGCGCCGCGCTTCCTCGCCGGCGTGATCGCCATGCCCCTGCTCGCCTGCATCTTCAACGCGCTGGGCATTTTTGGCGCGCACCTGGTCGGGGTGAACTGGCTGGGCCTGGACAGCGGCACGTTCTGGTCGAACATGACCTCGAGCGTGGACGTGTGGACGGACGTGATGAATGGCGTATGGAAAAGTGCCGTGTTCGGCGCGGTGTGCACGCTGATCGCGACATTTCAGGGTTACACCACGCCGCCGACCAGCGAAGGCGTGGCCTATGCGACCACGCGCACGGTGGTGTTTTCCTCGATCGCGACACTCGCGATCGACTTTGTCATGACTGCCTTTCTCATGTAAGGCAAGGGAATTACGATGGCACAAAGACAATCATTTCAGGTCGGCACCGGGCTGTTCATCCTGCTCGGCTTCGCCGCGCTCGCGTACCTGGCGACGCAAACGACCAGCCTGGCCAACTACCGCCAGGGCGCGAGCTACGACATCGTCGCGCGCTTCACCAACATCGGCCAGCTCAAGTTGCGCGCGCCGGTGAAAGTGGCCGGGGTGCGCGTGGGCAGCGTCGACGCGATCGCGCTGGAGCCCGAAAAGCTCGATGCGAAGGTCACCCTGGCGATCGACGACCGCTACAAGATTCCCGACGACTCGGCTGCCGCGATCTTCACCAGCGGCTTGCTGGGAGACCAGTATGTGGCCTTGCAACCCGGCGGCTCGCCGACGAATTTCAAGAACGGTGATGAGGTCGTGCTGACGCAAAGTTCCATGCAGCTGGAGGATCTGATCGGCAAGTATCTGGTCGGAGGCGATGCCGGCAAACCCAAGCCGGATGCGTCCACCGACAAGAAGTAACAGGAGTTCGACATGAAATTCGCAAGCCTGCTGTTGTGTGTTCTCGGATTCGCCGCATTCGCGCCCGTGCATGCCGACACGCCCGCGCCCAACCAGGTCGTGCAGGGCATGGTCGACGAACTCGGCAAGACCATGGACGCGCACCGTGCGGAGTTGCAGAAGAATCGCGACGAGTTGCTCAAGACCATCGATGCGATCGTGCTGCCGCATTTCGACATCGACTACGCATCGATCCTGGTACTCGGCCAGAACGCGCGCACGGCCACTCCGGCGCAGCGCGCGCGCTTTGCCAAGGCCATGTACAACTCGATCACGCACCGCTACGCCGAAGGCCTGCTCAAGTACACCGAAGGCAGGGTCAAGGTATTGCCGTTCCAGGGTCAGTTGAACGAAAAGCGCACGCTGGTGCGCACCCAGGTCGTCCTCGACGACGGCAAGGTCGTGCCGGTGGACTACGCTTTTCGCAAATCCAGCGATGGTTCATGGAAGGCCTACGACGTCATCATCGAGGGCATTTCCTACGTCACCAACTACCGCAACCAGGTTGCCGCGGAAATCGCCAAGACCAGCCTGGATGCGCTGACCGCGCGCCTGGAAACTCAGGGCGCCGACGCGCTCAAGAGCCTGGAGAAGGACGGCAAGTGAGCATGCCGTTCTTCAGTCTGGAAGCCGACACGCTGGGTGGCCTGCGCGTGTCCGGCGCGATTTCGTATGCAAACGCCGCGCGCGCACTGGAGCAGATGCCGCATCCCGTGCATGGCGCTGAAGCGATGGCGATCGACCTTGGCGCATTGCAGGGCGCCGACAGCGCCACGCTTGCCGTCTTCATCGCCTGGAGCGCGGCCGCGCATCGAGCCGGCACATCGCTGCGCTACCTGCGCGCGCCGCAAGGCCTGTGCAATCTCGCCAAGCTGTGCGAGGTGGATGGATTGCTCGGCTTGGGTTGACGCCGCTTATTGCGGTGTCAGTTCCAGCGTCAGTACATCGAACGGCGCCAGCGTAAGGGTGCTGGGTGTGTCTGCATCGAACGTGCGCGTTTCGCCCGAACTCCACACCGGTTTGGCGGTGTAGTGTCGCGCCGCGTCCGCCGGCAGTTCGAGCTGGCGTTGCAGGTCGATCACCGCCAGTTGCGGTTTTGCATCCGGATTGCGCAGGGTCAGGAACGCCTTCTTCGGCGTCCACGCCGCCCAGCCGTAAACATCGAGGCGACTCGGATCGCCTCCGATCCAGTGCATGTCGCGCAACACGTGCGCGTTCGAGCGTGGCCATTTCGCGGCTGTCGCGAGGGTGTCCCAGTCCGAGGACGAAAGCAGCGACGGCGTGATGTACATCTCCTGCAACTGCGTTCCGGTGGCGAAGTACGAATGCACCTCGTTGGCGAAGTCGTGGCCGGGGTCGGTCGCGAGGCGCGGATTCTTTTGCGCGTAGATGATGCCGTGGAGCATCAGCGAATTGATCGGGAACAGCGGTCCCTTGAGCACGATGTTGCGGTAGGTCGTTGCGTCGCGGTAGGTAATCCAGCGTTCGCGATTGCTGCCGACGCCGGCGAGGTCGTCGTCCTCGCCGTCGCGCCAGATCGAGTCGGCGTAGCGCAGCCAGAACGGCGAGGCCCAGGTGCCGGTGGTGAGGTTGATGAACGTATCGGGCTTGTCCTTGCGGATGTCGCCGATCAGTGCGATCGCCGCGGCAAAGTCGCTGTCGAAGCGGCTGCCGGGGAACACGCTGCTCACGTTGCCGGTGCCGTCGAACTTGAACTGGTTGACGCCGTCCTTGTTGAGCAGGCCCATCACCACGTCGTGGAAGCGCTGGTAATACTTTGGACCCGACAAGGCAAAGCCGCCGTCGATGATCTTGTAACCGGTCGCGGTGCCGTTCTTGATGCGTTCGGCCTTGGGCTTGCCATAGCCGCCCCACGGCGACAGCCACACGCCCGGCGCGGCGCCGTACCTGGCGGCGGCATCTTTCAGCGGCAGGAATCCGTTCGGGAATGATTTGCTGAAGTTCCAGCTTCCGCTGTAGTCGTCCCAGCCGTCGTCGAACAGGAACGAGTCGATCTTGACGCCGCGCTTGACGTGCAGTTCCTCGCCGAACGCGTGGATGCGTTCGAGCGCCTCGTCTTGCGTGTACGGGGTGAAGTAGCCGATGTCGTACCACGAGTTGTAGTGCAGGAACGGCCGGTACGGATGCGCGCGTTCGCGCTCGACATACGTTGCGAAATCGCGGCGCAGTTGCCCGGGGCGTGCGATGCCGACCACGGCCGAGTACTCGATCGATTGGCCCTGGCGCAGCGGCAAGGTGCGCTTGAGCAAGGTGCGCGCACGGATGTTGCCGCGCACTTCGCTTTCCGACAACGGGTTCTCGAAGCCGAAATACCAGTTGCCGAACACGATCGGCGAGCCGTTCACGTCGCCGTCGACCGTGGCGCCCTCGACCGTGTCGGCCTTGAGCAGGACGACTTCCGCGATCGCCTCGTCCTGCTTGAGCGCCGTGATCTTGACGGCCTCGCGCACATAGGCGGCGTCTTCACGCTGGATCAGGCTCCAATCGATGCGCAGTCGGCCATCGGCATCCTCGAAAATTGCGTTTGCGGCTTGTCCGGGAAAATGATCGCCGAGGCGCGAAGCCTTGGGGTCGGCGGCGAGCGCGCGCTTGCCGGGCTTGCCGGCCAGTTTCAGGTCGGCCGGCGTGAAGGTCTTGCCATCGGCCAGCACGATCGCGAACGGCGCGGCAAACTTCAGCGCGATTTTTTCCGCATGAGCGGAAACAGCAAAGTCGTTCAAGTGGCCATCTCTGATCGACCACGATGCGGCAATTGTCGTGTTGCCGAGTTTTGCGGAGTCCCCGGTGATTGTCGCGACGGTCTTGTCCGCGGCATGCGTTGCGGCGGCCGGCAGCAACATCAGTAACGCCAACGCGAGGCTTGCCGTGGAAACACGCCCAGGCGACGTCATGGTGATGGCTCCTGAATGAACGGCGGCGCGTCTGCGCCAAGGTACAAGTCAATGTTGTGGCGTGCCGTCGCCCAGATCCGGTTTTTTCTGCTTATGCTGTTTTTCGTACTGCTCCTGCTCCTGCAGCAGCTTGTCGGCTTCGTCCAGATCGTTGCCGCCTTGCAGCGACTGGATCACGTCCAGCGGCGGTTCGCCGCGATAGATCTGGTACAGGCGGCGTTGCCGATACGCGTCGCGGTAGAAAACGTAGGGATCGAAAACGCCCTGGAGCAAGCCTTCCGCATCGATGCCGGTCGAACGCAAGGTGACGAGGTAGGCCATCGTCGGCAGGTATTCGGCGTGCAATTCCTTGTCGTGGTTGCGTGCGTAGATGCTCAGCGGATCGAAGAAATAGCCGTCCACCGGCAGGCGCCAGACATCGCGCAGCGTGGTCGAACCAAATAGCGGCAGCACAAGGTAAGGCCCGTCCGGCACGCCCCACTTGGCCAGGGTCACGCCGAAGTCGCTGGGGCTTGCCTCGATGCCCATTTCGCTGGCGGGGTCGAAAAAGCCGAGAAAGCCGACCGTGGTGTTGATGAGCAAGCGGCTGGTGGCTTTGCCGGCTTGCGGCAGATTCGCCTGCAACAAGTCGTTCGCGATCGTGATCGGAGATTCGATGTTGGCGAAGAAGTTGCTGATCAAGGTGCGCGAAGTCGGGTTCGTCACCTTGCGATAGGCGACTGCGACCGGACGGATCGCGACGCGATCGGCGAAATCGTTGAATGCGTACATCTTGCGGTTGAACGATTCCAGCGGATCGTCCTTGCGCGGCATCGGCGTGGCACAGCCGGCCAGCACGGCGGCGACGAGGCCGGGAATCGCGATTTTCCGCAATTTCATCGAAAGCATATGTGTTGCGAAGGCAGGGGAAGTGCAAGCCTACCGTATGCGCCAGGCATATTGCACGGCAGCATTCTGCTTCCGGCCAGCCATTGTTCAGGCGGCCGGTTTGCGCCTGACCGGGCGTGGCGGTTACAATGTATGTCGTGTAATAGTATGAATTGCCTTCGATTTTGAGGATTTTATGGCACGCATTACCGTGGAAGATTGCCTGGAAGTGGTTGATAACCGCTTTGAACTGGTGCTGATGGCGACGCGCCGCGCGCGCCAGGTTGCCAAGGGCGCCGATGCGCTCGTGGACGCCAACAACGACAAGCCGACCGTAGTCGCGCTGCGTGAAATCGCCGGGCGCAAGGTCAGCAACGAGCTGATCGACCAGATCGATCGCGCCGAGCGCGAGCGCAAGGAACGCGAGGCTCTGGAATGGGCTGCGGCCGAGGTGGACGACGACCTGAAAGGCGGCGACGACCTGTGAGCCATTGCGTGATCGGCTGTTGTCATCGCCGGACGCGCTGATCCGCACGGCACGATCATGAGCACGGCGACGCGGGAAGCCATCCCTGCCGACGTGCAAGCGCTGGAGCAACGCCTCGGCGCCTATCTTCCCCCAGATCAGATCGCGCGCGTGCGCCGCGCCTACCAGGCTGGTGCGCGCGCACACAAAGGGCAGAAGCGCCAGAGTGGCGAGCCCTACATCACCCATCCGGTCGCGGTTGCCGGCATCCTCGCCGAGATCGGCATGGATGCGGAAACCATCATCGCCGCGATCCTGCACGACACGCTTGAAGACACCCCGCTGTCACGCGCGGAAATCGAATCCGAATTCGGCGCTACCGTGGCCGAACTCGTCGACGGTGTGACCAAACTCGACAAGCTGCGCTTCCGCAGCGTGGCCGAAGCCGCGGCCGAGAGTTTCCGCAAGATGCTGCTGGCGATGGCGCGCGACCTGCGCGTGATCCTGATCAAGCTCGCCGATCGCCTGCACAACATGCGCACGCTGGCGGCGATGGCACCGGAAAAACGCCGCCGCATCGCGCGCGAGACACTCGACATCTACGCGCCGATTGCGCAGCGCCTGGGGATGAACCGCACCCGTGCCGAGTTGCAGGATCTGGGCTTCCGCGCCCTGTATCCGGATCGCTATCGCATCATCGCCGCGCGCATCAAGAATGTGCTCGGCAACCGGCGCGAGGCGATGGGCAAGATCGAAACCGCACTGGCCGCGCGGCTGGAAGAGGAAAAGATCCCGCACCGCGTCGCCAGCCGGATCAAGTCGCCATACAGCATCTACACGAAGATGCGGGCCCAGCACAAAAGCTTCGCGCAGGTCATGGACGTGTATGGATTCCGCGTCGTCGTCGCGACGACGATGGATTGCTACCGCGCGCTGGGCGCCATCCATGCGCTGCACAAGCCGCTCGATGGCCGTTTCCGCGATTTCATCGCGATCCCGAAGGCGAACGGCTACCAGTCGCTGCACACCGTATTGTTCGGCCCGTTCGGCGCACCGATCGAAATCCAGATCCGTACCGAAGAAATGGACCAGGTTGCCGAGCGCGGTGTCGCCGCGCACTGGGTCTACAAAACCTCGTCGGAACCGGCCACCGCCGCACAGGCGCGCGCGCGCGAGTGGGTCGCGGGCCTCGTCGACGAGCAGACCCGCGAAGCCTCGTCGATCGAATTCCTCGAAAATGTAAAAGTGGATTTGTTCCCGGACGAGGTCTACCTGTTCACGCCGAAGGGCCGGATTCTGGCTTTGCCGCGCAATGCCACCGCGCTTGATTTCGCCTTCGCCGTGCACACCGATGTAGGCAGCCACGCCGTGGCCGCACGTGTTGACGGCAACCTTGCGCCGCTGCGCCAGCGCCTGAATTCCGGCGAAACGGTGGAAATCATCACCGCACCGTCAGCCGCGCCGACGCCGCAATGGCTGGAATGGGTGGCATCGGCCAAGGCGCGCACCGCGATCCGGCATTTCCTCAAGCACCTGCAGCACGAGGATGCGGTGGATTTCGGCCACCGCATGCTCGATCGCGCGCTGGATGCCCGCGGCACCAGCCTCGACGCCATTTCCGGCGAAGCGCTGGATCGGTTCCTCGCCGACGCGCGTTACAAACGCCTGGAAGAATTGCTGTCCGACATCGCGCTCGGCAACCGCATGCCGGACCAGGTCGCCGCGCAGCTTGTGCAGGCGCTCGGCGGTGCGCAGGAACTGTTGCCGTACGAGGCACACGCACAGGAAAAAATCCTGATCAGCGGCGCCGAGCGCGGCGTGCTCAGTTTCGGCAATTGCTGCAATCCTGTTCCCGGCGACGAGATCGCGGGCTACCTGTCGGCGGGCAAGGGCATCGTCGTGCATCGCATGGATTGCCCGAACATGCCCGAATACCGCAAGACGCCCGAGCGCATCGTCGCCATCGACTGGGACCGTGATGTGACCGGCGACTACCGCGCACGCCTGCGCATCGTGGTCGACAACAAGCCCGGCGTCCTCGCCACGGTGGCTTCGGCCATCGCCGAGCGTAATTCGAACATCGAAAACGTCGAATACCAGGAGCGCGACCAGCAGACCTCGACGTTGATGTTCACCATTGAAGTGCGCAACCGCAAGCATCTCGCCGATGTCATGCGCGGGGTGCGCAATGCTGCGGTAGTGCATGGGGTGTACCGTTACCCTTAGAATTCAGGCCCGTCATTCCGGCCATGGATTGGCCGGAATCCAGGCGGCAGGACGCCACTACAACGGACATGCCATGCGCCAAATCATCTCTGCTTCCAATGCCCCCAAAGCCATAGGCCCGTATTCGCAGGCCGTGCGCTGCGGCAACACGCTGTATTTTTCCGGACAGACGCCGATTGATCCAGCCACCGGCGCATTGGTCACGGGCGACGTCACGGTGCAGGCTCGGCGCGTGTTCGAGAATCTGCAGGCGGTCGCCACGGCGGCAGGCGCCAATTTCACGAACGTCGCGCGAGTCGGCATTTATCTCACCGATCTTGCGAACTTCGCCGCGGTCAACGCGGTGATGAAGGAATATTTCGCAGAACCGTATCCTGCGCGTTCGACCATCGGCGTCGCGTCGTTGCCGCTGAATGCACAGGTCGAAATCGACATGATCGCGGTGTTCGACTAAAACGCGTCGCGCCGCGCATGCGCGAATCCGCACCTGCCACCGATACCGCTGCGCAGCCGGTGACGTCGCTCGCCGGCATCGGCCCGGCGCTGGCGAAAACCCTCGAACGCCTCGGCCTGCGCACGCTGCAGGATTTGTGGCTTCACCTGCCGCTGCGCTACGAAGATCGCACGCGCCTCACGAAGATCCGCGACCTGCAACCCGGCGTGGCGGCGCAGGTGGAAGGTCGTGTCGAAGCCGTCGAACGCGGTTTTCGTTACCGGCCGCAATTGCGCGCAGCGATCGGTGACGACTCGCACGCGACGTTGTTGCTGCGTTTTTTCCATTTCAATGCCGCGCAGGCGAACCAGCTAATCGTTGGCACGCGCCTGCGCTGCTACGGCGAGGTGCGCCGCGGGCAGCACGGGCTGGAGATGGTGCATCCGCAATATCGCCGTGTGGCAAATACCGAGGCCGCGGTCGTCGAGGAAAGCCTGACCCCTGTGTATCCGGTGACGGAAGGACTTTCGTCGCCACGCCTGGCTGGTGTGATTGCACGCGCGCTGCAACGCCTGCCGCAGGACGTGGAGCTGGAACTTTTGCCGCCGGATTTGTGCAAAGTATACAAATTGACATCGTTGCGTGAGGCGCTGCTGTACGCCCATCGTCCGCCGCCGGATGCGGATCTGGCGCAATTGGCGATTGGCGCGCATCCGGCGCAGCAACGCCTGGCGTTCGAAGAACTGCTCGCCCAGCACCTGAGCCTGAAGCGGCTGCGTGAACGCGTGCGTCGGCATGCCGCACCAGCCTTGCGCGGCGATGGCGATCTGCGCACACGCTTTCTCGCCGGCCTGCCGTTCGCGCCGACGCGCGCGCAGCAGCGGGTGACGGCAGAGGTTGCGCGCGATATCGGCAAACCCGTGCCGATGTTGCGGCTGGTGCAGGGCGATGTCGGTTCGGGCAAGACCGTCGTTGCGTCGCTCGCGGCACTTGCCGCGGTCGAATCCGGCAAACAGGCCGCCCTGATGGCGCCGACCGAATTGCTGGCCGAGCAGCACTACCGGAATTTTCGTAAATGGATGGGGCCGCTTGGCGTCGAGGTCGTCTGGCTCGCCGGAAAATTGAAAGGCAAGGCGCGCAGTGCGGCGCTGGCGCAGATCGCTTCGTCGGGTCAAATTGTCATCGGCACGCACGCGCTGATGCAGGAAGGCGTCGTGTTCCGCGATCTTGCGCTCGTCATCATCGACGAACAACATCGCTTCGGCGTGCATCAACGGCTTGCTCTGAGGGAAAAGGGTCGCGATGGCGCGAGTGTCCCTCATCAACTCGTGCTTACCGCCACGCCAATTCCACGCACCTTGGCGATGACCGCGTATGCCGATCTGGATGTCTCGGTAATCGACGAACTGCCACCGGGACGCACGCCGGTCACCACCGTGGCCATCGCCAATTCGCGCCGCGTCGATGTGATCGAACGCATTCGCGCAGCCTGCGCCGGTGGGCGTCAGGCGTACTGGGTTTGCACGATCATCGAAGAATCGGACTTGTTGCAAGCACAAGCCGCCGAAGCCGTGCATGCAGAATTGACGGCGGCGTTGCCTGATCTCGCGATCGGATTGGTGCATGGGCGTCTGAAACCTGCGCAGAAGCAGGCGGTGATGGACGCCTTCGCCGCTGGCGAAATCGCGTTGCTGGTGGCGACCACGGTGATCGAAGTTGGCGTCGACGTGCCGAACGCAAGCCTGATGATCGTCGAAAACGCCGAACGCCTGGGATTGGCGCAACTGCACCAGTTACGTGGCCGCGTCGGTCGCGGCAGCGTGGAATCCAGTTGTGTACTTCTATACCAAGCGCCCTTGTCGGCGATGGCGCGGCAACGCCTGGACGTGTTGCGCGAAACCGGTGACGGCTTTCGCATCGCCGAAAAAGATCTGGAACTGCGCGGCCCCGGCGAAGTCCTCGGCACCCGCCAGACCGGCCAGATGACCTTGCGCATCGCCGACCTTGCCCGTGATGCGCACCTGCTGCCTGCCGTGCAGCGCGCCGGCGCGACGCTGCTCACGCGCCAGCCTGCACTCTGTGAAAAGCTCGTCGCGCGCTGGATTGGCACGGCGACGAAGTACGCCGGCGCATGACGCACGTGTCGCGCGTATCGCGTTTTGGCACAACGATGCTGTGGACGCTGCGCCGTCCTCCGATGTCACTGGCCGACGGATTGCAACGTGAGCGTCAGGACAATTTTTTGCTGATGCGGCATTTTGCGGCGGCGTTGTTGATTTATTCGCACTGTTACGCACTGGCAACGTCTGCAAAAGGGCGGGTGGATGTCGTTGCCCACATGTTGCCGGGATTTTATGGCGGCAAGGTAGCCATTTTTCTGTTTTTCGCCATCAGCGGATTTCTTGTCACCAGCAGTTACTTGCGCCATCCGCAGTTGCCGCGCTTCATTACCGCGCGGGTCTTGCGCATCTATCCGGCCTATGTCGCATGCCTGGTCGTGGTCGTCGTGGCGACCGGTTTGTGGTTTACACGCTTGTCGCCGGCGGACTTCTTTGCGCACCCGCAGACGCGGGACTACCTGCTGCACAACCTGCAGCTGACCGGGCTGCACTATGTCCTGCCCGGCGCTTATGACGCCAGCGGATATCCAGGCGTGGCAAATGGCTCGCTGTGGTCGCTGGCGCTTGAGGTGCGTTTGTACATGTATATTGCCGCGCTCGGCCTGTGCGGCCTGTTCCGGCTGCGCTGGCTCGCCGCGGCATTGCTTGCCGGCGGCGTTATTGCGGCGTTGTTCGGCTGGCATTTGCTTGGACCGGACACCGAAGGCAAGCGCGCCCTGACTTGCGTGTTTGCCGCGACCGCCGCCGCTGCGTGTATCGCGCAGTGGATTCCGGTTTCCACGCGTGTTCTGGCTGTTTTGTGCGGCACGACTTGGCTATTTTATGAAACCCACCTGGGTTACGGCATGACAATCGCCTGTCTTGGCTACTTCACGTTCTGGTTTGCCTATCGGCTGCCGGCGATTCCGTTGCCGTTGCCGGGCGATTACTCTTACGGATTGTTCCTGTACGGATTTCCGGTGCAACAGGCGCTCATCCAATTCATGCCCGACATTGGCGTGCTCGCGTTGACTGCGGCGGCGCTTGGCATTTCGCTGATCTTGGCGGCGCTGTCGTGGCACGGCATCGAACGCCGCGCATTGGATCTCAAGCGCACGCGCGCGGCGACGGTTGTCGATCGCAAGGCGGATGCGCACGGTTTGCCGCAAAAGGACGCTTCTCGATGACCAAGACCGCGCTGTTGATCGACACCGACCCCGGCGTGGACGACGCGCTGGCGATTCTGATGGCGCACCGCCACGCCGATGTCGTGGGCCTCACCATCGCCGCCGGCAATGTGGGATTGGCGCACACGACGGCCAATGCATTGAAGCTGGTGGAAACCATCGGTGCGACGACGCCGGTGTTCCCTGGCTGCGCGACGCCGCTCGTGCATGCGGCGGAAGATGCGGCCTTCGTGCACGGGAATGACGGTTTTGGTGACACCGGTTATGCGCGCAGCGCGCGGTGTGTAGAAAATGAATCTGCGGCGCAGGCGATTCTGCGCCTGTCGCGCGAACATGCGGGCAAGCTCGTGATCGTCGCGATGGCGCCGCTGACGAATCTCGCGTTGGCGTTGCGGCTCGATCCGGACCTGCCATCGCGCGTGGCGCGACTGGTCGTCATGGGCGGCGCGGTGACCGGGCGCGGCAATACTACCGTGTCGGCAGAGTTCAATATCGGCTTCGATCCGGAAGCAGCGCACATCGTGTTTTCGGCGTGGCCGCGCATCGAACTCGCGGATTGGGAGCTGACCGTGCGCCACGGCGTCGGCTTCGACACCGTTGCGCGCTGGGTGGGTGCGGGCAATCCGACGGCCCGGTTTTTCGACGCAATTTCGCGCAAGACGCGCGCGTGGTCGATCGAGCGCGGACGCCCGCAACTGGCGCTTGCCGATCCGCTGGCGATGGCGGTTGCGCTACAGCCCGATATCGTCACGCACGGCGAGGATCATCACGTCGAGATTGCCCTGCACGGCGCCGCGCGCGGCGCGACCATCGTCGATTGGGACGATCGTTCCGGCAAGCCGGCGAATGCGCGCATCGTGATGGATCTGGATCAGGCGCGCTTCGAGGCGCTCTGCGCATCGGCGCTCGGGGCCGGCTGAGCGGATGATTGCGGCATCGCGTTGCGAAACCAGATGTCGGTCTGCGGAAACGCCATCTCGATGTTCTTCTCGCGAAACACCTCGGCGATTCGTGTGTAGAGCGCATCGCGCGCGCGATTGCGGTCGCCGATCTCGGCGACAAACACGCGCAGGTCGAAGTCGAACGTACACGCGGAAATCTGCACGAACCAGCAGGTCGGCGCGGGATCATTCGCCACCAGCGGCTCGGCGGCGGCGATGTTCAGCAACAGCTCGCGCACTTCGCGCGGATCGCTGGCATAGGCGGCGCCGATGCGCAGCACCACGCGCGTGAGCGTGTTCGACAGCGACCAGTTGGTCAGGCGCTCGGTGATGAAACTCTTGTTCGGCACGATCACCTCGCGGTGATCCCAGTCGACGATCGTGGTCGCGCGCGTGCGGATGCGCGCGACCGTGCCTTCGACATCGCCGATCGTGACCGTGTCGCCGATGCGGAACGGGCGCTCGAACAGCACCATCAGGCCGGAAACGAAATTCGCGAAGATTTCCTGCAGGCCGAATCCGAGACCAACGGAAAATCCGGCCGCGAGCCATTGCAGATTGCTCCAGTGCAGGCCGAGCATGGCCAGGCCCGTGATCGTGCCCGCGAAGACGATTGCATAGCGGGTCAGGCTGGTGATCGCATAGCGCGTGGGCGCATCCACGTGCAGGCGTCGCAGCAGGCTCAATTCGATGAGTCCCGGCAAGTTGCGCGTGGCGATCATGGTGAAAACGAGCACGAGGATGGCTTCGAGCACGTCGCGCAGGCTCACGCTCAAGGCGATGGTCTTGCCATCGACGATGTCGCTGGACGTCCACACGTTGATGTTGCCGAGCACGGTCAGCGCCGGCGCGACATCGGACCAGACCCACAGCAGGAGTGCGGCGACCACCACCACGACGAATGCGCGCAACAAGCGGCGGGTTTGCGCGCTGATGCTGGCCAGCGTGATTTCTTCCGGTTGCACTTCGGGCGTCTCGCTGCCTTCGGCGGCCGGTTCGGCATCCGCCGCCTGGCGTTGCTCCATGCGCTTGAGCGACAACCGCCGCTCGCCGAGCACAAGCCAGCGCGCGGCGAGGCTGTAGACGATGTTTGCCGCAAGCAACACGGCCAGGGTCATGAGCGTGTGCCCTGCCAGCGACAAGGCCGTAACGAAGTATCCACGCAGCACGAGCGCGGCGAGCACGAGCATGCCGCCGGCAAGGATCGCGCGCGTGAACTGGCGCAGGCGCAGCGGTTCGGCGAGCACGGTATAGCGTGCTGTCCACAGGCGATTCGGCGCCAGCAGCCACCACGACAGCGCGGCCATGCCGAGCAGCGCGACGCAAAGCAGGGCGCGCGCGTATTCGTTGATTGCGACGGCATCGTTGCGCAGCATGATCAATCCGATCAGGAATTGCGCGGGCAGCACGATCAGCGCCAGCCACGGCACGGCGACGCGCAGGGCCGCGCGGCGCAGGCGCGGCCAGCGGAAATGGAATTGCGCCAGGCCGTTCTCGGCAGTCATCACGCGCACGAACACGAGCACAAAGGCCGGCAAGGCCAGCCAGGCCAGCGCCTTGCCTATGTCGGCGGCGAAGTTGTTGTTCGGTGCGGCCCGGAATGCAGCGCCGACGAACAGCAATGCAGCCGGCCACGGCGCTGCTGCGAGCAAGCTCCACGCCAATGCGCTGCCGGTGAGGCGGTAGCGGTCGCTGCGAATGCGCCGCATCGGTGCGGCGATCACGGCCAATTGCGCCGGTGTGCGCAGGCGCAGGGCGACCAGCAGCAGCAAGGCCAACAATGCGGCAGTTGCAAGCAAGGGCGCTTCCGTGACCTCGCCAGCAGCGGCGCGCAGCGCGCGCGACCAGCGCGTGGCGGTGAAAAAGCCGCTGTCGTCGCTGGCCAGTCCCGCAAACCAGGCCGCGTTGACCGGGGCATGGCTCGGCGTCCACAACAAGCGCGAGTCGAGCAGGGCGTTGAGTTTTGCCGTGGCGTCGACCAGTCCGCGCAATTGCTGTTCGGCCTCGCCCTGCGCGCTGGCCAGTTTGGTTTGCAGCGCGCCAAGCTGGACCAGCACCTGTGCGCGCGTGGCGAGCAGGCGATACAGGTTTTCGCGCAGGACCTTGACCCGTTCAGGCGGCACGCTTGCGGGCAGACGCGCCAGCATGGCACTTGCGGCACTATCGACATCGCCGAGCTCGCCTTGTTGTTCGCGTACGTCGATCAGGCCGATGCGGGTTTGCGCGTAGCGGGTCTGCAGGTCAGACAACTGGCGTTTGAGCCGGTCAAGCGGCTGCAATTTGCGCTTCTCGGCAAGCAGGATCAGGCCAACGGCTTCGTTGACGCCGCCGATGCGAATGCGATCCTGGGTATTCTTCAAGGCTTGCGCGGTTTCGCTGGCGGCGCGATCCCAGGCCTGCACGCGCGCGCGCAGGTCACTGCTGTCGCGCACGGAATCGGCCAAGCGCGCGACCAGCGCGACATTGGCGTCGGCCGCTTCGATGAGCACGCGGGCGCGCGGATCGATCGCGGCGCGTTCGTCCGCGACATGTGTTTGCAGCGCGCGTACCTGCGCGCCGGTGCGATCGAGCAGCAGGTTCTCGAGGAAGCCGGCGCGTTGCCCGGCCTGCAATGCGGCGCGCTGGCGCTCGCGCAGTTGGGCCGAGAGCAGGCGCATGCGCGGCTCGTAGCTGCGGTTTTCCAGATTCAGCAGGGCGATCTGGATCGTGGCAAGCCTTTGTGTGGACTGCGCGCGCAGCCGCTGGGCCTGCGCCAGTGCGGGCGGGACGGATTTGGTCGTAGCAGACAAGGCCGCCTGGCTGGAATCGAGCGCCGCGTGCGCGGCGGCCAATTCGTCGCGCAATTGAGCCGGCCGCGTGGTCTGCCGCGCGAGTTCGGATTCCAGCGGCGTCACGGCCGCGCGCGCCTCGGAGGCCACGCCGGGTTCGCGGTCAAGCAGGGCCTCGAGTTGCTCGGCGGTTGCACGTTCGGGCAGGGATGCACGCCACTTGGCCATCGCCTCGCCGGAATCGGCGGCAAGGGCTTCCTCCAGCTTTTGCGCATCCGTATCGGCACTGGCGGCGCTCTGGCTCAGGGCCTGCCACTGCTGCACGAGTTCGTCGGCGTGCGCATCGTCCGCCTGGGCCTGGTGCAGAAGGTCTTCGGCCTGTTTGCGGGTGTCGGCATCCAGTCCGCGTTGCGCCGGCAACGCGCGCAGGGCAGCGGCTATCGTGCTCGCCTGGGCTGGCGGAAAAACGGGCGCTGCGGCAGGCTGTGTGGCTGCGACCGGTTTGGCCCTTGGGTCGGGCGCGGCGGCGGCCGGGGTAACCGAGCTGCACGCAAGAGTCGCTAGGAACAGTACTAATGCGCGCCGGATCCTTGCAGGTGGCCGATTATTCAAGACAATTCACGGTTTGGTCTTGCGCGGACAAGGCCGGAAACGATACCATAGTCATCTTTTCCGCACGATTTTGTGGAGCTGCAACATGAAAGCCGACGTCCATCCGAAATACGAGCCGGTGATCTTCCAGGACGTCTCGTCCGATTTCGCCTTCCTGACCCGGTCGACGATGACCGCCAAGGACAAGATGAAATGGGAAGACGGCAAGGAATATCCACTGATCAAGGTCGAAATTTCCAGCAAGTCGCACCCGTTCTACACCGGCAAGCACAAGATCCTCGATTCTGGCGGTCGCGTGGACAAATTCCGCAAGCGCTACGGCGCCAAGTAAGCCCGATCGCGCCGGCCGTTCGCCGGCTGGCGGCTGCGGGCGTCGTGCATCGGGCGCCCGCCAGCATGGATGGCGCCGCGCATGCGCGGCCGAAATTTCCGCAAATCCGACAAGGAGCCCGCCGTGTCCGACAAGACCGTCCTTATCACCGATAGCGCGTCCGGCAAGACCAGCACGCTGCCGCTCGTATCCGGCAACATGGGCGAGCCCGCCGTCGACATCGGCAAGCTGCACAAGGACCTGGGGTACTTCACCTTCGATCCGGGCTTCGTCTCGACCGCGAGCACGCGCAGCGCGATCACGTTCATCGATGGCGACAAGGGCGTGTTGCTGTATCGCGGCTATCCGATCGAACAGCTTGCCAAGCAATCGAGTTTTCTCGAAGTCGCCTACCTGCTGATCAACGGTGAACTGCCCACGTCCGCGCAATTCGGCGCGTTCGAGGACGAAGTCACGCATCATACGATGATGCAGGAATCGCTGAAGAACTTCCTGCACGGCTTCCATTACGACGCGCACCCGATGGCGATGCTGTGCGGTGCGGTCGCTTCGTTGTCGGCGTTCTACCACGACACCCTGGATATTTCCGATCCGGAACAGCGCCGCCTGGCTGCGATCCGGCTGATCGCCAAGGTGCCGACGATCGCCGCGGCGGCATATCGCTACTCGATCGACTGGCCGATCCGCTATCCGCGCAACAACCTGGAATACTGCACGCGCTTCCTGCACATGATGTTCGAGGTGCCCAGCGAACCGCTGCAGCTCAATCCTGTCGTCGCCAAGGCGCTGGATTTGCTGTTCATCCTGCATGCCGACCACGAGCAGAATGCATCGACCTCGACGGTTCGTCTGGTCGGTTCCACCGGCGCGAATCCGTACGCCTGTGTCGCGGCCGGCATCGCCGCGTTGTGGGGACCCGCGCATGGCGGCGCCAATGAGGCGGTGCTCAAGATGCTCGCCGAGATCGGCGACGCGAAAAACGTCGGCAAGGCTGTCGAGAAAGCGAAAGACAAGAACTCCGGCTTCCGCCTGATGGGCTTCGGCCATCGCGTGTACAAGAATTTCGACCCGCGCGCGACGATCATCCGCGAGACCTGCCATCAGGTTCTTGGCGCGCTCGGCGTGAACGATCGGTTGCTGGATGTCGCGCTGGAACTGGAACAGGTCGCGCTCAAGGATCCGTATTTCATCGAGCGCAAACTGTATCCGAACGTCGATTTCTATTCCGGCATCATCTACAAGGCGCTGAAGATCCCGACCGAGATGTTCACGGTGATGTTCGCGATCGCGCGCACCGCGGGCTGGGTCGCGCATTGGCTGGAGCAGCATCAGGACAAGGACACCAAGATCGGGCGCCCACGCCAGATCTATACCGGCGCGGCGACGCGAGACTACACGCCGATCACGAAGCGCTGAGCAACGCTTCCACGGCAGCCAGCGTCGCCCGTTGCATGGGCCGCTCGCCAGTGCGGTCCAGTGGCGCCTGGCGAATCGCGTCCTGCGGAAGCAAGGTCAGGTCGTAATCCACCCCTGACCGCTCGATCCGAAGGACCGGAAATTCGGCTGACACATCGTGATTGACGCGCAAGCGCCGGCTATCTTCTTCGAACTCCACGCCATCTTCCGCCAGCATGCCGATCACGGCTTCCGGCGATTCCGCGAACAGGTGCAAGGCGACCGCCGAGTGCGCATCGGCGGTTCCATCGAGCACCGGGCCGACCAGCCGCGGTTCAAAGCGTTTGAAGTAACGCATGGCCGAGCAGGCAGCTTCGCGCAATTCACGCAACCGCTGCGGCTGGTCGGCGCTGTGGAAAAGGCGCTGGTGCTCGCGCAGAGCGTCCTCGATTTCGCTGTTCCTCGGCAGGCTCGATTCGTCGCGGATGCTCAAGTGCTCGGCGGCCTTGCGTTTGGCCGCGTGGTAGTCGCGCAGTCCGTGTTCGCTGATCAGGCGCGCCGCTTCCACCGCCACACGTCGGCGCATCGGGTTGTCGCGCGTGGCCATCAGAAGATTCCGTAGGCGTCCTGCTGGACCTTCTTTTCTTCGTCCGTGGCGTTGTTCGGTCCGGCGGCGAGGCGGGCGACATCCTCGACCTTGAACACTTCCAGCATGCTGTTCGGGTCGCCGGCCGGCGCGAGTTGGCCGGTCGCCTTGTCGATGCGCGCGGTGGTGATGCCCGCAGGCATCTCGAAGGGTTTTTCCGGCACGCCCTTGAGCGCCGTGCGCATGAAGTCGATCCACATCGGCAATGCCGCCTGCGCACCGAATTCGCCGACGCCATTGCTGCGGCCGAGCGAAGAAAAATCGTCGAAGCCGACCCAGACGCTGGCGACGATGTCGTCGTTGAAACCGTTGAACCAGGCATCGCGGTGATCGTTGGTCGAACCGGTTTTTCCGGCCAGGTCGTTGCGCTTGAGCACCATCGCGCCGGCGCCAGTACCGCGACGCACGACATCGCGCAGGATCGAGTCGAGCAGGTAGGCGGTTCGCGCATCGAGTACGCGCGGCGCGAGCTTCGGCGCGTTCGGATCGGCGGGGGCCGCTGCGGCCGGCGCGGAAGGCGTGGCCGGCAGCGAGGTCTTGATCGGCTGCGCATCACCCGCATTGGCATTGGCATTCGCGGCAGCGGTGGCTTGTTCGCGCGCGTCCTCGATCAGGCGCTGCGGACAATGCCGGCACGCCAGCGTCGGCTGTGCCTTGTAGATTTCGCGTCCGTCGCGGTCGACGATGCGGTCGATGAAATACGGATCAACCAGAAATCCACCATTGGCGAACACCGCATATCCGCGCGCCATCGCCAACGGCGAAACCGAGGCGGTGCCGAGCGCGAACGACAGGTTTTCCGGCAATTGCTGCAAGGTGAAGCCGAAGCGCGTCGCGAACTCGCGCGCGTAACGAACACCGATCGCATCGAGCAGACGCACCGACACCAGGTTCTTGGATTCGACCAGCGCTTCGCGCAGACGCATCGGGCCTTCGAATTTGTCGTCGTCGTTCTTCGGTTCCCACAGTCCATTCGGCTTGGACGGATCGGCAAACACGATCGGCGCGTCGTTGATGATCGATGCCGGGGTGAAGCCATGCTCGAATGCGGCGGAATAGAAGAACGGCTTGAAACCGGATCCGGGCTGGCGACTGGCCTGCACGGCGCGGTTGAACTTGCTGCGCGTGTAGGAGAAGCCGCCGACTTCGGCTTCGATCGCGCCGTCGTCAGGATTCAGTGCGATCAGCGCACCTTGTACCTTGGGAATTTGCGAGAGCTTCCATTTGCCGTCCGCGGTACGCGCAAGACGCACCACGTCACCGGGCTTGAGCACGTCGTCGACGCGCTTTGGTGGCGCGCCGCGATGGCTTTCATCCTTGTAGCGCTGCGCCCAGCGTACCGCGGCCAGGTCCAGCGGCACGCTCTGGCCGTCCTGCAGGTAGATGTCGGCGGCTTTTTCGGAACTGTCGACGACGATGCCGGCAATCAGTCCGAGCACCGGGCGGAACGCATCCGCATCCAGCCTTTTGTCCAGTTGCGGTGGCAACGGATGGACGCCGATGTCGAAGTGCGCTTCCGGTCCGCGCCAGCCGTGGCGCTCGTCGTAGGCTATCAGGTCGTCACGCATGGCCTGGTTGGCGGCGATCTGGTCGCGTGAATCCAAAGTGGTGTAGACGCTGAAGCCATCGGTCAGAGCGTCGTTGCCGAGGCGATCCAGTGCATCCAGACGTACCTGCTCGGCAATGTAGGGCGCGTCGACTTCGACCGGGGGCTCATGTGCGAACGACTGGTCCGGTTCGGCGCTGGCCTGCTTGAATTGCGCGGCCGTGATGAAGCCGTTGTCGAGCATGCGCTGCAGGGTGTAGTTGCGCCGTTCGGTGGCGCGCGCACGATTGCTCAGTGGGTTGCTGCTGGACGGGAATTTCGGAAGCGAGGCGAGCATTGCGCATTCGGGCAAGGTCAGCTGGTCGAGCGTCTTGCCGTAGTAAAACTCGGCGGCGGCGGCGACGCCGTAGGCGCGATTGCCGAAGAAAATCTTGTTGAGGTACAACTGGAAAATTTCGTCCTTGGTCAGTTCGTGCTCGATGCGGAACGAAAGGAATATCTCGGTCGCCTTGCGCGTCAGGCTGACTTCCGAACTCAGGAAGAATCCACGCGCGACCTGCTGGGTAATCGTGCTGCCGCCCGGCACGTGCAGGCTGCGCTTGACGACCATGTAGCCGAGCGCGCGCAGGATGCCCGTGAAATCGATGCCCGAGTGGCTGTAGAAGTTCGCATCTTCCGCCGCAAGAAAGGCGTTCTTCAATTGCTGCGGCACGTTCTCGATCTTCACCGGGATGCGACGCGTCTCGCCGATCGTGGCGATCAGCTTCGCGTCACGCGTGTAGACACGCAGCGGAACTTGCAGGCGTACATCCCTGAGCACATCGACGGAAGGCAGGCGCGGCTCGATCAGCCAGTAGGCGACTCCGATCCCGATTGCGCCGACCACGACGCCCAGCACGCACAAAATCAAGAACCAACGGAGCAAACGTCGAAATATTCTCATGCGTGATTGGAGTTGTGATCGCAGTCAAGGTAGCGGGGCGGTCTTCCGCGCGAAGATCGCTTGGCAAGTATAGGTGCACAGCGATCAAGCCGATAGAAGAATTCGGCGGAATATCGGCAAAACAGCTGACATAATTCTGACATATCAATAACTTGCGGGATTTTTCAAGAGACTGTTGATAATCCGTTAAAGTTCGTATTTAATGTGGATGCGCATATATCGCTCGTAAGAGCGCGTGGGAAGGGGAAAAAGTGTGGGCCTACTCAGTGCTAAAGCGCCACCGCTGATCGGGGTCGATATCAGTTCGACCGCCGTGAAGCTGTTGCAGTTGACGCAGTCGGGCAACAAGTATCGCGTGGAGCATTACGCGGTCGAACCGTTGCCGCCCAACGCCGTGGTCGAGAAGAACATCGTCGAGGTGGAAGCCGTCGGCGAAGCGATTCGTCGCGCGCTCAACCGTTCCGGCGCAAAAACCAAATTCGCTTGTGCCGCAGTGGCTGGTTCCGCGGTGATCACCAAGATCATCCCGATGCCGGCGGACCTGTCGGCCGAAGATCTCGAAGCGCAGATCCAGTCCGAGGCCAACCAGTACATCCCCTATCCGATCGAGGAAGTGAGCCTGGACTTCGAAGTCGTCGGCCCGGTCAAAGACAATCCGGAGATGATGAATGTGCTGCTCGCCGCCTCGCGCACGGAGAACGTTGATTTGCGCGTCGCGGCCCTTGATCTTGGCGGCTTGACCGCGCGCGTCGTCGAGGTCGAAGCGTTCGCGATGGAGAATGCGTTCAAGCTGGTGGCAGACCAGCTCGCTGTCCCCAAGGACGCCGTCGTCGCAGTCGCCGACATCGGCGCGACCATGACCACGCTGATCGTGCTGAAAAGCCAGCGCACCATCTATTCGCGCGAACAGGTATTCGGCGGCAAGCAGCTCACCGATGAAGTCATGCGCCGCTATGGCCTGTCGTATGAGGAAGCAGGTCTGGCCAAGCGCCAGGGCGGCCTGCCCGAATCCTACGAAATCGAAGTCCTCGAACCGTTCAAGGAAGCGATGGTGCAGCAGGTCAGTCGCCTGTTGCAGTTCTTCTTCGCCGGCAGCGAGTACAACAAAGTCGATCAGGTCGTGCTTGCCGGCGGTTGCGCTTCCATTGCCGGCGTCGCGGAAATGGTCGAAGAACAGCTTGGCGTGCGCTGCGTGGTCGCCAATCCGCTCGCCAACATGTCGCTGCCGTCGCGCGTGCAGGCCCAGACGCTGGCCCAGGATGCGCCCGCACTGATGATCGCCTGCGGCCTCGCGCTGAGGAGTTTCGACTGATGGCCAAGATCAATCTATTGCCTTGGCGCGATGAGCTGCGCGCGCAACGCCAGCGCGAGTTCTACGTGATGCTGGCCGGTGCCGCCGTCGCTGCGGTGTTTGCCGTCTTCGTATGGTGGTACTGGATGGGCATGCGCCTGGACAACCAGGATGCTCGCAATGCCTACCTGAAGGACCAGATCCACCAGCTCGACGGCAAGCTGACCGAAATCAAGCAACTGGAGTCGACCAAGTCGAAGTTGCTCGCACGCAAGGAAATCATCGAGAAGCTGCAGGCCAGCCGTTCGCAAATGGTGCACCTGTTCGATGAACTGGTGAAAACCATTCCCGACGGCGTGCGTCTGATGACGATGCGGCAGAACGGCGATACGCTGTCGCTTGACGGTGTGGCGCAATCCAACGCCAGCGTGGCAACCTACATGCGCAATCTTGACGCCTCGCCGTGGATCACGCATCCGGATCTGGTCAAGACCGAAGCAAAGAAAAACGACAAGCGCGAGCGTTTTGATTTCGGCCTGACGGTGAAGTTGACCAATCCCGACGAGAAGGCCAAGGAACAGGAAAAGGCAGCTCAGTTCGCGGCAGCGAACGGCATGGGCAAGACTGCCAAGCCGACAGCAGCACCGGTTCCGGCACCAATGGCTCCCGCAACCGCAACTCCGGCGGGCAAGGAAGGGGGCAAGCCATGAAACTGTCGGATTTCCGCAATCTGGATTTCAACAACATCGGCGGCTGGGCCCAGGGTGTCAAACTCACTTTTTGCACGTTGCTCTTCGGCTTGATCGTACTTGCCGGCTGGTGGTTCATGATCAGCGACCAGCAAGACGACTTGAAACAACGGCAGGGGCAGGAAATAGGTTTGCGCAAGGAATTTTCCGACAAGCAGGCCAAGGTCGTGAACCTCGAAGCGCTCAAGCAGCAGCTCGACGAGATGCGCGACATGTTGCGCCAGTTGTTGCGCCAGTTGCCAAGCAAGACGGAAATGCCCGAATTGCTGGTGGATATCTCGCAGACGGCGCTTTCTGCAGGTTTGCAGACGCAGCTGTTTCAGCCTGGTCCGGAGTCGATCAAGGAAGGGTTCTACGCCGAGAAGCCCATTCAATTGCGCATGATGGGCACCTATCACCAGTTTGGCGCCTTCATCAGTGGCGTGGCTGCCTTGCCGCGCGTGGTGATCCTGACCATGCACAACGTTTCGTTGCGGCCGGTTGCTGGCGGCCAATTGTCGCTGGAAGGAACGGTCAAGACCTATCGCTACGTCGAGGAAGACGAAGGCGGCAGCGGGCCGAAGAAACCTGCCAACAAGGGAGGAAAGTGAACATGCGCAGCGTTCACATCCCCAAACTGGCTCGCCTGTTCATGCTTGGCGCGACCCTCGCCCTGCTTGCCGGTTGTACTGGTGGCATGAGCGACCTGCAGGAATGGGTCGCGCAGGAAAAAGCCAAAAAGGGACCGCCGGTTCCACCGTTGCCGGTGCTCAAGACGTTCGAGACGTTTGTCTACCAGGATCAGGACAAGCGCGATCCGTTCGGGCCGAGCCTTGAAGAACAACGCGAGGCCCAGGCTGGCGCGAACGGGCCGATGCCGGACAAGCACCCCCGGGAACAGCTGGAAAACTATCCGCTGGATAGCCTGAAAATGGTGGGTACCATCGGTACCGGCGCGAACATGGAAGGTTTGATCAAGGATCCGGACGGCGTGATCCATCGTGTGCACATCAACAATTACATGGGCCAGAACAACGGCAAGATTTCTGCTGTTGCCGAGGACCATATCGATCTCGTGGAGCTGATCCCGAACGGGAGCGGCGGTTGGATGAAGCGCCAGGCGTCCATCGCGCTGGGCGAGAAATAGACGACCCATTGGGGGTAACTAGAGATGACTATGACAGTTGCTGACTTCCAGGGACGTACGTCCAGACCCGAAACTTCCGCGCGCAGTCGCCGCGGGTTGGCATGGATGCTCATGCTGCTCGGGAGCGTTCTGACGACGAACGTTCTGGCCCAGAACACCTTGCAGGACATCACCTATGCGCCGCTTTCCGGCGATAAGGTGCAGATCACCCTGCAATTTGCCGCACCAGTGGCCGAGCCGCAAATCTTCACGACGCAAAATCCCGCGCGCATTGCCGTTGACATTCCGGATACGCACGATGCGATGACCAAGCGCCGCATCGATATCAACACCGGCGCAACGCAATCGGTTACGGCGGTTGAGGCCGCGGGGCGCACGCGTGTCGTCGTCGACCTGTTCCACAACGCCGGTTACGAAACCCGCAAGGAAGGCAACAGCTACATCCTGACCATCAACAACACGATGTCGGGCGGAGCCGCTTCGGCGACCGCGGCCGCAGTCGCCGCCACCGACCAGACCAAATCGTCCGTGGCAACTGGAATGGAGATCACGAATGTCGATTTCCGTCGCGGTCAGCACGGCGAGGGTCGCGTCATCGTGACCTTCAGCGGCCAAGGCGCAGGCGTCGACCTGCAGCGCTTGGGCGACAAGATCGATGTGAACATGTACAACGTCAAGCTGCCGGCGCAGTTCGCGCAGAAACTTGACGTGCTCGATTTTGCCACGCCGGTGAAGTCCATCGAAACGCACCGCAAGGGTGGCGGCGTGGAAATGGAAATTACCGCTGGCGGTTCGTTCGACCAGCTTGCCTATCAGTCTGGCAACGAATACATCATCGAAGTCTCCCCGAAGAAGGAAGAGGCGAAGGTCGATCCGAACGCGCCACCCGTGTATTCCGGCAACCGCGTGACCTTCAACTTCCAGGACATTCCCACGCGTTCGGTACTGCAGTTGATTGCCGACGTATCCGATCTCAACATCGTGGTGTCCGATTCGGTTGGCGGCAATGTCACCTTGCGCCTTATCAACGTGCCATGGGATCAGGCACTTGATCTGGTGCTGCAGACCAAAGGCCTGGACAAGCGCCAGAACGGCAACGTGATCTGGATTGCGCCGCAACATGAGATCGCTGCGCGCGAACAGGCCATCGCAGAAGCACATCAGAAACTGCAGGACGTCAAGCAAACCGTCACGGTCTATATTCCGATCAGCTATGGCAAGGCGAAAGATATCGCAGCCCTTTTGTCGTCACGACAGGGTGCTGGCGGCAGTGGTGGCAGTGCGCAAGGCGGTGGTGGATTCCTCTCGCCGCGCGGACGTGTCACCGCGGATGACCGCACCAACACGTTGCTCGTGGTCGACACGCCCGAGCGCGTGGAAGAAGTTCGAAACCTGGTTTCCAAGCTCGACAAACCCGTGCAACAGGTGTTGATCGAATCGCGCGTCGTCGTTGCGACTGACAACTTCGCGCGCGAACTTGGTGCCAAATTCGGTATTAGCGGGGGCTACCAGACCGGCAATACGATTGTTTCAACGTCCGGTTCGCTGGCTGCCGCCGACCAGATGTCGAACATTGCTCTTGCCAACCGCGTGGCGGGTCTTGGAGGACTGCCGATTTCGTCGCCCGGTACAGTTGGTGCCGGAATTCAGGTGCCGAACATCGGCAATCGACTGAATGTCAATCTTCCGGCGTCAAACTCGACCGGAAGCTTCGGATTGGCGATTTTGGGAGCGGACTACCTGCTTGATCTGGAACTATCCGCCGCGCAAACCGAAGGTCGCAGCGAACTGATTTCCAGCCCACGTGTAATTACCGCCAACCAGCAGGAAGCAGACATCAAACAAGGCTCTGAAATCGGCTATGTCACCTTTACCGGTGGCACTGCCGGTGGCGGTGCGTCTACCGCAACTGTGCAATTCAAGGAAGCGGTGCTGGAGCTGAAAGTCACGCCGACGATTACAGCCGACAACCGCGTGTATCTTACGCTCGACGTGAAGAAGGATGCCATCAACCAGCTCGTGCCGAATCCGGGTGGTGGCTTTGTGCCACAGCTGGACAAACGAGAGATCACCACGTCGGTTCTGGTCGATAACGGTCAGACCGTGGTGCTGGGCGGCGTCTATGAATTCGACAAGTCCACGGACATTGCCAAAGTGCCATTCCTCGGCGATATCCCAGGACTTGGCGCCCTGTTCCGCGACACCAAGAAAAAGAACAGCAAGGCGGAATTGTTGATTTTCGTCACCCCGCGCATCCTCAATGAAAGCCTGAAATGACCGACGCACACGACAAGATTGGCAGCCTAAAAAGTTGCCGGAGAGACAAACCGATGAAATCGCGAGCCCGGAGATTCGACATGAAAGCCCTGCGCAACCTGTTCGTATTGATGCTCGCGAGCTTCGCCTTGGCGAGTTGCGGCGGCGGCGGTTCCGGAAGCAATTCCGCATTCGGCGGAAGTTCTGCCTTCAATATTTCCATCACCGCATCGCCTGCGTCGATCACGACCAATTCGTTCACTACGTTGACGGTGAGCGTGAAGAATCCGGGTGGCGCGAATGCGCCGGATGGGACAACGGTGACAGCAAGCTTGTCGCCGGCAACAATCGGCAGTCTGAGTGGATCATCTGCTTCCGGCGCGACGGCAACCAACACCGTTACCGGTGGCATGACGACGTTCCTGTTCAACAGCTCCAACCAGACCGGTACCGCAAAGATTACAGTCACCGCCTCGAGCAGTTCGGCCTCGATTAACGTGGCGGTCAATCCGGGCAGTACGCAGGATCCGCGTTTGCAGTTGAGTCCGACCGCGGTTTCGTTGCCGATGAATCCTTACGCCGGATCGGCACAAACGTTTCCGTTCCCGAGCAACTACATCGGGTCGCCGTGGATCTCCGAAGTCACCGTTACCTGGCGCCACTCCAATGGCCAATTGGTTGCCGGTACCACCAAGGTGAACGTGTCCATCGATCCGGTTTCGATCGCCAGCTTTTCGACGCTGGATGACCCTGCGACTGCTTGGACTGGCCAGACCAAAACGCCACCAACCAACGAGGGCAATGAATTCCTCACCCTGCTCGGCAGCGGCCCAGTCAATGTGACCGGCGGCAACGGCGTGATTTTCGTCCACGCCAACGACACCCCGGGAACGGCCATACTCAGCGTCGTGGCGATCGATCCGGACACCGGGCAGACCATCACGTCGCAGTTGCCGATCACGATTGCCGGCGCTTCATCGAATCTGCCGGCCTCGGTCTCGGCTTCCAGCGATGGCGGCGCGTACGTTTCCAGTTCGGGTGGTCCGCAGAGTGCGCTGGTACGCGCAACGGTTACCGACGGCAACAATGCACTTGTGCCGGATCCCAGCGGATTCGACAACGTCGAGTTCACCGTTTCGGGTCCATCGGGAACCGATGTGACGTTGTCCGGCATCAATGCCGCAGGACAGTCGATCAACAAGTCCAAGACCGTCGACACCGTGACTCATAACGGCATTGCGACAGTTACCGTGAATGCCGGAAACATGCAGGGGCCGGTTCAGATCAAGGCAACCGTCGACCGTGGCGATGGAAATGTCGACAATGGAATACAGGATCCGGTGAGTTCCACCACCACGGTCATGATTTCCGATGGCAAGCTGTACCGACTCACCATCACCGCGCCAAACGCCAGTCAAGTAGCGGCATCGGGCACCTCGAGCAGCGCGACAACGACCGACGGTGGGGCAACCTACAGCCTGCCCGTGACCGTGTCTGGCGTGGATCGCATGCAGAACCCGGCGCTGCCCAATACGGTTATCGCGTTTGGCGGCGTGGACAGCCCGCAGACCGCGAAAGCCAGTTCCGGCCCGCAAAGCTGGTTCCTCAATTCCGGCAGTACCGGGGACCCGCAGGAAGGCGGCAACTTGTTCACCGCGACCGGCGGGCAATTCACCTCGGCGGGCGGCGGGTCTGGTCCTGGCGACACGCTGCTCGTTTTCGGCAAGCAGGTCCCCAGCCCGAACAACAACGATGATCTGGAAATGGCGCGTAGCGTACAGAGCGTTACGAACGCAACCAGTCTGAATGTTACTGCGCCATTCAATCGTAACGACACCGTTACGGGGGCCATCGTAAATAGCGGTCCGGTATTGCCTTACGTCCTCGGTCGTGCCGCGTACGGTAGCATTGATTCGCCGGCATTCGTGGGCACGGCGGGAAGTACCAGCACGACGTTGCACTACCCATCGACAGCGATTGGGAAGGCGATTGCCATCTGGGCGCAGGGCACCAGCACGGATTCGGTAACTGGCGGTGCCTATACGGTTGCGGATATCGCAACGCTCGTATATCCGGGTTCCGGCCCGGGTTCGCTGACGGCGAGTCCTGATCCGCTGTTGGGCGATGCCACGGTTCCCGTGACAGTTTGCTATTCGGATGCCAACAACCAGCCGATCCCGAATTTCACGCTGAGCTTCCTGTTCACCTTGCCTGCCGGTGGCAGTGGCAGCGTGAATGGGGTCGCGACTAGTGGAAACGTGAACCAGGTTACCGGCAGCAACGGTTGCGTGACGGTCTCGGTGACGACTGCCGGGTTGCCGGCGACATCCGGCACAGGTGGCCCGACGCTGACGTTCACGGCTGGCCCGCAGGCTTCGAGCGGAACTTCAACTGCGCCCAGCGTGGTCCTGAACTTCGTCGTCAATATCAGTGCGATGCAAGTTTCGCCGTGCAGCATCAAGGGCGACGCGACGACCGGAAACTACTCCGGTACAGTGACTGCAACGATCTTGAGCAGCAGCGGTACAGGTGTTTCCGGGCAGCCGGTTTCCGCGGCATGTACGGTTGCATCGGGTAGCGTTGCCGTCAGTCCGGCGTCCGGTACCACAGGCCCCAATGGCAGCGTGCCGTTCACGGTTACGTTGACCGGAGTAATCCCGCCTGCAGCAGGCAGCTGCCTGTTCACTGGACCGAGCAACCTGCAGGCCAAGCTGGTCATCAACGGCACCTGCAACAACAGTGGCTTCAGCCCGCCGGGGCCGTAATCCAAATCATTGCTGGTGAATACGAGGGCCGCCCCGGGGCGGCCCTTTTTTTGCCCGCTTTCCTGCTAGCATGACGGCAGGGGGAATGGTGCGCATGGCTACTGCTTACCGGATCGAACTCAAACCGGGAGAAGTCCTGTTTCGTGAGGGCGAGGCGCCGAGCACGGCGTTCCTGATCGAATCCGGGAACTTGCGCATCACCGCCGAACGCGATGGCGCGCCGATGCTATTGGGCGAACTTTCTGCGGGTGCCCTGGTTGGCGAAATGGCGGTACTCGACGACTCGCGGCGCAGCGCGACCGCGACCGCGCTGACGGCATGCACGCTCACCCCGATCGACCGCGCCCAGTTCGCCGAGCGCTTGCAGGCGGCCGACCCGGTTGTGCGCGCGCTCCTGCTCAGCCAGCTCGCGCGTTACCGCACGGCGTTGGCCACATTCACCGGCAACGAGCCGGAGCCGGCGCGAGCATCCGCGCATCTGGAATCCGCGCACGCGTTGGACAAGATCAGGCTGGAAAGCCAGTTGCGCAATGCAATGGAGAGGCGCGAGCTGGAAATCCGCCTGCAGCCGATCCAGCACATCGCCAGCGGCAGCCTGGCCGGTTTCGAGGCGCTGACGCGCTGGACGCATCCGGAGCGCGGAGTCGTATCGCCCGCTGATTTCATCGCACTGGCCGAGGAAACTTCGCTGATCGTGCCGGTGGGTGAATACGTCCTGCGCGAGGTCTGTACCGCTCTGCGCCGTATCGCCAACGAGGCATCGCACGCCAAACCCTTCGTCGCGTTCAACGTGTCGGGCCGTCAGGTTGGCGACGCCGATTACGTTGAACGCGTGCTGGCGCAATTGCGCAGGTACGAAGTCGCACCCGCGCAACTGAAGATTGAAATTACCGAGAGCCTGGTGCTCGATTACGGACAGATCGCGACCTTGATCGAGCGCGCGCACAAGGCTGGCATGCAGGTGGCGCTGGACGATTTCGGCACCGGATATTCCAACCTCGGGCACTTGCACAAGCTCGCCTTCGACACGATCAAGATCGACCAGGGATTCATCCGCCAACTCGAGGATTCGCGCTGTCTTGCGATCGTGCGCGCCGTCATCGGTATGGCCGGAGCGTTGGGTTGCGATGTCGTCGCCGAAGGCGTGGAAACGCCCGAACACCTTGCCCAGCTCAAGCAATTGGGTTGCCAGTACGCGCAAGGCTGGCTGATTGGCAAACCGCTTACCGTCGATGATGCCATCGCCGCGTTGACGCGTTGACGCGAAACACCGGGAAACCTTCGCACTTCGGCGTTGTCTGAGCAGCGCCGGATGCTTGCGTCCGTGCGATCATTCGCTACCGAAATCACGACGCCGATGGACATGACAGAAGCCCCTATTCGCGGCCCCTTGACCGCCGCATTTTCCGCGCTGCGCAGCGAGCTATCCCGCTGCATCATCGGCCAATCGGCGCTGGTCGACCGCTTGTTGATCGCGCTGCTCGCGGATGGCCACCTCCTGGTCGAAGGCGCGCCGGGCCTGGCCAAGACAACCGCGATCAAGGAGCTGGCCGCGCGCATCGAGGGCGATTTCCACCGCATCCAGTTCACGCCGGACCTGTTGCCGGCGGATCTCACCGGCACCGAAATCTATCGCCCGCAGGCTGGCAGTTTCGAATTCCAGTGCGGTCCCGTTTTCCACAATCTGCTGCTTGCCGACGAGGTCAACCGCGCTCCCGCAAAAGTTCAGTCGGCATTGCTCGAAGCGATGGGCGAGCGCCAGGTCACGGTCGGGCGCACGACCTATCCGCTGCCGCGGCTGTTCCTGGTAATGGCGACGCAGAATCCGATCGAGCAGGAAGGAACCTATCCACTGCCCGAGGCCCAACTTGATCGGTTCCTCATGCATGTGCGCGTGGATTACCCCGATGCGTCCGCGGAAGCCGCGATCCTCAAACTCGCGCGGACGCGCGCAGGCGAGCAATTGCACGCCGCTGCGTCACCGCAGCGTTTGGTCAACCAGCAGCAGATCTTCGCTGCGCGCGATGCCGTGCTCGGCCTGCACCTGGCGCCCGCGCTGGAGGAGTATCTGGTGCAACTGACGCTGGCCACGCGCAATTCGAAATCCTACGGTGACGATCTGAATCGTTGGATTGCCTACGGTGCCAGTCCGCGCGGAACGATCGCGCTGGATCGTTGCGCGCGCGCGCATGCCTGGCTCAACGGCCGCGATTTCGTGGCGCCTGAAGACGTGCACGCGATCGCCCACGACGTGTTGCGCCACCGCATTCTGCTGTCCTACGAGGCCGAGGCCGAAGGCGTGACCAGCGACAAGGTGATCGATGCGCTGATCGCGCGCGTCCCGTTGCCGTGAGCGCTCTATCCACCAGCGGTATTGCGGTCGATTTGTCGGAATTGATCGCGCTGCGCTTGCGCGCACGGCACCTGGCACGGCCGGCGACGCGCGTTTCCGGCATCCACGCGGCGACCAACGCTTCGCGCTTCCGCGGTCGCGGTGTGGACTATGCCGAGTCGCGCATCTACCAGCCCGGCGACGACATCCGCCAGATGGATTGGCGCGTGACCGCGCGCAGCGGCAAGCCGCACACCAAGTTGTTTGAGGAAGAGCGCGAGCAGAGCACCCTGCTGATCGTCGACGCGAATCCGAGCCTGCGTTTCGGAACTCGCGTGCGTTTCAAATCGGTGCAGGCTGCGCGCGCGGCAGCATTGATCGCGTGGACCGCGGCGCGCAACGGCGATCGGGTCGGAGCGCTCGGATTCGGCGGCGGCATCGCTGCAGAGGTGAAACCGGCTGGCGGCGCGCGCGGTGCCCTGCGCGTGCTGCGCGCGCTGGCCGAGTGGGATGCCGCCGCGCAACGCGATGTTCACACGCCCTTTTCTCAAGCACTGCTGCGCGCGCGCCGCCTGGCGCGTCCCGGCAGCCGCGTGATCCTGCTCAGCGACGGATTTTCCACGGATGACGACGCGCAAGGCCCGCTCTCGCTGCTGGCCGACCACTGCGACGTCGCCGCGATCGTGCTGGAAGACGCGTTGGAAATCGAAGCGCCCGCACCGGGGCGATACGCAATGCGCGGCGAATCCGGTCGCGTGCTGCTGGACTTTGCCGCGGCGCGCACGCGCAACGATTGGCAGGGCTGGTTCCGGCAACAACGCGCGCATTTGCTCGACTTGTTCGCCAAACGCGCCTTGCGAACCGTCCTCCTGCAAACGCACGAAGAGCCTGACATTGCCGTCGCGCGCGTGCTTGGCACGGATGTGCGCGGTCGCATCATGCAGGCGCGGATCGCATGAACGCACCCGCCGGCCCGGTCCTGCGCGATATTCATTTGCCGCCGCCGCCGGGCTGGTGGCCGCCTGCGCCGGGTTGGTGGATCCTGGCCGCGATTGCGGTTTTATTGATTATTATCGCATTGTATAAATTGCGAAAAATGCGCAAGCGTCGCAGGTACGAACGCGCCGTATTGCGCGAACTCGATGCCTGCATCGAGGCGAACCGGCATGATCCGGCAGGACTCGCTGCCGCGCTCTCGCACTTCCTGCGCCGGCTTGCCTTGCGCGATGCGCATGCCGCGGCCTTCACCGGCGAGCGCTGGCTCGAATATTTGGACACGCGCGGCGGCGGCGCGGATTTCCGCCGCGGCATCGGCCGGGTTTTGATCGACGCGCCGTTTCGCGCGCGCGCCGACTACGACACTGATGGCCTCGTTGCGTTGGCACGGCGATTCACGCGCAACGCGCTGGCTGCCGGAGCCGCGCATGCTTGAATTCGCCTGGCCCTGGTTGTTCGTGTTGCTGCCACTGCCGTGGCTCGCTGCGCGCCTGTTGTCGCCGGCGCGTGACAACGCAGGCGCAGCCTTGCGCCTGCCGTATGCGCTCGATGGCCTGGACGCGGCGGCCGGCGCCGCGCCGGTCGCGTCGTGGCGGCGCTGGTTGGCATTGGCGGTTTGGGCATTGCTGGTTTGTGCGGCGGCGCGTCCGCAATGGTTCGGTCCCCCGCAGGATGTCGCGCGCACCGGCCGTGACTTGCTGCTTGCGGTCGATGCCTCGGGCAGCATGAGCACGCCGGACATGCAGATCGGCGGGCGCGCGGTAAGCCGCTATGCGGCGGTCAAGGCGATCGCCGGCGACTTCATCCGGCGCCGCGTCGGCGATCGCGTCGGCCTGATCGTGTTCGGCAGCCAGGCCTACCTGCTCACGCCGCTGACCTTCGACCGCGACACCGTACTCAAGCAATTGGACGAATCCTCGGTCGGCTTGCCGGGCCGGCAAACCGCGATCGGCGACGCGGTCGGGCTTGCGATCAAGCGCCTGCAGCAGCGCCCGCGTGACCAGCGCGTGTTGATCCTGCTCACCGATGGCGTCAACGATGCCGGGGTGCTCGATCCTTACAAATCCATCGAGCTTGCCGTGGCCGAACACGTGAAGATCTACACCATCGGCATCGGCGCGGACGCAATGACCGTCGGCGGTTTTTTCGGACCGAGCGTGGTCAATCCATCGCAGGACATCGACACGCGCCTGCTTACGCAGATGGCGGAAAAAACCGGTGGCAAGTTTTATCGCGCGCACGACACCGCGGAACTTGCGCAAATCTATCGCGAGATCGACAAACTTGAACCCGCGGCGGACAAAGGTCAGCAGTTTCGTCCGGTCGATGAATGGTTCTGGTGGCCGTTGTCGCTTGCCGTCCTGCTCGTGCTAGTCCTGGCCGGGCGCGCCTTGCCGTTGCCGCGCAGCGTGCGCGCGAGGTTTGCGCAATGAGCGTTTTCCTGCACGACTTTCATTTCCTGCGGCCGTGGTGGCTGCTTGCCTTGGCTGCGTTGCCGTTGTTGTGGCGGGTCGTGTCGCGCATTGGCGCGGACGCCGGCGCCTGCCGCGGCGTGGTCGATGCGCATCTGTTGCCGCATCTGCTCGATGCGCAGGACGCAGCGCGCAGTTCGCG